>Ga0302323_100000529_pt1 | contig 30490 bp, 27 predicted proteins | sample Fen_T0_3_FD_201950 | JGI IMG/M metagenome (GOLD analysis project Ga0302323, IMG submission 201950) | Peat permafrost microbial communities from Stordalen Mire near Abisko, Sweden - Fen_T0_3 | ecosystem: Environmental > Terrestrial > Soil > Wetlands > Permafrost | place: Sweden: Abisko...
GTGGCGACGGCGGGCGCAGGCCTGTTCCGGTTCACCTCGGGCGAGCAGGGCGCCGCCGACGGCCCCCACAGCGTCGCGATCGCGCCCGACGGCAGCGTGTGGACGGTCGGCAGCACGGGGTTCGTCATCTGGGCGCCGGGATCCGTGCGTTCGCCGCGGACCCTCCCCGCGCCGGCCGGCACGGTGCTGGACCTGGCGATCGGTGCCGACGGGACCGTCTGGAGCACGGTGATCGTGCAGGGACCGCAGCGACTCGTGGCGCAGTCCCCGGACGGGACGGTCCGCCGGCAGGTTCCCTACGGGCCCGACGAGGTGCCGATCAATGCGCCTCTGCGGTTCGGGGCGGACCAGGTGCTGTACGTGGAGACCGGCACCAACCGCTGGATCCCGCTGACCGGCCCGACCGGCGACCCGTTGCCCGTCGCCGATCAGCTGCGCTCGGTCGGCACCGGGATCCCGGTGACCGCCGGACAGCGACTGGCCTGGACGACGCCGTCCCCCCACGAGGTCCGGTACGTGCTCCTCGGCGCGAACGGGGCCCCCGTCGGCGGCTGGCGTCTCACCAGTGCCACCGACGAGATCACCCCGTACCGCTCGACGTCCACGCTGCTCGGCGGTGACCTGGTGACCACCCTGTCGACCGCGCGCACCACCGCTGCGGGGCAGCAGGTCGGGCACGAGCTGGTCACGGTGCGGATCACGCCGGCGGGCCGGCTCACCGCCCGCGTCACCACCAGCGCCTCGGCCGTGTGGGGCGACTGGACGGAGGCACCCCGGCCGGGTCCGGACGGCGCGCTGTACCAGCTGCGCACCTCGCCGACGGCCGGCGTCCAGGTCTGGCGGTACGCGCTGACGGCGACGGCCGCGTCCAGGACGTCGACCGCCGCCAACGGGTCGGCCGCGGGCACGGCGACGGCGTCACCCACGGCGACCGTGTCACCCGCGGCGACGACGTCCGGCGCGGCCCCGACGTCCGGGGCGGCGTCGCCGACGCCGTCCACCGCCACGGACGCGCCGACCGGCAGGGCCGTGGAGACGGCCTGGACCGGACCCCGGCTGGTGATCGTCGGCGTCGGGGTGGTGGCCGCCGCCGTCCTGCTGGGGCTCGGCGTCCGCCGGGTCGCCCGGGAGCGGCGCCGCCCGTGACGGACCCGCCCGGGCCGGCCGCCCGCACGCCACGACGGGCCCGGCGGATATCGGGAGGCGGGCACCCGGCCACGGACCGTATCCTGGCGGCGTCATGAGCACCTCGGCGAGCACCCTGGACGCCGGCGCGCTCCGGGCCCGGCTGGCCGAACTCACGGTGCGGGACGAGCACCGGTTGCGGCGTCGGCTCGACGGCGTCCGATCCCTTCGCGACCCCGAACGCGCCCGCGTCACGCTGGAGCGCCTCGCCGCGGACGTCGACGCCGCGAGCGGGCGGGTCGAGGCCCGCCGGGCCGCCGTCCCGCCGATCCGCTTCCCCGAGCAACTGCCGGTCAGCGCGCGCCGCGACGACCTCGCCGCGGCCGTCCGGGACCACCAGGTCGTCGTCGTGGCCGGCGAGACCGGGTCGGGCAAGACCACCCAGCTGCCCAAGATCTGCCTGGAGCTCGGCCGCGGGGCGCGCGGCATGATCGGCCACACCCAGCCGCGCCGGATCGCCGCCCGCAGCGTGGCCGAGCGCATCGCCGAGGAGCTCGGAAGCCCGCTCGGTGGCCTGGTCGGGTACCAGGTCCGGTTCACCGACCGGGTCTCGGACGAGACCGCGATCAAGGTCATGACGGACGGCATCCTGCTCGCGGAGATCCAGCGCGACCGGCTGCTCACCGGCTACGACACGATCATCGTCGACGAGGCGCACGAGCGCAGCCTCAACATCGACTTCCTGCTGGGGTACCTGCACCAGCTGCTCCCCCGCCGCCCCGACCTCAAACTGATCATCACCTCGGCCACCATCGACCCGCACCGGTTCGCGGCCCACTTCGGTGGAGCGCCGGTCGTCGAGGTCTCCGGGCGCACCTACCCGGTCGAGGTCCGCTACCGCCCCCTCGTCGAGGAGGCCGACCCGGACGACGACAGCGACGACGGCGGCGCGAGCGGTGACAGCGACGACGGCTCCGAGGTGCGCGACCAGGTCACCGCCGTCTGCGACGCTGTCCGCGAGCTGGCCGCCGAGGGGCCGGGCGACGTCCTCGTCTTCCTCTCCGGCGAGCGCGAGATCCGGGACACCGCCGAGGCGCTGGCCCGCTGCGAGCTGCGGCACACCGAGATCGTGCCCCTGTACGCCCGGCTCTCGGCGGCCGAGCAGCACCGGGTCTTCGAGGCGCACACCGGGCGCCGCGTCGTCCTGGCGACGAACGTGGCCGAGACGTCGCTGACCGTGCCGGGCATCCGGTACGTCGTCGACCCGGGGACGGCGCGGATCTCCCGGTACAGCACCAGGCTCAAGGTGCAGCGGCTGCCCATCGAGCGCATCTCGCAGGCCTCGGCGAACCAGCGCGCCGGCCGGTGCGGCCGGCTCGAGGCGGGCATCTGCATCCGGCTCTACGCCGAGGACGACTACACCTCCCGGCCGGCCTTCACCGACCCCGAGATCCTGCGCACCAACCTGGCGTCGGTCATCCTGCAGATGACGGCGCTGGGCCTGGGCGACATCGGCGCGTTCGGCTTCATCGACCCACCGGACCGGCGCGCCGTCAAGGACGGCATGGACCTGCTGCACGAGCTGGGCGCGCTCGACCCGGCGCAGACCGATCCCAAGCGACGGCTCACCCCGCTGGGCCGATCGCTGGCCCAGCTGCCGGTCGACCCGCGCCTGGGCCGGATGGTCCTCGCGGCGGACGCCAACGGCTGCACCCGCGAGGTGATGATCGTCGCCGCCGCACTGTCCATCCAGGACGTGCGGGAGCGGCCGACCGAGCACCAGCAGGCCGCCGACGAGAAGCACCGTCGCTTCGCCGACCCGCGCTCGGACTTCCTGGCCCACCTCAACCTGTGGGACCACCTGCGCGAGCAGCAGCGCGAGCTCAGCTCGTCGGCGTTCCGGCGCATGTGCAAGCGCGAATTCCTCAACTACCTGCGCATCCGCGAATGGCAGGACCTCGTCGGCCAGTTGCGGCAGCTCGCCAAACCGCTCGGCGTCTCGGTGGCCGCGGCGCCGCTGGACCGCTCGGACGACGCCGTCGTCGACCGCCTGCACGCGAGCCTGCTGCCGGGGCTGCTGTCCCACGTCGGGCTGCTGCAGGGCGAGGCCGGCGCCCGGCGCGGGCCGAACGAGTACCTCGGGGCGCGCGGGGCGAAGTTCATGCTGTGGCCCGGGTCGAGCCTGGCGAAGAAGCCGCCGCAGTGGGTGATGGCGGCCGAGCTGGTCGAGACGTCGCGGCTGTGGGGCCGGGTCGCGGCGCGGGTCGAGCCGGAGCAGGTCGAGGCGGCGGCCGGGCACCTGGTGAAGCGGACGTACGCCGAGCCGCACTGGTCCCGCAACCGGGCCGCCGTCGTCGCCTCGGAGCGGGTGACCCTCTACGGCGTCCCGCTGGTGGCCGCCCGGACCGTCCAGTACGGCCGGATCGACCCGGCGCTGTCCCGCGAGCTGTTCATCCGGCACGCGCTCGTCGAGGGCGACTGGGTGACGCAGCACCAGTTCTTCCACCACAACCGCGCCCTGCTGGACGACGTCGAGGACCTGGAGAGCCGGGCCCGCCGCCGCGACCTGCTCGTGGACGACGAGACGCTGTTCACCTTCTACGACCGGCGCCTGCCGGACGACGTCGTGTCGGGGCGCCACTTCGACGCCTGGTGGAAGCAGGCCCGCCGGGCCGAGCCGGAGCTTCTGACCTTCACCCCGGAACTGCTCGTCGCCGACGACGGTGCGGGTGACATCGACTACGCCCGCGACTTCCCTGACACCTGGGTGGTCCGCCAGCCCGCCGGCGACCTGGAGCTGCGCCTGGCGTACACGTTCGAGCCGGGGTCGCCCACGGACGGCGTCACGGTGACCGTACCGCTGCCCGTGCTCAACCGGCTGGCGCCGGACGGGTTCGAGTGGCTCGTCCCGGGGCTGCGCGAGGAGCTGGTGACGGCGCTGGTCCGGGCCCTGCCCAAGCACCTGCGGCGCCTGCTCGTGCCCGCCCCCGACCACGCCCGCGCGATCCTGCCCGCCGTGCGCGCGGGGCACGACCGCGGCGAGCCGCTCCTCGACGTCCTGGAGCGGGAGCTCGGCGCGCGCGCCGGCGTCGTCATCCCGCGCGACGCCTGGGAGCTGGCCAAGGTGCCGCCGCACCTGCGCCTGACGTTCCGCGTCGTCGACGAGCGCGGCCGGGTGCTCGGGGAGGGCAAGGACCTCGACGACCTCAAGCGCCGGCTCGCCCCGAAGATCCGGACGGCGGTGGCGACGTCGACCGCTCCCGGCATCGAGCGCACCGGGCTCACGTCCTGGCCGATCGACCTGCCGAGCCACCTGCCGAGCCACCTGCCGAGCGATCGACCGGGTGAGCTGCCGGACGGGGTGCTCCCGCGGACCGTGACCCGGACGGCGCTGGAGGGCTCGGCGGCCGGGCAGACCGTGCAGGGGTTCCCCGCCCTCGTCGACGAGGGCGCGACCGTGGCGCTGCGGGTGCTGCCGTCGGCGGCGGAGCAGGCCGCGGCCATGCCGCTCGGGGTGCGGCGCCTGCTCCTGCTGGCGGCCGGCTCGCCCGTACGGGCGGTCCTGGCCCGCCTGGACACCCCGACCAAGCTCGCCCTCGCCTCGGCCCCGCACGCAGGGGCGGGCGCGTTGTTCGACGACTGCCTGGCGTGCGCCGTCGACGCGATCATGGAGTCCGCGGGCGGGCCGCCGTGGACGGCGACGGCCTACGCGACGCTGCTGGCCGCCGTCCGCACCGGGCTGGAGGGCGAGGTGACCGACGTCGTCGGCGTGGTCGCCCGCGTCCTCGCCGAGGCGGCCGCCGTCGACCGCGAGCTGCGCTCGACGTCCGGGCTGACGTTGCTTCCCTCGCTGACCGACGTCCGCGCGCAGCTGGGCGAGCTGGTGCACCCGGGGTTCGTGACGGCGACCGGACGGCGCCGCCTGCCGGACCTGGTCCGCTACCTCAAGGCCGCCCGGCACCGCCTGGAGGTCCTGCCCGACCACCCCGTGCGCGACGCCGACCGGACCGCGCGGGTCGCCGCCGTCCGCGCCGAGTACGACGCCGAGGTGGCCGCGCTGCCGCCGGGCCGTCCGGTGCCGCCCGCGCTGGCCGACGTCCGCTGGATGATCGAGGAGCTGCGGGTCAGCTTCTTCGCCCAGCAGCTGCGCACCCCCTACCCCGTCTCCGAGAAGCGCATCCTCAAAGCCCTCGACACCCCGCGCTGATCATGCGCACTTGAGCCGATCATGCACGGTTGAACGCACCTGTGGATGACGCGGAACACGTCCGGGCGAAGATCGGCATCCTTCCGCCATGGTGAGCCGATCGGCGCTGCGCACCCTTCTCCACCTGGGCGAGGGCCCGTTCCGGCGTGACGCCCTGGTGCGAGCCGGCGTCCAGCGCCGGGCACTGGCCGAGCTCGTGCAGGCCGAACTGGTCACGGTGCCGCTGTACGGGGTCGTCGTCCGGGCCGACGTCCCCGACACCCTGGCGACCCGGACGGCGGCCGCGCGCCTCGTCCTGCCGGACAGGGCCGCGCTGTGCCGGGCACCGCCGCGTGGCTGCGCGGCGTCGATGCGAGACCGCTCGGGGCGCACCGGCAGGCGCCACCGCTGGAGTGCGCGGTCCCGCGAGGGCGCACCCCGCTGCGCCGGCCGGGCGTTCGGTGCTACACCACCGACCTTGTCGCCGAGGACGTCGAGGAGGTCCAGGGGCTGCCGTGCACGACGGTGCAGCGGACGGCGATCGACCTGGCTCGCTGGTCCGGCCCGGGCCTCGCGCTGGGCATCCTCGACGCGATGGCGCGGCGCCGCCTGGTGGTGCCGGAGGAGCTGCTGTGCCTGGTGGAGCGCTGGGCGGGCGACCGGCACGTCGGCCAGGCCCGCCGCCTGATCGCGCTGTGCGACCCGGCGTCCGAGTCGTACGGCGAGTCGGCGCTGCGGCTGCGCTTCCACGACGCCGGGTTCCCGCCGCCGGAGCTGCAGATCCCGCTGACCGACGCCGACGGCGTGGAGCGGCGCCGGCTCGACCTCGGCTACCGGAAGAAGCGGTACGCCTGGGAGTACGACGGCGAGGAGTACCACTCCGGGCTCGACGCCGAGGCCGCCGACCGCCGACGCCGTGAGGAGATCGACCGCGAGTGGGGCTGGACCGTGGTCGGGGTCGGCAAGAACCTCGTGCTCGGCCCGTCCGTGGCGCTGGAGCTCGCCATCGGCGAGGTCGTCGGGATGCGTCCGCTGCTGCGCCGGCGGGCCTGGTGAGGGGTGGTCAACCATGCATGATCAACTCAAGTGTGCATGATCAGCGGGTGGTGGGGTCGGCGGGCGGGGCGGGCCGGGTGGGGGTCAGGGTCACGGGGCAGCCACCTCGGGGGCGCAGGGTGACCAGGGCCTGCGGGGCCGGGGTGCGGGCGCCGGGCGGGCGGGCGACGCGGCGGTCGCGCAGGAGGGTCGCCAGGACCAGGGTCGCCTCGAGGAGGGCGGCGTCCCGGCCGATGCACAGGCGCGGTCCGAGTCCGAAGGGGAGGTAGTCGCTGCGGGGGGCGGTCGTGCGGCCGGGCCCCGCGGCGTCCAGGAACCGCGTCGGGTCGAAGGTCGACGGCGCGGGCCAGCTGTCCGCGCGCCGGTGCAGCAGCCAGGGGCTGACGATCACCAGGGTGCCGGCGGGCACCCGCACACCGGCGATCTCGTCGTCCGCGAGCGCCCGCCGAGTGATCACCCAGGCCGGCGGGTAGAGCCGGAGAGACTCGTCGATCACCGCACGGGTGAGGGTGAGCGACCCCAGGTCGGCGACCGTCGGCGGGCGGCCGGCGAGGACGGCGTCCAGCTCGGCGGCGAGGGCGTCCTGCACCGGTGGATGGTCGGCGAGCAGGCTGAGCGTCCACACGAGGCTCGACGCGACCGTCTCGTACCCGGCGATGACCAGCGTCACCACCTCGTCCCGGACCTCGCGCGCGCCCAGGCCCCCGGCGTCCGCGGCGGCCAAGAGGAGGTCGAGCACGTCGCCGTCGACGACCTGGCCGGCGGCCGCCTCGCGCCGGCGGCGGGCCCGGCGCTCGGCCACCAGCTCGGCCACGGTGGCGTCCAGGACCCGCACCGCCCGCGCCAACCGGTGCCGGGACGGCGTCGGCCAGGACGCCGGCACCGGTGACCGCGCGCGCCGGACCAGCAGGTGCAGGGCCGCGTCCACCGCCGCGACGATGCGGCTCGCCCCGGCGTCGAGGTCGGCGGAGAACAGGGTGCGTCCGACCAGGCCCAGCATCGCCCGCATGACGAGCGCGTCGGCGTCGGCGACCCCCGCGGAGTCCCAGGCGGCGCGCAGCTGCTCGCCCGCGGCCACCGCCTCACCCGCGAACCCGGCCACGGCCCGGTGGTGGAACGCGGGCCGCAGCACCTGCCGGTGCGCCCGCCACACCTCGCCGTCCGAGGTCAGCAGCCCCTCACCGGTGACGGCCGCGAGCGCGGTGTACTGGACGGTCCGCTTGCCGTAGTTGCGGGGGTTGTCCTGCAGCACCCGCCGCACCCCCGCCGGGTCGTTGACGAGCAGGACGGCGCCGCGCGGCATCGGGAAAGCCACCAGGTCGCCGTGCCGAGCCACGACCGCCGCCAGGTACCCGAGCGGATCACGGGCGATCGCCGGGACGGCGCGGACCATGTCGGCCGGCAACGGGCCCGGCGCGTCCAGCGGCGTGTACCGGGCGTTGGCACGCCGTGCCGGCGCGGCGTGCCGGTCGCGCTGCTCCGGCCGGTCGCGCCGGACGCGCCGGTCGACCGGAGGGTCGACGGGAGGGGAGGCCACCGGCTACAGGTACAGGCCGGTGTGCCCGTCCTCGACCCGGGGAGCCGCGACGGCGTGGATGTCCCGCTCCCGCAGCAGCACGTACGGCGTGCTCTGCAGCTCGACCTCGGCCCGGTCCTCCGGGTCGTAGAGGACCCGGTCGTCGATCTGCACCTGCCGCACGTTGGGCCCGGCCGCGACGACCGTCGCCCAGGACAGGCGCTTGCCCACCGTCGCCGTGGCGGGGATCAGGATCCCGGCGCTCGAGCGCCGCTCGCCCCCCTCGCCGTCCGTCGACACCAGCACCCGGTCGTGCAGCATCCGGATCGGCAGCCCGGCTCCGGCGGACCGGGGGGAGCCGGCGGAACCGGTCGGACCGGCGGAGCCGGTGGCGGGGCTGGGGCTCGTGGTGGAGGTGGTCGAGGCGGTGCTCACGCCGACGACGTTACCGCGTGGACCCGCGGCGACGGTTGCGGCGTCGGGCCAGGGCCAGCAGGGCCAGCAGCGCGGCGGCCGCCCCGGCGACCGCGGCCACCCGCTCGGTGCGCAGCTGGCCCTCGGACGTCATGGCGAAGCCCTGCACCCGGGACCGGACGTCGGCCGCGGACCGCCGGGCGATCTCCTTCGGGTGCGCCCGGACGACGAGCTCGTCGATGGTCGAGGCGAGGTCGGCCCGGCGCCGGGCGATGTGCGCCTCGAGCGCCGCGGGGTCGCTGGGGAGCGGCTCGGGCCGCCGCGCGCTCCCGGATCCCGCTGCCGCGCCGGACCCACCGGCCGTCGTGCCGCCGTCCGTGGTCATCGGCCTCACCTCCGACAGCAAAGCTACTGGCTGATCGCCGCCACGGCGCCACGGGCGGCACCGCGAACCAGACCCTAGAGTCTCCCTGTGCCCCAGCTCGAGCCCGGACAGGCCGCCCCCGACTTCACCCTCACGGCCGCCGACGGTTCGCCGGTGACCCTCAGCGATCACCGCGGCCGGAAGGTGATCGTCTACTTCTACCCGGCGGCGATGACGCCCGGCTGCACGAAGCAGGCGTGCGACTTCCGCGACAGCCTGGCCCCGCTCCAGGCGGCCGGGTACGTCGTCCTCGGGGTCTCCCCCGACAAGCCGGCGAAGCTCGCGGCGTTCGTCGAGCGCGACGCGCTGACCTTCCCGCTGCTCTCCGACCCCGACCACGCCGTCCTGGAGGCCTGGGGCGCGTGGGGCGAGAAGTCGCTGTACGGGCGGACGGTCACGGGCGTGATCCGCTCGACGGTCGTCGTCGACGAGGACGGCGTCGTCCGGCTCGCCCGCTACAACGTCAAGGCGACCGGGCACGTCGCATCACTGCGGAAGGCGCTCGGCGTCTGAGCCGGTGACGGGAGGAGGACGCCGCACGTGACGGAACGCGCACTCAGCTTCGGGGCGACGGCCGCCGCCTACGAGCAGTTCCGTCCGGGCTACCCCGAGGAGCTCGTGGACGACGTCCTGGCCTACGCCGGTCGTCCGGTCCGCACCGCCCTGGAGATCGGCGCGGGCACCGGCAAGGCCACGCGGGTGTTCGCGGCCCGCGGGATCGCGGTGACCGCCACCGAACCGGACGCCGCGATGCTGGCCGAACTGCGCCGGCACGTCCCCGCGACGGTCACGCCGGTGCTGGCCGCGTTCGAGGACCTGCCGCTGACGGCGACCTACGACCTGGTCCTCGCGGCGGCTGCCCTGCACTGGACGGACCCTGCCGGCCGCTGCGACCGGGTGGCCGCCCTGCTCGACGCCGGGGGTGTCTTCGCCTCGGTCGGCGGGCAGGTGCACCTGGCCGATCCCGATGTCGAGGAGGCGGTCCGCGCCGTCCGGGCGCCGTTCCTGACGGACGTCGACGTCCCCTCGCCGGACGGGACCCCCGCGAGCAGCCCGATGTGGTGGCCCGGGACGGAACTGGCCCGCTCCGGCCTCTTCGTCGACGTCCGGCAGTCGGAGATCGGACGCCGCTGGCAGCTGTCCGCCCCGGACCACGTCGCCTACCTGTCGACCGTCTCGGCCTACCTGGTGCTGCCCGACCCGGTCCGCCGGCACGTCCTCGACCTCGTCCTGGGCGTGCTGCCCCCGCAGGTGACCGTGGCCGCCGACCTCACGATCCACCTCGCCCGCAAGCGCTGACCGCGGGTGGCCGGGCCCGACGTCACCGCCCGGGCGCGGCCACTTCCTGTTCAGGGGACCAGCTCGCCCAGCGATCAGGTGCGAGAGCGGTCACAGCGGGCGGCGGCCGATACCCGTGGCGATCTCCTGCGCGATCTGGGTGGCGAGCTCGACGGCGCGGGAGCTCAGCGGCGTCGGCCGGCGACGGCGGGGCCGGTGCAGCTGGATCTCCCGGGAGGGCGTGGGGCACAGCGCATGCAGTCGTAGCCGGTCGTCCGCCTCCGAGCCGGTCACGGCGAGCCGGGGCAGGATCGTGAAGCCCAGCCCGGCCCGCACCATCGACAGCAGCGTCTCGTTCCCCGCGCTGCGGAAGACGACGTGGGGTCGGGAGCCGGCCGCCTGCAGGGCCCGCTCCAGCCGTGGCTGGTCGCAGGTCGCCGGCCACGCCACCATCGCCCGGCCGGACAGGTCCTCGAGCCGCACCGGACCATCGGGGAAGTCGCCGGGCCGCGCCACCAGGACGTAGGGATCGTCCAGCAGCGTCACCGACTCCACGTCGTCGTCGACCGGCGCGTCGGTGAAGAGCAGGTCCAGGTCACCGATCCGCGGGCCCCCGACCTCGCTCTCGGCGAGCCGCACCTCGCAGTCCGGGAACTCCGCCCGCAGCCGGCCGACCAGAGCCGGCAGGACGACGGTCGACACGCTCTGGAAGGTGCCGATGTCGAGGCGGCCGTCGCCCGCCGCGAACCGCTCGACGGCGTCCTGCAGCCCGTCCGCGTCGCGCAGCAGCTCCCCGCCGAGCCGGTGGACCAGCTCCCCCAGCGCGGTCAGCCGCGCCGCCCGCGGACCGCCCGGCCGGTCGAACAGCGCGCCGCCCACGGCACGCTCCAACGCCGCGATCTGCTGGCTGACCGACGACTGCGTGTACCCCAGCCGGCTCGCTGCCGCGCCGAACGTGCCCTCCTGGACGACGGCGTCCAGCGCCCGGAGGTGACGCAGTTCCACGCCCACCCAGCGATGATAAGCGCTGCCGATCGAGGCATCGCAAGCCATCGCTTTTCACCATGATGACGGCCGCCTACGGTGCTGGACGGACGGCCGAGGACGACACAGGCGCCGTCCCCGTGGAGGCTGACGATGACGACCTTCGCCCTGATCCACGGTGCCGGCGACGGCGGGTGGTACTGGCACCTCGTCGAGGCGGAGCTGCGCTCGCGCGGTCACCGCACCGTCGCCCCGGACCTGCCGGCCGACGACGACGGCGCCACGCTGACCGACTACGCCGACGTCGTCCTCGAGGCGGTGGGCGACGCCGACGACCTGGTGGTCGTGGGCCAGTCCTTCGGGGGCTTCACTGCGCCCCTGGTCGCCGCGCGGCAACCGTCGTCCGCGCTCGTCCTGGTCGCGGGGATGGTGCCCCTCCCCGGCGAGGCGCCGCAGGCCTGGTGGGACGCCACCGGCCACCAGGCCGCCGTGCAGGCGCAGGCAGCCGCGGACGGCGGCCTGAGCAGCAGCGACGACCCGCTGATCCGGTACTACCACGACGTCCCGCCCACGCTCGCGGCCGCCGCGCTCCGGCGAACACGGGCGCACCCCTCGACCGCCGCGTACGTGCGCCCCTGGCCGCTCGACGCCTGGCCCGACGTGCCGACCCGCTTCGTGCTCGGCACGCGGGACCGGCTGTTGCCCGCCGCCTTCCTGCGCCGCGTCGTCCGCGAGCGGCTCGGCATCACCGCGGAGGAACTGGACGGCGGCCACTGCCCGGCGCTCGGTCACCCGCAGCAGCTCGCCGCGCTGCTGGCCTCGTCCGCCATGATCGGGTCCGAATCGTCATGATCTGTTCGGTCTCGTCCTCGCCCGGTCGTCCCCCGTCGTGACCTGCGCGGACGGCGTCGGGGCGGGTCGTGGCCGGCCTCGGGTGACCTTCGCGGGCCTGCCCGGCGGCGGATCCGCGCCGTGCGCCGCCATGGTTGTGTGCAAGGCTGGTGCTCCCCGGATCGCTGGGCGCGGACCCACCGGGCACTGTGGGATGCGGCTTGTCAGCGGGCTGGGAGGTCGGTGCTCTGGTGGGCGATCTCGTCCTGATCATGACTTGGATCACCGGTTCCCATCTCGCGGTCGTGGCCCTGCTCAGCGCGCTGACCCGCATGGAGGGCTGGATGACCGGCCCTCAGACGGTCCCCGAGTCCCGGGGGGCCGCCCCGCGGGCTGCCGCGCCCCGGGCGACCGCGGTGCCGGCACCGTCGCCGGTGACGGCGACTCCCGCGGCGGCGCCACCAGCGCCGGCACCGTCATCCGCGCCCCAGGTGACCGCGCCCCCGGTGACCGCGCCCCCGGCGGCGAAGGAACCGGAGGCGGACCAGGCGGTGGAGGCGGGCCGGACGCCGACGGGCCGCGCGACCGCGGACCAGCAGGCAGGCCGACGGGAGACCGACCCCGCGCCGTCGTGGATCAGCAGCATCGAGGACGGCGCCGTCTCCGACACCCCGCCGGGACCGCGCCACGGCCCCACCCGACACGCACGGCGGCTGCGCCAGCACGGCCGAAGCGTGCCCGACCGACTCCCGGGCGCAACCTCCGGAACATGACCCGCGCCGTCTGCGCGAGGGACGACGCGGCGGACCGGCACCCGGCGACGTGACGACGGTGGCGTGGGTGGCCGGGAGCGTCGGACCGGACGCCCGGAGCGCCCCCGGGCCGTCACCCGGTCACTTCAGCTCCCACTCCGTCCGGGTGGCGACGACCCAGAAGACGACGAACAGGATGATCTCCCACACCTCGGTGGCGATCACTGCGTAGTGCGCTCCGTTGCCGATGCAGATCCCGCCGACGAGAAGCCCTCCCCACATCAGCAGGGTGACCAGCCGGAAGGACCGCTGGACGGGTTGGGATCCCTCGGGAGCGTCCACGCCCGGCTTGCGCAGGCTCGACGGGAACCCGTGGCTCGCCGCCGCGAACGACAGGTTGACCACGAGCAGCGCAGCGGCCACGAAGTGGATCAACGAGAACATCGACCTGCCGGCGACCACCTCCATCCCCAGGAGCATGCCGGCGACCATGGCCAGCAGCACGAGCTCGGCGACCCAGGAGATCACGACCAGGACGCCCGTCAGCGTCGTCTGCTCGCGCAGGCTGAACCTCGTCCAGTGCATCAGCAGGTTGTCCAGGAGGACGAAGACGACCCCGACGACGAGCAGCGTCAGCGTCGCGAGCTTGAGGTTCTCCAGGAGCTGCTTGCTCGCGACGGGGTCGCCGCCCGGCTTGCCCTCCGCGACGCGCGCGGCGTCGAGCAGCGCAGGGAACGAGTTCGACACCAGCGCCACGAAGAAGGCGTTGACGCCCGCGAAGTTCAGCGCGTAGTCCTCGAGCTTGGAGTGACCCTTGTAGGCGATCATGCCCACGGCGGACGCCATCAACGTGCCGACGAACACGTCGCGCAACGGCCCGCCGTAGTAGTCGCTGATGGAGTCCAGCACCTCGTGACGCCAGATCGCCACGGCCGCTATCGCCAGGAGCAGCCAGATGGCCGGCAGCGGGGTGATCAGCCGGACGTAACGGTAGGTGTCCGGGATCCAGGTCGCGGCCGCATCCCCCGGTGGACGTCGTCCGTCGTCCGTCGCCGCGACCGCGCCTTCTCGAGGCCGGGCCGGACCCACGCCAGTGCTTGTTGCCTCGGACATGACTCTCGCCTCCCACGCTGCAGTGGATGCTGAGTGGCCCGGCTTCGCTGCGTGCCCTCCGCGCCACTCAGGGTGAAAGAGTCGTGCTCCGTTCGCGAAGATACAGCGACGTTCCCGTCGCCGCTGACAGCCTCCGCAACGTCGCGGTCAGCCTCCGACGACGAGCATGATCGGCCGGGCCATGACCTCGCTGATGAGATTGGCCTTCGCGTACGGGTCGTCGATGAGCAACCGGCGGGCGGCGTGCAGGTCGGCCGCCCGGACGACGAGCACCGCGGAGTCCACCGGATCCTGGACGGCGCCCGCCAGGAGCACGACGCCCTGCTCGGCCAGCTCCCGCAGCCAGGCCAGGTGCGCGTCCCGGTGCGGGGCGCGACGGCGCTCGATGTCCGGGACGTAGCGATAGGTCACGACGAACGACGACAGCTCGGCCATGCCGGCATCATGCCGTGCGGCGGGACGGTGCCCGCGACATAACGAGGGTGCCCGCGACAGGAGTCGAACCTGCAACCTTCTGGACCTAAACCAGACGCCTCTGCCATTTGGGCTACGCGGGCCGCGGCCCCAGAATACGGCGTCCCGGCACTGCGGTCCGCCGCCCGACGTCAGCTGCCGAGCACGCCGAGGGTGTCGGGGTCCAGCCGCAGGACACCGCCGGAGGAGAAGGTGAGCTCGGTCCCGACCTGCGGCGCCACCCCCAGGTCCGCGGTGAAGTTGCGGTCGTCGAAGACCCACGTGCCGGGCCGGCCGGCGACGTCCTGCTCGGTGAGCGTGGTGTGGTCGGCCCGGCCCGCGGACACCAGGACGCGCAGCTCGCCGGTCGCCCGGTCGATCCGGCAGACCATCGCATCGGGCGCCGCCACGTCCCCGTGCCGGCCGCAGTAGACGGCCCGCGACGTCACCACGAGCCACTGCGGTCCGAGCCGGGGGAACGGGTAGGCCTTCAGCACCGCGCCCCCGCCGTCCAGGTGCAGCACCTCGGCGTAGCCCGGGTCGGCGCCCGCGGGGCGCGAGACGAGCCAGACGCCGTCGCCGGACGTCGTCACCCGGGTGCGGCCACCGCCGCCGGGCGGCACGACGCGCACCCGCTCCCCCGAGGGCAGCGCCGCGACCACCGGCGGGACGCCGTCCCGGGTGGCGTCGGCGGGTGGCTGGGCGGGCGGTCCGGTGGGCGGCACCTGGGCACCGGCGGTCCCGGCGCCCTCCCCCGCCGACCCGGCACCCGACGGCGAGCCGGACGGCGCGGAGCCGGACGTCGGGCGCCCGGAGCCGGCGCTCGGGGTGCCGACCGACCACGACGACGGCTTCGTCGGGGCCGGCGACGAACCGGACGACGAGCACCCCGCCAGGGCCGTCACCGCGAGCAGGACGACGGCCACCTGACCGGCCCGGATCCCGGGCACCCGATGACTGATCATGGTCTGCTCACTGTGCACCAAGAACACCGGTTTGGCACGCCATGATGTCGACGTCCGGCGTGTCGCGAGGCACCGCGGCCACCACCGGGTTTGCGCTCACACCGAGTGGGTATCCCCTCGCGGTGAGTACACCGGACCGCGAGTCAGCTCTGGAACAACGGCACCCCGGTGCCCATGCCGAGTCGCCGCAGCACATCCCGGCGAAGGGCTGGTGGGAGGTCGTGCGCCGGGGCTACGCCGAGTTCACCGCCGACCAGATGGGGCTGATCGCGGCGGGGGTGGCGTTCAAGGCCTTCCTGTCGATCGTCCCGACGCTGATCGCCGCGATGCTCCTCTACGGCCTCGTCGTGGACCCCGCCCAGGTCACGAGCCAGGTGGAGTCCCTGTCGGGGGTGCTCCCCTCCTCGGCGAAGGACCTGCTGCAGAGCCAGATGACCGGCCTCGTCAGCGAGAACCGCAAGGGCCTCGGCATCGGCCTGGTGGTGTCGCTGCTGGTGGCGCTGTGGAGCGCCTCCGGCGGCACCAGCAACCTGGTGCAGGCGGTGAACGACGCCTACGACGAGACCGAGACCCGCGGCTGGCTCAAGCGCAAGGGTCTCGCGCTGCTCCTGACGGTCGGCGCCATCCTCGCGTTCGCCGTCACCGGGACGCTCGTGGCGGTGTTCCCGGCCGTCGCCGACGCGCTGGACCCGCCGACCGCGGTGCGCGTGGGGCTTGAGGCCGCCCGCTGGCTGGTGGTGCTCGTCGTCGTCGGCGTCGCGCTGGCCGTCCTCTACCGGGTGGCGCCCGACCGGCACGCGCCGCGGATCCGCTGGGTGTCCGTCGGGGCCGGGGTGGCCGTCGTCCTGTGGATCGCGATCTCGGTCGGTTTCTCGATCTACGTCGACCGCTTCTCCAGCTACAGCAAGACGTACGGCGCCCTGGCGGGGGTCGTCGTCCTGCTGACGTGGCTGTGGCTCACCGTGTACGCCGTCCTGCTGGGGGCCGAGATCAACGCGGAGTCCGAGAAGCAGACCGTCAAGGACACCACCGTCGGAGCCCCTGCGCCGCGCGGGGAGCGGGGAGCGCTCAAGGCGGACCTGGGGCCGGACGACCCCGATCCGACGGACGACGAGCGCGCCGTCAAGGAGCGCGCCGTCAAGGAGCGCACCGACGCCGATGGGCGCGTTTGACGGGCTGTTCAGGATCACCCAGTCGATCAGGGGCACCGCCCGTTCCGGCTCCCGGGCCAGGACGATGAGGAAGACACCCAGGGTCACGTACACGGCGTAGCGCATGTGCTCCATCGCCGCGTTGCGCGCAGGGTCGTCCCAGACCCATCCGGGCCGGCTCGTTCCCATCAGCACGGGGTAGACCGCCGCATAGCCGACGCCGACCACCACCATCGCGACGGCGGACACACGGGGCCGACCCCACTGCGTCGTTCGTGGCCCGGCACGGTCTGTTCCCATCATGGTGTCCTCCCGCAGGGTGGCTGTGATCACAGCGTCGTACCGGAGCCGGTCTCGAGGAAGGTTCTCAAGGCCTGTTCGCCGGTCGGACACGGACGGGCGCCGGGCTCCCTGACCGTCCCCGCTGGGATCGGTGTCCCCCTCCCGCGCAGGCGTACGCGGTTTCCGCAGAGCCTCAGGACGGGGGATTCTCCGGGGCCTGGAGGGGAATGACCACCTCGTTGCGGCGCAGGAACCAGGGAGTCCACGGAGGGTTGAAGCGCGCCCATCGCGGCGGTCCGACGGCTTCCAGGCCTGCGGCCGTCATCGCCTGCCGCAACTGCGCGACCCGCTCCTGCAGACCCGCCTGCGTCCACCGCCCGGAATACCGCAGGGCCGCCGCGAATTCGACGGGCACCGCGCGCAGCGTGACCGCGACGTCGTCCGGTTCCGGCAGCGTCTCCAGCGTCTCGTGCGACGGCATCACGAAGGCGACGACGTGGGCGCCGGGCCGGTCGTCCTGGCGCTGCAGCACCGGAGCCGTCATCGCCAACCGTCTGCCACCACCGGCCTGCTGCAGCACGGGAGCCGTCATGGCGACGGAACGGCCGGTCCGGTTCCGTCCGCCGATGTAGCCGGCCAACGGCCGGAACGCCCGGTTGCCGGCGTCCTCGGCGGTGCCCTCGACACTCACCTCGGCCACCACGTGGGCGTCGTACCGGCGCACCTCGAGCCCAGGGTGGACAGCGACCACGGTGTATCGCCGCTCCTCGGACACCCGATCAACGTACGACCATCGCGGCGTCTCAGCGAGACGGCGCCCACCTCGTCGCCTGCAACGGCAGCGCTGGGCGTCGCGGTGTCCGTCGCGGGCCACTGCCACCGGTCGATCATCCTGGTCCGCGCTTCCGCAGGCTTCCGGCCGACGGGTCGGCCCGCTCGAGGCCGCGGGCGTCGTCACAGGTCACGACCGCCACCGGGTGACGGGCACGTGCTGTGCCAGTTGCGTGCCGGGCTCGGTCCAATCGTCCGGCGTGGGCGGGAGCAGGCTTCGGTCCGCTGCTGCCTGCGCCCGGGCGACGCCATACCTGCCGATGCCTCCACCGGTGGACCCGAGACCCGGGAAACGCACATCCTGCACCAGGGCACGGCGCGTGCGGATCGGCCACTCCGGCGCCGTCCGCCAGCAGGTTGAGGTTCGTGACGATGCCCGTCAACGGGGTCCGCAGCTCATGAGGGCCGAGGCCTCGTCGAGCTAAGGCTTGTTGTCACTCAAGGTCGTCGGGACGGGCCGGGATTCTGCGCAGGAGGCTGCGGGCGGCGTTCAGGACCAGGGCTCGGTCGTACGTGATCGCGAAGTCGAAACGCCGGTCGGCGTCCGGGCCCGTGTCGCCGAGATCGGTGGCGATGAGGGCGCCGGCGAAGTGCGGACCGACCACGCAGAGAGTCCATTCACCGCACAGGGCGTCGTCCGGGTCGAGGCCGGCTCCCCGGACGCCGTGCGCCGGCGTCGCGCTGATGCCGGCGCCCAGGACGCCGACCAACGAACAGCGATCGCTCAGCGTCTCGTACCTCGCCGTCGTGGCCCGGGTGAAGTGCCTCGCCTCCTGGAAGGCGGTCAGCAGGACGGGGGTCTCGCTGGTGCGCAGGGCATGCCGTTCCAGGTGCAGGCTCATCGGCAGCAGCAGTCGCTTCGTGGCGGTGCGGGTCGTCAGGCTCTCGCGGGCCAAGTCGAAGGGACTTCTGGGGGCGACCGGGTGGGGACGCGTGAAGGTGAGTTCACGACCGGGCGCCCGCCGCGAGGGGGCGGGTAGGCGATCGGGCAGAGCGGCGGGGAAACCCAGGAGCCAGCCCTGCCCCAGCGTGGCGCCCATGGCCAGAGCACGGGAACGGTGTTCCTCGGTCTCGACGCCCTCGGCCAGGACCAGGGCACCGGTCCGTTCGGACTGGGCGATCACGGCGTTCACGATGCCGGCGATCTCCCCGTCGGTGCGCTCCTGCACGAGCCGTAGATCGAGCTTGATGACGTCGGGTTCGATGAACGGCATCAGGGCCAACGACGCCGGGTCGGCGCCGACGTCGTCGAGCGCTATCCCCCACCCCGCCTCGCGGATCCGTTCCACCGCGGCCAGCAGGGCCGCGGGATCATGGACCATGGCCCGCTCGGTGATCTCGACGACGATCTGCAGGCGATCGCGTGCCTGCTCCAGGACCGGGACGAGGTGCTCGGGCCATCGCGACTGCAACCATCTCGGTTCTGCGTTGACGAACAGCGGGATCCCCCTGGGCAGGGACCGCCGCAGGGCTCCGCGCATGGCCGCGGCCTGGCATTCGACGTCCAGCCGCTCCTCGATGCCGAGTTCACGGGCATAGGCGAACAGAGCGGCCGGGGACTCCAGTTCGTTGCCCACCGGGCCCCGGGCCAGCGCCTCGAAAGCGACGGCCTCACCGGTCACCAGGTCGATGATCGGCTGGTACACCGACTGCACCGGCGGCAGGTCATGCGCCGGTCCGGCCGGGGTGACACCGGTCACGCCCTTCTCTCTGATCGTCACCAGCCTCAATCGGTCCGAGGGGTCCTCGACTTGAGTCGATCGAGCTCGGCGCGATGCCCGAACGACTCTGCTGAGGGCTTTTTGCGATACTGGCGCGCGTCGATGCCGTGACGTGCTCGATCTGCTCACAGTCGGCCAGGGGATCACGCCGCACCCGTCCGGCGACGGTGCGCCGTGGCGCGTTCCCCTCACGCTCTGCGTGGCCGGGGGACGAGGTGCTCGACGCCGCTGACGGTGGCGTGCGCCGCGGATCAAGTACGGGCGCCCGGGAGCCGAGCACCTCAGGAGGGAACCACTGCCGCTGAGAGGTCAGACGTGCGACTGGTAGACATCCCGTCCACGGGCGACGGTGGAGCACCGGGCATGGCCTCGCCGCGTCGGGGGCTGCCCCGGGCAGGTCGCAGCGTGCTGCTCGCGCTGCCGTACCTGCTGCTGGTCGGCACGCTGGTCCCGGTCACCGTCACCGGGACGCTCGAGGTGGTGGGACCCTTCCTGGGCCTGATGCAGCTGGTCGGGTTGATCCTCACGGTCGTGGCGGCGCGGTGGACCCAGGACCGGGCGGCGCGGCCGTGGTGGCTGCTGTCGCTGAGCTGGCTGCTGCTCGCGGTCACGACGTTGGGCTTCACGCTGTCCGGGTTCGCGGGGGGCCGCCCGTCGGATCCGACGTCGGCCCTGTTCGTCGTCTCGATGATCGTCAGGGTGCTCTTCGGCCTGGTTCTCTTCGCCGGGCTGGTGTCGTTCGGCCGCCACCTGCACGGCCGAGCACGGTGGCGCCTGCTGACGGACGCGGCCACCCTCACCGGCGCCGGACTGATGGTGATGTGGTTCTTCCTGCTCGGTCCGGCACTGTCCGACCATCAGTCGGTCGGTATGGCCCGGGTCGTCACCGTCTTCCTGCCGATCAGTGACCTGACGCTCGTGCTGGGGACGGTGGTGGTCCTGCTCAGTGGTTCCAACCTGACCACGCGGCGGGCGATGCTGCTGTTGCTCGGCGGGGTGACCTGCTACCTGCTGCTGGACAGCCTGCTCGTGGCCGAGACTCTCTACGGGTCGCACTTCGGCATCCCGCCCCGGCTGGAGATCTTCTGCCTGGACCTGCCCTCCTTCCTGTTCGCGGCCGCCGCGGCCGAGCACTGCCGCACCCTGACCGGGCGTGGCATCCAGGTCAGTGCCGCTGCGCTGCCCCCGGTCACCTGGTTGCCCCAGGGAGGGCTGGTGGGCGGCTTCACCCTGCTCGCCGCCGTCGCCACCTCGAGCGGACTGTACCCGTGGCCCGGGTTGATCGCCGGAGCCATCATCATGACCCTCGGGGTCGCCGTCCGGCAGTCCCTGGCCGTGCGGGAGAACCGCCAGCTCGCCTTCACCGACGTTCTCACCCGTTTGCCGAACCGAGGCCGGTTCATCGACGAGCTCGCCCGTACCCTGGACACGTCGTACCGCACCGGCGTCGCCGCCGCCGTCATGCTGATCGACCTCGACGAGTTCAAGCCGATCAACGACCGGTACGGGCACGAGGCCGGCGACGAGGTCCTGGTCGCCTTCGCCGGGATCCTGCGGCGGACACTGCGCCGCGACGACTGCTGTGCCCGCCTCGGTGGCGACGAGTTCGCCGTGATCGTGCGCGACGTGCGCGGCGGCGACGAGGCCGGCGAGTGCGCCCGAGGCCTTCTCGACGCCCTCGCGGCCACCCCCGTGCAGGTCGGCGGCCTCACCCTGACCCTGCGCGCCAGCATCGGTGTCGCCGTCACCGATCCCGGCGGTCCCGCTGTCGACGGCGCGACCGTGCTGCGCCGGGCCGACGAGGCCATGTACGTCGCCAAGCGGGCCCGAACCACCGGCTGGTGGTTGTGGACCGCCGGGACAGCGAAGGAGGCGCACACCGGGCCGACCACCACGTCGCAGGCCGTGCGGTACGCGCCGGTCCACGACGGGGCCGGGCGGGTCGTGGCCGTCCACGTGGATCCCGGACCGCTGCCTTCCGGCGCGGACGACGCAGGGGCCGGGCTCGACCGGTGGCAGGCGGCAGCGACCCAGCTGAACCGCTGGCGGACAGGCTCACCCACGCACCGGGACCTGAAGCTGTACGTCACGGCCGGGCCCGACAGCTGCGCCTCGCTGGCCGCGCTGCACGACCTGGCGGGCGCCGGCATCCGGCCCACCGACGTGATCATCGATGTCGGCCCGCTGGTACCCGGCACCGACCAGGCCACGATCGACGCCGTGCAGGGCCTGCGCAGCGACGGTGCGCTCACCGCCGTCGACGCGATGGACCCGCACCTGGGCCGCGTGGTCCATGGCCCGGGCCTGCCGGTCGATCTCGTCCTGATCGGCCACCGCATCATCGGTGAGAACGCCGGCAGCGCCGAGCCCGTGAACCTGATGGAGGCGGCCGTCCGGTTCGGACAGGCCGTGCACCGCGGTCCCGACGACCGGTGGCCCGGTCCCGCCGACGCCATCGACGCCCTGCTCCTGGGCGACGAGGAGGGACCCACCGGCACCGGACTGCCGTCACCGCGCCGACCCGAACCCGCTCGACCAGCCGTCCGCTGACCTCGCCGACGTCATCTGCCGACGAGCGAGACGTACTCCGCGCCGTACCGCTCGCCCCGGACGCGGACGCGAGCGACGACGCCCGGCGCCGCCGCCGCGATGCCTCCGTCCAGACCGGTGGCCGAAGGCGCCTGAGCGGCGAGGTTGAACCTGCTGACCGGGCTCGTAGCGCTGCCGTGGGCCCGCGTCGGTCAGCTCCCAAGGCAGCGACGGAGCCGGTCGAAGGCGAGGAGGAGCGATGGGGACTGCTGAGGTCGACGCCAGGAACCACGGGCCGTTGTGGGCCGTCGCACGACCGGTGACGGATGGCGACGCGGGAGCAGCAGCCCTGTTGGAACGGATCACCGCTCTCGAACAGGCTCTCCTCGACGCGCAACGGGCGCTCGAACACGCGCAGCTCGAGTCTCACCGGGCTGCCGCATACAACACGACCCAGTCCGCCCGTGCCGAGCTGCAGCAGGCGCTGTCCCCCGCACCGACAGGCCCGGCGCCCACCCGACGGCGCTGGTGGCTCGCACGCTTGCACCCGAGTCCGGCGTACGAGCGCCTCGGCCACCGGGTCGAGCACCTGCTGCGCCTCACCGAGGCGGCCAGCTCGGTGAGGGTCAGTCCGCTCGCCGCCGCGAGCCGATCGACGTGGACGTCGACCCGGTGCGCCTCCTCCGGCGGCATCAGACCACGCCGTCGAGTTCGGTGCGCAGGACCTGGCCTTGGCGCACCACCTCGCTGATCGCCAGCATCCCGACGCCGAGCAGCAGCCACGCCACGAGCGGCGCCAGGGTGAGGGTCGCCTGCGGGTGTCCGGCGGGGAGCGTGCCGGCGAGGCTGAACGTCGCGAGGAACTCCATCAGGCTCGCCACTGGCCCCCCGACCGCCAGAAGCCAGCCCCGCCAAGGACATCCGCGCCAGGCCTGCGGCTGCGGCCGCCGCCCCACCAGGCCGTAGGAGGCCACCTGGTCGAGGTGGCCACGATCAGCACCTCCGCCATGGGCCCCTGCGACGGCAGCCCCAGCGACGGGAGCGCCTCCGGCATCGGCACACCCGTCCCGGAGGCCGCCTCGGGAGCGTCGCCCTCAGGAGCGGCAGCCTCCGGTGCGCCGGGCTCCGGACCGTCGGCGGACCCGTCGGCGGCCGCGTCGGTGTCGGTGTCGGTGTCCCGCGGGGCGGGCACGGGCCGCAGGCCGGCGCCGGCCAGCAGCAGCTCCACGCACGCCTCGGCCCGCCGCTGACCCGACGACCGCTCGTCCCGCAGGGACACCCTCGAACCGTCGGCCGTGAGCGCCGAGCCGGCGGGACGCGGCCCCGAGCGGGCAGCGATCGCCGCCCGCTCCAACATCCCGTTGACCGGATCCGTCACCAGGCGCAGCATCGTCATTCCGGAGAAATCCGCGCTCAGAGAAACACGTCGCGCGTTCGAAGGCATCCGCGTCGAACCGCTCCGACCGCTGCGGATCCAACCGGTGCACGATCTGCTGCCCCAATCCCCGCACGGACCGTCACCGTCTTCACCGCGACGTCGAGATGCTCGCGCGACACCTCTCCGGCAGCCAGCGCGGCACCCATGACCGGCAACTCCGCCGAGCCTGACCGGATGGCGGCAGCTGCCGCCAGATCACGCCTGGCCTGCGCGGGTGACAACCGCAAGCCCTCCATCAGGAACCGGGACGCCCGACCCGTCGGCCCGCCCACCGTGGTGGGACGGCTGCTCAGCTCCTGCACGAAGCCCAGCCGGGCCGCCTCCACCGTCGCGGCCAACGCCGTCAACGCCCGCAGATTCGCCAACACCTCACCGTCGGAGAAGGCATGGCCCACCCGATCCACGACCTCGCGCAGCAATTCTTGAGAATGGACCACCGGGGCCGGCGCGGCAACGCCCGAAGCGTCACCACCCTGCCGACCACCGGAATCCGTCATACCTCCAACCCACCGACACGGTCCACCCGAGATCCGAATCTGTGGACAACCGCGCCGAGCCCGGCAGAAGGCGTCAGGCGCAGACCTGCGCAGCGGCCGACGTGTCCCCACTGACGTCGAGGAACAGCGGGTACTCCACCTCCCGGACGACCGTCGACGCCACCCCCGACGGCGACGCCGACGCCGCCGCCGCCGATGGCACCGACGACACCTGCAGCGTCGCCGTCAGCCCGGGCAGGCCGAACGCGGGGAGGCACTGCAGGGGCGTGACCGCGCTCCGGAAGGAGACGGCGAACTGCACCTGGCCGGTGCGGTCGGGCACCAGCGGGCCGACCGACGTCCAGGTCGGCCGGAAGGTCTCGTCCGGCAGCGCGGGGCCCGGGACGGCGAGGCCCGTGCCCGGCCGGAGCGTCACGGCCGTCACGCGCCCGCGGGGCAGGTCCAGGAGGCCGCGCACCGTCACCTCGCCGCGGGCGCGGTCCACACTGACGCCGCCGGGCCGCACCAGCAGCACCACCAGCCCGAGATCGCCGCAGGCCGCCCGGATCGCGGCCAGCAGCTGGACGGCGGCCGGCCTCGCCATGACGAGGCCGGTGGCGAGGGTGCCCTCCTCGTCGCCGGGGTTGACGGTGCCGGAGCCGAAGGGCGCCGTCCCGGCGGGAGCCGGGCCGGACAGCGCGGCGAGCCCGATGACGCTCGTCAGGTCGGGCAGCTCGTCGGGCTGTCCGGGTACCGCGGCCCCCCGGGCGCAGTCGTGCCAGGCGATGGACAGCCGCACGCTCGTGGACCCGCGCGGCGGAACGGCGACCGGCAGCGCGCCCGTCATGCCGACGTCCGCGAAGACGACGGCGGAGCGGTCGACCGTGCCGGCCCGGGTACCGCCGTTGGCCACCGTCAGGGTGACGGCGAGCCGGGGCAGCCGCGGGTCGACCGTCGCGGTCACGGCCGTGACGGTCAGGTCGCGCCGCGCCCGCCAGGTGGCGCAGGCGAGCTGGACGGCGGGCGCCCACCGCACGCCCGGCTCCCGGGCCGACGCCACGCCCGCCCGCCGTCCGGACTCCGGCGCAGGTTCCACCCAGAACCCGTACGCGTCCGGCGGCACGACCTCCGGCACGGAGTCGCAGTCCACGACTGCGCGCACCGGCACCGTCACGGTGCGGCCGTTCCCGGGGACGGTGGACGGCGGCAGCTCGCTGCCGGTGATCCCCGGACCGGACAAGCGCCTGACCGACACGTCGCCGCCGCGCTCGGGCGTCGCCAGCCGGACCGTCGCCGAGGCCGCGAACCGCACCGACGCCTGTGGCCGCCCGTCGGGACCCGGCGTCCAGAAGACGCGCAGGGTCTCCTCGGGGTCGGCGGTGACCACGAGCCGCGGCACCCCGGTCGGCGGCAGCGACCGGACGGCGGCGAGACCGGCCACGGCGAGGGCGAGGAGCGCCAGGACGACGACCACCGCCCGGTGCCGGCGCGCCCACCCGGCCGCTCGCCCCAGGCCCCGGCCGCCGCCGCCAACGCCCACACCCCCGACCACCGGGGTGCCCTCGGCCTCGGCCTCGGCGTCGAGGTCGACGGCCGGGTCGAGGTCGACCGCCACGTCGAGGTCGACCGCCGGCGGCTCCTCCTCAGGCATCGGGCAGGCAGAGGGCCGCCCGGGCGGGGGCGCCCGCCGGGACCAGGACCCGGGTCGTGAACGGGACCGTGCGCAGCACCCCGGCCTCCCGGACCCGCGCGTCGACCTCGACGACGGGCAGGTCGAGCGCCGTTCCGGAGCAGCCCGCGTCGGACGGCACCTCGTACGTCAGCGTGGCGCGCAGGTGCCCGGCGGCGTCCGGCACGACCTCCTGGGCCACCCAACGGGGTTGCAGGCCGGAGGGCCCGTAGCCCGCCTCGTCCGTCGGCAGGACGCGCACCCGCCCGACCCGGCCGGCCGGCAGGTCGAGCCCCAGGACCAGGGAGAGCACGCGCCGGGACGGCGTCCACCGGACCGCCCGGCTCTCCACCGATTCCGGGACCGCACCGACCAGGCCGCCGCACAGCCGGCCGGTCACGGTCGCCAGCGCCGCGCGCGCGGCGGGTGCGAGGACGACGTCGCTGCCCGGCACCCGGTCCAACAACCACCCCCAGCCGTCGGCGTCCTTCGTGCCGGCATCGTTCGTGCCGGACCCGGACCCGGGCCCGGTCCCGACGTCGGCGTGGGCCACGAGCCACGGCACCGCGGGACCGGCCTGCTCGCCGTTGCAGTCGTGCAGGCTGACGGTGAGCGCCGCGGTCACGGACCCGTGCGGCGGCACCCGGAGCGGCAGGTCCCCCGAGACGGTGACGCCGCGCTCCCAGACCCCGCCCCGGTCCACGGTGATCGCGTGCGCGCCGGTGTTGGTCAGGGTCAGGGTCAGCGACGCCTGCGGGGCGGCGGGTTCCACCCGGGCCGCGAGCTGCGTCACGGCGAGCCCGTGCGCCGCCGTCCAGGTCGAGCAGGCCGCGCGGACGTCACCCGCCCACCGGGCCCCGGCCTTGGCCGCCGCCGTCACCACGACGCGGCGGCCGGAACCCCGGCCCGCCTCGAAGCGGACCCGGTACGCGTCGTCCGGCAGCGGCTCGGGCAGCTGCTCGCAGTCGACGAGCAGGCGCACCGGCACCTCGACGGAGGCCGGCCCCACCGGGACGCCGACCGGCGTCCCGTCGCTGCGGACGACGCCAGGCCCGGTGAGGCCGAGCACCCGGACGTCCGCGAGGTCCGTCCGCGAGCCGTCGGGCCCGGACGCGGGCGGGCGCCGCACGTGCAGGACGAGGTTCAGGGTGACCGGGCCGCTCGGGCGGCCGTCGTCGCCCCGCCTCCAGGCGGTCCCCTCCCTCGGGATCTCTTGCTCGCGGATCGGATCGAGCCGGGAGAGGGGCCCGACGTCGGAGAACGTCAGCGTCGGCAGCGGGTCCTTCGGCAGGAGCCGGCCCGCGACGACGCCCGCGGCGATCACCACGAGCGACCCGACGACGGCACCGGCCACCAGGACCGGACGTCGGCGCCACGTCCACCCGGCCGCCGCCGGCGTTCCGGGGCCGCCGGAACCGCCCTCGCGCTCCGGCCCCTCCGGATCGTCCGGGCCCTCGGGACTCCAGAGCAGCTCGAACGTCGGCCCGCCGACCATGCCGACCACGGTACGTCACCCCCCTCGCCCCCGGCACCCGCGACCGCGACCCGCCGTCCGCGCGATGATTCTCGCAGCGTCCACAGGTCAGCTCCGGGCGACCGTCCACCCTCGGCGCACCTCCCGGTGCGACCCGTCCCGAAGGGACCCACCCATGCCGGCCCTGCGCGCGCACAACCTCGCCGTCTCCCTCGACGGCTACCTGGCCGGCCCCCGGCAGTCCCTGGACACTCCGCTCGGCGTCGGTGGCGAACGGCTGCACGGCTGGGCCTTCGCGACCCCGTCGTTCCAGCGGATGCACGGCCTGCCCGTCACCGCGGACGGGCACGACGAGGTCGACGAGCGGTTCATCGTCCGGGGCGACGAGGGCATCGGCGCGACGGTCATGGGCCGCAACATGTTCGGACCCGTCCGCGGCCCCTGGGAGGCGACGCCGGAGGGTCGCGCGTGGACCGGCTGGTGGGGCGACGAGCCGCCCTACCACCACCCGGTCTTCGTGCTCACCCATCACCCGCGCGAGCCGATCACGATGAAGGGCGGCACCACCTTCCACTTCGTCACCGACGGCCCCGAGGCGGCGCTCGCGCAGGCCGTCGAGGCGGCCGCCGGTCTCGACGTCCGGATCGGCGGCGGTGCCGACACCGTGCAGCAGTACCTGCGCGCGGGCCTGGTCGACGAGCTGCACCTGGCGATCGCCCCGGTGCTCCTGGGCGGCGGCGAGCGCCTGTTCGACCATCTGGACGGCGGCCCCGCGGGCCTGGACGTCGCCGAGGTCGTCCCGAGCTCGACCGTCACGCACGTCCGGCTGACCCGCACCCCCGCCTGGCCATGACTCGCACAGCCCCCACGGCCGTGCGCACGGTCGCGCCCACGGTCGCGCCCACAACTGTTACGCCGCCGACATCCGACGCCGCACCGCCGGGGCGCACACTGACACGATCACATCCCGCAGAGGGGGAGGTGGCCGAGATGAGGTCATCCGTCGGCGCCGTGGGCGCCGTGGCGCAGGCGATCTTCGCGAACTACCCGCACGTCGCCCGGTGCACCGACTGCCGTGACTACGCGCGCTGGCACGAGGAGGAGAGCCCGGGCGTGGCCCTGGCCGCCACGACGCTGGCCGCCGCCACGCTGGCCCACCATGCCGGCGCCCACCGTCGGGACCCCCTGACGCTCGCGAGCCAGCACTTCGCCTGACGACGCGCGGCGCCGAGCGGACGGGGCGGCTCGCCGGGTCCCGGCAGCGGTGCGACCATGACCAGGTCGGAACCAACCGTGCACCGATCTCGGGGAAGGCCGCCATGTCGTCGCTGCAGAGGTTCCGCAACCGCGCGGACGTGACCGACGAGCTCGACCTGGCCGAGGTGACCCAGGCCGGTCAGGCCGGGGAGCCCGCCCCCGAGCCGAGCAGCAGCGAGCCCCGGGTCCGTGACACCCGTGCCGCCGAGCGTCGCGGCGGGCTGCCGAAGGTCTTCTGGTTCGGCGTCGCGCTGGCCCTGGTGGTCGTCGCCGGGGCGGTCGGCACCCGCGTGGTCATGGCAGGCCTCGCCGGGCTCAACCCCTTCAAGGACGGGCTCGTCACGCAGCGCACGGTGGACCGCAGCGGTCCCGCCGTCCTCAAGGCGGTCAACGACCTCGGGACGCTGCAGACGGCGAGCGGCTACTACGAGATCGTCATCGACGTCGAGAAGAGCGTCGACCACGTCCCGGCGTTCCTCGCCGGCCGGCGGGTCCTGTTCGTCGCGGCCGGCACGGTGGACGCCGGCCTCGACCTGCGGACGCTGGCCGCCGGCGCCGTCACCGTGGACGACGCCCGGACGACGGCCACGCTGCGACTCCCCCGGCCCCGGCTCTCGGCGCCGCACCTCGACGTCGACCGCAGCTACGTCTACAACGAGGAGCGCGGCCTCGCAGACCGGGTCGGGGACGCCTTCTCCGGCTCGTCCGACGACCAGAAGCCGCTCTACACGCTCGCCTCGCAGCGCCTGGCCCAGGCGGCCGCAGCCAACGACGAGCTGGTCCGCCGGGCCGAGACCAACGCGCGCGGCGTCCTGGTGGGCCTGCTGCGGCCGCTCGGCTTCACCGACGTCACCGTCACCTTCACGGCCTGACGCCGAGCTCCCGGCTGCCGTCCGGCGTCAGCAGCGCCGGCGCCGGGAACGGCCGCGCGACGGTGAAGGCGCGCGGGCCGGGGCCGTCCGCCCGCAGCGCCGCCAGCCGCTCCTCGGCCTCCGCGACGTCGGGCCGGTGGCCGCCCGGCACCCACCAGAGCACGGTGTACGCCTCCCGCAGCGGCACGAACCAGTCACGCCGGCGGCGCATGACCGCCGCGTGCTCGCCGCGGAGGACGAAGGCCGCGAGCGTGTCGAGCGACTCCCAGACCGACATGTTGATGATGATCCGCTCGTCGCCGAAGCCCCGGACGGCGGTCGCGTCGCCGTCCGCGGTGACGAGCCGCCAGACGAAGCCAGGTGCGGCGTCCGCCAGCGCGTTCACCGGATCGAGCGCGGCCACGAAGTCGGCGAGCCGCGGCGTCGTCAGGGGCTCGATCGGGACGGCGATGTTCACCTGCGCGAGCTGCCATGTCATGGCTCCCATGATCCCCGACCTGGGGCGACGGCGTCGAGGTCACCGGACCCGGTACGACGGTGGCACAGCGTGACCAGCAGTGTTAACAATCGGAGTAGTGATCCACCGGCTCCCGACCCCTACAGTGGGCCACCATGGCGAGGGTCAAAGCGGTCCTGATCGACATCGACGGCGTGCTCACCGTGTCGTGGCGCGCCCTGCCGGGGGCGGTCGCGGCGATGGCCCGGCTGCGCCAGACGGAGGTCGGCATCCGGCTGGTCACGAACACCACCTCGCGCACCCGGGCCTGGATGGCCACCCGGCTGTCGGCGCTGGGCTTCCCGGTCCACCCGGAGGACATCCTCACCGCGCCGGGTCTGACCGCGCACTACCTGCACGAGACCTACCCCGGCGCCCGGTGCCTGGTCATCAACAGCGGTGACCTGAGCAACGACCTCCCCGGGCTGTCGCTCGTCAACGGCGAGAAGGACGACGTCGACGTCGTCGTCCTCGGCGGTGCGGGCCCGGAGCTCGACTACCCGATGATGAACCGGATCTTCCACCACGTGCAGCGCGGTGCCGCGCTCGTCGCGATGAACCGCAACTACTACTGGGCCACGGACACGGGCCTCACCCTCGACACCGGCACGTTCCTGGTGGGCATCGAGCAGGCCAGCGGCGTCGCCGCGACGATGACCGGCAAGCCCGCGCCGACCTTCTTCACCTCCGCGCTCGCCCACGTGGACGCCGACGCGACGACCACCCTGATGGTCGGCGACGACGTCGACTCGGACGTCGTCGGCGCGCAGGAGGCCGGCATCCGCGGCGTCCTCGTGCGCACCGGCAAGTACCTGCCCCGCGACCAGGACAAGGCCGCGCTCCCGCCGGACTTCGTCATCGACTCGTTCTCCGACCTGCCGGACCTGGTGGAGAAGCTGAACGGCTGACCTGCCCCGGCCCCGGCGGCGACGGACGGCCCGGCAGGTCAGGACGTCAGGAACCAGACCCTGGCCTGGTCGTTCAGGTCGATGCCGGCGAGCTGCCGCCCGTCGGCCGAGAACGCCAGGGCGGAGACCCATCCGGCGAGGCTGTACGCGACGGTCCGGGTGGCGACGTCCCAGACGAGGACCGTCTCCTCCTGTCCCGAGGTGGCGGCCAGCCCTCCTCTAGGGGCCGCGGCGGCGGAGAGGGCCGCCGCCGAGTGGCGGCGGTCGGCGACGTGGGTGGCGCCCGTGC
>Ga0302323_100000531_pt1 | contig 30426 bp, 22 predicted proteins | sample Fen_T0_3_FD_201950 | JGI IMG/M metagenome (GOLD analysis project Ga0302323, IMG submission 201950) | Peat permafrost microbial communities from Stordalen Mire near Abisko, Sweden - Fen_T0_3 | ecosystem: Environmental > Terrestrial > Soil > Wetlands > Permafrost | place: Sweden: Abisko...
TCGCGGCCGCCGCCGGCCAGCGCGTGGCGACCTACACCTCGCCGCACCTGTCGTGCCTGCGCGAGCGCATCGTCATCGCTGGTGAGATGATCTCCGAGCCGGCGATCGTCGCGGCCGCGGGCCGCGTTCACGCGGCAGGCGGCGCCGAGCTCACGTTCTTCGAACAGCTGACCGCGATCGCGATGGTGGCGATCGCGGCCGCGGCGGTCGATATCACCGTGCTCGAGGTCGGGCTCGGGGGCCGGCTCGACGCCACCAACGTCGTCGACCCGGTGGTCGCCGTGGTCACCGGCGTGGCGCTCGACCACGAGGCGATCCTCGGCGGGACGCTCGCGCAGATCGCGGCCGAGAAGGCCGGGATCTGGAAGGCCGGCCGGCCGGCGATCATCGGCGCGTCGGGCCTGCTGGAGGGCGTGCCGATGCTGGTCGCGGCGGCCCACATCGCCGGCGCCGATCCTGCGTTGATCGGCGACGCCGCGGTCGCCGCCGTGCCGCCGGTGGCGCTGCCGGGCGCGCACCAGCGCCGCAACGCCGCCGCCGCGATCGCCGCGGTCCGCGCGCTGGGCCTGCCGGTGGTCGCCGCCGCGCTCGCCGCCGTGCGCCACCCCGGCCGGTTCGAGGTGATCGGCCCGCCCGCGGCGCCGCCCGGCGTGCCGCGCGTGATCCTCGACGGCGCGCACAACCCGCACGGCGCCCAGGCGCTGGCGGCGGCGCTGCACGAGCGCGGGGAGCGCCCCGTGCTCGTGATCGCGGTGTCGGCCGACAAGGACGTCCCCGGGATCGTGGCCGCGCTCGCCCCGGCGGTCCGCGCGGTCGTCGCGACCCGCTATCAGCAGGATCGCGCGATGGATCCTGGGCAGCTCGCCGCGCTGTTCGGCGGCACGGCCGCGCCCGATCTGCGCGCGGCGCTCGCGGCGGCCGCCCGCCACGGCGCGGCCATCCTCGTCGCCGGTTCGCTGTTCCTCGTCGGCGAGGCGCGCACCCTGCTGCTCGCGGCCCCGACCGATCCGATGCTGGTCACCGATCCGCCAGCCCGGTAGCAGGCTACAGCCGCGGCGGGCGCCAGCGCAGCGTCACCATCGTGCGCGCGTCGCCATCCCACGATTTCTCGAGGAACCAAGCGCGTACGTCCTTGGCGCCGGCCAGCTCGAGCAGGCCCTCGAAGAACCCCATGGTCTGGTACGACGCGGCCTCCTCCGCGGGCATCCCCATGTGGTAGCGCACGACGATCTGCGCCTCGTTGTCGTGGAGCAGCGGGACGTCGAGCGCGTTGAAGTCGAAGAACGTCTCGCGCAGCACGCGAAACCGCGCCAGCGTCTCGGGTGGATCGTTGGGCTCGAGCAGCGTGGGGTTCGCGGCGCGGAGCTGTGCCGCCGAGTAGCGCCCCCATAGCTGGACGGGGAACAGCTCGCCGCGCGTCACCGTGGTGAGGATCGCATTGCCCATCCGCTCGAACGTCGCCATCGGGTACCACCCGGCGGGATCGATCTGCATCTGCAGATACACCTGATCCTCCGGCGCGAGGTGCTGCGTCCAGTGGACCGCCTTCTGCGACCGGAGCATGCGGACGTAGTCGACGAACAGGACGCCGCGAACCTGGCGCATTGCCATTATCATAGCGTGCCGGACTAGGCGAACCGACCGCCAGGGAGGAATTTGCGCCACACGCCGTGAACCCGTACGATCCGGACATGCGCGGCGCACTGGTGATGATTTTGCTGGCGGCCCCGGCCTACGCAGACGACGCGCCGCACAAGGAAGGCGCGTACAGCGGGGTCACCCCCGGCGAGGTGCAGCCCCGCGATACCGCAACAAAACCAGCGAAGTCCAAGCGACCACCGCCCAAGGGCACGCTGACGTGGATCGGCTTCGAGGCCAAGGACGGCGGCGCGCAGGTGTTCTTTCAGTCGGTCGCGCCGTTCGATGTGAGCCAGCGCATGGAAGGCGCGCAACTCGTTGTTCATCTGCAGTTGACCAGGCTGGGCCACAATACCTGGCGCCAGATCGATACCCGGTTCTTCGATAACCCGCTGTCGGGTATTCTGGCCCGCGCGGTCGGCGCCGTGCGGCCGGCCAAGGGGCGCCCCGGCCACCCCGCGGGGATCGAAGCGCGGATCGCATTCAAGAATGCCAAAGACGCGAAGGAGGCCCAGGTCCGCACCGCGACCCTCGCCGATGGGCTGTACTATGCGTACCTGAGCTTCGGCGAGGGCACCGCGGGACCTGCTGTGGCCGCGCCGGTGAGCTCGGCCGTGCCGGATCCGGATGCGCAGGCCCCCGATGCCGAGGACGCCCCGCCGCCTGCCGCCGCGCCCGGCCCGGTCCCGCAGGCCAGCGACCCGACGGACGAGCCGCCGCCGGTGAAGCAAGGCAGGCGTTGAGCGCGCGGCGACCGGGCGTCCGCTAGCCGCGGTGGCGCGCCTCGGCGATCGCGCCTTGCAGCGTCGCCGGAGCCTGGGTGCCAAGCAGCGCGGTGCTGGCGCGGCCGTCGGGGCGCAGCACCAGCGTGTAGGGCACGCTGGTGATGCCGTACCTGCCGCGCAGGGTTCCGTCGTCGAACAGCACCGGGCCCAGGAACTTCGCGGACTCCACGACGGCGACTGCTTCCTCGCGCGTGCCCGCGACGAACACCGTGACGATGTTGGCGCCGGAGGTGGTGGCGGCGGCCTGGGCGCGAGGTAGCTCGTCGATGCAGTGCGGGCAGCTCGGGCTGACGAACACGACGAGCGTCGGCTTGCCGAGCAGGCTGTCGGTATCGAGCGGGTCGCCGAGCGCCGGCAGCGTGAGGCTCCCCGCGACGTCGCCCTCGGGGACCGGGGCCGCGGCGCGCTGGCACGCCGAGATCGCGAAGGCCAGGAACAGCAGTTGAGTCCACCGACGCGGTGATGGCATACCGGGGGTCATGGATAGCACGGGCGACGACGACCCGGCGGGTGAGCTGTACGACCTCGCGCGCCAGCTGCGCAGCCAGCTGCTGCGCCACGCGGCCCTGGGGGCGTGGGCGGCGCCCGGGGGCGCGACCGCGCGGGTGATGCCTGCGCCGCGACCCGGCGAGCTCGTTCCGGTGGACGCAGAACCCGCGCAGCTGACGGAGATCGCCGGGGAAGAGGCGGCGGCGCCGCCGGATCGGCCCTGGGTGGACGCGGCGCCCACGCGGGCCGATGACGGGGGGCTCGGGCCCCGCGGTGCGCGGCCCGCGGTCAGGACGCTGCCACAGATCCGCGCCGAGCTCGGCGAGTGCACGCGATGCAAGCTGCACACCACGCGGAGGTCGATCGTGTTTGGCGTGGGTTCCAGCTCAGCGCCGCTGATGTTCGTCGGCGAGGCCCCGGGCGAACAGGAGGACCGGCGCGGCGAGCCGTTCGTCGGTGCCGCGGGCCAGCTGCTCGACAAGATGATCGAGGCGATGGGCTGGACGCGCAGCGCGGTCTACATCGCCAACACGACGAAGTGCCGGCCGCCGAACAACCGTAACCCCGAGCCCGACGAGCTCGACCCGTGCATGCCGTTCCTGCACATGCAGATCGCCGCGATCGCGCCGCGGATCATCGTCGCGCTCGGCCGGCCGGCGTCGAACCAGCTGCTCGAGGTCGACGCGCCGATCAGCGCGCTGCGCGGCACGTTCCACGACTATCCGCGCCACACCGGTGACCGCCACAGCTTGAAGATCATGCCGACGTTTCACCCGGCGTACCTGCTGCGCGACCCGGACAAGAAGCGCGCCGCGTGGGCGGACCTGAAGCTCGTGATGGCCGAGCTCGAGCGGCTCGGGATCGCGCCGCCCGGCGCCCACGGCTGATGCAGGCCTGCGAGCAGCTCGCCGTCGAGCTGCGGCTCGATCGACTGGGCGCCGAGCTCGCCCGTGAGCTGCCGCCGCACATGCGGCAGTTCGCCAGGGCCTACGCCGCCGGCGCGGCGCTGCCCGCGGCGCCCGCCGCGGTGCTGCACCCGCAGGCGCTGGCCACCGCGCGGGCGGCGCTGGCCCATCCCGCGCTCGTCGATCGCGGCCTCGCGCTGCTCCGGATGGTCGCGCCGATCGCGATCGAGGCCGATCCCGCCGTGGCCGCCGCGCGCGCCGCCCCGGTGAGCTGGGACGCGCTGGCGGTGCTGGCCGCGGCCCGTCGCGACGCCGCCGTGGCGCGCTGGGGGCGGGGGGCGATCGAGCTGTTGCACGCGCTGCACGGCACCACCGGCAGCGCCGCTCCTGGGGCCCTGGCCGCGCTGCCGCCGGCGGTCGCCGGTTGGTTCACCGCCGATGGCGACCCGGTGGGCGATCGCGAGATCGAGCACGTCTGGGCGGCGATCCGCGCGCGCCACGGCGTGGTGGGGATCGCGCGGCTCTACCGGGCGGCAGGTCCGCCGCGCACCTTCGTGGTCGAGCCGGGCCGCGAGGTGATCGTCGCGCTGCCGGCGCAGGTGGCGAGCCCTGCCGCGCGGTTCGCGGTGCTGCACGAGCTCGGCCACGCGGCGGCGGCGCTCGCGCTGGCCGCGGGCATTCCGCGCGTGGTCGACGAGGCCGCCGCGGCGTACGTCGCCCGGGCGATCGAGCAGCCCGACGACGCGTGGCATAGCAAAGCCGCGGTCCCGGCGCGCGCCCGGCGGCTGCTGCTCGCGCGCACGCTCGACCGCCTCGAGCGCCAGATCGAGCAGGCTGCCCCCGCGCTCGCCGACCGGCCCGCGGCGCTCCCGCCGTGGGCGCTGTGGCACGCCCCCGGCGTCCAGGCGGCCTACGTCGCCGCCGAGGCGCTCGCCGACGCGCTCGATCGCGCGCTCGGTCCGGCGCCGGCGCCCGGCGCGCTCGCCGACGCGCTGCGCGATCTCCGGGCGCCGATCGATCGGGCCAGCGAGGCGAGCGCGCTGTGACATGGAAATACGCGCGGAGCCTCGTCGTGGTGATCTCTTGTGTGCGCGAGGGGGACTCGCTTGCACGCGCGGTGCGCTACTGTCCACCGGCCTGCAGACTGGCGCACCACGTTGGAGGCGGCTCGGTCTCGCCGCGCAGATCCGTCACCTGGATTGCGTGAGCGGTGCACGCGACCCGGACGCCGAGCACATCCTCGAGCGAGTCGAACAGGTACGGGAACACGCGCCGGCCGCGGTTCATCGTGTCGTAAGCGACCAGATCGCGCGCGGTCAGCGGGCGCGCGGGGCTCGCTCTCTCGAGCAGCGCGTTGATCGCGTCCTGGACCGCCGCGGTGTGAGCCAGCACGGCTTGCTCGATGCGCAGGTAGTAGATCAGCGCGTCGGCGAAGCACGCGATCGCCCGGGCGCCGAGCGCCTCGCCGCCGAACCGCGCGCGCAGGATCGCGCGCAGCTGGTACATCACCGCGACGTGGAGCGGTCCCTCGGCGCGCGGCGCGACCGCTTGCTCGAGCGTGCCGGGGCCGACCTTCGTGCGCGCCGCGCGGCGCGACCGCTCGTAGCCATCCTGATAGGCCCGCCAGTGGACGTCGCGGTCGTCCGCGCGCGTGAACTGCAGGCGCTCGAGGACGGTCCAGTCGGCGCGCAGCCGTTCGCGCAGCGGCACGAGCTCGGCGCCGCGGTCGGCCTCGTGTGGCTCGCCCGGCCGGGGCGCCGCTGCCCCGTCGAGGATGCCGATCAGCGCCTCGTAGGCGCGGCTCATCGCGAGCCACAGCGCATCCGAGACGCCCCACGACTGCAGGCCGTAGAGTGCATAGTCGATCGCCTCGGGCAGCTGGCCCAGCACCGCCAGCACGCCGGGCGGCAGCGCGAGCCCGGCGAGCCCGGCCGGCACCACGCCATCGACCGCCGTGGCGAGGAACTCCTCGATCAGGTGCGTGGGGCCGGCGCACACGCCGGTGGTGCCGACCAGCAGGCCGTGGCGCTCGGCGTGTTCGAACAGCTCGGCGGCGGTGAGCGGCTCGTCGGCTCGCCGCGCGTGCTCGATCGAGAACAGCAGGTCGTACGTCGTCATCCGGATCCCGTCGGTGATCCGGAACAGCGACGACAGGATCGGATCGATCGGCGGCTGCGGCGCGCGGCCGCCGCGCTGGAGCAGCTGGAACGCGGGCAGGGCGAGCACGGCGCAGGACATCACGTGGAGTTCGCCGATCGTCCATGGCGACCGGGCGTCGAGTCGCGGCTGCAGCTCGGCGCGGATCGCGAGCGTCGCGATCATGATCGGCTTCCAGTGCCTGATCATCGCCTCGAGCGCGGTGACGTTCATCGGCAGCTCGTCGCGGTAGCGCGGGCCGGGGTACTGGCACACCCGCCACTCGGTGTCGTGAGCGAGCTGCAGCGGCGGCGGATCGACATGGGCCTCGCCGACCTGCCGGCCGTCGGCGTCGAGCGCGGGGTGCGCGATCCGGAACACCGGAACAAGCGCTTCGAGGTACCCGATCTCGGTCGCGCGTCCCGCGAGCTCGCGCGTGATCGCCTCGCACTCGGCGGCCGACCACATGCGCGCGACCGGGCACACCGATGGCGGCACGCGCGACGGCACCCCGCCGCCGGGCCGGGGCTCGGCGGCGTCGCCGAGCTCCAGGATGCCCTGGTCGAGCAGCGTCTCGAGCAGCGGGCGGATCTCGTCCCAGTCGTAGCCTGCACCCCACGCCGCGGCGTCCCGGCCGGTGAACGCGGCCGCGGCGACCAGCCGCTCGCCGAACGCGAACAGGTGCGGCTCGTCGAACGAGATCGCCTTCACGCCATCGTCGATGCGCAGCTCGCGCTGGCCATCGCCCATCACCACGTAGCTGTGAACCAGCCGCTTTTGGCGCGGCACGAACAAACGATCTGTCGGCGCGATCGACGCTCCCATGCCCAGCCTCCCATGCGGCCCTCCGGTGGCGGTCGTCGCCGGGCCGTGTCCGATAGGGTGGTCTTACAACGTGCGAGGAGCGAAGCAATCGCGGATCACCAGGCGCAACGATTTGATGCAGGTGGCAATCCACACCTGCCCGACGCTGCGGCGCAGGCTTGATTCCAGTCCGGCGTGATCACTCCATTGCGGATCATGGCCGTGGGTGGACTGTACGATATCGGCACGCTGCTCCTGCGCCGGCCTTCCCCCTCGCCGCCGGCCGCGCTCCCCGCCGAGGACTCCACGACCACGCTGCGGTCACCGCAGATCGCGCCAGGCCGATTGATCGCCGCGGGGCTTCCGGCCAAGATGCGGCGTGCGTCGCGCCCGCTGGATCGCGCTTGGCTTGCTGGTGAGCTGTGGCGCTCGCGGTCCCGCGGCGGTCGATGTCGATCGCTTGCTGGCGACCCGGGGGGCGATCGACGCGCGCCTCGATCTCGAGATCCGCATCATCGCGGATCCGCGCGACGTCGCGGGGCGGCTGGCGCTGGCCGCGCTCGACGAGCAGATCGGGCGGCCGACCGAGGCGATCGGCGCGCTCGAGGAGGTCGAGGCGCTCGGCGGGCCGCTCGGCGTGCGCTGGCGCGGCGAGGACCGCGCGCGGCTCGCCCGGCTGATCGCGGCGCGCGGCCGGGCGCGCCTCGCGCGGGGCGCGGCCACCGCGCTCGCGGATCTCGAGCGCGCGCGCCAGCTCGGCGCGGAGGTTACCGGCGACGAGCTCGGCGCCGCCCGGGCGGCGCGCGCGCTGGTCGCGCTGCGCCACAGCGATGCCGAGGTGCGCTCCGAGGGTCGCGGCACGCTCGCGGCGCTGTCCGCTCGCGGCGATCCGGCGTGGCTCGGCGCGCGCCCGGGCGCGTCGCCGGCCCAGCGCGGCCAGTTCGGTGCGTGGCTGTGGCAGCGCGGCGCCCGCCGCGCGGCGTGGGACGAGCTGTCGGCCTGGCATGCCGCGGAGCCGCCGCCGCGCGATCCCGCGCTGCAGGCGGCCTACCTCGTCGCCGCGCGCTGGTGGATCCCGCTCGATCTGCGGCCACCGCCGGCCGGCGAGCTGGTCGGTGCCGAGCGCTGCGCGTTCACCGCGTGCTCGGCGCGCGAGATCGCCGGCGATGATCGCGCCGAGCGCGCGCTGCTGGTCGCGCCGCTGGGGCCCCCGCTCCGTGATCCCGACGAGGCCGCGGCGCTCGCGGCGATCACGCTGCGCCAGGCGCTGCGCGGCGAGGCCGCGTGGGGGCCGGCGCTCGCGGCGCGCGTCGACCTCGCCGCGTTCGGCGATCCGGCGCAGCTCGCGACGCTGCCGCGCTACGTGCAGCCGATCTTCGCGCGCTTGACCGGCCGCGACGCGCCCGCCGTCGGCGAGGCCGCGCCCGCCGCCGGCGAGGCCGCGGCCGCCGATCAGCGCCTCGTGGTCGCCGCGGAGCGCGTGCTCGCCGGCGCGGCGGTCGAGCTCGCCGAGCTCGGGTCCGCGCCCTACGGCGACGCGCTGCGCGCGGTCGCGACCCCGCGCGCGCCGTTCACCGGCGACCCGCTCGCGGAGGCCGTCGCACGCCACGCTCTCGCCTCGGTCCCGACGACGCTACGCGCCGATCAGCTGCGCGCGATCGCGATCGCCTACGCGCGCGATCCGGTGGTCGCCGACCGACTGGGCCGCGACGCCGTCGCCGGGGCCCCGGACGCCGCGGTCGTCCATGCGACGCTCGGCGCGGTGTTCGACGCGCTCGGCGATCCGGCGCGTGCCCGCGCGGCCTGGCAAGCGGCGGTCACGGCCAGCGCCGAACCCGCGTTCCTGCGCGGTCTGGCCGAGGCCGAGGCGCGCCAGGGCGACGGCGACGCCGCGCTGATCAACGCGACGACCGCGGCGGCCGGGTCCGGAGATCCCGCCCTCGTGTGGACCGGCGTCGCTGCTGCGCTCGCCGGCTGCGGCCGCTACGCTCAGGCGCTCGAAGCGTCGCGCAGCGCGATCGAGCTCTCGGGTCCGGATACGCTGGCGACCGCGCTCGACGTCGCGGCGACCGCCAGCCGCGCGCTCGGGCGCGACGCCCAGGCCGATGCGCTGACCCGCCGCCGCGCCCAGCTCGGGCCCGGCGATGGCGTCGTGAGCGACGGCGATCCGACCGCCGCATCCCGGGCGCTCGCCGGCCACCGGCACGCCGCGACCGCCGCCAGCGTGGCGAGGCTGTGGAGCGCCGCGCGCTGGAACCCGCGCGACGTGGCGCTGCGCGACGCGTTGCTTCGCGCGCTCCCTGCCGACGATGCGCGGCGCGGCCCGCTGGTCACCGAGCTCGTCGAGCTCGCCGGCGATCGCGACCCCGCCGTCCGCCGCGCCGCGGTCGCCGCGCTGAAGCAAGTCGCGTAGGTTGGTCGCCAGCATCCGCGCGACGCGTAGGTTGGTCGCCAGGAGATCCGCGCTGCGGATGCGTCCTACCGTCGCGTGGGCGGCGGATCATGAGCGCCGGTGCCGCCCTACCGGCGCGGGGGCGGGCGAACGCCGTGGCGCTTGTACGCCAGGTAGTCCGCCAGGATCCTCGCATGGTCGAACACCAGCGGCGCGGGCGCCGCGTCGGGCGCGCACGCGATGCACGCAGCGGCGTCGTCGCCGCCCACCGGCGTGCCCGAGGCCCGCGCGAGGAACACCGTGGAGACCGTGTGCTGCCGCGGATCTCGCCTCGGATCCGAGTAGACGTGGAACAGCTCGGTCAGCGCGATGTCGAGCCCGGTCTCTTCCTTGGCCTCGCGGACAGCGGCGTCGGCGATCCACTCGCCTTCGTCGACGAACCCGCCGGGCAGCGCGAGCCCCCGCGGCGGGTTCTTGCGCTCGATCAGCACGATCTGGCCGGGTGCATCGGCGAGCTCGATGATGACGTCGACGGTCGGCTTGGGGTTCTTGTAGGCGGTCACTTGCCCCCTCCGGCCGCGAGCGGCCCTTCGATCCACGAAGCCAGCGCCTGCTCGAGCGCCTTGGCGCCCCGCGCCCCGGCGAGGTTGTGCTTCTCGTCGGGATCCGCGTCGAGATCGTAGATCTCCCACTTCGAATCGCTGATCCGGTAGTAGACGTGGTGCTTGCCATCGGCGGTCACCATCGCCTTGGCCTCGTGGTCCCACTCGGGCGACGGCAGCATCTCCGCGAACGCCGGCTGTGGCGCGAGCGGCTGGCCGGCGAGCGCGGGCAAGAGGCTGCGGCCCTGCCACGACGTGGCCGGCGGCACACCGAGCAGCGCCGCGACCGTCGGCGCGAGGTCGATCAGCTGGACCACGTCGTCTCGGCGCGCCGGCGCGGTCCCCGGGACGCGGAACATCAGCGGCACGTGGACAAGCTCGCGGTACAGGTTGTCGCCGTGGAAGAACGCCGGCTTGCCGGCGACCACGTGCGCGCCGAACGCCTCGCCGTGATCGGCCATCACGACGACCGCCGTGGTCCTGGCGAGCCCGAGCTGGTCGACCGCATCGAGCAATCGACCGATCTGGCCGTCCTCGTAGGCGATCTCGTAGTCGTACTTCTCGGCCAGCGCCGCGGTGCCGTGCTCGACGTACGAGAACCCATCGTGCTCCATGTACGTCGAGTGCGGCTCGAACAGATGGACGATCATCGCGAACTTGGTCTCCGCCTTGGCGAGCTCGCCGAGCTTGGCGAGCGTCTTCTGGACGATCCGGGGCGCCGCGGTGTCGTGGTTCGACTCCGGGATGTTCAGCGCGCCGGTGTTGTCCCAGTCGTCGGCGCCCTGGGTCACGTTGCTGTTCATCCAGCTGACGACGTCGCCGCAGGCCTGCGGGTGGTGCTTGCGATCGCAGAAGTAGAAGTGCGAGCTCTCGCCGAGCGTGCGGAACCCGGCGGGTTGGAGCACCTCGAACAGCGTGTCGTTGTCGTCGAGCACGGTCGCGTAGTTCTTGAACTTCTTGTCGACCTTGAGCTGCGATGGATAGCGCGAGGTCAAAAACGAGGGCACCGAGCGCGGCGTGTTGGGCGCCTGGGCAAAGGCGCGGCGGAACACCACGGACTGATCGGCGAGGGCGTCGAGCCGCGGGGTCAGCGACTTGCCGGCGCGCTTGTAGCCCGAGATGCCGAGCCGGTCGTAGCGCAGCGTGTCGATGAAGATCACCAGCACGTTCCTGGCGCGGGCCGCAGCGGGGGCGGCAGGTGCCGCGGCGGCGGCGGGCGCCGGTGCCGGGTTGGGCGCCTCGATTTTCTGATCGCCACCGACGCAGTTATCGTCGATGCCGTTGCCGGGGATCTCGGTCGCTCCGGGGTGCACGGCGGGGTTGTCGTCGTCGCAGTCAGGGCCGCCGAAGAACGCCGAGTAGCCGTCGTGGTCGTGATCGATGAACTTGCGCATCGCGGCGATCAGGCGCGCGCCGACGAACGAGTGCTCGGTCACCGCGGTCTGGGTCGCCTCCGAGGGCGTGCGCAGCGCGACCAGCGGCAGCACCACCGCGATCGCCAGGCCCACGATCGCGAGCGCGCCGCGCCCGGGGATCCGCGCGCGCACCCCGGCGAGCGGGCCGTAGGCGAGGATCGCGATCGCGGTCGCGACCACGGGCAGCAGCGCGGGCACGAACAAAGACCCCAGATCGAGCGCCTGGTAGTCGAGCATGCGGAACACGATGTGGAGCCCGGCCGCGGCGGCCGCGATCGTCGCGCCGATCACGAGCAGCACGACGCGCGAGATCGGCCCCACCGCCGGGATGACCGCGGTCACCCGGCGCGCCACGCGGTAGAGCGGCAGGGCGCCGAGCGCGAGCACCGGCAGCGCCCCGACGACGACCACGCCAAGCAACAGGCCGCCGACCGCCTTGCGCTGGACGTCGCCGACGAGCCCGACCGCCAGCTTGCCGATCGCGATCGCGAACACGCCGCCGAGCACCGCCAGGGCGATCAGCAGCGCGGCCAGCGAGCGGTCGAGCTCGGCGTCGGCGCGCAGCCGGCGAAACCCGGCGCGGACCCAACCATCGCCCCACGTCGCGCTCCCGGCGCCGAGCACGAGACCCACCGCGATCGCGAGCGGCAGGGAGAGCACCGCCCACAGCGCGAGCAGCGGCGGTACCGGACCTGTGCCCCCGCCGGTGTGGACGATATCGGCGCCCGCGAGCACCGCGCCCGCGAGCAAGACGATCCCGAGCCCGGTCGCCATCCCGGATCGATACGGAGGGGGCGTCGCCGCGTGCATGTCCTGCAGCGTTACCATATCCGCGCCCCGCCGCTCACCCGCAGGGGCGGCCGGCCTCGCGGGGGCGATCTCGGCGACCTGCGCTCAGCTGCGCTTGACCTCGACCAGGACGCCGTCGACAAAGCGCGGGTCGATCTCGGTGTCGCGGACCGCGCCCAGGATCGCCTCGAGATCGTCGAGCCAGCCGGTCACGAGCGCCGCCACGATCGGCCCCGACGCCGACAGCTGTGCCGCGCCGAGCCGGCCGCGCACCGCCGCGAGCCCTGCCGCGCGGGCCGCCGGCGTGAGTACGCCGTCGACCATGCCGTGGTCGCGCAGCCGGGTCAGCTCGGGCTGCGACAGCGCCTCGCCGCGCAGCTCGCCGCCGACCACCGCCCGCGCGAGCGCGGTCCGGATGTGGTCGTCGAGCCCGGGCCGCGGCTCGGGCGCCTGTCCGGCCGCGAGCACATCGACGCCGAGGCTGTCGACCAACGCGATCCGCACGGTCAGCCCGGTCAAGAGCTCGCCCGCGCGCCGCAGATCGGCGGTCGATTCGAACGGCCGCAGGCCGGGCGCCGGCGGATCGTCGGCGGCGCACGCAAACAGCGGGCGCGGCGAGCACAGCGCCGAGACCAGCTCGCGCACCGGCGAACCAGCCGTCACCGAGCGCGGCGCCAGGGCGAGGGCGAGCCGCGACAGCTTGGTCGTCGTCGTGTATCCCACCCGGAACAGCCGCTCGATCGCGACCGTGCCGAGCGCCTGGGTCGCGCGCGCCACGTCGCCGCGGGCCAGCGATTCGAGGCCCAGCGACAAGGTCGCGGTCGCGAACAGCGCACCCCGGCGCACGACCTCGGCCTGGCCGGGCTTGGCGCGGCCGGCGGCGAGCACCTTGTTGACGAGCACCATCAACCCGGCCTCGATCCGCTCGGCCTCGGCGGGATCGTCGATCGCGGCGAGCGCGCGGGCGAGGAATGCGCGGCCGATCACCTGCTCGGCGACCACGACCGGCAGCCGGGTATCGTCGCCGACGTGGTGATCCTGCGAACCCTCGCCGACCTGGACCTGGGAGAGCTCGAGCGGGCGAAACAGATCGAGCGCATCATAGAAGTCGACGTAGCCGAGATCGGCGAGCCGGCCGCACCGCCACCGGTAGCTGGTCTCCTCCAGCCCGGACGGCAGCTCCGAGCGCGCCGACATGATCGTGTGGCGCGCGAGATCGGCATCGGCGCGGTACAGATCCTCGACGATCCGCATGATCAGCCGCTGGCTGGCGTCGTCGCCGAGCAGCTCGAGCATGAAGAACCGATCGGGGGTGGCCATGATCTGGCCTTCGTTGTCGTCGGCCGGCTCCTCGCCGAACGAGACGTCGTAGACCTTGACCTGGCGTTGCAGGATCAGCGTCCGCAGCTCGACGTCGAGCTCGGCCCAGACCTCGCCGAGCTTCTCGAACCCGGCGTCAACCAGCGACGACAGCCACGGCGCCAGCGGCGCGATGTCGAGCTCGTCGCGGCTCCAGCCGTCGAGGTCGAAGCAGCCCTGGATCTGCGCCGGGGTCGCCAGGTGGATCAGATCCGCGGCATCCTCGAAGCCGACCTCGTGGACCAGCTCGAAGATCTCGGCCGGCGACAGCGCGGCGATCGCGCCCTTGGCGTCGTCGGCCGACAGCAGCTCGTCGATCCGGCGGTAGCCACGCGGCCCCGCGAGCTGGGCGCGGATGCGGTCCAGCGGGCCGAGCGCGCCGATGCGAAGCGCGGTGCCGGCCGGGCCGGAGGCCCCACCGGGGGGACCGGGCGGACCGGGGGGACCGGGGGGACCGGGTGGAGAAGGCGGCACGTCGTGCTCGGACATGGGTAGATTGCTCGCGGACATGACTACCACGGCCTCCGTCGATCTCCTCGTCGCCGCGGTCAACGCGCAGATCGGGCGGGTCGGGCCGGGCCGCTTCGGGGTGGCGTGCTCGGGCGGCGCCGATTCGCTCGCGCTCGCGCACGCCGCGATCGGGACCGCCGGCGGCGCCCGCGTCGTGGTCTTGTCGATCGACCACGGGCTCACCGCCAGCGCCGCCGCCGCGTCGCGCGCGGTCGCTGACTGGGCGCGGGGCCTGGGGGCCGGCGCCGCCGTCCGCAGCGTCGAGCTCGTGCGGCGCAGCTCGCTCGAGGCCGCCGCGCGCGAGGCGCGCTACGCCGCGCTCGCCGCGCTCGCCGACGAGCATCAGCTGGCGTGCGTCATGCTCGGCCACACCGCGCGCGACCAGGCCGAGACGGTGATGCTGCGGCTCTTGCGCGGCACAGGTCCCGCAGGGCTCGCGGCGATCCCGCCGCGCCGCGGCCGGTTCGTGCGGCCGCTGCTGGCGATCGATCGCGCGGCGGTCGATGCCTATGTCCACGCACACCAGCTGCCGGTGTGGAGCGATCCGATGAACGCTGATCGCCGGCTGGCCCGCGTGCGCGTCCGTGAGGAGATTCTCCCTGCGCTGCGACGGGAGAACCCGCAGCTCGACGCCGCGCTGGTCCGGCTCGCCGGGAGCGCCGCGGAATGGATCGAGGTGATCGACGCGCTGGCACGCCCGCTTGCGCAATTTCCGATCGACTGTCCGGCGCTGGCAGGTCATCCGGCCGCGATCCGCAAGCGCGCCATCGCGATCGCGCTCGACGCGGCCGGGTTCGGCTACGATGCGGTGCACCTCGAGCGCATCGACGCGCTCGTCGTCGCGCCCGCACGTGGCCAGCGCACCGTCGAGATCCCGGCGGCAGCGATCGTCCGGAGCTACGGTGTGCTGTCCGTCGCCCGGCGAGGCAATTCGGAAGAACCACCGCCGCGACGAGCTGCGATCGCGGTGCCGCCTGGCTGCGAGCTGCGGCGGTGGCGTGCAGGAGATCGGATGAGACCGGTTCGGCTGAAAGGCCGGTCGCGCAAGTTGTCCGACCTCTACATCGATGCAAAACTTCCTCGGTCGGCGCGCGACGCCGCGCGCGTGCTGGTTCGCACCCGCGACGCGACGATCGTGTGGGCAGAGCATCTTGGGTATGCGTATGGCGAGCCGATGTTCGAGACAGAAATGCCCCCCCGATCAGATGGGAAGTTTTGACAAGAATGGACTTTGCAACGTCCCCCAAAGGCCCCATGCTAGAGGGCAAACGTCCACTTGACCCCCGGATCGCCGTTGCGCCAATCCCATAAGACCATCCTGATCTGGGCCATCCTGATCCTCATGTTCGTGAGCATCTACTCGATGTTCACGGACTCCTCGAGCAAGGAGAAGGAACTCGACGTCACCTCGTTCCAGGCGATGCTGAAGGACCCGGAAGACGCATCGAAGATCGAGAAGATCGCGATCGAGCCGCGCGGTCACGACGATGCCCGTTACGTCCTGACGATGAAGAACGCCAACCCGCCCAAGCAGGTGGTGTATGGCGAGTTCCCCGGCCAGCTCACGCAGAACATCCGCGAGGCGCGGATCCCCTACGCCGTCAAGTCCAAGGACGAGTCGAGCATCTGGCCGCAGGTCCTCGTGTGGTGGCTGCCCATGCTGCTGCTGGTCGGGATCTTCTTCCTGTTCATGCGCCAGCTGCAGTCCGGCGGCGGCAAGGCGATGAGCTTCGGCAAGTCGAAGGCCAAGCTGCTCTCGGATCACCAGAACCGCGTGACGTTCAAGGACGTCGCCGGCGTCGAAGAGGCCAAGGACGAGGTCGAGGAGATCATCGCCTTCCTCAAGGATCCAAAGAAGTTCACGCGGCTCGGCGGCCGGATCCCGAAGGGCGTGCTCATGATGGGCCCGCCGGGCACCGGCAAGACGCTGCTCGCCCGGGCGATCGCCGGGGAAGCAGGCGTGCCGTTCTTCTCGATCAGCGGATCGGACTTCGTCGAGATGTTCGTCGGCGTCGGCGCGAGCCGCGTCCGGGACCTGTTCGAGCAGGGCAAGAAGAACGCGCCCTGCATCATCTTCATCGACGAGATCGACGCGGTCGGCCGCCATCGCGGCGCCGGCCTGGGAGGCGGTCACGACGAGCGCGAGCAGACGCTGAACCAGCTGCTCGTCGAGATGGACGGCTTCGAGTCCAACGACGGCGTGATCATCATCGCCGCGACCAACCGGCCCGACGTGCTCGACCCGGCGCTGCTGCGGCCCGGTAGGTTCGACCGCCGCATCGTCGTCCCGCGCCCCGACCTGCGCGGCCGCATCGGCATCTTGCAGGTCCACACCCGCAAGGTCCCGCTCGGCGGCGTCGATCTGGAGATTCTGGCCCGCGGGACCCCCGGGTTCTCGGGCGCCGACCTCGAGTTCCTCGTCAACGAGGCCGCGCTGATCGCCGCCCGTCGCGACAAGGACAAGGTCGAGATGGAGGACTTCGAGGAGGCCAAGGACAAGGTCCTCATGGGGGCCGAGCGCCGCTCGATGATCATCTCCGACAAGGAGAAGCGCACCACGGCGGTCCACGAGGCGGGTCATGCGCTGGTCGCCCGGTTCGTCGATACGCTCGGCGGCGACTCGGTCGACCCGGTCCACAAGGTCACGATCATTCCGCGCGGTCGCGCGCTGGGCGTCACCCAGCAGCTGCCGCACGAGGATCGTCTCAACATGACGCGCGAGTTCGCGCTGAACCAGATCGCCATCCTGATGGGCGGTCGCGTCGCCGAAGAGATCGTTTTCGGTCAGAAGACCACCGGTGCCGGCAACGACATCGAGCGCGCCACCGAGCTCGCGCGGTCCATGGTGACCGAGTGGGGCATGAGCGACGAGTTCGGCCCGCTGAACTTCTCGGCCGGCAAGCAAGAGGTCTTCCTGGGCCGCGACTTCTCGTCGAGCGACCGCCACAGCGAGGATACCGCGCAGCGGATCGACGCCGAGATCCGGCGGATCGTCACGACCCAGTACGCGCGTGCCGTCGATATCCTGACCAGCCACCGCAAGGAGCTCGAGCAGGTGTCCGAGTCGCTGCTCGAGTACGAGACGCTCGATGGCGGCGATATCGATACGCTGCTCCGCGGCGGCAAGATCGAGCGACCGGTCTCGGCCGCTGCAAAGAAGCGCCAGGAAGCTGCGGCGGACAAGGATGAGGCCGAGCGCAAGCGGCCGTCGATCCTCCCGCCGCTTGGAAAGAAAGATCCGTCGCCCGAGCCGGCCTGACCTGGGAACCCCGGCACGGCACGCGGCACGCCTCGAGGCAAGGGTGACCACGAAATCAGCGCCGGCCGGTCGGTCTGCGCTCCTGGCAGCGATCGGCGCTCCCGCGACCCATGGCTCGTGGCCGGCGCTGGTGATGGGCGTGGTCAACGTGACCCCGGACTCGTTCTCCGACGGGGGCCGGTACCTCGCGCCGGCGACAGCGGTGGCCCATGGCCTGGCGCTGTGGCGCGATGGCGCCGATATCCTCGACGTCGGCGGCGAGGCCACGAACCCGCGCGCCCAGGCGGTCAGCGCCGAGCGCGAGCTCGCCCGCGTGCTGCCGGTCGTGACGCAGCTCGCCGCGGCTGGCGCGACGGTATCGATCGATACGACGAAGGCATGCGTGGCGCGTGCAGCCGTTGCGGCGGGGGCCCGGATCATCAACGACGTGTCCGGCGGGCTCTTCGATCCCGAGATGCCCGCCGCGATCGGCGACGCGATCTACGTCGCGGGGCATCTGCGCGGTCGATCGCTGGCCGAGGTGTTCGGCCCCGAGCCTTCCGCGCTCCCGCTCGACTGGACGGCGGTCGCTGACGAGCTCGCCGAGCGGCTCGCGGCGTTGCCTGCCGCAGCGCGCGATCGCGCGTGGGTCGACCCCGGACTTGGGTTCGGTAAGGGCGCTGACCCCGCTGCGAATCTCACCCTGTTGCGGCACAGCGCCGAGCTCGGCGCCCGGCTGGGGCGGCCGATTGTGGTGGGGGTCAGCCGCAAGCGATTCGTGCGGCGAGCGTTCGATGTGCGTGATGACGATCTCGACGCGCTGGACGCAGCCTCGGTCGCCGCGAGCATCGACGCGATCAGGGCGGGCGCAAATGTGGTCCGGGTCCACAACGTTGGATTGCTCACGGCCGCTCTCGCGTTATACACAAAACAGTAGGGCGTCCCGCGCGAGCTACGCGTGGAGCCACGCACCCTGCTGGAATGCCTCCCCGTGACCGCGTCGCTCCGCGAATTTCTCGACGGACTCACCGCCGCCACCGTGGCCACCACGGTGGTCGACGTCGCGCTGGTCTATTACCTGATCTACCGGCTGCTGCTCACGATCCGGGGCACCCGCGCGGCGCAGATGGTCGTGGGCATCGTGCTGGTCGGCGCGGCGTTCTTCGTCGCAGAGCGGCTCGAGCTGTCGACGGTGTCGTGGCTGCTCGATAACTTCATCTCGTACTTCATCATCCTCATCATCGTCGTGTTCCAGCAGGATATCCGCCGCGCGCTCGGCCGGATCGGCCAGAACGTCCTGCCGTTCGGCCGCAAGCAGGAGACCAGCCAGATCGTCGATGAGGTCGTCGCCGCCACCGCGCAGATCGCGCGGGCCAAGATGGGCGCGATCATCGTGTTCGAGCGCGACGCGGCGCTCGAAGAGTTCGTCGATGACGCGACCCGTCTCGATGCCGCGCTGTCGCGCCAGCTGCTGGTCTCGCTGTTCGTGCCGGCGCGCGACAACGAGCTGCACGACGGCGCGGTGGTGATCGGCAAGAGCCACCGGATCGAGCTCGCCCGGGCGCTCTTGCCGCTCTCGCGCGCCACGGATCTGGGGCCGGAGTTCGGCACCCGGCACCGCGCCGCGCTCGGCATCACCGAGGATACCGACGCCGTGGTCGTGGTGGTCTCCGAGGAGCGCGGCGAGATCTCGCTGTGCTTCAAGGGCTCGATCGCCCGCGATCTGGAGCCGCTGATGCTGCGGCGCGCCCTGGTCGGCCTGTTCGCCGGCGGCCGCGCCACCGAGGACATGGCGGAGGAGGCTGCGGCCGCTGCCGAGGTCGGCAAGGCGATCGCCACGCTGGGCGAGCCGCGCAGCGAGCGCAGCGACGCCCGGCTCGAGCCGCTCAAGTCGGAGCGCGCGGAGGCGCGATGAGGCCGCGGTCCCAGACGATCGGCACGCTCGGGCGGACCCCGGCGCGCCAGACCCTGCCGCCGCTGCCGCCCCCACCGCCGCCGGCTCCCGAGCGCGGCGCGATCCGCGGCTGGCTGCAGAGCGCGATGTTCGACAACGTCGGCCTGAAGTTCCTCTCGATGGTGCTCGCGGTCACCGTGTTCTTGCTGGTCAACACCGACAAGGACCGCGAGATCACCGCGCACGTCGGCGTGTCGTACACGCTGCCCGAGGACAAGGTGCTGGTCGCGGGGCGGATCGACGAGGTCCGCGTGACGCTCAAGGGGTCGTGGCGCCGCCTGCGGAAGTTCGACGAGCGCCAGATCGATCGGATCAGCCTCGATCTACGGCGGGCCTCGAGCGGAGAGCTCGCGCTGTCGAACGACATGATCCACCTTCCGTCCGGCATCGCGGTCACCGCGATCAGCCCCCGCGCGGTCCACATCCAGTTCGACAAGCGGGTCGACAAGATCGTCGAGGTCACGCCGACCGTGGTCGGTCACCCGCAGCACGGCTACATCGTCACCGAGGTCAAGCCGGTGCCGGCCACCGTGAAGCTGCGTGGCGCCGAGGGTGTGCTCGCAGCGCTCACTGCGATCCGGACGCGCGAGATCAGCCTCGAGGGCCGCAACGACAGCTTCGCGACGGAGACCCAGGTCTTGTCGCCCGATGGGGTGGACGTCGCCGGCAACCCCGATCTGTCGGTGCAGATCCGCGTCGACGAGGAGCTGGTGATGCGCAAGCTGCCGGGGCAGACCGTCACGCTGCGCGACGGCGACGCGTCGCGTTGGAAGATCATGCCGGCGCAGGTCGACGTGACGCTGACCGGCGCGCTGCTCGCGGTCGAGAAGGCGCGCAGCTCGCTCGCGCCGGTGATCAAGCTGCCCACCGATGGCAAGACGCGTGAGGTCGAGGTCACGATCGATGGCTTGCCGCCGGGCATCGGCGTCAAGATCTCTCCGGAGCGCGTGAAGCTCGCACCGATCAAGCCGACCGCGGCACCGCGAGCACCCGTGCCGTAACCGGCGACGACGACGTTTTGCCCGATTGCCCCTGGGCTTGCCAGGCATGCGGCGTGCTACCAAACGAGCGATGACCAACGGTCGTACGCTGTTCGGAACCGACGGGATGCGGGGCGTCGCCAACCTGGAGCCGATGACGAGCGCCACGGTGATGCGGCTCGGGATGGCGATCGCCGCGCGGTTGCGCCAGCCTGGCCGCCACACCCGGATCGCGATCGGCAAGGACACCCGGCTCTCGGGCTACATGTTCGAGTCCGCGCTCGCGTCGGGCATCGTCGCGATGGGGGCGGACGTGTGGCTCACCGGCCCGCTGCCGACCCCCGGCATCGCGTTCATCACGTCGTCGATGCGCTGTGACGCCGGCGTCGTGATCTCGGCGTCGCACAACCCGTTCGAGGACAACGGCATCAAGGTGTTCGCGCGCGACGGCTACAAGCTGCCCGACCACGTCGAGGCCGAGATCGAGGCCCTGATGCTGTCGCCCGGCCTCGACGGCCAGCGCGCCGCGTCGTCCGACGTCGGCTACAGCCGCAAGATCGAGGACGCCCGCGGCCGCTACATCGTGTACTGCAAGTCGACCTTCCCGAGCGAGCTGACGCTCGACGGCCTGCACATCGTGGTCGACGGCGCGCACGGCGCGGCGTACCGGGTCGGCCCGGCGGTGTTCGAGGAGCTCGGCGCGCGGGTCACCGCGATCCACACCAAGCCCGATGGCAAGAACATCAACGCGAACGCCGGCGCGCTCCACCCCGAGACCATGTGCGAGGCGGTCCGCCACCACGAGGCAGATATCGGCATCGCGCTCGATGGCGACGCCGACCGCGTCGTGCTGTGCGACGAGCACGGCGCCGTGATCGATGGCGACGCGGTGATGGCGCTGTGCGCGACCCGCATGATCCAGGAGCGCAAGCTCGCCAAGTCGACCTTGGTCGCGACCGTGATGTCGAACCTCGGCCTCGAGCGCGCGCTGCGCGGCCATGGCGGCAGCGTCGTGCGCACCCAGGTCGGCGATCGCTACGTCGTCGAGGAGATGCGCAAGAACGGCTACAACCTCGGCGGCGAACAGTCGGGCCACCTGGTGTTCCTCGATCACGCGACCACCGGCGATGGCATCGTCGCGGCGCTGCGCGTGCTCGCGATCATGGCGCGCGAAGGCAAGAAGCTCTCCGAGCTGGCGACGGTCATGACCCGTACACCGCAGGTGCTGGTCAACACGGCGGTCGATAAGAAGGTGCCGCTCGACCAGCTGCCCGAGGTGGTGCGGATGATCGCCGATATCGAGAAGCGGCTCGGCGAGGATGGCCGCGTGCTGGTCCGCTACAGCGGCACGGAGAGCAAGGCGCGCGTCATGATCGAGGGCATCGACGAGCGCCAGATCCGCGGCTGGGCCGAGGAGCTCGCCGGCGCGCTCGCGCGCAGCTGCCGGCTGTAACTGCCCACCCTCGCGCTCCGGGGTTCGCGTGCACGGGGCGCGTGAATCGCGGTAGCCTGCGCGGCATGAAACGCGTGGTGACCGCCGCCGAGATGCGCGCGCTGGATCGCGCGGCGATCGATGACATCGGGATCCCGGCGCTGCTGCTCATGGATACAGCCGGCCGCGCGGTCGCCGACGCCGCGGTACGGATGCTCGGGCCGGTGCGCGGCCACGTCGCCGTGGTGTGCGGCCCGGGCAACAACGGCGGCGATGGCTTCGTCGCGGCGCGCGTGTTGCGCGATCGCGGGTTCGATGCGGTCGTCTACCTGGCGGCGGCGCGCGACGCCGTGCGCGGCGATGCCGGCGCCCACCTCGAGTTGTTCGAGCGCGCGGGCGGCGCGGTGGAGCCGATCGCGACCCCCGATGAGCTCGCGGGCATCGACACCCGCGTGATCGACGCGGTGCTCGTGATCGACGCCCTGTTCGGCGTCGGCCTGGCGCGACCGATCGCGGGCCACCTCGCCGAGGTCGTCGCGATGATGCTGATGGCCGATCGCGTGCTCGCGGTCGATCTTCCCTCGGGCCTCGACACCGACACCGGCCGCGCGCTCGGCGCCGCGGTGATCGCCGAGCGCACCATCACGATGGCCGCGCTCAAGATCGCGCTGGTCAGCGCGCCGGGCTTCGCCCACGCCGGCGAGATCGAGGTCGCCGAGATCGGCATCCCGGCGTCGCTGCTCGCCGAGTCGCCGGGGGGCGCCGCGGTCGTCGAGCCGGACGATGTCCGCCAGTGGCTGCCACACCCGCGCGCGCTCGAGCACAAGGGCCGCCGTGGCCACGTGCTCGTCGTCGCCGGATCGCCGGGCATGCGCGGGGCAGGGCGGCTCGCCGCGACCGCGGCGCTGCGCGCCGGTGCGGGCCTGTGCACGCTGGCGGCCGACGGCGAGCTCGACGCGCCGGACTCGGTCATGACGCGGTCGCTCGGCGGCGTCGAGCTCTCGGCGCTGTTCGCCGGCAAGGCCGCGATCGTGATCGGCCCGGGCATCGGCACCTCCGCGGTCGCCGCCGCGCGAACCCGCGACGTGCTCGCCGCTGGCGTCCCTGCCGTGCTCGACGCCGATGCGCTCAACGCGATGGCCGGCGACCCCACGGCGATCGCGGGCGCCGCGGGCCCGGTCATCGTGACCCCGCACCCGGGCGAAGCCTCGCGGCTGCTCGGCATCCCGATCGCCGAGATCGAGGCCGATCGGCTCGCCGCCGCGCGCTCGCTCGCCGACCGTACCGGCGCGGTGGTCGTGCTCAAGGGCGCGCGGACGATCGTCTGCGACGGCTCGACGCCGGGCCGGCACTGCGCGATCAATCCGACCGGCGGTCCCGCGCTGGCGACCGGCGGCAGCGGCGACGTGCTCGCCGGGACGATCGGCGCGCTGCTCGCCCAGGGGCTGTCGGCGATCGACGCGGCGCGCGCGGGCGTGTTCGTGCACGGCGCTGCCGGCGACCGGCTCGCCGAGATCCACGGCGCGCGCGGCGTCTTGTCGTCGGACCTCCCCGAGGCGATCGCCGCCGCGATCCGCGCGCTGTGCTAGGGCGGCGGGCGGCCGCCGGACGAATGCCACATCGCCACGTCAGTCGGCGAGCGCGCCCATGCCCATGGCCTGCAGCAGCTGGCGCTGGACCTGCGCGTGGGCTTCGTTGAGCTGCGGCACGAGCGGGTCGTTGGTCCCGTCGACCGAGATGCGCGCGGGCCGCTGGCCTGCGGGCGTCTCGACGAGCTTCACCAGCACATCGGCGACCTCCTGCGGGTTCGGCGCGTTCGGGTGCGATTTCATCGCGGTGACCCGCTGCTGGAAGCCCTCGAGCGCGCTGGCCATCGCTCCGTAGCCCGTGGCGCGATCCTGGTCTTTTCCCGTCGGGTCGCCTTTGCCGAGCTCGGTCGGGTAGGCGCCCGGCTGCACGATGGCGATGTCGACGCCGCAGCCCTTGAGCTGGTAGCGGTAGGTCTCGGCGAGCGCCTCCACGGCGAACTTGGTCGCGGCGTAGAGGCCGACGATCGGGATCAGGATGCGCCCGAGACCGCTCGACACGTGAATGATCAGGCCGCTGCGGCGCTCGCGCATGCCCGGCAGCACGGCGCGGTTCACCCGCTGCATGCCGATCACGTTGGTGTCGAACAAGCGCACCAGCTGGTCGGCCGTGATCGTCTCGTTGAGGCCCACCGTCGCGTGGCCGGCGTTGTTGATCACCGCGTCGAGATGGCCGGCCGAACGCAGCGCGGCTGACACGGCGGCCTCGACCGAGGCATCGCTGGTGACGTCGAGCTCGAGGACCTCGACGCCCGGCGTGGCGCGCAGCAGGTCGGCGCGTGCTCGGTTCTTGCCGTCGATACCGCGCATGGTCGCGAACACGCGGTGGCCGCGCGCCGCCAGGGAGCGGGCGGTGAGCTGGCCAAACCCGCTGCTGGTGCCCGTGATGAGGACGTTGTGAGACATGGGCTTGAACGTGGGGCGGCACGACCCGCTCGACAACGCACGGCGTCTCAGTTCATTCGTGCAAAACTGCACGAATGACCGACCGGCTGGACGAACCTGACCTGGTGGTGCTGTCGCGCGTCGTCGACCGCGGCTCGTTCGCGCGCGCGGCGACCGAGCTCGGGGTCCCGCCATCGACGCTGTCGCGCCGGGTCGCCGCGCTCGAACGCCGGCTCGGCGTCCGCGCGCTCGAGCGCACCACGCGTCACCTGCGAGCGACCGAGATCGGCGAGCTGCTCGCCGAGCGCGGTCGTCGCGTGCGCGCCGAGCTCGAGGACGCCGAGCGGGTCGTCGCCGATCATCGGCACACCCCGCGCGGGGTGCTGCGGCTGTGCATTCCCACCCCGACCGGCGACTTCATCGCGCCGGTGCTCGCCGGCATGCTCGCACGCTACCCCGATCTCCGCGTCGAGGTCGTCATGTCCGAGAACCCGCTCGACATCCTCGCCGACGGGTTCGATGCCGCGCTCCACGCTGGCGCGATCAAGGCGGCGAGCACGCTCGGCGTCGTGCGGCTCGGCAGCCTGGTCCCGGTGCTCGCGGCCTCGGCCCGTTACCTCGAACGCGCGCCGCCGCTGCGCCATCCGCGCGACCTCGCCGATCCGGGCCACGCGATCGTCGCCTACGGCACGGAGCGCCGGGCGAGGCGCTGGGAGTTCGTCAACGCCACCGGCACCACGACCACGGCGGTGGTCTCGGCAACGCCGCGCGCGCTCGTGACCTCGAAGGCGCTCGTCGCGCAGCTCCTGGCCGCCGGCATCGGCGTGTCCTTGATCCCACGCGCCGCGGCGCTCGCCCATCCCGACCTCCGCATCCTCGAGCCCGGCGGCTACCGGCCGGTGCGAGGTCCGTTCTCGGTCGTCATGCCAAGCGCCCGTACGGCAGCGCCCAAGGTCCGCGCGTTCATCGACGCCATGAAGGCGTTCATCGCGACGCGCGCCGATCTGTTTGCATGACGAGATCGACACGCCCGCCCCGACCGTGTCTGGTCCGGCAGCATCGGCGTGTTCCGCTGGAGACACCGGTCGTGTCACGGCGGCCTACGGGTGGTGGTTTGCCTGCGATATCAGGTTCTTGGCAATGGCACGCCGGGTGCTTTAAGGGTTGCCATGTCGCGTGTCCCCGCTCGCTCTCGCCTGGTCCGCACGTCTGTCACCGCGCCGCGCCAGGCGCTGCGCGCCGTCCCAGCGCCGGCGGTCGAGCGGCGAGATCACCTGGCGTTCGCGCGCGCGTGCCTGCCGCACCAGGACGAGCTCTACGCGATCGCGATGAAGATCGGCCGCGATCCGGACATGGCCAACGACCTGGTGCAGGAGACCCTGCTGCGCGCGATGTGCGCGTGGGCGAGCTTTCAGACGGGCTCGAACCTGCGGGCGTGGCTATTCCGCATCCTGACCAACGCGTTCATCAACGGCTACCGCAAGCGTCGCCGCCACCAGCGGTTCGCCCGCGAACGACCGGGCGACGCGCTCGCCGCGCTCTACGGCCGCGATCACGACTTCTGCGACGAGCTGGCCCGCGATGCGTTCACCGACGAGCTGGCCGACGAGGTCGCGGCCGCGCTCACCCAGCTGGGCCCCGAGTACCGCGAGGTCGTCGAGCGCGCCGACCTCCGCGGCGAGCGCTACAAGGATATCGCCGATGCGCTCGACGTCCCGATCGGCACGGTGATGTCGCGGCTGTTCCGCGCGCGCCGCGTCCTCGAAGGCGAGCTCGCCGAGTTCGCAGCCAGGGACTACGGCATCCGCCGCGCGGCCTGACGCGCTTCCTTCAATATTCGGCTTCGTGGCTCGCCGGCAGGACGTCGTCGCGCGAGGTATCGGCCGGGACGTGCTCGGTGGTCAGCTCGCCGCGCGCGTCGGTGTAGCTCGCCCACACCACGTCATCGGAGGTCTGCACGAAGTACGGCTCCTGGCGGACCCGGGCGTCGCCGGTGCTCGGATCGACGACGTAGAACGTGCGCCACTCGGCGCGCGGCGGCAGCGCGGGGGGCGGTAAGGTGGCCGCGCTGCGCACGCCGGGATCGGCGTCGGCGTCGGCGGCGAGCTTCCGCGCCGCGGCGGCCTTGGCGTCGCCGGTGCGCGCCAGCGCGCGCGCCGCGGCGATCCGGACGTGCGGGCTGACGTCGTCCTTGAGCAGCTGCGCGAGCAACTTCACGGCGTCGTCGTCGCCGATCGCGGCGAGCGCGTGGGCGAGGTTGATGCGGACCAGCCGCGATTTGTGGAAGGTGCGCAGCGCGAGCGCCTCGCGCCGCGGACCGGCGAGCAGCTCCGCGCGCACCGGCCTGGGCAGCGCCCAGAGCGTGCGCGCGAGCCCCGCGGCCGCGTTGATCGACGCGGCCCAGCCGCCGTGCTGGATCGCGTACAGCCAGCGATCGACGAGCGGGGACGCCGCCGCGGCCGATGGCTTGCCGGCGCCCGCGGCGATCTCGCCGAGCGCCCACGCGGCGTCGCCGGCGAGCCGATCGTCTTTGTTGGCGAGCACCGAGCCGAGCACCTCGAGCGCGCCGGGGTCATGGATCTCGCCGAGCGCCCACGCGGCGGCCCGGCGGCGATCCGCGGCGGCCTGATCGACCATCGCGCGCAGGAACGCGGCGTCGTCGGACGAGCCCGCGGCGGCGAGCCCCGCGATCGCGGCGAGGCTGACCTTGACGCTGGCATCGTCGGCGAGCTCGCGCAGCAGCTTGCGGGCCGCCGGATCGGGCCGGCCGCGCAGCGTCGCGCCGATCGCCCGCACGATCTCGTCGCGGGTCGGGCCGCGGTCGGCGCGGGCGAGCGCCAGCAGCGGGACCAGCGTGGCCGGGCTCGCGATGTACGACAGCGCGGTCGCCGCGGACGCGTGCAGCTCGGCCGGCCCGGCGCGCAGCACCTCCAGCAGCGCTCTCGCGGCCTCGGCCGCGGGCGGCAGGTGGCCGGCGCGGCCGACCTCGCCGAGCGCGTCGATCGCGGCGTGGCGCAGCCGCAGCGGTGTCCCCGCGGCGACCAGCGCCGTCAGCTTGGGCGCCGCCGACCCGACGCCGAGCATGCCGAGGTACTCGGCGGCGAGCACGCGGATCTCGAGATCGTCATCGTCGAGGTGCTCGATCAGCACGTCGCCGGCGCGCGCGTCCGAGCCGAGCAGCGGGCGGAGCGCCTCCATGGCGGCGAGCCGGATCGCCGCATCCTTGCTGGCGAGCGCGCCGAGCACCGGGATCAGCGCCTGGGGATCGCCCGTCGCGCCGAGCGCCTTCAGCACCAGCGGCGTCGCGACCCGGCCGCGCTCGAGCTCGGCGGCCAGCGTGGCGGTCGCGCGGGCATCGCTGGCCTCGGCGAGCAGCGCCACCGCGGTCGCCGGATCGCCGTGGATCCGGCCGCGCAGGTGGGCGACCAGCGCGGGCACCGCGGCCTTGCCCGCGACGTGCAGCGCCTCGCGCGCGGCGTTGCGCGTGGCCGCGGATTCGAGGTTCTGGACCAGCGTGCGCATCGCGTCCTCGCCGGCCTTGCCGGACCGCGGCACCGCGGCGATCTGGCCGAGCGAGTACGCGACCTTCTGGCGATACGTCTCGGTGCCGGTGGCGAGCCCGTCGGTCAGCGCGTCGATCGCCTCGGTCGCGCCGAGCAGGCCCAGCGAGCCGACCGCCGCCAGCTTCACGTCTTCGCTCGGATCGCTCATCAGCCGGATCAGCGCGGGCACCGCCGCAGGATCGCCGAGCTTGCCGACCGCGCGGACCGCGGAGCGGCGGGCCTCGGGCGCGGTGTCGCCGAACCGCGCGACCAGCGGGATCACCGCGCGGCGGTCGCCGAGCTCCTCGAGCTGCGCGATCGTCGTTATCCGCACGTCGGCCTTGTCGTCCTCGAGCCGCGGGATCAGCGCGATCACCACGGCGCCGCCGCCGCGCCGGCCGATCGTGCCGAGCGCCTTGACCGCGCGGATCCGGACCGTGGCGTCGGAGTCGCCGAGCGAGCGGGTCAGCGCCGAGGTCGCCTCTGGGCCGCCGATATCGCCGAGCACGTCGGCCGCGATCTGCTTGATCTTGGGATCGGGATCGGTGAGCCAGCGGATCATCGTCGGCACCGCGGCCGTGGCGCCGCCGACGCCGAGCGCGCGGGCCGCCGCGATCTTGACCTTCTCGTCGCGGTCGCCGAGCGCGGTCATCAGGTAGCCCTGGGTCAGCGCGATGTCGTACTTGCCGAGGTCGCGGACCGCGTCGTGGCGCCGATCGGGATCGTCGCTGGACAGCCCGGCGGCGTCGAGCGCGACGTGGCCCGCCCAGTCGAAGTTGGCGGCAGCCGGCCTGGGCGCGCTGGCGAGCAGCGCCAGGCCGAGCACGATGCGTGACAGGTCCCGGATCACGGCGTGGCGAAGTATTGCGCGGCGATCACGGCTTGGCCAGTTCGGCGAGCGCCCACTCCACCTTGGCGCGGACCCGGGGCGGCAGGTCGAGCGCGAGCATCCCGCGGTATTGCAAGGTGGCGCGCGCCTTGTCGCCGCGGCTCCAGTACAGCGCGGCGAGCGCCTTGCGCGGCCGCGGATCGCTCGGAGCCAGCTGCTCGGCGCGCGCGAGCGCCTCGATCGCGGCCGGATCGTCGCCCGCGTTGTGGCGCAGGATGCCGAGGTCGTGCCACACGCTGGCGTCGCCGGGGCGGGCCGTCGCGGCGAGCTCGAGCTGGGTGCGGGCCTCGGGCGCTTCGCCCCAGGTCACGAGCGTCTCGGCGTACTCGTGGCGGGCGAACCCGGCGCTGCCGGGATCCTGGGCGATCGCGATCGCGCGTAGATAGTGCTGGCGCGCGACGTCGTGCTGGCGCGCAGCTTCGGCGGTGTCCGCCGCGGCGATCTCGGCGCGCACCGCGTCGGCCGGCGCGCTGGGCGCGGCGCTCCGGGCACACGCGGCCATGGCGATCGCGGCGCCGAGCAGCCGGCGCATCGCTACTCGACCTTCTTCGGGGGCTTGGCCCGCGCGCGCAGCGGGGGCGCGTGGAGCGGCTGGCGCGCCGGCGGCGCGAGCTCGAGCGCCGCCTCGATATCCTCGGGATCGATCTCGGCGGTCGGGTGGAGCGCCCGGCGGGGCGGCTCGCGCGCACCGAGCTCGACCGCCCGGCGCTGCAGCTGCTCGAGCGCGTCGGCCGGGAGCTGCCGCGTCGGGTCGGGCTCCCCGAACAGCAGGCGCAGCTCGCCCTCGCTCGGCGCCACCACCGGCGTCTCGACCCCCCAGTCGTCGGCGGCCATCGATGCCTCGACGCGATCGGCGAGTCCGCGCGACCACGGCGGCTGCCCGGTGCCGCGCGACGCGTCGATCGGCAGCGGTCGGCTGCCGTGCGCGATCGCCGCGTCGTGTGACGTCGGCGTCGCGCGGGGCGGCGGCGGCGAGCTCGCGATCACGTCGCCCGCGCGCGAGGCGCGCGCGGCGAGGGTGCGCGCGTCGTCGCCCGGCAGGCCGAACGGCGACGTTCCGGCGCGCACGAGCTCCGCGGCGAGCTGCGCCGGATCGGCCGGCACCCGCGGGTGACCGTTCGGCCCGCGGCGCAGCGCGCTCGGATCCGTCGTCCGGCGAGCCTCCACGAGGACGCGCTGCGCCGCGCGCTCGGTCGTCTGCTCCGTGGCGGCGAACGCCTCGGCGCTGTCGGCCGGAGGGATCGGCGTCGCGCGGGCTGGCGGGCGCTCGACCGAGTCGAACCCCGCCGCGGCATCGCCGTCGCGGAGCGCGCGATGCAGCGAGTCGGCGATCCGCCGCACGTCGGGCACGGTCAACCCGCTGGCGTCGAGCTGGCCGCGCTGGAGCTGGCCGTGGATGACGCGCCAGATCACCGCGTCGAGCTCGGCCGACGAGGCCAGGTTCGGTGCGCGCGACGCGGCCGCGACCGCGTCGCAGATCGCGACCAGCGCGGTCTCGCGGCGCTGCGGCGTGGGGCCGGGGAAGCGGAACCGGTCGATCGCGAACCCGCGCGGGTTGCCGAGGTCGTTGCACTCCGCCCACAGCGTGTCGAGCAGCTCCCCGCCGTGCGGCTCGTGGATGAACTCGACGATGCGGTCGGGAAGCCCGGCCGCGCGGGCGGCGGCGATGCCAGCGGCGACGTGCGCGAACGTCGCGTCGCACGCGGCCTCGGGGGGCAGCCGCTCGTGCCGAGATGTGGCTCCGGGGCCGAGATCCTCGACGGAGTCCGCCGGCTGCAGCGCCCTGCCGAGCCCGTGGAAGTGCGCCCCGATCCGGACCAGCCGCGCGTCACAGCCGATCGCCTCCGCCGCGGTCGCCGCGAGGCTCCCGACGGCCAGCGCATGGCGCCACGTGCCGGGCGCCCGGTCGGCGAGCTGGCGCAGCAGCGGGTGATCGAACGCGGTGACCGCGTCGAGCTGCCCGGGCGTGATCTCGCCGACCAGCCGCTGGTAGAGCCGCACGGTCGGCACGGCGAGCAGGGCCGCGATCGCCGGTCCAAGCGGCGCCGCCAGCCAGGCCGCGTGCAGCGGAACGTCGCCGGTCCACGGATCGTCGC
>Ga0302323_100000532_pt1 | contig 30414 bp, 22 predicted proteins | sample Fen_T0_3_FD_201950 | JGI IMG/M metagenome (GOLD analysis project Ga0302323, IMG submission 201950) | Peat permafrost microbial communities from Stordalen Mire near Abisko, Sweden - Fen_T0_3 | ecosystem: Environmental > Terrestrial > Soil > Wetlands > Permafrost | place: Sweden: Abisko...
GGATGTGGGCGTAGCCATTTTGCCGAGAAATGCTTGGTCGGCGGCGAAGGTTTTCCGATAGATGTCTGGATCTGAAGTATTGGTTCACGTAACTGTGGCGCGCAGCCCCGTGGTTTCGCTAGGATTGCAGGAAATCTATGACTCACACCTACACTAGCCGCAGTTGGCTCCTGGCTTGCGCAATTGGTTTGGTAAGCATCGTTGGTTGCTCTCGGTCGGTCGAGACAAGCGTCGCTCAGGCAAAGCAGCACGTGTCTTCACTGGTGCGCATTGCCGGAAGTGACGTGGAGGAATTGCGGCGAGGTATGCCCGAAGGAGCCAGTCAGATGCGTGTGGTATTTCAGTCGAAGGTCGCAGCAAGAGACGATCTAGCCGAAGTACGCAAGCAACTGGACCGCGCGCGCAACCACATCCAAGACCTGCGCGTGGCTAAGAGTACGTTCTTCGTCTTACTCGAACGCGATGGCACAATTCTGCGTGGAGACCGTGAGCCGGATTTGCTGAGTGGCAAGAATCTATTTGCCGCGTTTCCGGAGACACGAAAATCGTTGGACGGTAAGGTGATTGTAACTCGTGGCGAGATGCCCGAAGCCGCAGGCGTGAAAGGGCGTCGAGACGGGCAGTTCGTGGTAAGTTTGCCAGTCACGGTCGATGGCGCCATCGCTGGCGTTTACGCATCGGGGTGGTCCTGGGCCGCGTACGCATACAGGCTTCAGAATGCCGTCGTAAGCGATGTGCGTGGCCGCAAGAAAGAGCGAGACAAGGATCCACTCTTGTACGTGTACGTCGTGGTCGACGATGCCGTGTTCGGCGCACCGCTGGCTCCCGAGGTGAATGCGCAAGCAATAGGAAAGCTTTCGCCGCTCTCCAAAGTCAACGCCGATGTTGTGTACGCAGCCCCGCTCGAGATTAGCGGCAGGGAGTTCGGTGTGGCAATTCAGCGGGCCACTAGTCTCGGTCAAAATGTCGCGATTGCCGTGCTGCGTAGTGAGACGTGATAGGCTCACTCATCGGGCCCGACCGGCCCAAGCGGTGTGTCGACCAAGTTACGGTGATCCAACCTGACAGCAGCACAAGGGGCGCGAGCATGGACTCGAACCCGATGGCCAGCACCAGGCCAACTAGTGAAAGACTGGTGCCCACGAGGAGGCCAACTTGGTGGCGCGCCGCGACGGAATGTGCAAGCGCTGGCCGCTTGGTGGCGCGGGTGCTGGGGCTCGAATTGGGCAGGCTCGCGGACATTGTTTAAACCTACCACAGTCGACTGCGGGGTGGGATTGGCGTAGCCTTGGCACGCAAATTGGGCCCGTCTGGCCCCGATAGTTCAGTCGAGGAAGCTGGCACATGGACAAGGTGACTTGATGTCGAATCGACGCGCTTTGGTCAGCCTTGGGCGACGAGGGTTCCTGTCCAGCTTGGCCGTTGGCACGTTTCTGGTCCCCGGAACTGTGTTCGCGATGGGCCAAAGTGGCGCTTTTTCGGCACGGCGTCTGACGACGTCAAAACAGCGGCAGCCATTGGAGCGCGACACCGGACTGACGCGCTGGGCGTGGGAGTTGGCGCGTCGGACGAGTGCACCCGCAAAGCTTGAATCAATCCTGGTCGCCGCGGACAATTCGAACTTGCTTGATGAGCCATTCGTTTATTGGTGCGGTGAGGAGGATCCCGGGTTAGTGACCGCGGCAGAACGTCGGAATCTGGAGTCCTTTCTTCGACTGGGCGGGATCCTCGTCGTCGACGACTTGCGGCCGGAACTGGGAGTCTTCGGCGCCGCGGTACGTCGCGAGCTTCGGCGGGTCGTTCCCGAGAGTCTGCCGGTGGGAGTCGAGTCGAACAACGTAGTCTTCAAATCATTTTATCTTGTCAAACACCCGGTGGGGCGCCTGCTCGGACCTGAACGCATCGAGGCAGTTGTACGAGCGCGGTCCGTACAGGTACTGTTTCTTTCCTGTGATCTTCTCGGCGCCCTGGCAACGCGCGCGGACGGCTCCTACCTCTACGACGTCGAATCTCATGCGCCGCGACAGCGCGAACAAGCGATTCGGTTCGCGGTGAACCTGGCCATGTACGTGCTCTGTTCTGATTACAAGGACGACCAGGTGCACGCAGAGTGGCTGATGCGACATCGCGCGCGGTGGAACCGATGACAATTCAAGGGCGTCGAGTATCGTCTGGCGAGGGTGCCTCGCCATGACGCATCAGCAAATCGTGTGGGGGGAGGACTTGCCGGTTTGGGCAATACTCTTAACGGTGGCCCTGCTGTCTTCTTACCTGGTCTTTGCGCTCCACGACGTGCGCGCAAAGACACATCGACGACTCTGGCTCGTGGTGACAGAGATGCTTTCGCTGCTCCTGTTGGCGGCTGTCTTGCTGCGGCCGGTGGTGATTACGGCGACATCCGTGGAAGTTGGCGCAAGGGTTGCTGTTCTCATCGATGGGTCGCGCCGCCTACAGATTCCGTCGGGTTCAGGCGCTCGAACTGACGCTGCCAAGCATGCGATGCGGCAACTCGAGAGCCATTTTCGCGGGACACGCTTGAGTTTTTACGAATTCGGTCATGGCGCGCTGCGCCCGCTTAGCCGAAGCGACGATGTCCAACGAGCAGACCGAGAAATCGATCGTTCCGGACAGAGTGATCTCACCGCTGCTCTTGAGCGGCTTGAAAATCAAGTGGGGGAAAGACCGGCGGCCGTGGTGGTCGTAAGCGACGGACGCTTTGCACGCCCAGGTGCTGATGCAGAGCGGGGCTCGCTCGCACTGCCAAGCGCCCTGCATGGCGCGGTCTTACACACAGTGGATATTGGCGGCAGGGCACTGCCCGATGCTTCCGTCCTTGCGCTCGGAACCAGTGGCGCGGCCGTGGCGCACCAAACGCTTACTGTCGACGTGGTCGTTGGTTGCTTTGGGGGGCTTAGCTGCGGTCGGGTCCCGATCGTACTAAGAGAGCACAAGCGCGGCACGGAGCCGTCGGTTCTGGCGTCAGGCGAGGTTGAGTTTTCTGCCGAGCGGACGGCGAAGCTCTCACTCGAGGTGACGCTCGAACGCGCGGGGACTCGAGTGATCGAGGTGGGGATTACCCCTCCGGCTGGCGATGCCGTTCCCGAGAACGACACTCGGATGTTGACGCTTCAGGTAGTTCGCGATCGTTTGCGCTTGCTTCACGTCGCTGGGCGCCCAACCTACGACGTGCGGGCGCTGCGCAATTGGCTGAAGAGCGACAGTTCGGTCGATCTGGTAAGCTTCTTCATCCTTCGAACGGACAGCGACGACGCGAACGCGGACGAAGAAACTGAGCTGGCGCTTATTCCATTTCCAGTCGACGAACTCTTTGACGAACACCTTCCCAGTTTTGATGCGGTGATTTTGGGCGACATTGATGCTGAGCGCTATCGATTGTCACGGTATCTCGGCAATCTGGCGCGCTACGTCGAACAGGGCGGCGGGTTGATTCTCATCGGTGGGCCGTCGGCGTTTGCTGGTGGTGCTTACGCATCTAGCCCAATCGAGCGTGTGCTTCCTGTGGCCTTGACCAACTCGGAGCGTCCATTCGATACGGTGGATTTCAATCCGCGGCTGACAGCTGCCGGTCGCGATGCGGCTATGCTTGTGCCGTTGCGCAATGTACTTGGCGATGCGTTGCCTAGCATGCCTGGGGCCAATAGTTTCGGAGTGCCACGTGGCCGTGCCGTCGTCCTGTGGGAACACCCGAGTCGGCGCGTTCTTCCTATAAAAACCGGTGGCGCACCGGGGGCGATGCCTGTGCTTGCCGTCAGTGAAGTTGGGGATGGGCGTGTGGTGGCGTTGGGCGTTGATGGAACCCATCGATTAGCTTTCAGTGCCGAGGCGGTTAGCACTGGCGGCAGGGCCTTTGGGGCGCTGTGGGATGGGCTGCTAGGTTGGGTCATTCGCGATCCGCGATTCGAGTCCACACATGGTGAAATCGTCGGCGAATGCGTGGCTTCTGTGCCAATCCGAGCGCGGATCAGCCTTGGAAGTAAGACCACCGGCGACCTCTCGGTTGAAATCGAGCGGCTCGATGGTGCAACCAATGGCCGTAGTTTCCGCCGGGTACAAGTGAAGGATGAGCGCAGTCTCGATATCGAGCTTGGGACGTTTTCCGCGGGCGCCTATTCCGCACTCGTGCGGCTTGGTGAGGAGCCTGCTGCACGCTTCGACTTCGCCTGTGAGGCTGGAGGAACTGCGTGGGCAGACACGAGGCCCGACTCCACTCGGCTCCAGCAGCTCGCACGAGCAAATCGGGGGATGTCGGTGGCGTTCGGGAGTGTCGATTCGCTCCCTGTTCCCACAGCGACACTCGTGCATGGTTCGCGGCAGGCCAGACCGCTCGTTGCGGTCTGGCTGTTAGCCGCGCTTGCCGCGTGCTGCCTTGCCGTCAACTGGCTGCTGCGTCGAAGTGGCGGTTTGGCCTAGTTGGCTCAGCGCAGCCCGGTCCGGGCGAGATTCACTCGTAGTACTCGTTGCCCAAGTGAGTGATAAGGTCTTCGCCCATCATCCAGCGCAACGTGTTCTTCAACTTCACTTGTTGAATAAATAGGTCGTGTTCCGGGTAGAGCCCCGCTGGAACGACCGGACTCTTGAAATAGAAGCTAAGCCATTCTTGTACGCCGCGGAACCCCGCACGCCCAGCCAGATCGAGAAACAGAGCCAGGTCAAGGACCAAGGGTGCGGCAAGGATCGAATCACGGCACAAGAAATCGACCTTTATCTGCATTGGGTAGCCGAGCCAACCGAAGATATCGATCGCGTCCCAGCCCTCTTTGGAGTCGCCACGCGGCGGGTAGTAGTTGATACGGACCTTGTGGTAGACGTTTCCGTACAGGTCGGGGTGCTTTTCTGGTTGTAGAATCTGCTCCAACACTCCGAGCTTGCTCACCTCTTTGGTCTTGAAGCTTTCGGGGTCGTCAAGAATCTCTCCGTCCCGATTGCCCAGGATATTCGTCGAGAACCAACCGCTTAGCCCGAGCAAGCGAGCTTTGAGGCCTGGTGCGAGGATTGTCTTCATCAGCGTTTGACCTGTCTTGAAGTCCTTGCCGCAGAACGGGACGTTCATCTGCTTGGCCAACTCGTAGCCGGCGGGGAAATCGAAGGTGAGATTGGGTGCGCCGTTGGCGAAAGGAACGTGCTCCTTGATGCAAGCCCAAGCGTAGAGCATTGAATTGGAGATGGCGGGATCGTTGTCGAGCAGGCCCTTCTCGAAGGATTCAATGCTGGCGTGAACGTCAGACGGTTCGATATAGATCTCTGTCGAGCCGCACCACACAGCTACGGCGCGATTGCAGCCGTTGTCGCGAATGAACTTGCGTATGTCGTCGCGCAGTTGCTCGACCATGTCGGCCTTGGTTTTGGCCTGCTTCACGTTCGGGCCGTGCAGGCGTTTGACGAATTCAGGGTAGAACGCCGCCGGCATGGGCTTGATTGCTTCGAGTTCCGTACGAATTGGCTCGATATGCTTGTCCTCGAGCACCTCAGCATGCTTGGCCGCTTCGTAGGCGTTCTCCGGGTAGACGTCCCAGCTGCCAAACACCAGGTCTTCGAGCTTGGCTAGCGGCACGAAGTCCGAGATGAGCGGTGTGCGATTGTCCGTGCGACGGCCAAGTCGGATGGTACCCATTTGCGACAAGGCACCAAGGGGCTTGCCCAATCCACGACGTGCAAGCAGACAGCCTGCGATAAAAGTCGTAGCTACGGCACCCAACCCGGGTAGGAGCACGGCAAGGCGACCTGTGGCGGGAGCAATGGATTCGGGCTTCTTCATGCAAGCCGCTCCTAGCAAGTGGCGTGCCCTGCTGCAATGTTCGGCTCGACCTTGCCGCAAATCGTACTGACGGAAGGTTCCGTTTCGTCGAAAGGCGGTAACTGTCCTCGTCGAGTGACGCCGCACGTGATTGTGGCACTAGGGTGTGCGAATCAGGCACGCCAGCCATTCAGCCGAATGCCAGCCGGTCACAGTGGATTCGCTGTCGCGAGTGCAGGCAGATGCGTGCTACCTGGTGTTGGAACCTGGAAGCGGGACAAAAACAGAGGGCGAGCATGAGCAATAGCGAAGTAATTGATACGGCAGTACTGCTGGTTGCCGGCGTCGGCTCGAGGTTGCGACCCTTGACCGACAACGCCCCCAAGGCCCTGATTCCTGTTGGTGCGTCGAGCATGTTGGAACGTGCGGTTGCAGCACTTCGCTCCCATGGCGTGCGGCACTTCGTGTTTGCCACGGGATACCGGCAAGAAGCGGTTCGACAGATGGTGGCCACGTTGGGGGTAACTGCTAGTTTCTGCCATAACCCACGCTTCGAGGTGACCCAAAACTCGATTTCCCTGTTGTATTGTCGCTCCGTCGTCGGGAACGCGGGCTTTTACAAGCTTGACGGCGACGTGCTCTTTGAACCAGAAATCTTGGCTCGCGTGGCTGGATCGGCGGCGCAGCTGAGCGTGGCGGTTGACGGCATGCGGCCACTCGACGCCGAAGCGATGAAGGTTGTCGTTGATGCAAATCGCAGTATCACGACCTTTGGCAAGGGGGTACCTGTTGCAAAATCCCATGGCGAAAGCATTGGTATCGAGCGAATATCCAGCACTATGTCATCCTCGCTATTCGACGCAATTGCGGCGCTCGAAAGCAATGGGATCGTCGACAAATACTATGAGGACGTCTATTCCGAACTTGTTGCAGCCGGACACATAACGGCCAGCGCCGTCGAGGTTGGCGACCTTCGTTGGACCGAGGTTGACGATCATGCAGATCTCGAGCGCGCGGCGGCGATGTTCGCCTGAAGACTTTGCCGTGCCCGACGGCAAGCGTCAGGTGTCTCGGCGGTCGATTCACCCGAGACTGCGGTGGTATCTGTCGCGGTTAGGCTCGAGGCCTGAGGACACTTGTCCGGGCAAATGAATCAGCCATCTGTTCGGAACTGCGCAGTCAAGGTAGCATCTACCTTGGCCTGGCTCTTGCTGTTGGCCATAGCGTGTCTCAGAGACCGACCCAGCAACTGAATCGGCGATTCGCTGGGATTGCGTCAAATCTGAACTATTGCAGATATTTGGCGTCGGTTGGGTCCCGTGGTCGTATCCTTGGTGCCGTCTGCCTACCCTGTGCTGAAAATTCACAGTGTTGTCACGCTGCGACAGGGGCGGCCTTTTGGTCGAGTAGCAAAAAACTGAGTCATTTGGTTTACTTGTGCGTTTTGTGGTATGTGGCGGCGCTCGCCACTGCCAGCGCGCAATGGTGATGAAAGCGAGATCGAGCGAACATGGAACGGCGCATTACCAAGCGAGCGGTCGTGCTAGCGGCGGGAACCGGGTCAAGGCTCGGCGAGCCCCATGTGGATCTCCCGAAGCCGCTTCGGCCGGTGGCGGGTGTACCGCTACTTGTGCGTGTTCTGCGTACATTGCAGTCCGTCGGGATCCGTGAAGCTGTCGTCATTACCGGATTTGAGGGGGACCGCGTGCGGAAGGCTTTGTGCTCGGAGCCGAGTCTCGGTCTGCACCTGATGTTTGCATCGAACGACCAGTACTTGAAGAAGAATGGCGTCTCGCTTTTGGCCGCTGCCGAATTCATCGATCGAGAGTGCTTGCTGACGATGAGCGACCACCTCTACTCGCCGGAATTGGTGTGCCGACTGCTATCTGCGGACATGCCCGAGGACGGTTGCGCTTTGGCTGTCGATCGCGATATCGAACGGTGTTTCGATCTTGATGATGCGACCAAAGTTCGTTCCAAGGCAGGAAAGATCGTGGAGATCGGCAAGGAGCTCGAAAGCTACGACGCGCTCGATACGGGTGTGTTTCGAATTGGTCCAGCCTTGATCAAAGAATTGGCTTTGGTGGAAGCTCGGCAGGGCGATTGTTCGCTTTCGGATGGTGTTCAGGCATTATCACGTCGCGGCAAGTTCCTCGCTGTTGATGTGGGCGAAGTGCGGTGGATCGATGTCGACACGCCTCAGGCGCTTGAGCGCGCCGAGGCCATGTTACGTGTGTTCGGCGACTCGCTTGGCGATGAGCCGGGCGTGTCTGTGCCAGCCACCGTGGATCCAGATGCGATTGAACTATTTGCTCCGAGTTGGGTGCGGGCAGCTCAACCTTACCGTGAAGACCATTTTGCTGTGGCCGAGAAGCGCACGGATTTGGCCCGCATGATGTCGAACGAGAGCCCGTTCTCACCGAGCCCGCGTGTACTGGCGGCTATCGTCGAAACCGCGAGTCGTGGCAACCTCTATCCCGGTGGTGCGCAAGCACTCAAGCAACGGTTGGCGTTGCGTGACGGATTCCAAACGGACAACATCGCTCTTGGCGCGGGCAGCTCCGAGCTGATAGATGTCATAATCCGCTCTTTCGTGGCTCCCGGCGAAGAAGTAGTGCTTAGTGTTCCGACATTCAGCATGTACGAGGCGCGGACGCGCGTTGCTGGTGGGATCCCGGTACTCGTTCCGATGTGCGAGGAGCACGAGCACGATATCTCCGGTATCATCCGTGCTGTAACCGAGCGAACCAAGGTGCTGTTCCTCTGCACGCCAAACAATCCGACGGGCAATCGCATCGAGGAAGAGGACCTGCGGCGTTTGCTTCGGCTCGGCCTACCGACGGTTATTGATGAGGCCTATGTCGAGTTGGGCACTGGTGAGTCCTATGCGGGGCTGGTGCACGAATTCCCCAATGCCATGGTGTTGCGGACTTTCTCCAAGGCCTTTGGCCTTGCGGGGCTTCGGCTGGGGTACCTCTTCGCGCATTCACAACTCGTGGGTTTACTTGAGCGGGTGAAGCTGCCGTGGACGATCTCCGACATTACACTAGCAGCAGCTAGTGCGGCCCTCGACGATGTGGCTGAATTCGAGTCGCGTGTCGCCGAGATCCGGTTGGCTCGAGCGGCGTTGGCGGACGGTCTCGCCAGGATTGATGGCGTTCGGGCCGTGCCAAGTGATGGCAACTTTGTGCTGGTTGACGTTTCGCCATTTGGCGTTTCCGCCGAACGATTTGTGCAAGAAATATTGCGCGAAGGAGTTCTCATTCGCAGCTTGTCCGTGCACCATGCGGCAAAGACGTACGTACGCATTACAGTGGGGACAGTGGAGCAGAATGCGCGTTGTCTGGCGGCATTCGAGCGAGTGACAGCGCACTTGCGAAGGCCGGTGGTTGTGGCGGGTGGCTACTGGGCCACGGCCGGCGACGCAGAGTAATCGGAGCAGCCGCATTGCGGTAGCCTTGTCGATTTCGATGTGCGCGCGCATCTCGCTGGAGCTTTGCCCATGAGTCTACTCGACGGCTACAAAAAATCGCTCAAGCCTCTCGATGTTGAGGAGCCGATCGACGTGTTCGTGCATCGTCCTTTGGCATATCTTTTGGCGCTGGTGCTCTACCCGACGCCAGTGAGCCCCAATGTCGTGACAATGTTCTCGATCGTGTGCGGCGTGCTGGCTGGAGTCTGCCTGGTCGATCGCAGCATTGCTCACCACATGGTGTTCGGAGGCCTGTTCATCTTTCTGTCTGCTGTGGTGGATTGTGCTGACGGGCAGCTGGCGCGCATGCGCAAAACCTCTTCCAATTTCGGGCGCATGCTCGACGGTATGGCGGATGCGGTGGTGTCCGTTGTCATCGTGGCCTGCGGAGCGGTAGAAGTGCTTCGTGACCACGCAAGTTCCTGGCGAGAATTGGCGCTCTATGCGTGCCTCGTCGTTCTGGCTGCCTGGACCGGGACGCTACACACCGCGAGCTACGACCACTACAAGAATTTGTTCTTGCGGCTCACCAACGAGAAGTATCAGGAGGGTGAGGACATGGCGACTGCGTTGGCGCGTCGCCAGAGCCTGAAGAGTGAAGAGACCCCATTTCTAAAGGTTGTTTGGTGGGTGTACCTCTCGTACTTCACGTCGCAGGATCGATTTGGTTTATGGTTCGATCCCTACACGACACGCAGGATCAATTCATTACCAGCCTACGACGCGGAACGCGCACGTGTCTTTCGCGAACATAACATCACACCCATGCGTGTATGGCGGGGACTGTTCGGCGTCGGTACCATGGTATTTGGCTTCGCCTTCTTTGCCGCCATCGATGCTTTGGATTGGTACTTGATCCTGCGCTCGATTGGGTTGAATCTGCTCTTCTTCGGTTGGCTCAGGCCGCGTCAGCGTCGTGCTTCGCGCGAGGGATTCGAGGCCATCGGCGTCGTTCCGATTCGCTGAACGGGTTAAACTAAACCAGGATCCACCCGTTTGGTGGATCCTGGATTTGTTGCCAACCGAGCAATTGGTTGGCTTACTCAACCACCCTTGGCTGCGCAACGCATATTACAAGCGAGGTCGCTCGGAGAGCAACCGCACTTGCTGCTTGGCTTGGGCGTCGTGGGGGGCGGCGCAGAACTACCTGACTCTTTATCGCCACCGGAAGAGCCGCTCGCTTTGCCGCCGGGCTTGGGCCCGGCTCGCCACTTTGGAGCCGCAGCTTTGGGCGCTGCTGTGGCACTGGCTTCACCGGTGGTGGGTGGTTTGGCAACAGTTTCCTTAATCGGCTCTGGTTCGCGTGTCTTATACTCGATGATCTTGACCGGTTCGACCTTGGGCGGAGGGGGCGGTTCCGGTTTGAGCGCAAATACTAGGCCTCCCACGATTGCCGCCACTGCGATTCCTCCGCCAATGAAGAGGCCCATGCGGTTCTTCTGCTGGGGATAGGAAACGTCCCCAAGGGCAGGCATCAGCCCTGAGTGCGCCGGAGCGGCGCCGCCGAGTGGTGCACCGAAGCCGCCGAGTGGTGCACCGAGGCCGCCGAGTGGTGCACCAAGGCCACCACCCAGACCACCGAGTGGAGACGCACCGAGCCCAGCTACTCCACCGGAGGTAAGCGCTGCGCTCGCAGCGTCCGACGCCTGTGACGTCAGCGCCTTCAAATCGATCAGACCTGAGTCTTCTCGGGACGCAGCGCTGGAGCTGCTGCCGAGCACTCGAGACTGGGTCGGGCCTGGCGCGGATTTGGCCGACGAGGTGAGGGCAGACAGGGAGAACAGCACACTTGACTCGTTGCGTGCTCCAGTCGTCACTTGGGCGGCCGGAGCCGTCGAAGCCTGGAGTGCCATATCCTCTTCACCGCCAGCGTGCGCAATCGCGCCAAACAGGTCAGCGCCACCACGACCTGTGCCGCGAGCCGAGGCCTTGGCAGCCGTCGCTGCCGCCGTTGTTGTTTTTGTGGCTGTCGGTGACGGCGAGCGTGACGCCGTTGCACTCTTGGCTGGAGCCGCTGCGGCGGCATTCAACGCATCCACGATTTCGGGGATTTGACCGAGGGCAGTCCAGTCCGACATGCCATCGGCCCAAATGAATGTGTCAGGCGTTATCTGACCCGCATTGTACGAGGCGACGACTTCGTCGAGCGTCATCGTGCGTTGGTCGTTTTCTCCGAAATCGATGGTGTAACTCGGTGTGGCTGCTGCGGCTGCTTGTTGCATGGATTCATGGGCTGCGACGGTGGTGTCGCCAACAGAAACAGTTGGAGGTTGCACGCGGCCATCGATCACAATGTCGACGCCGCACTTGCGACAGCGAATCTTAGCAAGGCGACTTTGGACCTTGTCGTCTCCGATCGAGTACTTGGCTTCGCAAGATGGGCAGGAGATCTTCAACGTAATGCTCCGGGGGTTGGGCAACGAACTCGTGCAAAAAACGAAAGCCCACGCGACGGTTGGCCTCAAATCGGACAACGTGCCTGGCCGCTGGGTAAGTTACACCCGCGGTGGGCCCATCTTTTATCAACTCTGGCTGGATTCGCTAGGGTGAGCTCGGTGGAAACTGGACTGTCGCAAAGTGTTTGTTGTAAGGGCCAATTGGCCGAGTAGTGAAGAAAGAATATGTTGCTCTGAAACGAAACCTGCGTCGAGGATTGGGCCCATAATGCGAAAATTGTTGCTAGACAGGCCAGTCGGCTGCTTTCGTGGGTGCCTATGCTGCCTCTCGGCGAGCCTGGTTGGATGTGCTTCGGTGGTGCGCTCGTGGTCTTCGGTGGCCCCGACGGCGTGGTGACCTTGTTCGGCGGCGCTGTCTAGGGATCCTGGTCGCCGACCAACGCCTGATCAATCGCGGCGATGAAGTGCTGCACGAGCGGATTGGCGCCACCATCGAAGGCGAGTGCCAGGAGGAGGCGTTCTTTGGCACGCTGGGGGTTCTTGCTGAGCAGGGCGCGCGCCGCCGCCATGGCTTCTAGTTTTGCACCTGCTGACCGACAACTCTCGTGCAACTTTGGCAACTCCTGGTCGAGATCGACCGAAACGACGGGCGCGTCGTCCAACAGACGCATTTCGCCGCGATCGAGCGAGGCGCGGTATCGTGCCCGCAATGCCGGATCGCACAGGACGCATCGGGCTTCGACCCCACGTTGGAAGATTCTGGTTAGTGTGTTGCGGATGGAGGCATCGACCTCCGGATAGCAATCGGGGTGAAACTGCAGCGCGAAGCGATGAAAGGCTTGTTCGCACGCGCTTGTGCCATCAGTTGCTTCCACTCCGAGCAGCGCGAAGTAGTCGAGCTCGTCGAGTTGCATGTCCCAAAGTCCGATCGTCTCAATGCGACTAGATAGATCCTCTGCGGTCGGCGAAGCCATTGGCCAAGAGCCTAGCTCATCAACCGATGCACGTCACCGATCCACCAATTGCGCAGCTAGCCCGGACTCTTTGCCGCATGACGGACCATCATTTGGGCAATTTCCGGCGAAGTGGGGGCGCCTTGCAATTGCAAATCGGCAAGCGCCGATTGACCCGACATGACGTCGAGCGCGCGCACGTGAAGGATTCCATCCGAGTCGATGCCAAAGGTGACTGCAATCCGCGACTGACCGCGCTGTGCAGCCGGGATCCCGGTCAGCTGAACTTCTCCGAGCACCACGTTTTCACGAAACTGTTTCGATTCGCCTTGAGCTATGCGCACGATGACTGAGTGCTGGTTGTCCTGCGCAGTCACGAAGTCACGTGTACGTTCGCACGGTACGGGCGTGTTGCGTGCAATGAGCGTATCGACGTAACCCCCAACCGTCTCGACGCAGAGGCTCAGTGGTGTGACATCAATGAGCAGCGTCGGGCGAATCGACTGCGACTTGGGCAGCGACGCCAAAAGCGATGGTACCTCGAAATTCTGGGTCGGGGTGAATGCCGGATTTCCGGCCTCGGTAGTGGCCTTGCCGCCGGATGGAGGGTGCCATGCGTCAGTCCTCAATCCGGCCGCTCCCAGGGGAACGGTGGCGTTGAATGCGGCAGCTCCGCCTCGATAGGTGTCGATCGCGGGGGTGCGCGGTGCTTGTGCTGGTCGGGCGAAAGGATCCGGGCGAACGACGCCAGGATCCACAACGACTGGAGCCTTCGCTGTTGCCGATAGTGGTCTAGTACTCGCGATGGCCGGGCCAGCTGCTTTGGGGATTGGGCGCGGAGGAGGCAGCTCGGGGATCGGAAGCTCGAATTCTTCAGCGGAATTCTGGCGCGCAGACGGCCGCGTCGAATGAAGCCGCTGGCTCTTTGGGACGGCCTCATCCTGAGCAGCTGGCTCGCGTGACGATGATCGGGGCGCGCTCGATGGTGGCGCTGGCTCGAGAAAATCGGGTTCGATGTATTCGAGTTCAATTGGCTCGGGTTCGGGTGAGCCAAAGGCTATTGAACTCGGGTCCATCGAACCAAGATCCATCGCATCTGGTTCGATCGATGGGATTGACTTTGCGGCTGGTCGATGCGGCGCGGGCAGTGGCGCTACGATAACGGGTGGTGGTTGCGAGCGTCGCGTAAGAGTAGCGGGAACTCTCGATGTTTCATCAACGCGCAATGCTGCGGTTGGCGAGGTCTTGCGGGAGAATTCAATATCACGAGGATCGACTCGTAACTTTGATGCTTGAGCAGTTGAAGCCCCAGGCGCATGGCCCGACTCTGGCACGGACTCTGCGGTGCGCGGCCCGACGCGTTTACCCCCGACGATTAGCGGTAGGTTGCCGTAACGGGCGCGAATCTCGTCTTCGGTCAGGCTCGAGGGCTTGCTCGCGCTTTGATTTGGCGACTCGGATGCTGCATTGGCAGTGTCTGCCAAGAGCACGGCTGCAGGCAGATCCGGCGGTTCATGGAAATGCTCAGACGTGACGAGCTCAGGCAAGTCGTCAGTGTATCTGGCAGAAATCGGCGGTCCGGCGTCGGCAAGATCGCTCGAAGTTCGCAGCGAACGACGGACAACCGTCGGCTCGTCCGCGCCTGTGTCATCATCGTAGTCTTCATCAAAATTGTGGGGCTGGTCAGCAAGGGGCTCCGGTAGCCCAAGTCGCGGCGCTGCCGAATTCTCAGCCTTCGCACTCGCGGGTTGTGCACCAATGCCGGTGCTTGCCGCCAACTTGGCCTTGGTGCTTACTTGGCCCAACGAGCCAGTCGGGTGGGCAACGACGAGTGGCAAATCTGCTAGCGCATCTAGCGGTGCTGTTGGCACGGCCTTTCTGACCGTTGCAACGATCGGGTCCGACTTCTGACTCACTGTGGTGACGACACGACGCTCGGGTGTGAGGTGCGCCGAAGTGGTGACGATTGGCAGACCAACATCGCCTGTATCGTCGTTTGCATCGTCCCAAGCGCCCGCCTCGTCCGGCAGGGTTTCCCGGACAGACTTACTGGGAACGTTCGCTGCATCGAGTGGCAAAGTTGGACTACCCGCGTGAGGCTTGCCGTACAACGGATTGGTCGTCGGACTAGGTTCGACCTTTGACGACCCTCGTTGGGGGACTGTCGCGCCGAACAGCGACGCGGTGCTAGGACCAGTCTCTGGGGAAGCGTGCACGAGCGCACCGAACAGCGGCTCGGTGCCAGGACCAGACTCTGAGGGAGCCAGCGGCGAAGCGTCCACGCGCGCGCCGAACTGCGGCGCAGTGCCCGGGCCAGACTCTGAGGGAGCCACCGGTGAGGCGTGCACGAGCGCGCCGAAGAGTGGATCTGTGCTGGGGTTTGAGGCATCTTCGTTGCGCGGCGTCGAAGTATTGCCAACTGAGCTAAGTGTGGCCGTCAGGTCCGGTTGAGGTGCGGTGCCGCGCGTGACGCGGACCATGGGTTCGCGTGAGAACTCACGCCGCGCGACCGCAGGACTTATGTCTTGGGTCAAGGGGTGTTGGGTTGCGGCCGGCACCAGCGGAAGCGGGAGGTCATCTAGGTCAGTGCGAGTTGCTAACGGCGCGTATGGAGCCGACAGTTCGCCGAGCCCCGAAATCGTACTGGGCGGCGTTGTGGGCGCGAGTGCCTCGCGCATGGCAGCAGCGGGTTCGACAGGGTTTGGGCCAATGCCAACGCCAGTTGTGCGACGGTCACGACTTCCGAAGTTTTGAGTGGTCGCTGGCGGATGGGACAACGGCCCTTCTGGAGGTACGACGCTGACGCGGCCGGGCTGCACCGAGTCTTCGCTATCGCCTACTCCCGGGTCAGTTTGCTTGCGCAGTGGACCAAATCGTGCGGTCTTTTGTCGACTGGGCTCATCTTCGGTCGCAGTTGGGCTCGCGACATCGGGCGTGGCTTCGTTGCTGCTTGAGCCGAGTACCCGACGCGGAGGCGGCGCCATCGGGATGCCTGAAGCAGTAGCTCGCACTTGCGTGAGCGCCATTGCCTGCTGAGCCGCGCCCAAAGCAACAACCTCGTGTGGGTCTAGATCGGAGCGAGCGCTCCTGCCGAAGTACGCCTCAACCTTGGCCCTGACGTGTGGGATCAGCGTCGTGCCACCGACCAACAGAACATGATCGATGTCCCTCGGCCCGAGTTTCGCTAGCGCAAGAGCGTCATGGCAGACCTTGAACGTGCGCGTCACCACGGGTTCGACGATGCGATCGAGCTCGTCGCGTGACAGAGAAAAATCGAGACCACCAGCCCCGCCGACTTCGTGCTCGTCGAGGTGAATTTGGGCTACCGGACTTTCGGACAGGTTGACCTTCACGTGTTCGGCGGCTGAGCGCAGTCGCTCGAGCGTTTCGGGGCGGGCAGCAAGATCGCGGACTAAATCCGCGGGCAGTCGTTGCAACATTCGCTCGACGATCGCGGCATCGATGTCGTCACCGCCGAGGAAGGTATCGCCGGCCGTGGCGAGCACCTCGAACACATCGTCGGTCAACAGCAGCAATGTCAAGTCGAAGGTGCCGCCACCAAAGTCGTAGATGGCAATTCGTTCGCGATTGCCCCGCGTGTGTCCGAATGCCAAGGCGGCTGCAGTGGGTTCGTTGAGGATGCGCAGTACTTCGAGCCCGGCGACTCTGCCAGCTACCTTCGTTGCGGCACGTTGCAGATCGTTGAAGTTTGCGGGAACGGTGATGACGGCGCGGTCAACGGGTTCACCGAGTTCGAGTTCGGCAATACTTTTGGCCTTGCGCAGTACGAACGCGCTGATTTCTGGCAGCGTGTAGGTCTCATTGCGCGCAATGACGAAGGTGGCGCGGCCAGGCCCTTCTCGCAGCTCAAATGGAAACCGGGTCTTGGCTTCTTTGACTTCGTTGCTGTCCCAGGTGCGACCGATAAGCCGCTTGACCGAGTAGATAGTATTGCGCGCGTCCTCAGAACGCCGCTCTTTGGCGGCACTTCCGACCAGTACAGCGCCGCTCGGCAGAAACGAAACGATTGACGGGATCAGCGTCGAGCCGGATTCATCCGGCAATGCCCGAGGACGGCCATCTCTGATGGCTGCGACCACCGTATTTGTCGTGCCCAGATCGATTCCGACGACAGCACCCATCCTCTACGACTCCTCCGACGCACGTCCGCGGTTAGTGACTTGCAGATTGGACCACATGGCCGGGTTTCTGCGCAATTCTTCCACTGCATAGTCGTACCACCGGGTGATGGCACGTGGAAATGGCCACATCCACCCGTAGTCTGACCCGGTGAAGCGACGAACTATTTGAGCGCGCATGTTGGGCTGCTTGAGGGCTTCGAAGCCGTAGGCTTCGGCGCTGGCACGCAGTGTCTCCCGATAGGCCTCCCACTCGATGCGCGCTCGACCGAGGGCGAGACCGATTGGAAAAAGGGGCAGCAGGTAGAGGAGAGCGAGCCCCAGCGTGCCGTACCTTCGGCGCTGGCGTAGATGGACCCGTTCGTGGCACAGAAGCACGTACCGCGAGCGGTCGTCCATTTCGTTCCACACGGGGGCCAGGTACAGCGTGTCACCCAATACCGTGTGGTATTCGGTCAAGTATCGATCCAGGCGCCCCATGGTGCAGAGACGCAGGCAGCAATCGATGAGTCGCGACCGGCGGTCGCCGGCTTTCGGAACCAGACGAAATCGCGGGAACTCGGCCAAAATCTCCCCAAGCATGCGTTCGGCGCGCGACAATATAGGGTCACCATAGCATCATGGGCCGATGGCAGCGTAGAATCACGGCGGGGCGCTCAGAGTGGCACTACCTCGAGCCACTAACCGATGGGCCCAGGACATCGCCGTCGACGACGGCACGACCGTTGATCAGGTCAGTGGCATTTTGTACGCCTTTGCCTTCGATTTGCAGGCGCAATAGCTCGAGCGAACCGTCGCCGGTCGAGACCAGGAGCCGACGTTTCAGCAGGGACACAGTGCCTGGCGGCCCTTGGGTCGCATCAGGTGCCACTTTGGCGGAAAACACCTTCAGTCGTCGCTGTCGAACTTCGGTAACGGCCCCGGGCTTGGGCGATAGTGCCAGAATCCTGCACACAAGGGCCCGCGCACTTTCGTCAAAACGCAAGATCTGGTCCTCGTGGCGGATTGGGGGCGCTAACGTTGCTAGGCGGGGATCTTGAGGCTCTGAGCGCAGTTCACCGCAAACCGCACGATGCAGGTCCTCGCGCAGAACCGTGGCAGCAAGCTGCGACAATCGTGCAGTGAGCCCACCGCAGTCGTCGCCTGGTTGAAGCGAAATTCGATGGCGTGACAGCACTGGCCCGGTGTCGAGGCCCTCGTCCATCTGCATTAGGCTAATTCCGGTCTCGGAATCAGCACAAAGCAGCGACCACTGGATGGGGGCCGCTCCCCGATGTCGAGGAAGTAGCGAGGCATGCAAGTTCAAACAGCCGTGTTTCGGGGCAGCCAGCACATCAGGAGGCAAGATACGACCGTACGCGAGAACCACCGCGACCTCGGCACCGCGCTCCGCCAACCACGTTCGTAGCTGGCCGTCGCGGACCTTGACGGGCTGGATCAACGGTAAGCCGTGAGCCTGAGCCCAGAGTTTGATCGCCGGGGCGCGCGGCTGCATGCCACGCCCGGCGGGTCGGTCCGGCTGACACACCACTCCCACCACCTCCGAAATCTGGGAGAGGGCTTCCAGCGCTGGGACTGCCATTTCTGGGGTACCGAAGAACACCGTCTTCACGGCTCGACGCTACACGCGACAAATGGTTTGCGCCAGCCCTGGCGCTCCCAGATTAGAGTGACTAGCTTAGCCCGCGCGGGCAAGATTGGCCGCCGGTTCTGGTGACGGACAGTCACTGGACAGGCAACCTGGCATAACCGAGTCCGTACGCAGTTGGACGGCTCGAGAGAAGGCGACACAAGGGTAGGAACATGACCGAAAAGAAGAAAGCGGCTCCCCCCGAGGAAGAGATCGAGTTCGCGGATGAATTGCCAGTGTTGCCGATTCGCAACGCGGTGCTGTTTCCCGGCGCCGTCGCACCCTTCGACGTGGGGCGCGAAAAATCGGTGGCATTGGTCGAGGACGTTCACAATCTGACCTCGCCGATCATCGCCATCTTTGCCCAGCGCGATCCGTCGACAGACGATCCAGGTGCCGATGACCTATATCCGGTTGGGTGTGCGGCGCGCGTGCTCAAGGCGCTCAAGCACAGTTCAGGCAACTATTCGCTGATTTTGCAGGGGCTGACACGCATTCGGCTCGAGTCGATGTCGCAGACAGCGCCCTACTTGCGGGCGACGATCTCACGCATCGAAGCGCCACCACTCGAGGATGTCGAGGCCGAGGCACTGGCGATGAGTTTGCGCGACGTGGCCAAACAGGTCATCCAGCTCATGCCCGAGCTTCCGCGCGAAGCCGGCGCGCTGATTGATTCGATTCAGGCCCCAGGAGCGCTCGCTGATCTCGTTGCCGCTAATCTCGATGCCCCGGTGGACGAGAAAGCCCAGCTGATCGAAACCGTCGAGGTCAAGGAGCGTATTCGCCGCGTGCTTCGCTTGATGACGCGGCAGCTCGAGATCCTCAAGATGCGCGAGCGAATCAACTCGCAAATCAAGGAGGAAATGGGCAAAAATCAGCGCGAATACGTGCTGCGCCAACAGCTCAAGGCGATCAAAGAGGAGCTCGGGGAAGACGAGGGTGATCAGGGCGATCTCGATGGCCTCGAGGAGAAAATTTCGCGTGCCAACCTGCCGACAGAAGCCGACAGCGTGGCGCGCAAGCAATTGAAGCGGCTCCGCTCAATGCAGGTTGGCAGTGCCGAATACACAGTGGTGCGCACCTACCTCGACTGGATCCTCGATATCCCGTGGTCCAATTCGACTGACGACAATCTCGAAATCATGGAGGTGCGTCGCGTCCTCGACGAGGACCACTACGGCCTCGACAAGGTGAAGAAACGCATCGTCGAATATCTGGCCGTGCGCAAGCTCAAGAAGGACAAAAAGGGGCCGATTCTGTGCCTACTCGGGCCGCCCGGCGTTGGCAAGACCTCGCTTGGTCGCAGCATTGCCCGCGCGCTTGGACGAAAGTTTGTGCGCATCTCGCTCGGTGGTGTTCACGACGAGGCAGCGATCCGCGGCCATCGTCGCACCTACGTAGGAGCGCTACCGGGACAGATCATTCAAGGCATGAAGAAGTCCGGTACGATCAACCCGGTCTTCATGATGGATGAGGTCGACAAGATCGGTCACGACTTCCGCGGTGATCCGAGCGCAGCATTGCTCGAGGTGCTTGATCCAGAACAAAACAATACGTTTGCCGATCACTACCTCGAGATCCCGTACGATCTGTCGAACGTGATGTTTGTTGCCACGGCGAACATCACCGACCCAATCCCGCCGCCGCTGCGCGACCGCATGGAAATCCTAGAAATCCCAGGTTACACACGGCGCGAGAAGTTGGCGATTGCTCGCCGGCACCTGATCCCAAAGCAGCTCGATGAGCACGGCTTGAGCGTTACCCAGTGTGACATCACCGACGAAGCGATTGAAGAGATCATCGAACATTACACGCGTGAATCCGGCGTGCGTTCGCTCGAGCGCACGGTCGCAAGCGTCATTCGCGGTGTGGCCGTCAAGGTGGCTGAGGGCAAGGACGAACCACGTGTGATCAAGACCGAGGAACAGCTGCGCGAGTACCTCGGCGCGATCAAGCACACGAGTGAAGTGGCTGAGCGCACCGAGGAGACCGGTGTGGCAACGGGTTTGGCTTGGACCAGCGTCGGCGGCGAGATCCTGTTCATCGAAGCCACCAAGATGTTCGGCACGGGCAAATTGCAGCTCACCGGGCAACTTGGTGACGTGATGAAAGAGAGTGCCCACGCGGCGCTTAGCTATGTGCGCACGAATTCACTGCGCTTTGGTCTCGCGAAGGACTTCCTCGAGAAGAGCGATGTTCACATCCACATCCCTGCGGGCGCCATGCCCAAGGACGGCCCGAGCGCCGGGATAACGATGTTTACAGCGCTCGTCAGCTTGCTCTCGGGGATCCGCGTACGACACGATGTCGCCATGACCGGTGAGATCTCGCTGCGCGGTCGGGTGCTGCCAATCGGTGGCCTCAAGGAAAAGACGCTGGCGGCCCACCGCGCCGGCATCAAGCGGGTGATTGTACCCGAGCGCAACCGTGCGGATCTGGAAGAAGTCCCGAAGGAAGTGCGCGACGAACTAGAGTTCGTCTATGTCAATCGCCTGGAAGAGGTGCTGGAAGCAGCACTCGAGTCCGTGCCCAAGCCCCTGGTAGAAACGGGAGAGCCTCTCGTTGCTAAAGAATCCGGTCCCGTTCCTGCGAACTAGCCGCTGGAACTGGGTGACCTCTGGTGGGGTTGCTCAGAAATGAGAACTAAATAGCAACAAGGTAGGTCCCTCGTGCTGCATTCGCCCAACATCGGATGCAGCACGACCTGCTTTCGGGGCTGATGGCGCTCCAATCTAGGTGTAAACTGGGTGGACTAAGGTCTTTGCGCCATGAGCTACTTTCGCACTTCGCTTCTTCTGGCATTGGGGCTGATCGGCATGGGCTCAGGGGCGGCGGGTGGCTGCGCCTCGAGTGCTTCGATCCCCAACAATAGTAACCTAGGCGGCAATACGAGCGCGAGCGGGGGGCTCACCGGCATTTTCCCGCCGTTGGCTGGAAACAGCTCCAATGGTGGCACTGTCGCCGGCGGTGCCAGCAGCGTTACTTGTGATGCAGGCTTCAGTCGCTGTGGCCCGAGCTGCGTCGACACCCAGACCAACCCTCTGCATTGTGGGGACTGCGGCAAGCAGTGCCCGGCTGATGCGCGCGAGTGCGTTGCTGGCGCCTGCGCGTGCCCAACCGATACGCACGCCGTGTGCGACGGGATCTGCTCGGACCTGCGCACCGATTTGAGTAACTGTGGGGCGTGCGGGAATTTCTGTGCGTCGGATCGCGTGTGCACCGATGGTAAGTGTATTTGCGATCCCGCGAAAGCGGCCAACACCGATTGCGGCACCAAGTGCGTCGATCTTAAGACCGATCCGTTCCACTGCGGCACCTGCAACACGACCACGACGCCCGCTTGCGACGCCGCACAGGTCTGCACCGATGGCGCCTGTGGGTCTAAGTGCAAAGATCCAACGGTCAAGTGCGGCCCCAAGTGCGCCGATCTGCAGACGGATTCCGCCAACTGCAGCGCCTGCGGCACCGCCTGCGATGCAACGCGCATGTGCGCCGCTGCCACCTGCGTCTGCGCAACGGGCCGCACGCTCTGTGGCACAAGCACTTGCGCGGATCTGAAAACCGACAACAAGAACTGCGGCGCCTGCGGCAAAACATGCCAACCCGGGACCTCTTGCGCCAAGGGGGTCTGCATGTGTGACGCCACCGCGACGCTCTGCACCGTCACTGGTACGGGTGGCTCGGGTGGAGCCGGCGGCGTGGGCAGTACGGGTGTTGCGGGCGCGAAGTCCACGACCGTCTGCGCGGATCTTACCCAGCACCACGACCACTGCGGCGCCTGCAATGCGCCGTGCTCGACGCTCGAAGCCTGTGAGGCCAGCGCTTGCGTCTGCAATACGCCCTACGTAACTTGTGGTGCCCCGGCGGTTTGCACGGATCTGCAGACGAATACCGCGCATTGTGGTAGCTGCAGCATCGCCTGCAACGCCGCAACCGAGCATTGTGACGCCGGTGCTTGCGTCTGCACCGCGCCGTTTATCGACTGTGGAGCAGGTTGCATCGATACCTCGAAAACACCGGCGCATTGTGGCGATTGCGCGACCGCGTGCACGGGCAATCAACTCTGCTCGAACTCGGTGTGCGTGTCGGGTGATATTCGGATCTATAGCAAGATGCAGGCAATTCCGGCGACCCCAACTGAAAAGGCAAACAGTGTCGGCTTGTCGGTGCGCGTGTGCAACGTTGGAACTACCACCGCGAGCCTCAAGAGTGCGACCATCAAGTACTGGTACAGTATGGACGATGCTTTCGGCACTCAGATCGCAAGCTCCCCCTATTCGTCCCTTGCCGGAGTAGTCGTGACGGCAGTGGCGGTGGATCCCATGATTGGTACCACCGACGAAGTGATGGTCGCGACGTTGCCGGCGACCGCTTCACTGGCAGCCGGCGCCTGTATCGACGAGATCCAGTTGTCCGTGCATTCAGGGACCTCGTGGGTGACGGGCTTCCTGCCGGCGAATGATTGGTCGTACCTTGGTAACGCGGCTTTTACGCTCAACGACAAGATAACGATGTACATGGGCACCGCCAAAATGTGGGGTAACGAGCCGAAGTAGCCGTCAGGGCGCGGTGCAGTATCTGTTAGCGGACGGCCGCAGGCGTTCACGGCCTCCGTAAGCCTTGCTCCCTCTGCCAGCGAATGTTGCAAAGCTTCCGGAGGCCTTGCAAAGCCACCAGTCCTCCTCGCCAAGGCTTCCCGAGGCCTGGGAGGGTTCGGCAGCTTGCGTGGCAAAGCCTCCCAAGGCCTAGAAGGAATAGTTCTCGCCGTTTGGGCGTACACCGACGAGTTGGGGTCGATTTCAGGTACCTCAAGGAGGCGGTGGGCATGTCCGGCGCAGAGAGGAGTGAACTTCGCGAGGCTCAGCTGTTTGCTCGCGCCTACGCAGAGTGTCGTCAAGAGATGGACAGCATCCCGAAGCGACGCGTTCGGGCTGCCAATTTGGATGTTTGGCGGGCATGGGAGCAGACTGCGCGTGTTCTGCCGCAGGTCATGGTGTTGCGCGAGGAGATGCTCGACCAATTGCCCAAGTTCGAGATCCGCTGGCTCGATCGACTGGGACAATACGCGCGCGCGCTCATCAAAGCCCACATGGATTTCAACGACAGGACGCGGCGTTTGGCCTCCGTGACCGAGCTCGTCAACCGGGCCGAGGAGCGCTACCGGGTACTCCACTCGGATGCCGTCGTTTTGATGCACCGCGGACTCGTGCTGCCGAGTGCTTTCGCACATTTGGGCGAGCGCCGGGGCTACGCTGGGCTCGCGTGCGATTTGCTTGTCGTTTGCGGCGTGTTGTACGACGCGCTGCCGAAGGCCCAGGGGCAATCGGGCGTAACCGAGGCCGACTTGGCCGACGCAGGAGCCCTGGCTAACCAGCTGTTTGACGCGGTCGCCCAGCGCAAAGAGCCGCTGGACGCGCGCAAGCAGGCCGCCCAACGCCGTGACCGGGCATTCACGTTGTTCGTGACGGCCTACGGCCAGGTGCGGCGAGCGGTGCAGTACTTGCGTTGGGAGCACAACGATGCGGACAAGCTCATGCCGTCGTTGTACCGACGACGCCACAAGCGACGCGGGAAACCAACCGTTGAGACGCCCGATGTCGCTGCGCCCGATGTCGCTGCGCCCGAGGCATCGGAGGTTCAAGCTACGTCGACGAACGAAGGCTGGCCCTTCGACGCTTCAGCAACCAAGCGCCCAGCATGAACCAGGGAACGAAGCGGTTGCCCTCGGGTGATGGGTGCATCGCGCATCCACGACGGGACCATGACGCTGAAGACCGTGTATCACGGCCTTGGCAGCGACATGTGGGACGCCGCAGACTTGTCCACGGCTCCCCACGCGAGCACCTATGCCAGCGAGCGCAAAGACGGCCATGGCCGCAGCATTCGTGCCACTGAGCGTGCCCATGCCGGCAACGTGGTGCAGGCTCGTCACGTCCTGACCGACTACAGCCCCACTGGTCAACCCGAAATCATCACGCGCCGGCTCGGCTCCACGAGCGCGAGCGATGTCACCCGCTGGATGCGTTATGACTCTTTGGGCCGGATGGTGCTCAACGTCGATCCGCACACGAGTTCGGGCACGCTGACGCCGCCTGCCTCAACGACCCCGCTCGCTGGCTACGCGCCGCCCACCGATCTGCGCGCTTGGACTTACCTCTACAACCAAGCCGGCGATCTGATCGGCACCGAAGACGCGCGCGGCACCGGGACCACTCATTGTGGAGTGGGCTTTGCGTATGACGCGCTTGGGCGCCTCTTGGGCGAGGACTATTTCCCCTGCGAATCGGGTCATGAGGCTTACTCTGCCGCAAATGTTGGCGATTTCACGACCAACTGGGAAGTCGTCTACTACTACGATGGTGCTCCGCCCAATGGGGCACAGGTACCGACCGCCATCTGCAACCCGAATGCCTACCCCCTCGGTCGCTTGGTAGCCGTCCGTGACCGCGTCGCGGAGACGACCACCTGCGTCGATGGCCGCGGTCGAGTCACCGAGACGACCCGCCGCATCGGTACGCCTCTTGGTGGGTCTGAGAACGTTGCCGAAGACATCACCGCCCGCTACGTCGGCGATCAGTGGTTCTACAAGCGGGCCGCCTACGATGCTGCAGATCGCCCCATCGCCGAAACGACTGGAGGCCTACGCGGAACCAGCCTCGCCGAGTTTGCCGGCGCAGATGAAGGCATTTGGGAAGGAGATTCAGAGCAAGACACCCGGGTTGTCCGCACCAACTACACCGCTCGCGGCACGGTCAAGAGCATTGACGGTAGCTACGGCACCCTGGTCAAGAAGATGACTCGTCGCGCCGACGGGCTGGTCACCAACTTGGTCTACGGAGACTCTGCTGGGACGCAGACCACGACGCTATACGACGACCGCCGCCGCCCCACCAGTATCCTAACCTTCCGCGGCACTCCCGGGATCTCGGGCACCATCGAAGGCGTCACCTACACCCCCCCGCCAACCCCCACCGGCGCCCCCAGCACATTCCAGCTCCTCTTGGAAGACACCGACAGCGCGTATGACGAGGTCGGCAATCCGGTTGAGCTGCGTGATTGGCGCGAGGCCAGTGAATGGCCTGCTGGTAGCAAGCCAACGACGAAGAAGATCGAATACGACGATTTGTACCGCGTGAGGCGGATGGACTACCTCTACGCGACCTCGACGGGTATGGATTCGTGGAAGTCGCCCTTTGAGCAGGAGAATAACGAGAATCCATTAGCAACTCCTGCTCCCGACACACGCCGTGCGCGTCCAGTCCCCCACCTGAATTTCACCAATCGCCCGAATTGGCAATCCTTCGAATACGATTGGCTCGGTAACCTATCGAAGTCAGATGACGATGCTCATGGTGGCTACGACCGCTCGCTCGGCGTTCAATCGCACAGCAACGCGAACAAGCCGTATCAGCTGAGCGGCGCGACGAACTCTTCTCTGGTTGATGCAACCGGGATTACGGGCACCGTCAACACGGCGTTCGACGCCGCGGGCAACATGACGCGCATGACCGTGGCGCGGCCCAATAGCAAGTGCGGGCAAATCTACATCAGTGGTGCATTAGCTGACGCGCCTTGCTCGCAGTATTACGCGTACGACTATGACGAAGTAGGGCGGCTGTATCGAGCACGTCGGTGGGACTTTGCCTTAGCCAATTTGCCGGCAATCGGGGCAACACCAGGGACCACTGCGGCAGTCGATCTACGTTACCGCTACGACGCCAGCGACCAGCGTGTCATCAAGCGGACGTTCGACGGGAATGCGGCAAAGATACGGCATACGCTGTATGTGTTTGGAAGTTTCGAGCTGCATCGAACGACGTACACCACTGGACCGTACGTGGTCGACAACAAGTCAGCGGTGCCATACCTGATGGCGCACGGCGTGCGGCTGGCGCGGTTGCACTTCGATGACGGCGCAGTGCCGAAGGTTACGGGACTGACGGAAGCACAAGGCGGCACGAACACGCCGGCACCGGGGAACTTGCACGTGCTGCTCGAACTCGGGGACCATCTGGGGTCTACGGGTACGGTGCTCGATAAGGCTTCGGGTGAACTCGTCGAGAAGACGGGGTACCTGCCATTCGGTGCGAGGGAGAACGACTATCGACCGTCGAGGTGGGCAGGATTTAGGGAGGATTACGGCTTCACTGGGAAGGAAGAGGACGTTGAGGTTGGGCTGACGTATTTCGGGAAACGGTATTTGTCGGCACAGTTGGGGCGGTGGGTGACGGCGGATCCGTTGGCGGTGCATGCGCCAGGGCAGGCGGATTTCAACCTATACGCTTACGTCTCGGGGGCGGTGTTGAAGAGCGTGGATCCGGTCGGGTTGGCAGCGGATTCTCGCCCAGACCAGGAGGCGGAAGGGCGAGGGAATGTACCGGACGACAGCACCAATCCGAGCGTTGCTGCCACCGCCAACACCCCGAGGCTCGAACCAGTAGACAACAGGACGGGTAGTTCTTCCCCGCAGTCCGCGACCGGCGAGAAGGAGTATTTCGACAACGATCCCGGTCGAGAAGTTCGGAAAAGCGCGATTGTAGCGGGGGCCGTTGCATCGGTCGGCAATCCGATTGCCATGGGCGTCATGGCCTTGATGGGTTCAGTCGGCGCTTCGGACAGCGGTCGCAAGGATCTGGAGATTAAGGAGAGCCAGGCCTTCGAGGGGATGTCGCTGGGGCCAGTCGCTGCAACCGCGTATCGTTGGTTCACGGCAGCGGAATCTCCTGGTATTGTATCGCGTGCAATACCGAAGTCCGCAGAGACGGTGCCGGAAGCTGCAAGGGGGGCAGCTCCAGCGCCTGGTGAGTACCTTGCTGGGAAAGCTCCAAAACAGGTGACTCCGGGGACAAGGAGTCTCGAGGGGCAATACGTGAACGACCAGGGGCGGGTGGAACCGTGGACGGCACACTTCGACGACTTCGGGCGGCAAGTTGGTCGGACTGACTTCAACGCCGGTAACAAGGCTCAAGGGATTCCGGATACGCATCATCACACGTACGACTGGACCAATATTCATGAGGCCGGGAAGGAAGTAACGTCGCATGTTCCCGGGGAGTACAAGCCGCAATGATCCAGTGGACTAAGGACTCACCGCTAGCAAAGCCTGCTCGCATCACGCGTGTTCTTCTAGAACGGAACGAAGCAGGATTGGTGCTTCTGCTCAAGGTTCAAAGCGACGCGGATCACTCTGAAGTCGAGTTGCGTTTCGTTGGGGTTACTAAGCTTCGGTTCCGTGGAGAGACGACAGAGTTGCTGGGTCTCGTTCTCCTGCAGTTTGAGGAGATGACATCGCAAGGGTGGGAGGAAACTCGTTTTCGGGTGAAGGACTACGAAGAAGAGTTCCTATCGTTCTATTGTAGAAGCATCGAGAAGATAGCTGAAGATTGAGTATCAGCTTGGCGCCAACTCATCGGGGCCGCGCCGCAATGCGGCCCGCGTGGGAGGCGCAGGGGCCCGCGCGGGCCGTGGCCGTGCATCGTGGGGTGGGCGGGGAGAGTGTCCACGATCGCCGTGACAGCGCATCACGTCGCCCTTCGCATGCCGGACCGCGTAATGGGGCAAAGCTAAACTGCGAGGGCGTGAAGCCTGGAACGGTAACGATGAACAGGGGCGAGCGACTGTCGAAAATGACTGTGCTCGACCTTGTCAGTTTCAGCGACCATTAGGCGGGCGGCGGTGACGAGTAGCATGCGCCGCGCAGTAGCGTTTTTGCGTCGCGTATTGAGCTGACTAGATTCAGCCTGCTTTGCGTTTGAATGTTGACTTTCAAATTGACGTCGTAGTCGGCGACCAGATTGCGGTCGTAAGAAATCCAAGTAATTCCCGCACTCCCATCGGAAAAATGTCCCCGTGGGATCGTATGGTCTGAGGTCGTGCGACGGCGACGGCCGTTTGCGCGATGGCGAAATAGCGAAAGGGATACGACCTTGTCAAGCTGGCGGAGAATGAATTCTATGGCGTCGTCCGGTGCCAGTTTTTGAAGCAATACTGAGTAGGTCACGCGGCTCTTGAGGTCTTCGATTACGGCCAAATGCAGCTTGGAGAGCAATTCTGGCTGCGCGAAGAGGATGAGGTTGTGAGGCGCGTTTCACACTTGAAGTCGCGGCCGTCGGTCGTGATGCTAAACGCCTCGCATAGAATGCGCGAGACCGAATGGTACGTGTGCAGCGTTCGGTTGAGCGTTGGCGTCAGGAGCATTTTGGGAGCGAGTTCTTTGAGGGCGTTCTTGATGACGCTCTTGCCGGTGCCAGGCTCGCCGACGAGGACGCAGAGGCCACCTTGCTGGCAATGGACGCGCAGCGTACTGAGGATTTCGTCTTGGGCGGGCAACAATTCGACGTTGTTCGGGTGGAATGGATCTTGTTCGAGGCCGAAATAGGTTCGGATCATGTCTGCGCTCCTGCGGTCTTGGTTGCAGGACGGTCGTTGGCGATGAAGTCAACGGGACGAGCCTCGCCCATTCGCTCGGCCTTGAAGTAGACGACAACACGGCCGAAATTCTGGCGGTCGAAACGGACGTCAATGGTGCGGTTTCGCAGCTCACAAGGCGCCTCGAATCGGGCGGCCCTTAGGGAAAATGTGTTGTCCGCTAAGACCTTGCGGGACTCTTCAACGAAGAACAGCTCTTCATTGACCTCGAGAGGTGGAAGGAATCGGACGCGTTTGAGATCGAGGCCGAAGCGGTCGATGGGCTTCATGCCTGCACGCGATGCGGTGCGCGCTACGCGAGCAACGCGGAGACCGTGCGTCCGCACCCGCCACGATTGCCTCGATTGGAACACACACAAAGCGCCGGCCTCTCGTCGCCTGAGCGCTGCTGCGCGCGGCGTAGCCGACAAGAAAGCCGTGTCCAATTAGCGTCTCATACCCACCGCAATGAGGGCGCGGAAGCTGCTCTAGCCGCTCAAGCAAGGAATCCAGGACGAGGAGGCTGTCGGCGAAGCGGGGAAATGGGGGCACCAAGGATGATGGCCGTGCCGGCCACCCCTGCCTGAGTCGGTGGGCCCCCTCCTGCAGGCACGCCTTCGTCCGTCTTCCGCGGTGTGCATTGCCGAATTGACGGCGCCCTCGAAGTCACTCCGTGGCATGTCAGTTCGAAAGACTCGGAGGGGATCTTACGACAGGGACGTGGGATTCAACACCTACGTGGCGCCTACGCGTTGAGCTGCAGCACTTCTTCGAGTGAGGCCGACGTGAGGACTGCATCGACGTACAACTCGACCTGTTCGGTGGTGGCTTGTGTGATGCGCTCTTCTGCCCAGCTGGGGAGGGGGCCGAAGCGTTTGCTCAGCTGCCGCAGAACGATCTCGCGTTGGCCCTCGACGCGGCCCTCGTCGCGACCTTTCTCGAGCGACTCGCGAATAAGTGGATCTTGGAACTGGTATCCTTGGGGGAGCATCTGCAGGGCCTTTCTGGCGGCCTCGCTGAGGTAGGCCAGGATTACGTCATTGTATGGCACGTAGAGATCGCGGTCGGTGATGGTGGCCACGCCTGCCCTGGCCGCAGCGCCGATTTTTACAATACTTGCCCAATGCGCGACGGCTTGGTCGACCGTGACAACGAGGACCAGGGCAGGGCACTCGAAGCGGGCACGCAGACAGGTGGCGTAGGCGGGCCAGGTGAATCGCTTGCGCTCGTCGACAGCCAACTGGACCTCGACGATGACGTCAAGATGCCGCTAACGCCGAAAGCCCCCGCGCTTCGCGCAGAGGCTTTCGTTGCGACGCACCAACCAATCAGAGGATGATGGTTGGACACCCGAGCACGACTTGCAACCTGCCAGTCAGATCGCTTTGAATCGACGAACAAGTGGCTGGGCAGAGCATGATTTTTGACGGGTTGCTCTCGTTGTCGAAGTACCAGCCCGGGGCGGCGCAGTTGGCGGATTTGCCAAGCCGGTCAACCGTGCCGTCGGTGTGCTTGAAGCTGACGTTGACCATATCTTTCCGGAATTCGGCTGAATTCGGGATGGGCATGCTGCACTCGAACTGTGTAGTGCGAATGCCTCTGAGGGTGTCGGTCAGCCGTTTGCGGGTGGTTTCCGGTGGTTGGGTGGCGTCGAGCTGGATG
>Ga0302323_100000533_pt1 | contig 30393 bp, 41 predicted proteins | sample Fen_T0_3_FD_201950 | JGI IMG/M metagenome (GOLD analysis project Ga0302323, IMG submission 201950) | Peat permafrost microbial communities from Stordalen Mire near Abisko, Sweden - Fen_T0_3 | ecosystem: Environmental > Terrestrial > Soil > Wetlands > Permafrost | place: Sweden: Abisko...
CGCGTACCTCAAAGGCGCGTACCTCAAAGGCGCGTACCTCGAAGGCGCGAACCTCAAAGGCGCGAACCTCGAAGGCGCGAACCTCGAAGGCGTTAAGGACGACTTTTTCGAAGTGCTCGACTCGCAGCCGAACGAGGTGCCCGGGCTGCTCGCGGCGCTCAATGCGGGCAAGGTCGACGGCTCGACTTACCAGGGCGAGTGCGCGTGCTTGGTTGGCACGCTCGCGAACGTGAAGGGCTGCGCGTACACGGCGCTGGATGTTCGACCCGATAGCAATCGCCCAGCCGAGATCTGGTTTCTGAACATCAATCCGGGGATGACCCCAGATAACAACGGTTTCGCGGCCATCACCAAAGAGTGGATTGACGAGTGGGCGGCGAAGCGTGCGGTTCCGGTCACTGCGGAGTCGAGCGCGACGTGATCCGCCAGCAAGACAAGATCGGTCTGTACGTCGCTGCGGCATTCGTGGTGTACGCGATCGTGGTCTGCGGCGCCGCGCTGCTGCTGTCGTCACCGGCGCCGCGGGCTAGTTCGCGGGTTTTGGTGGGGGTCAGCCGGTGATCAAACTCTACCGGGCAACGATGCAGGGACACTCGGCGGTCGGCCTGATTCTTTTTGGCCACATCGCGATCGTGCTCCTTCGCACCCCGGACACGTGCTGTTTCAGCATCACCTACGCTCGTCGCGGCTGGCGTAGGTCGGGCCTTTTCTTGGTGACACCATGAACGACTCTACGCACAAAGCTCAAGCGGACGAGCGCCGGATTCCAAATCCGGGGGCTGCAGGTTCGAGGCCTGCTGTGCGTGCTCACACCAAAAACAAGCAAGTGGTGCGTTGTGCACAGCCAAAAGAGAGCGCCACCCGGTTGGCGTCCGTCGCCTTGCGCGCGACGGACAGCGCTGCAGCGCATCCGGATTCGATCTGCTGCTCGCGCTGCAGCGGCACAGGGATCGTCCGGCTGCCGACTGAACTCCAGGCTTCGCTCGATCTGCTTCGCAAATACGGCGAGCTGACGGCGCTCTTGCTCTGGAAGTCTATGACGTTCGGCGGTGTGACCGCTGCCAACAATCGACTGGAGACCTTGCGACAGCTCGGGTTTGCGAAGCGCGAGCGGGTCAACGGTAAGGTTTGGAAGTATTCGGCGGTGACACCATGAACCGCGCCACCGGCGACGCACACGCGCGCATGACGGACCGCCTGCTCATGGGCACCAAGCCCGCGCCCGACGGCTGCGCCTGCGACGACTCGCTCGAGCTCCAGCGCCGCATCAACGCGGCCGTGCCGTTCATCATCGAGGCCATTCGCCACTTGGACGAGATCCCGTCGACCACGTTTCTCGCGGACCAGGCTCCTGACGCCGCGACGTCAGCGCTGATCAAGGCACGCAAGGCGCTGAGCGCGCTGGAAAGCGGGGACGAGTGAACGGCACCGTTGAAGAGCTCCCCTCGGGGCGCTTTCGTGCGCGCAAGAAGAACGCCGCCGGCCGCTACAAGTCGCTACCCGGTACCTTCGCCACCCGCGATCTTGCTCTCGCTGCGCTTGGTGAACCGCTTCCGAAGATCGGCATGGCCGAGACGCTGAACGAGTTCGGTGAGCTCTATCTCGAACGCCGCGCCAAGAGCGGCATCCGAGACATCCGCACCGATCGCAACCGGTGGAAGGTCGCCGTCACGAAGGACCCGATCGGCGACATCGCAATCAAGAAGCTCAAGGTGAGCGACGTGCGCGACTTTCGCGATCGGCTCATCTCGTCGGGCCTCAAGTCGACCACCGTTTCCAACGTGCTGAACCTGCTCCGCGTCTGCCTCGAAGATGCGGTCGAGCGCGAGACGATCACACGCAACCCGGCTCGCGAAGTGCGCCTGAATCGCTCCTCGCAAGCCGTGACCGAGGACACCTGGACGGTGCTCGATCCGGACGAGCAGCTGATCGTTTTGCGGACGGTGCTTCAACACTGCCCCGACGAGTGGCATGCCGTCGCGTTCGCCCTGAGTTCGGGCGTGCGACCTGGCGAGCAGTGGGCGCTGCGCTGGCAGGACGTCGACCTCCCCGGCCGCGTGGTAGTGATTCGACAGTCGGCCCGCTGGGGCAAAATTCGGCCCACCAAAACGGGCAAAGGCCGCCGAGTGCCTCTCACGACGCTCGCCGTCCAGGCCATCGAAGAGGCCCTGCTTCGTCGCAAGAAGGGCTGCGTTTGGGTTTTCCCGACGCCCCGCACCAACACTCTCCGTGCGACCGATCACCCGCGACGCTGGCAGAAGTGGCTCGCGCTCTCGGGCATCACCCGCCGCGTGCGCTGGTACGACCTACGCCACACGTGCGCTACGGCGCTGCTCGCCGGTTGGTGGGATCGCCGCTGGTCGCTCGACGAAGTGCGCCAGATGCTCGGCCATTCGACCGTGAAGATCACGGAGCGCTACGCCCACTTGCTCGACGAGACGTTGCTGCGCGCCGGTCACGCCACGGGATTCCACGCCGATCCCGCGTCGCTCGCCCCCGGTGGCAAAAAGTCCAACGATAACGCTGGAGCCGATTTCGAGATTCGAACTCGAGACCTGCGGTTTACGAAAACTCAGGTAGGCAAGTGGTTACGGCAGCTTGAAGGCCTAACCTTCGAAGAATTCCACGCGCGTTCCACGGCCGTGGATCTGGAGGTCGTGGATGGCTGGGGCGCGGCAGTGGCGGTCGCTCAGGACCAGTCCCGGCCTGGTGTCCTGCGCAAGGCTGCGCGCGCACGGCTTGACCAATTCCTGGCGACCGAGGCCCGGCGGCTGGGGGGCGCGTCGTGATCCTCGTCGCCGCCTGCATCTGGATCGCCCTTCTGCCCGTGGTCGACCTAGCCAGCCGTCTCCGCGGCCGGAGGCGAAGCTGATGGTTGCCTTGCGCGCACCCGAGCGCTTGGCTGATGGCCGCCAGCGCCGCGGTTTCAGTTGGTCCGGTGGCCGTTGCGAGCTCGCGGCGGAACACCACGGACCCTGCGTAGCTGGCAACTTTCTCTGGCACGAAATGCAGCCTCACAAGGACTGCGCGGAGTGCGACTGGATCGATGCGGCGGAAGTGTTGCGGCTCGACGCGGGCGGCGATCTCAGACCGCTCCAGCGCGCGCCCGCTTGGTTGAAGTGTCCCTCGCTTCGCTCACGAATGGTGACATGGGCGCGATCGCTCACCGGCGGCGCTTCACTGGGCGCGAAACGAAGGCCGAGCGCCGCCAAGTGGTGACGGCAAATGCTCTGCTGGGAATCGGTGAGTCAAACGGTGTGCAGGAGGCGGATAATGTCGGTTAAAGCGCAAAAAACGGTAAGTCCCCGTCACTCACCCTCAAGTGTAAGAAGTAGCGAAAACCCCTCAAATCCAGCGAATCCCGGTGCGAATACACACCGGTCCGTTTCGCCTGGATTTGAGGGGGTAAGCGACCGCGCGATCCGCCTCCGGGTCTCCGCTGCGCGCTCGGCCGGCAAGCTGGGTGCCCGGTGAGCGCCTGCCCGTCCGCTTCGCTGGTCAAGATCCCATCGGCTCGCAACGTCGACGGCGTGACTCGCGGACCGAAGGTCTGACCGATGCCGCGCTGCATTACTCAGGCCTCTTCTTTTGGGCGCGGGATTGTTTCCGGAGAAAAATGTTCAGGCGGCCGCATTGCGACCACGGGGCGCCCATGAGCTCCGCGGCCGTCTGTGGGTGCGATGACTCGCGCCAGCTGCGCGCCGTCGTGACCCCGGGTGTCGGCGAAAAACTCGACCGGTTGCGCGCTGAGGCTGAGCGCCAGGCGCGGGACTTCGCGAAGTACGGCCAGCGGTTCGAAGCGATCGAATGGGCGACTGCTGCCGACGTGTTGAGGGCGGCGCGCGTCGCCAAGCCGGTCCCTTTCACCAACGAACCAAATCTGGTCGCTCTGGTGGACGAGGCCGATCTCGAATCCGTGTTGCGCTTCACCTGGAACCTCAAACGCGGCGAATCAAGCAGCCTCTACGCATACATGAGCAGTCGACCGGGGCGTCGGCAATCGATCTCGCTGCATCGATTCCTCATGGGCGCTCAGCCTGGCGACGTGATCGATCACATCAATGGGAACGGACTCGACTGCCGGCGAGAGAACCTCCGCGTCGTCTCGTCACGCCAGAACATGCAGAACATGCGGTCAAGCAAGAACCAGAAACGCGGCGGCATGAAGGGCGTCGCGTGGAGCAAGCGCGATGGCTACTGGGTAGTTCACATTCGCGTTGGCGAGCCGAGACCAGGAATGCGTTCCAACAGATTGAGCCTCGGTCACTACGAAAACTTGGCGGAAGCCGGCAGAGCCTACGACTGCGCCGCGATTCACTACTTCGGAGAGTACGCGGCAACAAACTTTCCGCGTGAACAATACACCGATGCCATCGTGTCTTCGGTGATGGCTGCAATCGAGGCGCGCGTCCGACGGCTCGGGGGGATCAAATGAAAGAGAAGCGCGAGTTTCGCTGCCCGCATTCGTTTTACCGATCGCTCGTTCGCTGCGTGAAGTGCGACGCGGCGGAGAAGCCGACGACCGCGGCGCCAGCGCCAGCAGTCGTTAAACCGGTCGGTAGCAACTACGAGTCCAAGGTTACCGGCCGAATCTACCGCTGCGGGGTGTGCGGCCAGCGCGGGCACAGCCGCACGACGTGCAGTTTGCGTCGCGGAATGGCCAAGGCCGCTCTCGTTGGGCGACCGAACCTGAAGACCTACCCGATCCCGGCTGAGCACGCCGAGCCGGCGCCGAAGCGCACGGGCACCCGTTGACCATTTTGGCGCATCGGAATGGTTCCGGTGCGTTCGCTGAATCTGGAGATCGAATGTCGAAAAAAGAAGAGACCAAAGCAGAGGGGCCGCGCAACTTCGGCGTGTTCCTCACCCACTTGGACGACGGCGACGCGGTGATCGCGCTGTCCGCCGAGACGCACAAGCTGATGGTCGCGCTCGCGGCCGAAGCTGAGCGCGTTCAGGGCACCGTCAAAGGATCGCTGACGCTGAAGCTCGATTTCAAGGTCGAGCACAACGGCGTCGTCGGCGTGAACTACTCGATCGCGTCGAAGGAACCGAGCCCGGCCCGCGGTGGCTCGGTGTTCTGGCTGTCCGCCGGAAGCAACCTCATCGTCGAAAACCCGCGTCAGAAAAAACTCCCGTTCGACGTATCGCGGCCGAACGACGAAGGCGCCCGCGATCCTCTCACCGAAAGAGCGGCGCCTCGCGGCGTCTGAAAGTAGCAAATGGAAGCATTCAAAGCAGAAGCCGAAGCGGTCGCCGACATCGTGCGCAAGTCGGCAGAGCCGCGGGTCGTTGCAGTCAGCGATCCGAAGACTCAGCTCGAGATCCCCGTGCTCATTCTCCCGGAGGGCATGAAGTCAGAAGCGGTCGATTTCAAAGCATTCCGCGACGCGCCCCTGCGCCGCGAGGGCACCGCGAAAGCGGACAGCCCCGGGTCGTTCATCCAGCTGGTGCTGCGCAACGAGAACGAGCACAGCGTCGTTTTCGCCAGCCGCAAGAGCCCGACGGACCTGAGCCTCTTGGCGGTGATCGACTACAACGAAAAAGGCGCGACCGGCTTGCCGAAGTTTGGCAAACACCGAGTGCTCTACCCGTTCCCCATCTCGGACGAGTGGACGTTCTGGACGAAGAACAACGGCGTCGAAATGAATCAGGGCGCTTTCGCTGCGTTCATCGAGGCGCGGATCGCGGACCTTGGCGACCCGACTAGCGCGAGCGCCGGAGCAAAGGCGTTTGCAGAGCTGATCGAGTGCCCGCTGGCAACGCCGGCTCGAATCCTCGAGCTGTCTCGCGGGCTCTCCGTGCGCGTCGATTCGAAGGTGCAAGGACACGTCAACCTCTCAAGCGGTGAGCGGCAGATCAGCTACGAAGAAGCTCACAACGACTCGGCGGGCAAGCCGATCAAAGTGCCGGGCGCGTTCCTGCTCCAAATCCCCGTTTTCAAGGACGACGGGAACTATGCGATCCCCGTGCGGCTCGCCTACCGAATATCCGGCGGCGCGATCGTTTGGAGCTACTCGCTCTATCGCGCCGACAAGGCGCTCGACGACGCTTTCAAGCGCGCCGTCGACCAGGTGAAATCTTCGGTGAAGTCCGAAGTGTTCTTCGGGTCTCCGGAATGAAACAGCCCTCCGCAGCTTTTCGGGTGAGCGATGCGTTCGCGTTGACGGACGCTGTTCTAGCCGCTCCGCCAGCGCGATTGCACATCGTTCGCCCGGAGCCGCGGGGGCGTTGCGTTGCGCGCTTCGCTCTGCCGCTCGAGTTCTGCCAGCCGATGAATCGCATCGCGCGTCGCGGCACTCAGGCGGCGGGCTGGGCGTTGGCGAAATACAAGAGCGACACGTTCGCGCTAATGGCCAGGCAGCACAAGCGCCGAGCCGAGCCGCTGCCTGGTCGCCCGCAAGTGCTTTGCATGCGCGTGTCGAGCTTGGAGCCAGACAAATACAGCGATTGGCAGAAGAACCCGGTCGACCGCTTGCGCGCTGACAGCAAGGGACTCTGGTTCATCGTCGACGATCGGCCGAGCTGCGTAGATTTACACGCTTGGTGGGAGCCGGGGCCGCGGGGCAACGGCTGCGTTTTGGTGGAGATTTGGACAGGATGATCGAAAACCTGGCATGCCTGCCGACGGCATCAGCGACGGCGCCGGACGACACGCCCCGCGTCGCTGCGGTACCGGAGCGACGCGCCTCCATCAGCGACGTCGCCCACTGCTCGATCCGACGCGTTCCCGGCGACGCGCCGGGCGCGGCCGCGGGCGACGCCGGCAGCTGCTCTGAGCGACGCTGCCTCTGGTGTCGCTCACCCCTCGAGGTGGGCTTTTTGCGCTGGTGCTCGAAAAAGTGCCGCCAAACGGCTTTTCGCTGCCGCCAGCTTTTCACGGTCGATTCCGAGGGCGATACCCCGAAGCGCCTTCGGTACGCCGATCCGCCCTACATTCATCGCGCGCACCTGTACCGCGACCAGCCGACTTTTGCCGGCGAGGTCGATCACGCCGAGCTCGTGTCGCGGATGGAAGGCTTCGACGGTTGGGCCATTTCGTGCGCCGGTCACGACGCCGATCGGCTCGCCCACGTCGTGAGCCTCTGTCCGCCCGGGGTGCGTGTGGCCCCGTGGGTGAAGCCGAACGGCGTCTCGAGCAAGACGCGCGGCCCACACAACACGTGGGAGGCCATCGTTTACAAGCCCGCCAGGCTTCGCCGTCCCGGTTTCCGCGACTACCTGTCAGCCAAACCCGCGCGCGGCGGCGGCACCCTGATCGGCCGGAAGCCCCTCGCGTTCTGCGCCTTTCTGTTTCAGCTGCTCGGCGCGTCGCCCATGGACGAGTTGGACGACCTGTTTCCTGGGACGGGCATCGTCGGCCGCGCATTCGCTGAATTCAAGCGCGCGTCGCTCGGTACGCGTGGGGAAGCCCCGTCGCTAGAGGCCTCGATTGCCCCGCGTCGTTCGGCGCCGGCAGCGTCGCCCGGTGATGAGGGCGTCGCCCGGGCCGGCGCCAGCGACGTCGCCGATGACTCGAGCGGTCAGCGACGTCGCCCAAGTACTTCCGGGTCGCCCAGAGCAGCTCAGGACTGGTTTTCAGGAGGATCGACGTGATCGACTCAAGACACACAGCGTTTTTAGACCAGTGCTGCGACGCGCTAGGCGTCCAGCTTCACGAAGTGCTCGGCAAGGGGAAGTCTGTCCAGCGCATCGTGCGGGCTCGCCAGGCCATCACCTGGGCCATGCATGAGCAGCTCCCGGGTGCCAGCTGGTCGAAGCTCGCCAGGGTGCTCATGCGCGATCACACGACTCTGATGTACTCCGGCGGGCGGTTCTCCAGGGCACTGGAGGCTGGCGCGGAGTGGGCGATCACCCTGCGCGCGGAGCTGCAGGGGCGGGTCGCGCCGCTCGTCGGGCTCGAGAGCGCGCTCGACTCGCTGCGCAGCTGCCCGGGGATCGATCTTTCGACTGCGGTGGACTTCGAGTTTGGGGCGGTGGGCTGAATGAGTTGGTTGGAGCTCGACGACGGTATCCTCGATCACCCGAAATTCATCCGCGCGGTCAAGCTCGGCGGCAGTGAGGCGGTCCACCTTTGGCTGAGCGTCAAGGCCTACTGCAACAAGCAGCTGACCGACGGCCACGTTCCCGAGGACATGCTCGACGAAGTGCGCGGTCCGAAGGACGCAAAGAAGCGCGCAACCGCGCTAGCGGCGCTGATCGAGGTCAATCTCCTCGAAAAAGTGGCCGATGGGGTGCAAATGCACAACTACCTCAAGTGGTCGCGTTCGCGCGCTGAAGTGTTGGAGTCACGGCGCAAAAACAGCGAACGCCAAGCCAAGTCACGCGGTAGTCACGCTGTGACAGACGCCGCTACAGCGCGCGCAGTCACACCGTCAGTCACAACCCCCTCTCCTCTCCTCTCCCTCTCCTCTTCCAATCCCTCTCCAAGCCAGGGAGAGAGCGCGCGCGAGCCGGTTTCGGAAACCAAGCTCAAGGTCCCAGGCGCCAGGCTGACGTCCGCCCAGCGCCAAGAGCTCTCGCTGCAGCCGGCCGCCCCCGAGGATGTGGCGGTGCTCGAGGCGTGGCGCGACAGGTTCAAAAAGACCGGCGTGTTCTTCACCGCTGATCGCGCTGTGCCGCTCGCCGAGCGCCGCGCCGAAGACATGACGCACCAGGATGCGCTCGACGCGCTGGAGGGCGCAGCGGCCGACGATTGGTTCCTGACGCAGGGCGCGAAGGTCGAGCTCGTGTTCGGCAATCGCTCGCGCTTCGAGGCCTACCGCGACGCGGGCCGCGCGATCCGCGAGGGCAAAGCGCCCGCCAGAAGACCCAAGGGCGCACCCGCGCCCCGACAGCCTGATTCCGGCACCTACAGCCCGCTCTCGAAAGTTCAAAGGGTCACATGAACGATCAACTCCAGCCTACCGACACTGACCTGGCACAGCTCGCGACGGATTCGGCGGCACGCGCCCCACAACGCCCCGAATCGGCGGCTCTGGCGAGCTGCAGCGTCGAGGACGTTCTCCGTGCTGCCGGCCGCGCAAGGGCCGCTCAGGAAGCCGCAGGCATCGAGCCCGACCCAGAGTGGCAAGTCCGCACCCGCCAGCTGCAACCGGTGCTCGAGCTGCTCCCTGCGGTGATCCGAAAGGCGAGCAGGCAGGATCTCGTCGACCGCATGCACGCTCGCCTGATGAACGCCGTCGGTTCGTGGCGATGGCACGACGGAAACCTGGTCCTGTCCGGTCGCACTCGTGCAGGCAAGAGCACAGCGGCCGGGTTCCTGGTGCGTCGGCTTTGCCATGACGGTGCGCGTCACGGGGGCGAAGCGTTCGAACTGGCCAAGTCGATCCGCTGGCAGGAATGCCGGGAGCTGTCGGAGGTCGTGCGCGAGCACCGAATGGGCGGCGGTGAGGCGCCCGAGATCACGATGTGCAAGTACGCGCGCCTTCTGATTCTCGACGACTTGGGCGCCAATGACGACCGTACGTCACTCGAGCGGATCTTGCAGTTCCGAATCAATCGAGCCTGGCCGACGGTGATCACCACTGGCCTACGCGCGGACGGTCCGGAAGGAATTGAGAGGCTGTTCGGCGAAGCGTTGTCGGCGCGCCTGTTCGAGTGCGGCGCGAACAAAGGGAAGCTCGTCGAGGTGTTCGATGTCTGACGATCGCTTTGCCCAAGAGCGCGCCGACGACGCCAACGCAGACGGCGAGCGTCCCTATCTCGACATCCCGCCGCCCGGCGTCCGCCCCTCCGCTACGCAACCCGCCCGCCCCGGATTGGTTACCTCAGAAGAGATCAAAGCGTTCATCGGGCAGGAATACCCAGAGACGCAGAAACCGAAGCGCCGCCTGTTGCGTCCTCCGGGGTGGGAAGGGCCAGAGCCGGCAGCAGACGATCGCGGCGACGCTTGGGAACCGAGCGAAGGGAACGAATCGTGAAAGACTTCGAGGAAGCGCTCACCGAGATGCGTTGCGGCTACTTCGTTCGGCGCGCGAACTGGCGCGCGTCGATCGGCTGGTCGCCGGGCAGCGCCAAGATTCAAATGTTCTGGCCGAGCGGCTTCGTCGAGGCGTGGCGGCCGACGTTGGCCGACGTCATGGCGAACGATTGGGAGCGTGTGTCGTGATTCCAGTGCGTAGAAATCCCGCGGCAATGATCGCCATGCTCGCGCTTTTGGGGACAGGCATCAGCTTCGGTGGCGGCAGCGGGCGCCCCGACTTTGAGCCGCCTCTTCCGCTGCCACCGCCGCGCCCGCCCTCTCCGGAAGAGATGGCGCGCCTCAACGCAAGGATCGCTGACATTTCGCCAAATCCGCCCGCGCGAAGTCATCGGCCGGTGTTCACCGCCAAGCAAAAGGCCAGCAGAGCAAAACGCAAGGCGCAGCGAAAAGCGAGGAAGCGGTGAGCGCCGAATACGTGCGCGCCGTGCGCGCCCCGGACACGACGTTTCGCGCGTGCGGGTTCCGTGGGTGCACGTCGTTTGCTTCGCATGTTCTGTATGCGGGCAGCGAAGCGCTTTGCTTTTGCTGTGGGCAGTGTGCGGCGGCGGCGCTGAACTCTAGTCGGGAGCCGAGCATCTTGCGTGAGGCGCTGCGCAGGTTACGAAACGATGAAACCGTGCGCGGCATCGAACAAGTGAAGATCATGTCGAAGCAAAAATCTGAACCGCCGAAAGTGCTGCCGCTCACGCTGCCGGTTGGCGTGCAAACGCTCCTGTTCACCGACGAGGCAACCGGCATCAGTTTCCGCTGGACGTTGCACGGCGAAGCAACGCTGCGCTTAAGCTCGGAATATGCCGGAGACTGGCGATGCGAAGGACGCAAGAGCACGAGCTTCGTGCGGTACACGATTGTCGATTGGGACCAACTGCGGGCGGGCATTCCGTCCAGCGTGGCGGATTCCAAAAAGCTGAGTTCAACCGATCGAGATACTTGAGTTCAAGGAAGGCGGGCAGGCATGGGAGCAAAATCGAGTTTCGAAAGAGGTGCGCCGGTGCTGGTCAAAGTGGCGGACGGGCGCGGTGGGCACACGCTGCAGTCGGGCACGGTGAAGGATACCGCGGGGAAAGGCGCTGTCGTGCGGTTCACGAACGGCGGTCACGAGCGATTCGTTTTCGCGACGGACATTTCGCCCGACACGACGGCGGCGAAGTCAGCGGAAAAGGTGAAAGCGCCGGCACACTTTGCGGAAAAGCCGAAGCCGACGATCGGGCAGCTGTTTCGCGCCGAGCGCGTGAGTCGGGAGCTCACGATCGTCGACGTCGCGCGCATGCTCGGAATTGAAGCCGCCTTGCTGACTGGCATCGAAGACGGTGGAGCGATACCCGGTGAAGACCTCGTGCTCAAGTTCTGCGATGTGGTCGGCGCAAACCTCGACGCATTGGTTGACGCAAATGCTCGAGCGCTAGCTGCCGCTGAAAAGGATCGCGTCGCCTTTGTTGCCGAGCGAGAGCGCGTAGCTGCGATTCCGCCGAAGCTGCCGGCGCCCGTTGTCACGACTCCGGCGATCGAAGCCTGGGTGACTCGAATGCGGAAGCTCACTCAGGCGATCGGCACGTTCAAGGCCGACGCGGATGTCGTGCTCACCCATCGCGCAAACAATGAGGACGCCTGGAAGGTCCAAATCGGCAGCTGTGGCGAGGTCGGTAAAACGGCGGCGGAAGCCATGGGCAAACTGATTGCTGCGCTGGACTTCTCGATCGCCGACCGCATCGCGACCCGTCGAAAGGAGCTGGCAGACCTCGAATCGCTGAGCGCCGCAACGCGCTAGAATGCAAAAACCATGAAGCTATACTTCGTTTTCAGCGCTCCAATCAGCGGCCCAATTGCTGAATGGTCCGGCGGGCTTGGTGATCTCGACGAGATCGTCAAATCGGAAGAGGAGGCGCGAGCGCTTGCGCGGAAGAACGGAAGCCGCGACGAGTTAGGGCATCGTAGCGTCGCCTGGTTCAACTCCGTCGACACCGATACATTGGAGGTTTCTGCGGCGGAATACTTCGAGCCATAGAAACGGAAAAACCCCGACAAGATGTGGAGTCTTGCCGGGGTCTCGCGCTCCGAGGTCGATGCCGTACCTCACCAGGAGTGCCACACAATGAATCTACAAACAAGCGAATCTGTTCACTCGTCACTGCGAGACGGCGAGTACGCGCCTGCTCACGGACACGAAGACGATCACGGTCTCGACGAACACGAGTCGCCGATCCGGAGCAATGCGCCGGTGATTGCCAAGCGCCTCGACGTGATCAGTCTCGGCGACGAGTCGGCGCTAAACTGGTTCTTTGCTCGGGGCGTCGGCATCTACGAGCGCAGCGCATTCGGCGCGATCATCGACCGGCTGAAGTACGGCGCCATGGGTTCGCACCCGTGCGCACGCTGCGAGGGCGAGGGCATCCTGAACGACGGCGGGTTTCGCGTCGACGACACATGCCGCAGGTGCAAGGGCAACGGCTCCGAACCGGGCACCGACAAGGCATGCCCGCAGTGCCGCGGCCGCGGTCGAGAGGCCAGCTACCAGACGAACGTCGAACACGGCGGGTGGTGTCCAGCGTGCCGCGGGACCGGTGCCACTAGCATCGACCGGCGTGGCGGCAAGCCGACGGCGTGCGGCTCGTGTCCGGGTACGCGCTCCGCTCGCAAGTGCAAGAACTGCGGGACGTGCAAGGTGTGCCTTGCCGCAAAAGCGTGCCGGAACTGCCGGAATTGCCTCGGAACTGGCACGGAACCGGTCAGCGTGCACCCATCGGGCATTGACGGGGCGAGCGGACGCGAAGGCGCCGACGACAGCGCACTCACGAAATTCGCGCTGACCTCGCGTCGCCTACAACGCGTGCGGGCCAAGTCGCCTGCCCTGTTCATGGCGCTCGTCGCCTACTACGGCGATGTGGGTACGCGCTGGGGGCTGACCAACCGCGGTCGGATCTTCGCGCTCTACCACCTCACCGGCCCGGGTAAGAAGCTCTCGCGGCAAGCGATCTCGGACAAGGAACGAGCCAGCCTGCCCGAAGCACAGCGCGCCGACGACCTGACCATGCCGGAGCGAATCGGGGTGCGCGCCGACCTCGACCGCGACCAGCCGAAGCGCGAGCGGACCGCACTGCTCGACACCGCTGGCGCTCATGCACAGGAGCTCTACCAGCGCGCAGCCGTCGCCTGGAACGAAGCCAACGAGGGCACGCCGAAGCGCGTCACGCGGTCGCTGGTGAAGCGGGCAACCAAGCTCGGGCTCGTCAGTCTGGCGAACGCTCTCGCCGACCAAGGGGGCGCCAAGTGAAAAGAACGACTGTCGATTTAGAAAAACAATATTTCACAACGAACGACGTGCGCCTCTTACTCAAGCTCAAGACCACGGATGAGGCCATTAACTGGCTGAAGCGTGAAGGCGCGGCGCTGAAAAAAGGCGGGCGGTACTACACGACCAGGGGCCGGCTCATGTCAGCATTTCCCGATGTTTTCCAATCACTTGCGCGTTGAAACCGGGCAGCTCGGTCTAATCAGGCGAATCAGGGAAACCCGAATGCACACCCCCCATATACCTATAAGGGCCCGCGCAGAGAATGAGCACCCACGGCGGAGCAGTCACGACGACGACCCCGTGCTCATGACGCGACGAGCCCAACCGAAAGCGCAACCGTGTTCGAGTTCCGGCCAACGATCGCGCAAGAAGTCAGCACCTTTGACTACACCGCGAATCCAGCTACTCGGCGCGCCAGTACTGCGCCGGCTCCGACCGACGCCCAGCGAGCCATGTGGGCAAGAGGGGCCGAACTCAACCGACCAAGCGATTGCAAGGTCGCTCGCAAAGTTGTTCGTCGTCCCCAAGGCAACCCCGGCTGAGCGTCCCTGGTCCAGGCTGCAAATCGAAGTGCGGCGGGAGTTCCAGGAAGCCCAGCGATGGGCGAGGCGATGAGTCATGGGCCGTCCAAGCAAGCTGACTCCCGAGCTGCAGACTAAGATCTGCGAGCTCCTGTCGGAAGGTAAGCGGCTGGACGTTGCTTGCGCTGAATGCGACGTTGACCCGTCGACTCTGGCGCACTGGAAGGCGGAAGCGGCTCGCGGTTCCGAGCTGCACGCGGAGTTTACCAATGCCGTCGCCCGCGCGTTCCTTATAGGCGAAGGCCAGCTTTTCGACGATGTGAGGAAGGGCGACCCCGACAAATCGGCTCGCTGGCTGCTCGAGAGAACGCGCCCGAAGCACTACGCGCCGCGACTAAACGTCAAACTCGAGGAAGGCCTCGAAGTGTTGCTAAACGATGTCGAGCGGGTTTGTGGCGCGAAGGATTGCGGCTGCTACGAGGCAATCCTCGCCCGCCTTGCTGCTCGCGAAGCTGGCGAAGGCGAGGATCCAGGAGAGGGCGGCGAAGGCTGACACCGGGCCGAAGATCAGGCGGTACACAAACCCGCTTTACGAATACGCGGACCGACCAGTCGAGTTCATCCGGGACATTCTCGGCTACGAGCTCGAGATTCCGCTGCCCGATGGCACGATTTGCGACTACCAGGCGAAAGCCGCTCGAGCCGTTTGCGCCAATGAGCGCGTGACGATTCGCAGCGGGCAGAAGACGGGAAAGTCACTGCTCGCGATTCTCCTGGCGATCTGGTGGGTCTGCACGCGCGACCGCGGCGAGTGCATCCTAACTTCGAGCTCCGATCCGCAGGTCAAAAACGTCCTCTGGAAAGAGCTTCACGAGGTCAACCGGGCGCTCAAGCGTCGCGGCGTCGAGCTGCTACCGAATGTGCCACTGGACCCCGCAACCGGGTGCCGCTGGGACGACGGGCGCAGCATGCGCGGCTTCGCCACTAAGACGCCGGAGAACGCCGCTGGTATCTCGGGGCCGGCGCTATTCTTCATCCTCGACGAAGCGAGCGGCATCGAAGCAAAGATCGCCGAGGCATTCATCGGCAACGCGACTGGCGGCGCGAAGGTGCTTGCCCTATCGAACCCGACGCAAACGTCCGGCTTCTTTTACGAGACGTTCACGACTCGGCGCGAGTTCTGGTTTCAGATCCATCTGACCTGCTACGACTCGCCGAACTACTGCAGCGGTCAGCGCCTCGTCCCTGGGCTCGCAACGCGCGAGGCAGTGGACGAAATGGTCAGGGCCTACGGCGACGACTCGCCGTTCGTCGCTGTTCGTGTGCGTGGCGACTTTCCGACTCAGGTCGCGAATGCCGTGATTGGCCTCGGCATGCTCGAGGCGGCAACGGCGCGCTGGGACACGGTAGAATCTGGCGACTTGCTGCCGAGTGGCACGCTCGATCTGGGCGTAGACGTCGCTCGATTCGGAGACGATCTCTCGGTCGTTACTGGGCGCCGTGGCCTCGTCGGTTACTCGCCTGCTTGGATCAAGGCGCAGCATGGGATCGAATCCTGGGCGAGCGGCTACGATTCGACGAAGGTCTGCGGGCTGGTACTGCTGGTCATGCGCAAGCTGCGCACCAAAGGCGAGCGCGTTCGAATCAAGCTCGACGCCGCTGGCGGCTATGGCGGCGCTGTCGCTGACCGGCTTCGTGAGCTGCAGGAAAACGGCGATCTCGATGAGTTCGTGCAGATAATCGAAATCAACGTCGCTTGCGTCTCGACCGAGCCGGAAGAGTTCCCGCTACTGCGTGACGAGATCTGGTTTTCGTTTCGAGAGTGGGCGCAAGAGGGCGGCGCGTTCTTCAGCGATCCGCGGCTCGAGTCCGAGCTAATCGCGCCCACCTACTCGCTCACCAAAAAAGCGCAACGCAAGGTCGAGTCGAAGGACGAGATCAAGAAGCGCGCACCGAGCAATCAGAGCCCCGATTTCGCGGACTCTTTCCTACTAGCGATTTTCGACGGCGTAGCAACGCCGATCGACTCCGGCGAGGACGACGACGAGTTCGTCGACGATGCACCTCGCTGGGGCAACTACGACGGCCGCGGATACGGCTGACCCACACACGCAAGGACACTCATGCAACCTTCAGTCGGTATCATCAAGTACGGCGAGCGCGCGGCGCGTGAGATCTCGAGTCGTATCGGCGGAACCGTTGCCGACCGCGCTACTCTGGCGGGCCTCGGTAAGCAGGCGCGCGCCGACGGACAGATCATCAAGGTCGCGTCCGACCGCTCCGAGTGGATGTTCAGTCTCGCGAGCGTGGCCGTCGACGCGACGCAAAATCTCGTCGTCACCCCGAATGATGCTCTCGGCGGCGTATGGCTGCGTGTCGACAACTTCGTCGACTTGAAGCTGCCGATCGCGTTCGGGACGGCGGACGCTACGGCGCTACTGACCGTTCCGACGGGGTTCAATCTGCTTTTGCTGCGCGCGTATTGGGAGGTGATTGCGTCGTTCACCGGCGGCGCCGGCGCGATCGGCGTGAGCTCGAACAACGCCGCGTTCTCGACCAAGGGCGACATCCTAGGCGGCGCAACTGGCGACGTTGCGGCCACGCTCGTGCAGACCGGCAGTCCCTACAAGGGCGGCACCATCGGCGCGAAGTTCGGCACCAACGGACTGATCGCGCTCGTACCCACGAACACGATCCGTCTCGATGTTCAGACCGCTGGCTTCACGGCTGGCAACGGCTTCGTGCACGTGGCCGCGCAACTCATAAACTGACATGGCGGCGCAAAAGGGTCTCGGTCTCAAATACCGAAGCACACCGACATCGTTGGCCGCAGTCGTCGCGAGCGATACCGTCGACCTTCCTGGAGGCTCGGCGCGTATCTCGGTCACCACGGCCGGCGCCTATCAGGTGATCGCTCACTCCGACTCGGCACCGGTCACGCTGCAGCTTGCGGCGGGTGTCATGCACGAGACGCTGATTCGGCGCGTGTATGCGACCGGCTCGGTTGCAACCGTTGGCATCGTCGCTCACTACTCCTGACAAACTGAACGAGGGAACCCATGGCCACCAAGCGCGTGGGTGCCGGCGCGCAGGAGCGGACGGCGTCCAAGAAGAAGTCTTACGTCGATCCGGTCGTTGCCGATCTCGCTCTCTCGCTGCAGTTCCAGCGCGTTGGCGGCAACCTCACCCCGGGTCAGGTCTCGTCGATTCTGCAATCGGCGGACGCTGGCCGCCCCTTCCGACTTGTCGATCTCTTCCACGAGTGCCGACAGAAGGAAGGTCACGTCCAGTCGATATTTCAGACGCGCGAGCTCGCGGTGTCTGGGTTGCCGTTCGACATCATCGCCCCCGAGGGAAAGAAGAAACGGGACAGCAAGTATCGCGATCGGTGCATGAAAGCGCTGCTCGCGTGCGACACGTTCCGCGAGATGTGCGCTCACCTCGTCGGCGAGGGCAACGCATTCGGTTACGCGTACTCTGAGAACGTCTGGAAGAAAGACAAGGACGGCCTCCTGGTGCCGTCGGTGTTCAAGCAGATCAACTGTCGGCGCTTCGGCTTCCGGCAAGTCGACGGAAAGCTGCTTTTCGATCCGACGACGAGCGGCAACGGCAACGCGGTTGATGCGCTCGGTGTCGATCTGATCGAGGAGTACCCGATCGGAAAGTTCTCAACGTATCAGCCGCGCGTGAACGGCGACACACTGGTCCGTGAGGGCCTGTCCAGACTCATCATCTGGCTTTCGCTTTTTCGGACGTTCGATCTGCGCGATTGGCTGCAGCTTGCGGAGCTCGCGTGGAAGCCTTGGCGCCTCGGCAAGTACGCCAAAGAGGCGAGCAAGCCGGACAAGGACAACCTCCGGAAGATCATGCAGGCGCTCACCACGAACGGCGTGGCGACGCACCCCGACAACACTTCGATCGAGCTGTTCTGGCCGCAGCAAGCCGGCGCCAAGGTCTCGAATCACAAAGAACTGGCCGACTTCCTCGGCGACGAAATGTCGAAGGCCGTTCTCGGTCAAACTGACATGGTGTCGCCGGGCGCCAATGGTTCGCGCGCTGCAACGGCTGCCCGTAACGAGCTGCGCAAAGACCGACGCGACGCTGATGCGGTGGGCCTATCAACGGCCGTTCAGAAGTACGTGATCGAGCCGTTTTATGCGCTCAATTACGGCCCATCGATCGAGCCTGGCCAGTTCCTGTTTCTGACCGAGGACCCGCTCGACTTCCTCAAGTTCGCTCAGTCGATCCAAGCGTTCCGCAACGCCGGCCTGAAGATCCCGTCCTCGTACGTTTACGAGAAGACTGGCATCCCCGAGGGCGACGAAGGTGACGAGCTGCTTGGCGAAGGCATGGGCGACAAGAACCCCGGCGTGGAGCCCGACCCCGATGGCGACAAAGACACCGGAACCGAAGGCGACGACGCCGAGCCCGAACCAGCAAATCCCAAGGGAAAGCCGAAAGGCAAACCCAAGAGCGGCGCTCGACGAGCTGCGCAATCGTCACCCTGAACACGTGCACGCGCCCGGCTATGCCGATCGCGCAGCTCCGAGAGTTCGAACCCGATGAGCAAAGCAGCGATTCAAGAACTACTCTCAGCTCTCAGCGAGAAGGGTGACGACGGAATCATTCACCGAACCTTCGGGGTGACCGTCAAGGCCGACACGATCGACAAGAAAGCGCGCAGCGTGCGCGTAATTGCGTCGACCGACTCGATCGACAGCTACGACGAGATCGTCGAGCAAGACTGGGAAAAGCGGCTAGGCCGCTACAAGAAGAACCCGGTAGTTCTCTACAATCACAACAAGTCAGGCTTCCTCGGCATGGGCGGCGCAGCTTGCGACACCCTGCCGATCGGCAGCGCGAGCGATGTTCGAATAGTGGACGGCCACCTCGAAGCGACGTTGCACTTCGTCGACGATCTGGCGAACCCAATGGGCGAGAAGGTCTGGCAGGGATTTCTGCAAGGATCGATTCGCGCGGTGTCCGTCGGCTTCATGCCGCACAGCGTCCGAGAAGAGAAGCAGAACGACGTCGAGATCCTTCGGCTCTGTGACAACGAGCTGTACGAAATCAGCGCCGTTGCCATGCCAGCAAACGCCGATGCGGTGGCTCTGTCCGCCGAGTCCGGTAGCGAACGTCAACGACTCCGCGCGCGCGCCCGTGCCGCGCAAGAACCAAATCTCACGGCCTTGGCCGAGAAAGCGAAGATCCAAATGGACCTTGCCGAACAATTGAAGAAAGCCCAGGACGATCTCGTCGCAGCCGCCAAGGCAATCGAGACCGAAAAGGCGCTCAGCGCCGAGCACAAGACGGCCGCTGAAACCGCGCAAACTGCTCTACAAACCTCTGAAACCGCATTGAAAGCCTTGGAAACCGAGCTGGAAGAGCTCAAAGCCAAGAACGCGCTGACCACGACCGAGAAGGAGGCCAGCGAGGCCAAACTCATCGAGCTCGAGGTCGACGCTCTCGTCGGCAAGAAGATCGCCCCCGCCGAGAAAGCCGACTTCATTGCTCTGCGCACGACCGACCCGAAGCGGTTCAAGTCGATGGTCGCGAACCGAGCCGACATGCCGCACACTAAATCGCTCGTTGCCGACGACAACAAGTCGAGCAAGTCCAAGAGCAGCTCCGGCATTCTCAGCAACGCTCGCAAGTCCGCGGCCGGCAAGTAAGCCGCGCGCGTCGACTCCAATCCTCAAAAACTCAACGCCGGGGTCACTCGGCACCAGAAAAAAGGTTCCAAGTAAATGGCTAACCCGCGTGCACAAGAGCGCCTCGAAGGCGCAGACATTCGGATCTATCCCGTCAACGCCGGCACTGTCCGCAAGGGCTTCCCGGTCAAGCGCGTCGGCGCAAATGTGATCGAAGGCGTGGCGATCGGTGACAATACGATCGGTATCGCACTCGACGCTGGCGACGTTGCTGGCGTAGCCGGCGCGACCAGCATTCGCGTCGTGCACTACGGCAAGGGCATCGTCCAGGGTCTCGTCGGAACTGGCGCCGCCACTCCCGGCAGCTTCGCGAAATGGGCTGGCGCTGGCGACGGACTGACCGACGCCACCGTCGGTGGCGCGACCACGAAGCTCGTCGTTCACGGTCAGTGGGTCGAGTCCGGCGCCGCTGGCGAATACGCGGGCCTCAACCTCGGAATGGCGTCCGCCACCGTCGGGTCCTGAGCGCTCGCGCGCCGACCTTTCAACCTCTTTCGCAACCAAAGTAACTGGAGCCAACTCAAATGATCCGAACCGACAACGCGATGCCGGTGCAACGCACCGCCGCAGGTCTCGAGTACGAAAAACTCGTCAAGTACGTCAAGGGCATCGAGTCGCGCGGCGACGACGCCGAGATGGCGGAGTTCGCAGAACGCAACTCAGACATCCTGGCAGTCAAGGACCTCCGTCCCGGCGACGTGCACCAGGACACCGTCCTCACGTCGATGTCAGTGCAGTACGTCAACGACGACTACATCGGCTTGCAACTGATGCCGCGCGTGCTCACGGGTGGCGCTCTGAGCGGCATCTATTACGAATACAATCAGCGCGATCGCCTGGCGTACCCGGATGACACCGTAGCCGATCGCGTCAACGCGAACGAGCTCGGGCAGGGCCGCACCAAGCGCAATTTCAGCCTCGGGATCCGCTCACTGCGCGAGTACCTCGACTGGATGACGATCCAGAACCAGAGTGCTCCGCTGAACGAGCTGATCGACGTACAATCGCATGTGCTCGACGGCTTGGCGTTCAACCAAGAGCTACGCATCATCGCGGCGACCACGACCCCCGGAAACTTCGGCGCGAACACTGTGGCGCTGGCTGGCTCTGACCGCTTCGATACTTCGGCTGGCGGCGATCCCGCTGGCGTCGCTGACACGGCGATGGCGAACCTCTGGCAGGGTATGGGCCCGAGCAAGACGGTCGCCGTTGCATCGCTCAGCGTCTACAACGTGCTGAAGCGCCACCCGCGCATCCTCGACACCTTCAAGTACGGCGTCGGCGCCGAAGGCCCGAAGATGGCCAACACGAAGATGCTCGCCGAGTACTTCGAGGTCGACGAGTTCTTGGTCGGTCGCGCACGCAAGGATGTCGCGAACAGCAACGCGGCAGCCAGCTACGGCCGCATGTGGCCCGACATCCTCGGATTCTTCCGCGTGTCGACCTCGCCGAGCCTCCGGAATGTGTGCTTCGGCACCACGTTCCAGGACGCGGCAACGCAAACCGATCTGATGTGGATCAACGACCGCGGACCGAAGGGCTCGTACTTGGCGCGCTGCACGCTCAGCGACCAGCAAAAGGTGATCTCGGCGTTCGCCGGATACCTCGTCACCACGCCGATCGGCTGATCGTAGTCGACGCGGCGTAACCGGGTGCGGCGTTGAGGGGCGCCGCTGCCCAACCATCAAGTTTTTTCTGAGGGACCGAGACCATGGCAGACAACACGAACGACGCGGCGAAGCTGAAGACCGAGCAGGAACAGGCGAAGGCGAAGGCCGACGCTGACGCGGCGAAGCTGAAGGCTGAGGCGGACGCGAAAGCGGCGGAGGCCAAGAAAGCCGCCGACGACGCGGCTGAACTCAAAGCGTTTCGCGAAAAAGAAGCCGAGACAAGGCTGACCGCACAGAGGCAAGCGGAGATCGAGGCTGTGCGCGCAGCCAAAGCGATCGACGAAGACACGATCGACGCTCTCGTCGAGGATGCCCGATTGGCCGGCGCGAACGAAAAGTCGCTCTCTGAGTTGCGCGGCGCGCTCGCCAGCAGCACTGTCGACGAGCTGCCGAAGTTCAACGAGCAGATTTCGGCGCTTCGAAAGAAGAACCGGAAGCCGCACCACGTCGTCTCGCAGGGGTCGGTGATGTTCAACGGCGATCGGTACGAGCACGAGGATCCGATCCTGCTCACGGATTCCGAAGCGCTCGACCTTGGCCCCGAGGTGGTCGCGCCCGGTACGGCTCCGCCAAAGCCGCGGGATATCAACAAGCGCAAGGGCGGAAAGTACACCGTCGCCGGCCCCGGTTCCGTCTACAAGGACGGTCGCCACCGCCACGCGGGCGAGGTGCTCGAGCTGAACGAGGACGACGCGCGCAGCCTGGGCGAAGCGGTCGTAGAGGTCTAAACAATGCCGAGCGCGAATCAAAACGCGCGCTCGGCGACATTGCGGGATGGCGCAGTCTGGTAGCGCGCTTGGCTCATAACCAAGAGGCCGCTGGTTCAAATCCAGCTCTCCGCAACTAACTGACAAGGTAAAGCGATGGCTGCTGTCCTACTCATCGACCAGGCGCAGCTCGAGGATCGCATCTCTGCGATTACTCTGATGCGCCTGTATGACGACGACAACGACGGAGTCGCAGACGTTGATGCCGTGAACGGACTGATCGCCGACGGTTCGTCAAAGGTGCTCGAGTGGCTAGGTCCTGTTTACGACGTAGCTATTTTGAGCGCGGTACAGCAGAACGCAGTCGTGAGGCTCGTGAAGGACGTTTGCCAAGCCTACGCGGCGCAGCGGCACCCGGAGTTCATGCGCGGAGTCGACGGATACAAAGCGATGGCGCAGGCCGAAAAGGAGCTGGAGAACCTCCGCAAAGGCCTGACCAATCTCGGCACGAAAGACCCGCCCGAGCCAGCTGCAAACCAGGGCGGCGACGTGGACAGCGGCGATCCAAACGACCAGACGCCGAGAGATAAACTCTTCCTCGACGGAACAGGCGACTACTGAGGTGACCCATGCTCCAGGTCTTCCCCGACCTGCAGCCGCTTTTCGACCTTGAAGAAGAGTGGGACCGCGGCCTCATCAAGCTCTCTGACGCTGCCCGGCGCGCAGTAGCTCGAGCCGTAGTCGAAGCGCCGATCGAAGCAATCAACACCCGTCACTACAAGGACCGGACTGCCCTCCTAACGTCGATGACGAAGGGGTGGGTCGAGATCTCGGTCCCTGGTGGCGCGATTGGCGAGATCGGCGCGTACACGTATTACGCGAGCTACGTGAACGACGGGACGCGACCGCATGAGATTTGGGGCAACCCGCTTCTGACGTTCAAGATCGGCGGCCGTTGGGTTTCGACTCCCATGGTGAACCACCATGGGACGCAGCCAGACGGGTTCATGAGTCGCGCTTACTTCAAGGCCGAAGCTGTGATGATTCGCGAGATTGAGATCGGCGTCGCCGACCTCGAGCACTTCTTGGAAGGCTGACCCCGATGACTGCAGACGGAAGCACGATCGGCGGGCGCGCTGTTCCGTTGGTTGGGGTGTCGAGCAAAACCGATACGGTCACGGACTACGCGCTCGACGTAGTGGTCGGCTACCTAGCGGCGATTCTCCGGACCTATGCCGAGTCGGCTTGGCATTCTGTAGCGCCAGGCGAGCCAATCGTCCGGCGCGCGTTCACGCACGACCCGCAAGAGTACGAGTTCAATCAAAACGACCTGCCTGCGCTGTACATGTTTCGCACGGGCAGCGCGAGGAACGCCGAGAACCTATCGGAAGACTACCGAATCCACACCGACGGCGTGCGGTTGTTCTGGGTTCTCCCGCCAGGCAGCCCCGATACCGATCGACGGCGCAGCCCGATCATTCAGGCCGTTGGCAAGCTAATTGACCTGAAGATCGATCGCGTACGAGACCCTTGCTATGTGCTCGCGAACGACCCCGACCCGACGAAGATGGCCGAGGGCACGGTCGTCATTCGCGCCGCTGGATTGAATTGGATCAAGTTTCTCCAGTGGAAGCTAGCGAAGCTAGCGATCCAAATCGGCGAAGGTGCGGCGCGGCGCGTCTATCAAGCGCTCGACGTCACGTTCGAGTTTGAAGAGTCGATAACGCAGGGCTTCGCCGACATTTCGAACCCTTCGTCAGTCGACGCCATGTTCGCGATCGACGGCGCCAAAGACACCGACGGTAACCCGCTGCCCGCGGTTCCGTTCTCCGAGTTAATCGGCTGACACACATTCACGACACCGGGGCTTAGCGGTAACGCTTGGCCTCGGTGCTGATACCAAACCACTGACGACGAGCCTCGCGCCGTCGTCGCAAACGGAGCGCCATGCCCCTACCGAAATCGACCGTCCGGGTTTTCCCGAATCCGTGGGGGTTCATCCACCACGACCTCGGCCCGCAAGGCCATTGTCACGAAGATACGGGCGGCCGCGGCTCGACTCCGCGCTTCATCGGCGCCGAGCAGGACCAAGAGCGCACGAAGCTCGTGCACAACTACGAGTCAGATCCGAACGAGACGCGGCTCAATGTGCACGTACAAGCGTGGGCGTTCCCCTCGCTCGACGCTGCGCTGCTCGGCCCGGCTCCGGGTTTCGAACGCGGCATCGAGCTACCGAAAACGCCGTACTACCTCGACCGCTTGCGCGATGGCGATCTGATCCCCGCCGACGAGCGCTCTGGCGAGAACGGTTGCCGATTCGCGAGCCTCGCGGAGGCCAAGGCGGCCGGCGTTGCGGTGTTCGAGTCTCACTTCGGTGAGGGCACGTTCGCCGAGCTGTGCCCCGAGCTCGCTGGCGCCCCCGCAAAGTCAGCCGAAGCGCCCGCCCTGACCAGCGCGGCGCCCGTGCTGACGACGCTGGCAGAGGCCCGCCCTGCCCCGTCAGACGCAGAAACCGCCGCCGCCACCCCCGACGCCAAAGCCGCACGCGCAAGCCGCGTCGCCAACGGAGCCGACAAATGACCGCACCGCCAGTCTCGATCATCGGCTTCGCGTCCACCGATTTCGTCCCCGGTTTCGTGGGCGAGACCGTCTTGGGCGCCGGCCCGGCTACGTCGGGCAACGCAGTCTTCAAGCTGCTTTTGGTCGGCAACATGCTGGCCACGGGGAGCGCCGTTCCCAACGTCGACACGAAGCAGGTCTTTTCGGAGAACGACGCGCGTACGTTCTTTGGTCCTGGCTCCGAGCTGCATCGCATGGTGCGCGCTGCGCTCCGTGTACCCGGCATTCAGATCTGGTGCTCGCCGGTCACCGAGAGCGCGGGCGCCGCTGGTACAGTCACGATCTCGTTTACCGGGACCGCTGGGAGCGCCGGGACGTTCACGTACTGGATCGACGGCGAACGCATCGACGTCCCGGTTGCGCTCGGTGACGCGCCAACGGCTGCCGGAAATACGCTGCTGGCGCTGATTGGACAGAAGGATTTTCTGCCAGTCACCGCTGGCAACGCTGCCGGAGTCGTCACGCTCACGCGCAAGCAGAAGGGTCCACGCGGCAACTTCGGCGTCGTGGTGCAGGACGTGACGCAGGGCCCGACAGTCATGGGTTCCACGCTTGGCGGCTCTGGCACGTCGGTCACCAGCGGCGGCAAGCGCTTCGGAGGCGGAACAACTGTCGACGATGTGACCGCGGTGTCGACCGCAACGTTCCCCGCTTGGTATCAGCGCGTGGCATTCGCGCCGAACGATTCCGCGAATCTCGCGGTTTGGCTCGCGAACGAAAACGCCAAGGCTGGGCCGCTCGAGGGGCGTCCGGAATACACGGTCGTTGGTAGCAATGACACGCTCGGCAACGCTCAGAGCCTTTCGCAAACGACCCTGAACAACGGTCGTTTTCAATTGGTCTGGATGCTCGAGGGCGAGTCGCACCCGGCCGAGATCGCTGCCTTCGTGGCCGCGCTGCGCACCGCGACCGAGCCAGGCGATCCGGGCTCGGAGTACGACGACGAGGTTTTGGTCGGCCTCGCCCCGCACCGGTACACGTCGCAAATTCCGCAACGATCGACGAAGCTGGCCGCGCTGCAGACCGGTCTCACCCCGATATACACGTCGAACGGTCAGGCGCTCATCACTCGGTCAATCACGACGCGCTGCCTCAATGGCACCGCGCCGGATTATCGCGTGCTGGACACCGGATGGGCGTCCGTGACGGACTTCATTCGAGTCGACATCGGCTCGAGCCTGTGGCCCGAGTGGAAGAACCAAAACCCGGTGCTCGCCGACGACCCGGCGCCAGAGCAGGGCGAGCGAATCAGCGGCGTCGGAACGCCGAAGCGCTGGAACGACCGAGTAATCCAGAGGCTCAAGCGGTTCGAGCGCGGCGACATTGTGACAAGCGGCATACCGCAGATCATCGACGTCGATCTGAACCTGCCGAGCTCCGGCTGGGACCCGGTTGCTAAGCGACCCATGTCGTTGATTCCGATCGTGCCGTCGCCACGCAATCACCAGATCGGCGTGAGTCTTCGCCAAATGTGATGACGGGCCGCGCGTAGCGGCCTGACTCACCAGCTTTCGCGCGCCGCTGAGAGTGCGCGCGGTTCCATTTTCAGGAGTCCCAATATGGCGACTACGACTATTCGCGCGGCGGCGGTGTATGCACGGGGCAAGAAGGTCGCAGAGGTCGAATCGGCCGACTACACGATCGATTCAGGCGACGAAGCGCACCACGGCACCGAGGGCCTACTCGGCTTCTCGAAGGGTCAGATCACGACCAAGATCACGACCAACGTGATCATCCCGGTCGCCGGAATGACCTCGACTCTCGAGGGCGCGCTACTCAACAAAGAGACGCTGACGATCGGCTGGGTCGGCGGCGGCAAGATGCATCAGATCGACATGAACCCGATGACTGCCAGTTACAAGTCAGACTCCAAGAGCGGCTCGCTGAAGGGAACGTTCGAGTTCCACGGCGGCAAGCCTGACGTGACGGGCTGATGAGCGCGAAAAAAGCTGTGTGAGCGACTGATTTCGACACGCGACGATCGAGTCTGAGGGGACGAGATCGGCAGGGTTTTCTCTGTTCGAACGAGGCAAGACAATGGCGCGATTTTCACAGATTCAGCAGGGCAAAAGGGCGCGGCGTGTCGTCGCGTTCCCAATGCTCAACACCCGTTGCCCGCTCCTGGTGCCACTGCCAGAGCTCGAAGCACAACGGCTCGCCGATGCGGCGGAACGCGGCGCTACCAAATCAGGTGGTGACGCGCCAACAGCACCCGAAGACGAAAATCTCGTCGCGCTTGTCGTGCTGAATGGCGAAGAAGAGACAAGATCGCTAGAGCTTGCGCGCGCTGCCGCGATCAAGGCTGGCGTTACTGACCCGAAGCCGAACGAGCCGATCTATGATCTCCAGGTCATGGTTCACACGCTGCTCTTCGGTTGCGTGGACAACGAGTCTCCGATCGATGCGCCGGTTCCGTTCTTCTCATCTGCTGAGCAGATCATGAGGAGCCTGAGCCGCGACCAGATAACGCACCTGTTCGCTCAGCACGAGTTTTGGCAGGACGAGATCTCGCCGCGTGCCAAGAACACGACCGAAGATGACTTTATGCGCTGGCTCACTGGAGTCGCGGAGTCGGAGTCTCCGTCAGATTTTTTCGAGCTTGTCGGGCCCGCTACGCTGTGGCGTTACGTGCACACTTTGATCAAGCTGCTTGCACTCTCACCAACGGACAGGTCGCCTGTTGGCTCTACGACCGACAGCAGTGGCAAAAGCAGTACGACCCCGACGGTAAAGATCTCGGACTCGACTGAGGGCGCCGCGGATGGCTGACTTCTCCTCGCTGCTGCAAAAGGGCGGCGGCACCCATGCGATCCGACCGCCGGCGCGCGTCGTCACGCTCCCGCTATCCGCGTGGGCCGATTCGCGCTCGGACAAGCCACGGACTCCAGTGACGATCGGAATCCGGCTCATCTCCGAGCAGGACACCAGCGCGGCTCGCGCGGCCGCTGCCAAGGTCGCCGTCGAGCTCGTACCGGTCGGCACCGAGGACGACCGAATCGAGGCGTACAACTGCGCTCTCATGCGGTTCGCTGCGGAGCACGGGACTTGCTCGGCGACGAACGTGGAAGACCCGCACTTCGTGATGGGCGAGTTCGAGATCCGCCAGCGCATGACGGCCGAGGGAGTCCGTTTGCTGTGGCACGCGATAGAAGCACTTCACGAGGCTTCGAATCCGTCGGTCGAGGAGATCGACGACGAGGGCATCGCGCATCTGTTCGCTCTTCTTCACCGCGACGCGCTCGCCCTGCTCGATAAGCCCGAGGGAGCGCGCATCCGGCGCTTGCTCGAGCTCTGCCGCTCTGGGCTCGCTGAAGTAGCCGGCTAGCGCGCTCGAAAACCAACGACCAACCGCGGACTTCGCTCCGCAAGTGCCGAGCTTTGTTCGGCCGACAACTAACGAGGCAATTGCAAAATGGAAACGAAGAAGTACGCAGTCGGCGACGTGGTCATGATCCCGGTGACGATTCTCGAAGTTCACCCGCAGGGTTTCAAATTCGGTATTCACGCGAACGGCGGCCCCAACATGCCGCCATGGGAGAGGCCCACGGCCGAGGAGATCGCCGATGCCAAAACGGAGCTCCCCGACACTCTGATCGCGTCGACTCCCGACGGCGTGGATTTCGACTCGCACGGCCGCGCTCACTTCCGCGCCTCGATCGCTCTCTGATCTGCTGACCGGACCCCCGCCTCGCTGACTAGCGAGCGCCCCAATCAAATCGAAACAGCGGCCTTCGCGCCGCATAGGCCGGGCTCCGCTCGCGCCAAAAAAGGACTACGAAAATGCGTGAATTTACGGTCACCGGTGAGAACATCACCATTGCAAACGCGGGCGTTACGCTCGTGTGCATCAACCCCGCATCCGGTCAGACGATCGAAGTCGTGCGTTGCTGGGCGAACCAAGTCGGTACCGCGACTTCTGCGATGTACGGTATCGAGCTCAACTTCAAGGCAACCGCGTTTCCGACTCTCGTGTCGGCGACCCCGGGCAAGCTCAAGAGCTCTGACCCCGTGTCGCTCATCACCGGCGGCACTGCCGGCGCGGCAGGTACGGCAGGTATCAACGCTTCGGCAGAAGGCGCGGGCGCTACCACGATCATCTACCCCGATTCGTTCAACAACCTCGTTGGCTGGATCTGGACCCCGAGCATGAACTGGGGCGAATCGATCCAGGTCAACTCAGCGGCGTCGAAAGCCTTCTGCATGAAGTTGCAGGCGGCACCATCCAGCCTAAGCGGATGGAACTTCGGCGTTACGTATCGCGAAGTCGGCTAAGTTCTTCTGGCAGCTTTGCGTCGCGCTCTTGGTTGGGCGCGGCGCTTGCTGCGCTGCTTTGAGAGGGAATCACTTTGCCCGGTTGTCGAATGCGAATGGCGCGGTCGGGCAAGCCGGCGCCGGCTGCTCCGGTTGTGCTTCCCACGTCGTATTCCACGACGCTCAGCACTCCCGAAGGCACTCTATCCGAGGGTGGCATATGGCTATCGGGCGGAGTCACGGCATTGGATTGGACGGATTTTGCTGTGTCGGGCGGGTTCGCCGTACCGAAGCAAAGTACTTCATCACCCAACTTTGATGATTCGGTTGTCATTTTAGACCCGGCAAAATTCAATATTGGACCTAACCAATACGCCTCCGCCGTCATTCATCGGAGCGCAAACGGGCTATCGGGATCCGTTGAGTGCGAGCTGCTACTGCGCGCGACATTCGGCCCGCACTTCATGACGGCGTACGAGATCAACTTGAATTTCGACGGCGGATATCTGGAGGTAATCAACGTCGGCGGAGTCACCTCGGGCGCGCGCGGGACAGTCCTCGGCGATTTCCAAATGCAGAATTTCGGGAGCGTCGGGTTCGCGATTGCCGACGGGGATTTCTTCGAAGCTCAAATCATCGGCAGCCTGGTGTCGGTGTGGCTCACGCATGCGTCCACACGCACGCAATACGTGAACAACTTCGACGTGACGACACTGGCCGCTACCTATTTCGCTACCGGCTCGATCGGTTTCGGCAACTATCTGGCGAGCTCGGACTACTGCCTCACCTCGTGGAGCGGAAATAAACTGCCATGAAATCACCAGCCCTAGACGCCGCGCGCGCATCCACGATCGCCAAGCTGCAGGCAGGGCATGACGGGCTGATCGTCAAGCTTCGTTGTTACCGTGAGGGGCACGGGCATGGCAATCATTCCGCCACGGTGATCGGGGCGACTGAAAACCCGTACGTCTGGCGCGTTCGATTCGCCGACGGCCATGAGGAGTTGCATCACGTCGACGGGATCCTGCTGCCGTGACGACCCCGATTTTCCGTGGTCAGGTCAGCGCGGGCGCGTCGTCGATCACGACCTTGCCGTCTCAAGCGACGCACGGAACGCTCGTCGCGTTCACGCCTGCAGCCGGCGCCGCTATCGTTATCGCCTGCACCAACGACACGACGAGCGGCGGCACCGCGAGCGCCACGGATCCAACGAATGGCAGCTATGGCGCCGTTCGGCACACCCGGCAGGACACAGGCAACCAGCAGCAGGTCGAGGTCTTCGCGATTCTCACCGGCGTGACGGCTGTCAGCATTTTGCCGGCGGTGACATGGTCGGTTGCGGCAGGCTTTCGTGGGATGGCTGTCTGGGAGTGCCCGGACCCAGTTAGCGCGCTCCAGTTCGCTAGCCAGCTCCAGAGCGGCGCCACAGCACTCAGCTCGACGCAGCTCACCCCCGCGGGCACCGGATGGCTATTCGGCGTGTCGATGGACACGAACCCCGCAACCAACGCGGCCACCGCGGGCGCAGGGTTTACCGACGACGGCGCAGGCTGGGACATCGACCAAGGCGGCACGAGCGCTCGCTTCGAGCACATCCAGGTCACTACGACGTCGCCGATCGACGCGACGTTCACGGG
>Ga0302323_100000535_pt1 | contig 30375 bp, 20 predicted proteins | sample Fen_T0_3_FD_201950 | JGI IMG/M metagenome (GOLD analysis project Ga0302323, IMG submission 201950) | Peat permafrost microbial communities from Stordalen Mire near Abisko, Sweden - Fen_T0_3 | ecosystem: Environmental > Terrestrial > Soil > Wetlands > Permafrost | place: Sweden: Abisko...
ACCCTGAATCGGGCGCCAAGAGACCGCTCGTGCCGGCCCACGGATTGACGGTGTATCGCTGATGCGTTCCATAGCAACCCTCCTTGTCGGTCTCCTGCTTCTGCTCTTGCAGTCGACCGTGATGGAATTTTCACCCGTGCATCTGGTCACGCCGAGCCTCGGGTTGCTTGTCGTTCTTTACGTCGGCATGGCGCCGCTGAAATGGGCGCCCGGGGCGGCGGCGATGGTCGGGTTCAGCATGGGCTATCTGTTCGATCTCGTCTCCGGTGCCCCACGCGGCGTGCACGCGTTCGTCTTCGTGACCATGGCCTTGGTGGCGCGCGCGCTGGCCTGGCGGCTCGCCGTACGAGGTGTCGTGCTCAAGGCGGCAGTCTCGTTCGTGGCCAGCATCATCGCAGCGTTCCTCATCGTCGTAGTTCGCGCGCAAATCAGTCCCGAGAGTGGCTACGGAGGCCTCGGTCAGGCCCCGCTCGAATCGTTGCTCACAGCCGTCTTCGGTCCACCCGTGCTCTGGCTTCTGTCGCGGCTCGATGGCCGACTCGATCCGGCGCTGCTCAGGGTCGGTCTCGCGCGCCGTCGCGCCCGCGCCCTCGGTCAAGGCATTCCTCAACGCTGAGAGGTCCCGCCTTGTCGCCGATGGAAATTGCAGGACAGGACGCCGAGCTTCCCGAGATCCGCCATCGCAGTCAGTTTCTCTCGCTGGCCGTCGCCATCGCATTCGTCGCCCTGGCGATTCGTCTGTTCTATCTGCAGGTCATCGAAGGCGACACCTACTATCGCCTCACCGCCGAGAACATCATCCGCACCGTTCCGCTGCATGCCCAGCGCGGGCAGATCCGCGACCACAAAGGCCGCGTGCTGGCCACCATGGTGCCTTCGTACAACATCGAGGTTCTTCCCTCGCAGGTCACGCGCGAGTCGTACGACCGCCTGCGTGCCCTGCTTGGCCCGGATGTCGAGCACTTCCCCACCTGGGAAAACATCAAGGCCGAGGGAACCAAGGGCAAAGATCGCACCCTGGTCGTCGCCGAAAACGTCAGCCGCGACATCATGGCCCAGCTCGAGACCTCTCTAGACAAGCCCGGCATCCTTATCGTCTCGGTGCCGCGGCGGCATTACCCCAACGGCAACACGGCGGCACACGCCATCGGCTACCTGAACGAAGTTTCGCCCGACGAGCTCAAGACTCGCAAGGACGACGGCTACCAGGCAGGCGACAGCATCGGACGCACCGGCATCGAGCGGCAATTCGAACCGTACCTGCGCGGCAAGAAGGGTTTCGAGAAGGTCGTGGTGAACCGGCGTGGTCTGCGCCGCACCGACGTGCGCATCGCCGACTTGGTCACCGACGGTCCGGTCAGCCAGCCGCCATCTCCAGGCAACAACGTCATCCTAACCCTCGACCTAGACCTGCAGCGAATCGTCGAGCGCGCGCTAAGACCTGTGCGCTCTGCCGCGGCCGTCGTCGTCGACGTGAGCACCGGCCGCATTCTGGCCATCGCGTCCAAGCCCGCGTTCGATCCCAACATGATGTCGGGTGGTGTTTCGCCCGAGAACATCGCGCGCGTGCTGAGCGATCGCTTGCGCCCGTTCCGCGACAAGGCGCTGTCCGACACCTTCAACCCCGGCTCGACGTTCAAGGCTATCACCGCCTTGTCTGGGCTCGAGGAAAAAGTCATCGTCCCCGAGGACAAGGTCAAGTGCGCCGGCTTCATCAAAGTCGGCCGCCGCCGCTTCCGTTGCACGAAAGCTCACAAGACCGTGAACCTGTACGACGCCATCGTGCAAAGCTGCAACGTCTTCTTCTACGACCTCGGCGGCAGGCCCGGCATGATGAATCGGATGGCCAAGTACGCCACGGACTTCGGTTTGGGCGCACCCACGGGCCTTGGCCTAAACGGTGAGCAGGGCGGCTTCATTCCGACGGAAGAATGGCACCGCGCGCAGGCGGCCGCTGATCCGAAGAACGAAGGGTTCTCCATCGGCCACGCCCTCAATACCGCGATCGGCGAAGGCGCCACGCGCGCGACGGTTCTCCAGATGGCGTTGCTCTATACGGCGATTGCGACCGATGGGAAGCTATGGTTGCCCCAGATCGTCGAAAAGGTCGAGTCGCCCACCGGCCAACCGATCGAAGAGTTTCCGCCCCGCATTCGACGGGAAGTCTCCATCACGCCCGAGTCGATGGCATACCTCCGACGCGCTCTTTTCGGCGTGGTCTACGATTCCAAAGGCACGGCGTACAAGGCGCGGCCGCACCACATCGAGATCGCCGGCAAGACCGGAACGGCGCAGGTGTTTCAGGGCGGCCGCCGCGGCGGGGATGAACCTCCTTTGCCCTACGAGCGCGTGGACCACGCATGGTTCGCCGGCTTCGCGCCCGCGTCCAAGCCTCGCATCGCATTCGCGGTTCTGGTCGAACACGGTGGTCACGGCGGCTCCGTGGCGGCGCCCGTTGCGGCCGAGATTGTCGAGAACTACTTCGATAGCGTGGTGCCGCCCGAGGAGCGCAACCCGCCCAAGGTGTCTCACAAGGGTGAGCGCCGGTTGAGCGCAAGCGCCGACAAGCCGACCTGGGAAAACGAACCTGCCAAGCGCACGCCCATCCGCGACGAGCAGCCGCGCCAGGTCGGGCGAACGGAAGAGGAATGATGCCCAAGGTATCCTGGCGAAAGCTCCGCTTCAGGTTCGACTGGACGCTCACGATCGCCGCGGCGGTTTGTTTTTCGCTCGGGCTTCTCAATCTGTGGAGCGCCGTACGCGAGCGGCAATTCAATTTGTTCGCGCAGCAACTGTCGTGGCTGGCGGGCGGATCGCTGCTGTTCCTCGCGGTGGCAAGCTTCGACTACCGAATCATCTGCCGTATCGGCTACATCCTGTACGGCATGGGGATTGCGCTGCTCGTGGCGGTCCTGGTTCACGGCAAGGTGGTCAGCGGTTCGCGTCGTTGGTTCGACCTTGGGGCGTTTCACCTGCAGCCGTCGGAGCTGATGAAGGTCCTCACCATCGTCGCGCTCGCAAAATACATTCACGACACACCCTCGCTGGACGGACGCACTTTGCGGCACATCCTGGTTCCTCTGTTCTTGGCCGGGCTTCCGTTGCTGCTCGTCGCCGCCCAGCCCGACCTCGGCACTGCACTCATCATCGGCCTGATTTCCGCGACCGTCGTCGTGATAGCCCGACTGCGAATGAAGACCCTGGGCGGCATCATCGTGGCCGGCGTGTTGGCTATCGCACCGCTGTGGGAATACGCCCTGCACGACTACCAGCGCAACCGCGTACTTGCCTTCATCAATCCCGCCTTGGATCCGGCCACCGCATGGCAGCCCCGTCAGGCGATGAACGCCGTGGGCTCGGGCCGTTTCATCGGCAAAGGCTTTCTGCAAGGCACGCAGATTCGTTTGCGCTCACTGCCTGCGCTCTGGACCGATTTCCCGTTCGCCGTGTGGGCCGAGGAATGGGGCTTCATCGGGTGCGTCGCCGTTCTGCTCGCATACGGCTTGCTGGTGATGTGGGTGCTGAAGATAGGGAGAGAAGCGCGCGATCGATTTGGCATCACCGTCTGCGTGGGCGTGGCCTCGATGCTCTTCTGGCAGGTCACCGTCAACATCGGCATGGTGACTGGCCTTTTGCCCGTAGTCGGCGTGACTTTGCCACTGATAAGCTACGGCGGCTCGAGCGCGCTTACCGTTATGCTCGCACTCGGCCTGGTGATGAACGTTTCCGTGCGGCGGTTCGCTTACTAGCGACCGAGTGCCGCCGGTCAAAATTTCGGCCAGGTTTGGGCTGCCGAGGCATCCCGTCCGGCTGCGTTGCTCCTCGGTTATGCTATGCGCCCTCGTCTCGCCTTGCGGGGCTTCAGAAAGGCGGACGGCGAACACTGCCAACATTCAACACATTAACTTCGGTTTGACAGCTTACATATTTAATGTGACTATAAAATCGCACTGTTGATGTTTTCGCCGGAATCGGGGCCCGGCGAGACACGTGGAGGGGTTCGAATGCTGTGTCGTTCGAGGTTTTGGGTCGCTGGGCCATTCGCTCTGTTCGCCCTGTCTGGTGGTTGTGCCCCTGGCGACGAATCCGAGGAAAGCGCCTCGTGGGCGCAGTCGCCAGCGAAGATTGCCCCGGGCATCTCGTCCGATGTGCAGGCAGGGCGCAGCCGCGAGGCCATCGTGGTGTTTGCCGATGAGGCCGTCCATATTCGCCGCGCGGCTTTCCATGCGACGATTCCCGGCGACGAATTCCCGACCTACCTGCAGGGCGTAAAGGGTGCACTCGACGACATGAAGATCGCCATGCTCCGCGCGGGCGGCAGCGGTCTGAAGGAGATCAAGCGCTTCGACAACCTGCCCGTGATGCACGTGCGTATCGATTCGCCGCAGGCGTTGGCGGCCCTGCAGGCCGAAGGCAACGTGGCGATGATCGCGGAGGACATGCCGCTGCAGGCCTTCGATACGCCGGCAAACTTGACCCTGGTCGGTCAGCCCGCAGCCGCTACGAGTGGTTACCTCGGCGCAGGCGCCACGGTCGCGGTGCTGGACACCGGCCTCGACTACACCCGAGCACCGTTCAACTGTACCGCCGCGGGTCAGCCCGCAGGTTGCCCGGTGGTCGTGGCAAAGGACATCGCGACCGACGATGGTGCGCTCGACATCGGAGATTTTCATGGCACCAACGTCGCTGGCGTGGTGCTCGGCGTGGCTCCATCGGCGAAGCTCATCGCACTTGACGTGTTCGACGGTGACTGGGCCTACACCTCGACGGTCTTGTCCGCCATCGACTGGTGCGTGCAGAACAAGTCGAAGTACAACATCGCCGCCATCAACTTGAGTCTCGGCGGGGGTGTCACGAAGTCGCAATGCACGACCGATCCGTTCGCGGTCGCCATCGCCACGGCAAAGTCGGCAGGCATTCTGACCGCAGTGGCATCGGGCAACGACGCATCGTCTACGGGCCTGGCGGTTCCGGCGTGTGCACCGGCAGCCGTCTCGGTCGGAGCCGTCTATCACGCGAATGTCGGCAAGCTGATCACGTCGCAGTGCACCGACTCGACCACAGCTGCCGACAAGGTTGCATGCTTCTCGAACTCGGCTTCCTTCCTGACAATCTTGGCTCCCGGCGTGGGAATCGCCGCCGCCGGCCTCAACATGTCAGGGACCTCGCAAGCCACACCGCACGTCGCGGGTGCGATCGCGCTTCTGGCTGCTGCGCACCCGGCCGCCACCCCGGATGCCATCCTGCAAAGCCTCACTACCTCAGCCACCATGATCACCGATTCGCGCAACAAGGTCGCGAAGCCCCGCCTCGACCTGCAGACTGCACTGGGCATCGGCCTAGCGCCTGCGCCGAAGGGGACCGCATCGATCAACGGCGGTGCCAAATACACCACCAAGGCCGAGGTCAGCGTGAGCATTCCGACCACGTCGGGCGCGGCGACGCAGGTCTGTCTGAGCGCGAGCACCAACTGCACGACCTGGCAGCCTTTCGCCAATCCCATCGCGTACACATTGTCGGGCGTCGACGGAGCAAAGACCGTCTACGTCACGTGGAAGAACAAAGACGGCCTCGCCAGCGCCAAGGCCGTTTCGTCCACCATCATCCTCGACACAACGGCGCCCACGAATGGCACCGTGACCGCGAAGGTGGCCTCGAACGCTGCTACGCTGTCGTGGACCGGATTCAAGGACACCACATCTGGCGTGGGTACCTACAAGCTGGTTTCGACGGTGGGGGCGACCCCGGCCGACTGTTCCCAGGGTAAGGTCCTGTACAGCGGCACCGCTGCGACGTTCAAGGCGAGCATGCCCGCCTCGGGTACTGTGTACCGTGTTTGCGCCGCCGACAAAGCGGGCAACCTGAACGGTGGCGCCGTCGCGGCGGTCAAGATGACCACCAAGTAGTCCACCGATCAATTGCAGCCTGCTCACATGTTCAGTATAAGCTTGAGCTATGCTGGTTCGCTCAACCGCTTCGGTCGACAACGCCCTGGTGACGTTGACCCGGGCTGCGCAGCACGATCTATCGTGCGCATGCGGGCCGTCACAACATCGGCAGCGTGGTAACGACGGCTTGTGGATTTACCCGGCGACGCTGCCGTCGGGCAAGCGCGTCCCGATGCTGAAAGTGCCGCAGGCCTCGGGCTGCGAGCGGTCGTGCATTTACTGCGCCGAACGCTGCGGCGGTCGCAGCCACACGGCCAGCCTCGAGCCCGAGCAATTGGCGAATGCCTTCGTCGACCTTCATCGTTCCGGTCGGGTGGCTGGGCTGTTTCTATCGTCGGCCATTCGGGGCGGCGCCGTCGCAACCATGGACCGCATGCTTGCCACCGCCGAGCTGCTGCGCGGCCGGCACACCTTCCGAGGCTACATCCATCTGAAGATGATCCCCGGCAGTAGCCCCGACCAGATCGACCGCGCCATGGCGCTGGCAACGCGCCTGTCGATGAACATGGAGGCGCCGACTGCCAGGCACCTGGCGAAGATCGCGCCGGGAAAGAATTTCCACGGGCAGATCCTCGCGCCCATGCAACAGGTGGCACAGGCCATCGAACGCGGGCAGTTTGCGCGCGCCGGGCAGACCACCCAATTCGTCGTCGGCGCGGCAGGCGAGACCGACCATGACATCACCAGCGCAGCCGCGGCCGGCTACAAGAAACTCGGCCTGGCGCGCGTCTACTACTCGGCGATGCAGCCAATTCCCGGCACGCCCACCGAGGGACGGACGCCGGTCGCGTTTCTGCGCGAACATCGTCTTTATCAAGTGGACTTTCTCCTGCGCAGCTATGGGTTTGGTCTTGGCGAAATTCACTTCGACCCGACCGGCGCACTGCCACTGGATGCGGATCCCAAGACCGTATGGGCGCGCAACCATCCAGAACGCTTCCCCGTCGAGATCAATCAAGCCAGCTTGGCCGATCTGGTGCGGGTGCCCGGCATCGGACCGCTGTCGGCCAAGCGACTGTTGCAGATGCGTCGCCGCGAGAGGCTGCGCGACGCCGAGGCGCTGCGCGCCTCCGGAGCATCTTGGAGAATTGCTTCGCCGTTCGTCCTTCTCGACGGCCGCCCGGCCGAACGGCAACTACGACTGTGCTGAGTGACGGGCTCTGTGCGGCACTTGCCGCGCTCGCGTCCCAGCAACCAGGATCATCTGCGCCACCGTGACTGCCACGAGGCAGCTGAGGAAGTAGTAGGTCGGAAAGGTTTGGTGCCAGCCCCGGAAAAGCACCCACGAGTCGCCAAGCCAGCGCCAACCCGAAAAAAGGGCGTACCCCGCGAGGCCGCAGAAGAACATGAACGCCGTGCCCAGCGCCGACTGCAGCCTCTCCACCTCAGGTGCGAAGAAGAGAAGCGGGACGCAGAGGATCACGTAGTAGTAGTACGTCGCCAGGCTGAACACGAAGATGAAGACAAAGCCGTAGGCCAGAGCCTGGTAGTCTTCCAGCTGCCGCAGGAAGCTCGCCGCCGGGACGACCAACAGAAGCGCGGCTGTCAGCGTCAGGACGCTCCACCCACTAACATCACCGACGTCCCCGGGTCGGACGGGTGCGCCCTGGACGAAGGCCGCCTCGACGATGGTGCGATAGCCGAGGTCCCAGTCGCTTCCGCTCGCATAGTGCAAGGTGATCTTGTGCGACCAGTCTCGCCAGATTTCGAGCCCGCCGAAGTACAGGCAAGATCCCGCAACGACCAGCGCCACCGTGGCCGCACAGCTGGCAAGCAGGCCGAGCCACCGCCACTGGACTGTGCGACTCTTCAGCCACTCCCACAGCAAGAGCACGCCTGGGCCGACCAGGAAGAGTGCCGGAAAAACCCGTGAGACAACCGCCCAGCCAAGTAGCACACCGGCAAGCCTGTAGTGGTTCTTCTTCACGAGGCACACCGCCAACGCGGAGCACATGGCGAAATCGGTTCGTAACAGCGCGCCCTTGAGGTGGCCCCACGACATCAAGTAATGAGTCCCGATGAAGATCGCCATCAAGCAGGCGGTGCGCGCGCCAAACGCCCACGCCACAAAGAAAACCGTGGCGAGCAGCAGAGCCGGATCGAGCATGAGCATCAGCCAACGCCCCACCGGCGCACGCACGGAGAGATGGCGACTGACGAGGCCGCCGACGACAAAGGACCATGCGGGCGTTCCGTTGTAGCCGTGATCGAGGAGGAGAAGGCTCCACCGCTCGACGGGCAGCTGCTGCTTGAACCACGTTACGTCAGCGACGAATTCGCGCCAGCGCGCGCCGTCGAAGCCGGAGAGGTAGCGCTCCGGATGGGCCATGGCGTATTGCACGGGCACAAGCTGTGCGCTTGCCAGGTCGCGAATCGCGTTCTGCGGGTTGCGATAGCGTAGGCCATCTTCTGCGTCGGCGAGCAGGGTGGCGCCGTAGAGCTTGGTGTAGCCCAGCTCGGGCGCGTACTTGGTGCCGAGATAGTAGTGATAGAAGTCCCACTCGTTGAGGTACGTCCCGTAGCGGAAGACCCCGAAATCCGCGTACACGGCGACTGACAGCAGGGCGCCAATGCCGAGGATCGCCGTCAATGCCAGTCGCGCGATCCGCTGTGCTCGCGTCGATAGGTGTTGGGCCAATCGTGGCGATGCGACGGCCGCGTAGCCGAGACATGCAAGTATCGCAACGACGATCAGCACACGCGCGAGCGTCCAGCCGTGCTCATGGGACCAGGAATTGGGAAGCTCTGCCGGCCTCCAAGAAAGAAGCCAGCTCACGTCGCTGCTCCGGTATACGGCGTGCCACGCATTTGCTCGTCCAGCAGCGGTTGCGACCAGCGGCTTCTTTTTCTGAGGGCGAAAGTAGCGGACCTTCCACTTCGGCCGTTCGGAGGAGTCCTGACCCCTACCATGGTAGGGGGGAGCCACTTGAGATTGGCCGCTTCGGGCTTCCCGACTCGAGCGGGCGTGCTCATTCCATCGGCCAGAGGCGGCTCCCAGTTTTATTGCTTGTAGGGAAAAGAAACTTCTTCCGGGTCTCGAACCGCGCAGAAGGTCCTAGGGAAGGATGAACCCCGGGGACGACTCGGTCAAGGGCGTGGTAGATGCACGACTGCATGCAGGACGAAGAACGCGTCGAGAAACGTCTGGCCGAACTTGTCGCCCTTGACACTCGTAACCCGGGCGGCGACGAGCAGCCGCTTGCCGAGAAGCTCGCGCGAGATCTCTCGGCTCTCGGTGCTCGCAGCGTCGAGGTGTTTTCCGTGGCGGGACACTTCTCTACCTTCGCCCGCTTCGGCAGCGAATCGCCGCGCCTCATCCTCAACGCCCACATCGACACGGTTCCGACCAATGCCGGGTTCACGTCAGATCCGTTCGTGCTCGTCCGCCGCGACCGGCGCCTCTACGGCCTCGGCAGCGCAGACACCAAGGGTGCCATCGCAGCGATTCTCGAAGCACTGGCCCTGCGCAAGAGTGCGGGCAGGTCGCCCGAAGATCTCGCGGTTCTGTTCTCGGGCGACGAGGAGCTGAGCGGAGCCAGCATTCGACAATTTCTGTCGAGCCACCGCACCCGCGGCCTTACCCACGCCATCGTGTGCGAGCCCACCGGCTGTCGCGTGGGCACCCGGCATCGCGGCGTGTATGCGGCCCGCATCACGGCGCGGTCGCCCGGCGGCCACTCGTCCCTGGTGGATCGTATTCCCAATCCCCTCGCGGCCTTGGCGCGAGCCGCCGCGGCGCTCGACGGGCTGGGCGTACGCAGTCGGAACCTGGGTCCGGCCGGGCTCGAAGGTATCTGCATGAACGTGGCTGCCCTGGAAGGTGGCGTGGCTTTCAACATCATCCCCGCCATCGCCGCCCTGACCTTCTCGATTCGCCCGGCGCCCGGTGTCGACGTCGGTCCCTTGGCGGAGAAAGCTCAAGCCTGCGTGAAAGCCGCCGCGCACCCGCTGGCGACGGACTGGAATGTCTTCGCCACCAACCCCGCCTTCGCCACGCGTTCCATCGACACGTTCACGGCTCTTCTGGGCGATCGGGTGCGCGCTCCCATCGATCTGCCGTTCGGCACCGAGGCCGGGCAGTTCGTCGAAATGGGAATCGACGCCGTGGTTCTCGGGCCGGGCCAAATCGAGCAAGCTCACAAGGCCGACGAGTTCGTAGCTCTCGACGAACTCGGGCAAGCTGTGCGAATCTTTGAGCAGGTGATGACCTGATGGATCCCGATATCATCCACCGATTTCTTGAAAGCGTGGGCCAGAAGGCCGACGTCGATCTCTATCTCAAGCACTTCCGGTCGCAGCGCAAGGAAAGCTTCGCCATCATCGTCGCCGACGCACAGATCGTTCGAGCGGCACTGGATCCTTTCCACTTCGACCTACGTATCCTGGCCGGTCTGGGCCTTTACCCGGTGGTTCTGGTCGGACTTCTCGACGCCCGCGATGCCGACAAGCAATCGCAACGTATTCTCGAATGGCTGCTCGAAGACGAGGTCGCCGCCAAGGTGATCGGCTCGGGCACGGATCTGCCGGAGGAGATCCAGACGACTGTTCGCCAGACGCTTCAGGAAAACACCATTCCCATCGTGTCACTCGATGCCGCCAAGGTACTGGCCATCGACGACCGCTTCCGGTTGCTGCGCACCCTGGCGGGGGGACTGCAAACCCAGAAGGTGGTCTTTCTATCGACCAGCGCTGGCATCGAGCGTGAAGGCGCGCCCCGCATTTCGCTGGTCAATCTGCTGACCGACTACGACCATCTGATCGATTCGCCCGATCTTCCGCGACGGCACGGCTCTCTGCTTCGGCACGTGAAGACGTTGCTCGACCAGCTTCCTCAGCGCATGAGCGTGGCGGTGGTGAACCCGTTGCACCTTTTGCGCGAGCTCTTCACCGTCAGCGGCGCCGGCACCCTGATTCGCAAGGGGTCGCGGATCGAAAAGCTTGGCGGACTCGCCGCCATCGACCGCCCGCGCCTCACCAACCTGCTGGAATCGGCTTTCGGACGCCCGCTGGTACCTGGAGCGATGGAAGAAGGGGGACTGGTCGTCTCGCAGTCAGAATTCGTATATCTTGAAGAGAACTACCTGGGCGCGGCTTTGCTGGGCAGTACCCCGATTGCGCCCTACCTAAGCAAGTTTGCCGTCGATAGACAGGCCCAGGGCGAAGGTATCGGCCGGGAGATCTGGTCGATGATGACGCGCGACTTTCCCGTATTCTTCTGGCGCGCGGTGCCCACGAACCCAATCGTTCCCTGGTATGCCAAGAACTGCGACGGGCTGGTTCGTTTGCCCGAGTGGCACGTCTTTTGGCGAGGGCTGACCCCCGAAAAGATTCAGCCCGCCATCGAATACGCAACGTCGTTGCCGAGGGCGTTCGTGCCGGAACGGACCACCACCTAAATCACCGAACGGGTTGATTTACTGCCCTGGCCATTTTTTCACCACAGAGGCACAGGGGCACGGAGGGTAAGGGTTTCCGGATCTCGACCCGAACCCTTTCCAATCTCATCCCTCTCCGTTCCCTCGGCGCCCTCTGTGGTTAGAATCTGGAATTGCTCAGGCTTGGCCCCGTTCGGTGCTCTAGTCTCTAGTCCGGCGCCGTGCGAACAACAAGCCTGCCAGAAACAACATGGCCAGCCCTGCGAGGTCCGGCCGCGCGGTCCGCCCGAGGCTGCCAACGCTACACGAGAACAGTCCGCCACCCGATGCGCGCGCAGTACTCGCGATGCCGCTGATGATAGGCGACTGGCAGTCCGCCGTTCCATCGTCAAGTACCACACATTTCTGGTCCTGACCGCAGCGAACCTGCTCGCACGGATCGTTCGAGCACTGCCCGGTTGCGTTCACGCAGACCTTCCCCGCTGGGCAACCGATTCCGGTACACGGTCTCGGCTTGCACGTGCCGCTGCCCGCATCGCAGAAGAACTCGAGCTCGCAAGTCGCCGGGCACGCCGTCTTCACGCAGGAGCCCTTCGTGCAGGTTTGTCCGGCGCCACAGGTGATGCCGGCGCAGCCCCTCTCGCAGACGCCTGCGCTGCAGAATTGACCAGCGGGACAGCTCTTGTTCGTGCAGGGGTTCACCTTGCAGACCCGTCCGATGCAGCTCTGCCCTGCCGGGCATCCTTGCGAGTAGCAGTCCTTGCAGACGCCCCGATCACACGTCTGCCCTTCCAGGCACTTGCGAATCGTGCAGGGATCCACGCAGGAGCCGTCGTTCTGGCAGGTGAGCCCTGCCGTGCATGGATGAATGGCGCAGGCCTTGATGAGACAGGCTCCGCCCTTGCAGTAACGATCGGCCGGACAGGGGTACTGCTCACCGCCCTCCTGACACGTGGGCACGCACTGGCCCTCGATGCAGGTGTAGCCCTTGGCGCACAGGGCGTTGTTGTCGATGATCCCGTCGCAATCGTTGTCCTTACCGTCGCAGATTTCCACGGCTGGACCGACACCGCCCTGACATTTCCATCCCGAGGTTCCCCGGCACACGAACGTGCCTGGCTTGCATTCGCCCTGGATGCCGTGGCCGGCGGGAATCCCGTCGGGATTGCAGGTGGAACCGGGCGGAATCACGCCGTCATCGACGCTGCCGTTGCAGTCGTTGTCCTTGCCATCGCAGGTTTCCGCGGCCGGGCCGACGGACGAACAGACTATCTTCCCACCGACACACGCCGAGACGCCCTGCTTGCATTCGCCCACTTCGCTACCGCACGCCACGCCAATACCCGGCATGGCGGGTTCGCCTGCATTGGGAGCTTCGTCGACGATGCCGTCGCAATCGTTGTCGCGTCCATCGCACACTTCGGGCGAAGGCCCGGTGGCGCTGACCGTACACTCGGCGGCGGTCCCGGCGGCGTTGCACACCATCACCCCGGCCCCTTGGCAAGATTGTTGGTTGCAGGGCTGACCGAGCGACGGAAAGTCCTCGTCGACGAGGCCGTCGCAGTCGTCGTCCCTGCTGTTGCAGAGCTCGGTAATGGGGGTTCGCGCGCCCACACACGCCAGCCCCGATTTGTTGGCTGCGCACCCCCAGTGCCCCAGGCTGCATTGTCCGACGCACTTGCCAGTCGGCAAATCGCAACCAACGGTGCCATCGGGATAGCAGACCTCGGTGGCGGAAGGATTGTTTTCATCAACGCGGCCGTCACAGTTGTTGTCGATGCCGTCGCACATGATTTCCGACGATGGCACCACTGCCCCCACGCATGACTGCCAGGCCCCGGCCGAACAGACCTGCACGCCGGTCTTGCAGACACCGACGCACGACCAGGCGTTGGCCGCAGCATCGAAGGTGCAACCAACGGCGCTCGACGGGAAGCACACGCGAGAAACCTGGTCCACCACACCGTCGCAGTCGTTGTCGATTCCGTCGCACACCTCTGCCGTCGGGCTGACCTGACCTTGGCAGACCACGCTCTGCCCGCCTTTACCGTCCGGAAGACACACCGTTACGCCCGGCTTGCAGGCCCCAAGCTCGAGACCGCACACCGCTTGCGCGATGTCGTCCACCACGCCGTTGCAGTTGTCGTCGATACCGTTGCAAAGCTCGGGCTTGGACGAACACGAACAGGTGAGCCCCTCGTCGATGTTTCCGTCGCAATTCTCGTCAGCGCAGTCCGCGGCGGTCGGCGCCAAGCAGCCGGCCAAGGTTCCGCACTGCTCGGGCGCTGCCTGGCCTGGCCCAAGTGGCGTCGCCCCGCAGCTGGCCGTCGCCGCACAGACAACGCCGTCGCCGGCTGCATTGCAAGTGTAGACGCCCTGCCTCTTGCAACGCCCCTGACCGACAGTGCACGGCTTGCCCTTGAGCGGAAAGGCCGCCGCCTCATCGTAACAAGTGGCGTCGCATGTACACTTCGGTTTGGGAATGGCGTTGATGAGGATGTCGCCCAGCGCGGCCGTCAGGTCGCTGCGGTTAGAAGGAAAGTAGGCCGATCGGGTCTGTCCCGAGCCTGCCTTCGCCATGTTGTTCAAAACGGTCGACGACCCCACGCCGAAGCCCATTACGTAAACGCTGATTCCGGCCTTGAAGGCGGCCTCGGCAGCGGAGACTGGATCGGTCGTGACGTTGGGGCTGCAAGTGTCTTCGCCGTCGGTGATAAGGATAATGCTGTAGGGACGGCACGAGGCTCGCGGATCGCGAGCAGAAGGGCTTGTGGACAGCAACCCGGCGCTGGGACCGATGCTGGTCTTGCTGGGGTCGGTGAGCCAGCCACGGACGGAATCCAGCGCCGACGCGAGCGGCGTCATGGTCACGGCGCGAACCTCCCGGTTCGACGTAGCAGTCAGCGGAGGCACGTCTTCCTTGCCATCGATCCAGCGGTAGATGTCGGAAAGGTTCGACGAGCCGGCAGATGGGAACCCGACGATGACCTGACCACCGAGGCACCCCTGCGAGTAGCTGCACGTCCCGGCGCAATCGAAGGACTGCCACTCGAGCACCAGATCGTTTCTGTCCGTCGGGCTGGCGCAATTGAGACACCCCACGCCCGCACCGGCCGCGCATTCACTGTAGGTATCGCCACCGTGGTACGCGCAATACTTCTGCGTGGGGCTGCCGCCCGGGATCAGGGAGCAGACGGCTCCCGAAAGCTTGCTGACGCAATCAGAATCTGTCGCGCACGGCTGGCCCAAGGCCGTCTGCGAATACACAGCCAAAGCGAACTCGGCGGCCCCGAACGCGGAGATGGTGTCGATGACCGCCGCCTTGGCCAGGTACAGCTTGCTGTCGTCGTACGCCGTGCCGCCAGTCGACTTTCCGTCGAGATCGCAGCCTGGCTGACTCTCCGACCCGTCGCCGTGGGTCTGTATCCCGGCCAGGCTCTGGGTCATCGACGTCGAGTTGTCGAGCAAGATGACGAAACGTGGCCTGTCGCTTTGCCCGAAGCTGGGAGTCGCAGCGAAGAATGCACCGAGCGCCACGAACGTTCCACAATACCCAAGTCTATTTGCCACGTTGCGATTCCTCGACGGCAGTTGGCCGCAGGGCATTTTAACCCCAACCGGCCAACTCCGCGAGAATCGCACGGTAAATTGGCGCACGGCCGAAACCACCTTGGGTTCCGGCACCCAGTACTACGCGCGAATGGTCCAGAAGTCGTCGGAGAGGTTGCGATCGGCCACATAGTCGTAGGGCATCGTGAAGTAACCCTTGATGCCCCAGGTAGTTCCCCAGGAGTTTCGGACGATGATGCGCTTGGCTTTGTCGTCGTAGCCGACCGCACAGACCGCGTGGCCGCCAATCATGCGCTCGGACAACTTGGGCATGTCGAGCACGCCCGTCTTTGCAACTTTCGTAGATTGGAAGCCTTCGTAGACCGAGAAGCCGAACACGAAGGGATAGCCCTCGGCCAAACAGGTGCGCATGTCCTTCAACGTGAGCAGGCGATAATACGAAGCGATGGTATGTTTCGCAGCCTCACGGTAGCACGCGGCGCTCGGCTTCTTGGAGAACTTGGAGAGCTCATACGGCCACTTCGTCTCCGAGCACACCCCCTCCTTGGAGAGCGTCTTGATCCCGTCGCGAAGCATGGCGCCCGAATCGGTCTTGATCGATCCCTCGATGGCGCGCTCGTTGTAATAGATGAACAGTCGGCTGAGATCCACGAGCTTCTCCCCGGCCTTGAGTTCCATGAATTCCAGCGAACCTGCCAGCGCATTGGCGGTGCAACTGCCAAGGTCGCCTTGGTTCTCGACCGGAGACATGACGGTCGACAAGTCGACCGCCTTGGGCAACTTGGCCGGAGCTTCGCGAATGGCCGCGTATAGCAGGTCGCGATGATCAGGAAGGTCGGGGATCCAACCGCGGAGATTCTGCGACGACACTGACGTCCTTCTTTTCATGGTTCCTCCTCAAGTGGTCAGGATGGGGAACTACAACCGCGGCGCATGCTAGCACGTATCGAAATTGCCCTTGCCTCACCTTCTTCGGCGGCGCATGGTGGCCCCGCAAGGCATGAGTCACGCAAGCACCGGCAACCATCATTTCTTCGTCACCTGCGCCAAGGGCACCGAGGGTGCGCTTCGTCGCGAGCTGGTCGAAATGCGCATCCGCGGTCCCAAGGGTGCTACCGGAGGGGTATCGTTCGCGGGCAGCTTCATGGACGGCATGAAGGCGTGCCTGCATGCGCGTGTGGCGATGCGGGTTCTGCTGGAAGTCACGTCGTTTGAAGCGCAGGACGCCGATGCGCTTTACCAAGGTACGCGGCAGGTCGACTGGACCGATTTCGTCGGACCAGGCATGACCATCGCGGTCAGTGCGACGGCGCAGGACAACCCCAACCTCCGGCACTCCGGATTTTCCGCGCTCAAGGTGAAGGACGGCGTCGTCGACATGCTCCGCGACAAGAACGGCCACCGCCCCGACGTGAATCCACGCAACCCCGACGTCTCCATCGTCCTGCACGTGCGCGGCAGCGATGCCCGGCTGTTCATCGACATGGCGGGTGAGCCGCTGCACCGCCGCGGCTACCGGGTAGCGATGGTGGACGCACCTCTCAAGGAGACGCTCGCCGCTTCGATCCTGAGCTTGGGCACAGTTGCCATCGATCAGCCCTTCGTCGATCCAATGGCAGGTTCGGGTACGCTCGCCATCGAGCACGCGCTCGCCGCACGCAAAATCGCGCCCGGACTTCGCAGGGCCATGAGCTTCGAACGTTGGGCGACGGCGGACCAGCGAACCATCTGGGCAGCCCTGCGTAAGCAAGCCGAAGCCGCCATAGTCGCCAAGGCGCCATTCCCCATCTTCGCGCGCGACATCGACGAGAACGCTGTCGCGGCAGCGCGAAAGAACGCCCAGGCCGCCGGTGTTCTCGCCGACATCGACTTTCGAGTGGCCGACGTCGCGGATCTGGCGGCGCCCGCACCTGCCGGTACTCTGTGCACGAATCCGCCCTACGGCGAGCGACTGTCCCCGCCCGCGGCAAGCGGCGAGCTCGACCGTTTCTACGCGGCCATCGCCCGTGCCTTCGAGCGACTGCCCGGCTGGCGCGCGGTCTGCCTATCGGGTAACCCGCTCTTCGCCAAAGCGCTGCGCCGCCGAGCCGCGATTTCCCATCGCCTGTTCAATGGCCCGCTGGAAACGCGCTTGCTGGTCTTCCAGCTCTGACCCTTGCGATCACATGCCCGAGAGGAACTTCCACTTGAACGTGCCGGCATTGGGCGCGCCCACGAGCACGAAATGGTGGAAATCGCTGACCCTTCGGTAGCGCTCACCCACTTCACCCTGCAACTCGAAAGCACCCGACAAGAAGGCTTCCACCTCTGCGCGACCGTCTTTGTCGACCTTGATGCTCCTGTACTGAATGTCATAGCGGATCGATCCTACGCGCTGCAGTCGGCTGCTGAGGATGGCGGCCAAGCCCGAGTAGCCGTAGTCGTCGTTCGCTTGTGGCGTGCCCCCGTCCTCGAAGTACTTGTCCGAAGCAAGCATGAGAAGCCCGTCCACATTTCGCTCTACCAGCCTCTGGCGATACTCCTCGATGGTCTCGAGGATCTCGCGGTTGGCTTCCGTAGCAGGGATGTTGGTCCCAGGAATCAGGGCCACATGCCCGCAGCCGGTCGCGGCGCCAACGAGCAAAATTCCGATGAGGTAGAGGTTCGCCGTCTTCATCTTGGTTCGCAGGGAACTAGCATCAATCATTCCACGAAGAAAGTCCTTTGCCGAAAGGGGGCCCGGGTTCCCGCGCCACCTCGCTGCGCTTTCCTGGCGCGGATCCGGCCCGACCATTGCCAACTTGGCAAGCGGTCCAGGTGAGCTCCCGGCCCTCAGTCGAGCAGTCTGTCCAGGTGCGTCTTCTCCCAAAGGCGCGCACGATCGTAGTCGGGAAACTGCCGCTCTTCCTCGGCAAACTCGGGAGGATGAAAGCAGCGCCGGCCGTCCACTTTCCGAATGGCGTGTTTGCCGTGCAACATTTCGTGAAAGACGATCCAGTCGAGGAAATAGCGAGGCACGATTTCCTGGTCGAGCAACGGGTGCACACGAATCAGCCGATCCTCCACCGAAAAGCTGCCGACCTTGATCGACCGACGGTTGGCTGAGCGCCTGGACGGGCCCCAGCTGATGCGGGCATCGTGAGCACCGCCGAAATAGGCGCGGTTCAGGTCGTTGAAGATCGCCGACAAGTCGTAGTGCCGCCCGCGGGTGCGGAGAATCTGCCGACGTTCATGGCGGGGGCTGTTGGCGATTTGATGCTCGTTGCGCTCGATGAACTCGCCAATCAGCTTCGAAGCACGCTGGTCGTTGTGCACAACGTAACGGGCCATCGCCCGGATCAAGCGAGGCTCGAGTCCGATGAACATCCGGTGCGCCCGCACGCGATACCCGTCGCGCCTGCGTTGGACGGAAATGATGGTGTAGCGGTTGTCCGTGAGGCGAAGGCTCAGGGCCTTGCCCGGCGGCAGATAGCTAGCGATGGAGTGCTCGAGTTGCAGCTCTTCGAGCGACCGTTCCGCCACCGCCACCCGGAGGTCTCGCCCAGCCGTATGGGAGCGGAGCTGCCTCCGAGACTCCTCGGGCACACAGGCCGGCACGCGCTCGAGAAACGCAAATCCGAATTGGAGCTGGGCATCGTTAACGACGGTCGCGCCGACGGGTTCGTCGGGTGTGCGATGGACTTCGTCGCGATGCAGCGTTGAGGTGGGTGGGTGGTCGGCCATTCGGAAGAGTTCGCCTCTGCGGCGTCCAACTTCCGAAAATGCTATCAGTCGACGGCCTGTGGATCAAAATTCTATCACTTTGTAGTTACTTCGCTTTTCCTGTTGATAACTTTTCACGTCCAAACCGTGAAAGTAGACCCAGCGCTTACAAGTATTACATATACTTACAGGGACGACCGACCTCTATGGGCCGTTCGCCCGCCCCCTCCGGTTTATCCTTCGGTCTTCGGTCCAGAAGCGGAAACCTCGGCCGGGACTGCCGGGGCTGGCGCGAGGCTGCTCGCAGGCACGGAGGTCGACTCTGCCGAAGATTGGGCGGCCATTGCCTCGGTCGGAGCCGCGGTCTCGACCACAGAAGACGGCACCGAGACTGTTCCGATGAATGCGATGGGACTACGGCTGCCAGCTGCAGGCGCGTCCGTCGCTTCCACCGAGGCCGCGGCAGCCTCCGGGCTCCCGTCTTCGTTATCATCGGAGTCATCCGAAACGCCGGCCGCATTTCCGACGGACGACCGCAGGCTCGACTGCTCCTCTTCATCGAGGATGGCCTGCACCTCGGCGGGCGAACCGACCTTCTTGCGGCGCCGGTTTCGGCGCGGCTCGTTGCGATCGATGCCATTCTCGCTGTGCTCGATGGCTTTTTGCCCAGGCGAATGCAGCTCGTAGTCTTCTAGCTCGTAGGACGAGCGTGCCTTCACGATGATTCGCTTTTGCAGACGCTTCTCGATCTCTTCCAAGTAGATGTGATCCGGCCCGGCGAGAATCTGCGCGACATCGGGATGAACCTCGACCATCACAGTGTCACCTTCGATCAGATTGCCCTGCCGCCGCAACTCGCGCAGGACTCCGTAGGCCACCGTACGGCGGGACTTGGTGTAGCCCTTGCCCTCGCAATGCTGACACGGCTCCGTCAGGTGGTGCAAGAGCGACTCACGCGTGCGCTTGCGGGTCATCTCGACCAGGCCCAGCTCGGAGATGCGAGTGACCGCTGCCTTCGAGCGATCCTTGCGTAGGAAGTCGTTGAACGCGCGAGTGACCTTGTTTCGGTTCGACGAGCGATCCATGTCGATGAAATCGACGACGATCATGCCGCCAATCGAGCGAATTCGCAGTTGCTCGGCCACTTCGCGCGCGGCTTCGAGGTTGGTCTGCGTGATGGTGTCTTCCAGGTTGCGCTTGCCCACGAAGCGGCCGGTGTTCACGTCGACCGCGGTGAGCGCTTCCATTTCGTCGACGATGAGATAGCCACCCGATTTCAGCCACACTTTGCGCTCGAGCGCCCGGTCGATTTCGATTTCGATGCCGTAGCCGTCGAAGATGGGCTCGGCGCTGGTGTACAGCTCAATCTGTCCAGCGAAATCCGGCATGAACGCGGCGATGAACTTCTTGATGCGGTCGTATTCCGGTCGGGAATCGATGATCAGCTTGTCCACGTCGGGCGTGAACATGTCGCGAACGGTCCGCAACAGCAGATCGAGGTCGTTGTAGATCAGCGACGGACTGCGCATGGTTTCCGTTCGCTGAACCACGTTGTTCCAGAGCTTGATGAGGAAGTCCATGTCCGCGCGCAGATCCTTGTCCGGCACGTTTTCAGCGACGGTGCGCACGATGAAGCCGGTACCCGCCGGCCGCATCTGATCAATGATCTCGCGCAGGCGCCGACGTTCTTTGTCCGAAGAGATCCGCCGTGAAATGCCCACGTGCTCGACGGTTGGCATGAACACCAGGTGCCGTCCGGGCAGCGAGATGTAGCGGGTGACTCGCGCGCCTTTGGTGCTGATGGGTTCCTTCGTCACCTGGACGACGATCTCCTGCCCTTCCTTGAGCAGATCCTCGATGCGCGCGCTCCCCGAAGGTGCTTCGGGTTCCTCGTCGTCACCGTTCTCCGGGTTTTCGCCGCCGACCAGACGCTTTAGATCGTCCGGCGTGCCACGCACGTCCGAGACGTGCAGGTACGCTGACTTTTCTAGTCCGATATTGACGAAAGCCGCTTGCATGCCTGGTAGCACGCGCTCGACGCGTCCCTTGTAAATGTTCCCGGCAATACCCCGTTCTTGTTTCCGCTCGATGTAAAGCTCGCCAAGGAGGCCGCCTTCCACCAGCGCAACGCGCGTCTCGGGGCCGTCCGCGTTGATGAGCAACAGCGTGTTGGACATCTAGCCCTGCGAATTTCTGCGGCCCAGGCCTTCGAACCCTGACGTGAATGTCATGGGCGGCGTGTTAAGTGGCCGCGGTTGAGGTTTTGGGATTATCATGAAATCCCTTAAATCTCGGCATGATACATATCTAAGAACCAGCCTTTGCCGGTCTGGCACATGGTTTGCTGAAAGAGCAGGCGAGCAACGATGTAATAACTCCAACAGTTGCTCATCCTCCCACGCACCGGCGTGAGCCGGTGTGTCTCTTCTCGCGAATGTCGATGACACTCGCTTAACATAGGTAGAAAAACTTAACCAGCATGGCCTAGGTTTCCCCGCAGCCCTCGTGGACGCTTTCCACGGGGGCTGTGAAGTTTCTGGGGCATGGCTACCGAAGCTGGGTCGCGTAAAGACAGACATACGCACCTACGAAAAGAAGAGCGTCGATCCGGTCCAACATTCCGCCGTGGCCGGGGAGCAAACGCCCCGAATCCTTGGCACCGGCGCTGCGCTTGAGCAGCGATTCGACAAGATCACCGACGGGCCCGACGATGGCCGCAGGGATGCCAATCATGAGGCAGTCCTGCACCGTCAGGGTCGGCATGAAAAACCCGCGAGCCACAAACGTCACGATCAGGCTGGCCGCCAAACCGCCGATGGCTCCCTCGACGGTCTTGCCGGGTGAAATCGCCGGTGCCAGCTTGTGCTTGCCGAAGGCACGGCCGGCAAAGTAGGCACCGGTGTCGTTGCCGAAGGTCACCAGAATGACCAGCGCGACCCAGGCTGCACCCACACCCACCTGCAATAGCGGAAGCGCCGCCAACATGCCGCCGATGTAGAAAACGCCAAAACCGGCCGACGCCAATCGTGTCCAAGCCGCAGGCAGGTCCACCGCCCTAGGTAGAAGCAGAAGTCCCGTGGCGAGCACCGCGGCGAACAACCAAGCCAAAGCCATCCCTGGCATACGTGTCAGTCCGAGAAAGAGCCCAGTGCCAATCAAGACAACGCCTGCTCTCTCCGCCATCGGCCGAGCCTTCATGGTCAGCCCTGTGTATTCGCTTAGCGACAGTACCGAAGCCACCAGACAAACCCCGAGAAATCCCCGCGAGTCCCGCCAGAACACGAAAAATCCCAAGATCGGGAGTCCGACGATGGCCGTTGCCACCCGAACGAGTAGGTTCTTGGTTGCTGACGTCAACCGATCCCCCAAGCGCCATCAGCGTCCAGAAGCGCCGCCGAAAACCAAGCCGGCACCGGAGTCGTTTTCGACCCCGATCCTGCGGTACGAGCGAGAGCCCTACCCGATCTTGCGAAGCTGCTCGCGGGTCCGACCGAAGCGCCGCTCGCGGCCCCGGAAGGAATCGATGGCTCGTATGAACTCGGCCTTGTTGAAGTCAGGCCAGAAAGTCTCGGTGAAATACAGTTCAGCATAGGCGGATTCCCACAGTAAGAAGTTGGAAAGCCGCTCTTCGCCAGAGGTGCGAATCATCAAATCGAGCTGCGGCAGTCCGTGGGTCTGCATCGCGGCCTGGAAGCGTTCTTCGTCGACGTCCTCGGGATTGAGAACGCCCGCTTTCACTTTGTCGCAAAGAGCGCGCGTGGTCTCCACGATGGACTCACGGCCGCCATACGACAGCGCCAGGCACAGGGTCATCTTTCGGTTGCCTACCGAGTCGCGTTTGAGAGCCTCGAGCGGCTCACGCACGTAGCCCGGCAGGCGGTCGACATTGCCAATGGTGATGAGGCGAATGTCGTTGTCCATGATTTCGGGGCGTTCATCGATCACGTAGTCCCGCAGAAGCTGCATCAGCATCGCCACCTCGTCCGGTGGGCGAAGCCAGTTCTGGGCAGAAAATGCGTAGAGGGTCAGCGCGCGTACCCCAATTTCGCGCGCGGCCCTCACCACCTCCCGAACCGCGACTGCCCCGCGCCGATGACCTTCGATGCGAGGCAATCCACGCAGCTGCGCCCAGCGACCATTCCCGTCCATGATGATTGCAACGTGACGCGGCAAGCTGCTTGGGTCAGAAGACATATGGCGTTCTCGGGTACCACATGAACAGACTTCGTTCAACTCGCGCAAGAGAAACCTGCACGGAACTGAAGTCTGAAAGATTTGACGGAGATCGGTCGATGATGGGCACTGCTGTCAGGTGAACGTTACAACGAAAATGCCCAACATGCGTAGCGAGCGTTGCATTCTAGCGAGCCAACGCACACCACGAGCATTGGGCCGGTGAGCAGGTTGCACAGCGTTAAGGCAAGTTGGCAAACGAGTTTGTGGGTAGCCCGAGAATCGTCTACCCTCGGAAAGTCACCGTACGGCGGGCAAGCCGACAGAAACGCAAAACGAAAGGCGATTCTTCGCATGAAAACGCGTGAGGACATCGAATCCTACCTTCTCAAGATGGGCGTGGCCTACGAGGAGCTGGGCGGCAATCTATGGCGCCTCCGACTCGACGGCATCGAGAACCTGATGGTGTCCTTGGCCGGGTCGGTGGTGGTCTTTCGGCTCAAGCTGATGGATGTACCCGCAACGCAGCGCGAGTCGCTTTTCGAGCTGCTCCTGCGGCTCAACACCACCGAGCTATTCCACTGCGCCTATGGCATCGAGGGCACTGCCATCGTGGTGGGCGGCGCACTCGAACTCGAGAACATGGATTTCAACGAATTCCAGGCCGTTATTGACAACATCAGCATGGCGGTCAGCAAGCAATACCCCGTGCTATCCAAATTCCGGACACCGGCCTAGCCGGTCCAAGCAGAGGGAAGCCGCACCATGGGAATCTTTTCGCGCATCGGAACGCTCTTCAAGTCCAACGTCAACGACATCATCTCCAAGGCCGAAGACCCGGAGAAGATGCTGAACCAAATCGTCCTCGACATGCAAAACCAGCTCGTCGAGGCGAAAAGGCAAGTGGCGATATCCATCGCCGACCAGAAGCGCCTGGAAAAGCAACGCGACGAGCAGGCCGACCTGGGGCAGGAATGGGAACGCAAGGCCATGCTGGCGGTGCGGGCGGGCGATGAGAACCTCGCGCGCGAGGCGCTCAAACGCAAGGCCGAGCACGACAGCCAATTCGCCGAGTTTGGCAAGCAAGCCCAACTGCAGAAGGATGCCGTCGACAAGCTGAAGGACCAGTTGCGCACCCTCAACGACAAGATCGAAGAGGCCAGGCGCAAGAAGAACATCCTCATCGCCCGCCAGAAGCGCGCCGAAGCGCAGAAGACCATCCAGGACACCATGTCCGGGATCTCCGACACGGGCGCCTTCGACACCTTCGAACGGATGTCCCAGAAGGTCGACCAAATCGAAGCCGAGGCTTCGGCGTCCGCTGAGCTTGGCGCCGAGCTTTCCGGCGACACTTTGCAACAGAAGTTCAAGGCGCTGGAATCCGGCGGTGCGGGCACCGACATGGCTCTGTCCGAGCTGAAGGCAAAGATGGGCATCGCACCACCGCCCTCGGCCAAGGCTGCACTGCCGCCCGCAGCCGAGTCGGATCCGTTGACTGAGCTCGACAAGGCGAAGGACACGGTCCCAGCGCGCAACAAATGAAGGACAACCGGGCGATGAGGGGTGACCGCCACTGATGGGAAAGAAGATCCTCCTCGTCGAAGACGATCCCATCGCCCGCAAGTCGATGGAGCGGGTGATTTCCAGCCACCCGCGACTGGCAGCCCTGGAACCCACCGTCGTGCAGGCGGCCAGCGGACAACAAGGGCTGGCAGTTTTCGTCTCCGAGCGGCCCGACCTGATCATCACCGATCTGTTCATGCCAGCGATGGACGGGTTCACTTTCTGCCGTTCGCTGCGCGAGGCGCCGTTCGGCAAGAGCGTGCCCATCATCGTAACCTCGGGCATCTACAAAGATCCGGCGCTGGCCAGCAGCCTCAGCGACGAGGTCCAGGCGCTGTTTCTTCCAAAGCCTTTGCAGGCCGACGATCTGGTGCTGATGATCCTGTCGTGCCTGGGAGAACAGCCTGCCGAAGGGGCGAGCGTCGCGGAACCTGCCCAGCCAGCCGACATTCACCGGCGGCCCACCCAGCCGCGGGACATTCACGTCCGTCCGACCGAGCCGCGGGAGGTCGCAGTCGACCTATCGGAGCTTGGCCCGCCGCCCGAGCGAGATCCATCCCCATCGGTCGTGCCCCAGCAACGGGCTCATGCCGAGTCCTCGCGGGCTAGCGCCAGCAATCCTATTGGCTCGGGGTTGCTGGCAGACCAGCATGTCGCGCGCCTCATCTTCGATTTGGCAGACACCCATCTCACCGGCACCCTCTCGCTGGCCCATGGCAAGGTGAAGAAGGACTTGTACATCCGCCATGGCAATGTGGTCGCCGCCGACTCGAACCTCCGCCAGGAAGCGCTGGGAACGTTGCTGTGTGCGAAGGGCGTGATCGACGAGGGGCAGCTCACCTATCTCCTCGCCGAAACCAGGGCCCGCCGTCACAAGATGGGAGCGGTCCTGATCGAGCTCGGGTGGCTGTCCCCTGAAGAAGTCTTGCAAGCGCTCGCCGCGCAGGCGCGCAAGCGCATCACCGACTGCTTGCGCTGGAACCAAGGAACGTTCGCGTTTTCCCCAGGCGACACCTTCGGCGACCGCATCATCGAGCACGATCTCGACGCCACCAGCGCCGTCTTCCTAGGGCTCTATCGCAGTGCCACGCCCGAATCGCTGGTGGAACGTTTCGACCAAAGCGGCGCCTATCCAGTCCAGCTGACCCAGCGGTTCGACCGCTACCGCGAGAAATTTGCATCTGTGTTCGGCGGTGACATCGCCCTGATGCTGGCCGACGCGCCCAGCATCGGTACCCTGGCTTTGCGAGAAGACGCGCACGTGGTTGTGGCCCAGGTCGACGCCCTCATCGAAACCGGGCTGGCGACCCTGGGATCTCCAACCGAGGAAGCCACGCCGTTACCACCTTCAATCGAGTCTTCGTTCTCGCTCGAGAGGCTCGGCGCCGACCTGAGCAGGCGATTCGAGGCCATCGTGCAACCGCCGCCCGGCATGAGCTTCTCGGAGCTGCGCAAGGGCGACAGCAATCGTCCGATCTCGCAGGGCCCTGGCTACAGCCGCAGTGCCGACGAAGCTGCCTCAGGCTCCCTCGACATCGGCTACCAGCTGGCCTCCGCGAAAGCCACGAACAGCCCGCCACCTGCCACCACGGATCTCCGCCAGGCACTTCTGCACGAATACCTGATGATCCACGGCAAGAGCCACTACGACGTCCTCGGAATCGGCCCGCAGACATCACCCATCGACGTCAAGCAGGCCGTGCGTGAGAAGCTGGCGCTCTTCCCGAACGATCCGGCCACAGGCGACCAGCTTTCAACGTCGGACAGGGCGCGGCTGGAGTCGGTCCGCAATGCCATCGCCCAGGCGGGACGGATTCTTGGCGATACCACGCAACGAAAAGAATACGACCGGTCACTGTTGGCCCTGCAGAGCGCTCCCGTCGACCCGCTGGGCGCCGAGCTCGCGTTTGGCGAGGCATTGCAGGCGTTCCAGGCCGAGCGTTTCGACGAAGCCCTCGCGAAGTTCGAAACGGCCGTGTCGGCACGGCCCGACCAGGCTCTGTACCATGCGTATCTCGGCTGGGCCGACTTTGTCGCGCATGGCCCCGAAAAGGCCAGCGAGGCCCGCGACCGCCTTCACCATGCGCTCGCCCTGGACCCCGACCTGCCCGAAGCTTACGCCATGCTCGGCCGCATGGCCGCAACCGAGGATGACGCTCGCACGGCTCGTCGCCATCTGGAACAGACCCTGACCATCGAGCCTGAACAGTCGGACATCGTGGACTTGCTCATCGAAGCGTATGCACGTCTGCCCGATCCCGATCCGCGCGGTGCCGAGCGCTTCCTGCGCAAACTCGTCGGCGCCCTCGGCGAACGTGCCGAACCGTTGCGCAAGCGCCTCTGGATCGAGCTTGCCGACATGTACGAAAACAAGCTCGGCGACCGGGCGTCGGCGCGCATCGCCTACGACAACGCCGCCCGCCTCGGTCCGAAGAACATCGATACGCTTCGCAAATCGCGAGAGCTGAACGCCGAGGATCCGACTCGCTGGCGTGAGACCGCTCACGCTTTGGCCGTCGAGTGGCAGCTTCACCCGCAGGAGGCGTCACCCGCACAAAGGCTTCTCGACCTGTTTCGTCAGCAGGAACGGCAGGATGGCGTCGCGATGACCACGGCGGCCATGGTGCTGCGTGGCCTCGCCGACCAGGGAACGAAGGAGATTGCAGAACAGCTGCGGCCGAAGAGCCTCGAGCGCGTCGACCGCGCCCTTCCTCCTGACCTATTGTCGCGCGCGGGGTACGGCCCCGAGGAAGGCGATCTCGAGCGACTGGCTGAGCTCCTCGTCGAAACTGCTGTGATCAAGCCGTTCGAACGGGACGAGCTGGGCTTGCTCGAGTCCGACGTTCCCCTACCCGTAGCCCAGCAACCGGCGCCCTTCCGAGACGTGCTTTGGTACGTGTGCGGCCTGTACGGCGTGGACCTCCCCGAAGCGGTGCTGAGTTTGCCAGTACTCGGCGGCGATGCGCGCCTGGCGGACCTGCGACCGCCGGCCCTTCTGTGCGGCAACCAATTGCTTTGCACGGACGACACCGTCGAGCTTGGCTTCCGGCTGGGGCGCGCCATGGCCCTGTGGGCACCAGGACGTCTGGCGGGCTCCGCTCGGTCAGGAGGCCAGATGCGTCCCTATTTCGTGGCAGCGCTTGCGCTGGCCAACGCGACCGGGCCCGTGCAAGGTGCAGCCGCCCTTGCGGCCGCCAGTGCCATCGCGGGACTCAACGCGTCGGCCAAGTCCCGCATTCTCCAGGCTGCTTTGGCAATCAAACAGAACTACGACAACCTCAATCTGAGCGTGTGGGGCCGCGGTTTGGCGCGCGTAGCCACCCGCCTCGCCTTGATCATCTCGGGCGATCTCCTCAGGGTTGGCCGCGCGGTAGCCGAAGAGGACGGGCCAAGTGCGCTCGACGACCTCATCGCGTATGCCCTATCGCTCGAGTATTTGGACTTGCGCCGCGACCTTGGGTTCTTGGCCAAGTAGCCCAAGAACGACGTCGTATTGCACCATCCTTTTGCGATGGTAGGGATTGTGGAAAGGGTGAAATGACTGCTATACGAAACGTCGTAGCAGCTGGAAGGGTAGTTACGCGGGGCACTCCGGCACCGCGCTGTCAAGGAGGATCAGGCTCGGCTGCTTCGGCCAGAAAGTCCGGAGAGGAAGAACCAAGACGATGGCTCAAAGTCAGACGCACACGACCGCACGCTTCAACGGAGTGAAGATCTTCTCGGCCACCATGGCCCAGGAGCGCGAAAACCTGGGCGAGAAGGTGACTGCTTGGATCCGCGAGCATCCCCAGTGCCAGGTGGTGGATACCATCGTCACCCAGTCGTCCGACGAGGCGTTCCACTGCCTCGCCATCACGGTCTTCGACTTTGAAGATCGTTCGGCCGCGTCGAAGTAAACAAACGTCGATTTCGTTGTGCCAGGGAGCAGAGCGCTGCTCCCTGTTTGCATTGAGCGCCTGGATGCAGCCATGAAAGTCAGCGCAGCCCGACCGAAGCACGTGGCCTCGGTACGCGCTGACGGATATACTTCAGGCAACAACAATCCGAAGGGGGCGAAACAGTTTCGACGGGAGTAAGCGAAGCTCTGGTTGCGTGCCGAGGCGCCCGAGGCCTCGTAAAAACGGGCAAAAAAGAAACGCGAACGACAACTCGTTCGCTCTCGCGGCCTAAAAAACCGACGAGACCACGACCCTAGGGACTGCCTGCGACCTTTGGAAGTGGCCATTTAGTGGGCTTTGCGGCCGGACAGCGTCTTCCGGTTTGGCCGCGAGACTTAGGGAGGGCTGGCGTGCGGGACGCCCGGTCGGCGGGCCAACCCGAACGTGAGACTTGAATCGCCGAACACGCACGTAGTAGCTGGAGCAGAGACCTCTCGGACCCCGGGGCAGTACCGGGCGCCTCCACGAACCTCGACGCAGCCATGAGCCGAAAGACCTGGCGGCGGCACTGCTTTATGTTGGGATTTCTCCCGAAGCCCGATGCCCGGTCAGACCGGTCGAATTCGTGCCCGGCGAGCGTGCAACTTCGCATGACAAGAATTCCCCGATTTGGACAATCTTCAGAAGATATCAACTTCTGGATCTGTCTATTCCGCACTGACGGAGGTAAGGCTCTCGATGAAAACAAGTAATCTTCTGACCGGGCTCATGGTGGCCGCAATTGCAAGTCTCGGCGCCCTGAACTGCACACTCACCTCCGGGAGCGATGACTCGGGTGCAAGTCCCTCCAGCGGCGGCTCCACGGGTAACGGCGGCGCGACGGAGAGCGGGGGCAAAACGGGCTCGGGTGGGAGCTCGGTCACATCAGTCGGCGGAGCCGGCGATTCGGGAGGACAGACCGACTCAGGTGGCGCCAAGGGCTCAGGGGGTGTGAGCACCGACGGCGGGGCCAAGGGCTCAGGTGGCCAGGCGGGCGCAGGTGGCATCGGCGTTTCCAGCGGTGGCCGCAGCGGCTCCGGTGGCGCGACGGCGGCAGGTGGTGCTGCCCAAGGGGGGGCGTCGGGCTCAGGTGGCGGGACGGCGAATGGCGGGGCTCCGGGGTCCGGCGGTGGAACCGCTCCGGCTTCCGGTGGTGCCGGTGCCGGTGGGGCGACGGGCGCTGGCGGCGGAACGACCCAGACCACTCCCAAAGGGCCGTGCGACGTCTACCTCGAGAAGGACAGCAAGCCCTGCGTAGCGGCCCACAGTACTGCGCGGCTTCTCTTGAGCACGTACACCGGGCCCCTTTACCAAGTCAGGAAGGGCGGGGCTGCCAGCGGCACAGGCGGAACGACCCAGGATATCGGCGTCATCGCGGGCGGATTTGCCGACTCGGGGGCACAAGATACGTTCTGCGGCAGCACCGCATGCACCATTTCGAAGATCTACGACCAGTCCGGCCAGGGCAACCACCTCACCGTGTCGCCCGCCGGTGGCGCCAAGAAGACCCCTGACAACGAGGCGGATGCGAAGGCCCGCCCGATCACCATCAGTGGTCACAAGGTCTATGGCGAAGATGGCAAGGCGGGCGTCGGATACCGAAACAACAAGCCCAAGGGCACCGCAACGGGTGACAACGCGGAAACGGAGTATGCGATCTTCGACGCAACCGTATACAACAACCAGTGTTGCTACGACTATGGGAACATGGAAACCAACACCATGGACAACGGCGAAGGCACCATGGACGCAATCTACTGGGGCAACTGCACCATTTGGGGTCGAGGAGCCGGCAGCGGTCCCTGGGTGATGGGCGACCTGGAGAACGGTCTGTGGGCCGGAAACACGAGTCCCTATAACGGCAACACGTCCGTGACTGGCATGAAGTACGTGAGTGCCTTCGTGAAGAGCGACGCTGCTGGCAAGAATCACTGGACCATCAAGGCCGGCGATGCGCAATCCGGCGCATTGATGCAAAAGTTCGACGGTCAGCGACCGAACTCCCGGTACAACCCGATGAGAAAGGAAGGCGCCATCGGCCTCAATACCGGCGGCGACAACAGCAACAGCGCCATCGGCGTCTTCTTCGAGGGGGCGATGACCGCGCACTACTCATCGGATGCCGCCGACGAGGCCGTGCAAGCGAAC
>Ga0302323_100000538_pt1 | contig 30256 bp, 22 predicted proteins | sample Fen_T0_3_FD_201950 | JGI IMG/M metagenome (GOLD analysis project Ga0302323, IMG submission 201950) | Peat permafrost microbial communities from Stordalen Mire near Abisko, Sweden - Fen_T0_3 | ecosystem: Environmental > Terrestrial > Soil > Wetlands > Permafrost | place: Sweden: Abisko...
TCGGCGCCGTGGGGCGCTGGCGCGTAGAACCAAGCGAATGCTTGGGATTTTCGCCGAACAGCGGCGGGATGGGCGAGCTGTCAACCAGCCTGCGGCCCACGTTCGTGAGGGGGAACTAACTGGCTCCGGAGGAGGGGATCGAACCCCCGACCCGGCGGTTAACAGCCGCCTGCTCTACCACTGAGCTACTCCGGATCGTTGAGCGGCTCCATAAATGCCGTAGGTCGGCATCGATGTCAAGGACGAGGCAGGGGAACGCCATGCCGAAGACTGCTAAAACGTTGGGAAAGTACAGGCCGAGGCCGATTGCAACGAGCGGCGAGATGTGATCGACATGGCGGGCGTCGGGACGTAGGCTCGCGGGTCATGGCAGGCGTACTCGGAATCGGCGGAGTCTTCGTCAAGTCGAAGGATGCGAGCGCGCTGCGGGTCTGGTACCGCGAGATGCTCGGCTTGGAGATCCAGGAGTGGGGTGGCGCGCAGCTCGGGTCGACGTCCGCGAGGGGGTATGCGGTGTGGAGCGCGTTTGCCGCCGACTCGAGCTACTTTGCGCCGAGCGAGCGAGAGTTCATGGTGAACTTGCGCGTCGATGACGTGGAGGCGCTGCTCGCGAAGCTGCGGGCGCAAGGCGCGCAGGTGCTGGAGCGACGCGAGGATGGGCCGGATGGGAAGTTCGGGTATGTCGTGGACCCGGATGGGACGCTGCTGGAGCTGTGGCAGGCGCCCGCCGAGGAGTAGCTCAGCGACGCGACAGCGCGTGGCGACCGCGCGCGAACTGTGGGGGATTGTGGGGTAGCGTCCGTCTCGCAGCTTGGCTGGTTGCACGCACGGAGGGCGCTACGGCGTCTGCGGCGGGAACGGCACCAGACAGGTGGGACCGGGTTGGGCATGTCGCGTGGGCCGTGCGACGCCGCGCCCGAGGTCGCCGCCGGGCGACGGATGGGTGCGATGTGTGGGACGCCCGAGATCGCGGGGATGCTCGCCACTCCCGACACGATGACAAGGTCTTGCGGTGTGATCACGTCTTGGCGGCGCCCCAGGGCCGGCCCCCCAGCGCGCGGCCGGTCGGGGGCGTGCCGGCGGGTCCACTGCCATCGGCGACGCCGGCCATGGTCGTGGTCGTGATCGAGGCGCCGCACGCGGCACGCTCGGGTCCGCTGCGCGGTGGCCGCACAGGCTGGCGGCGGTCCTCGCCACCCACGAGCACCTTACGGTCCCCCGCAGATGGTCGATACGCTGCGCGATGAGCACGCGGAGTACGACCGGATCAGCAAACCCTGCAGACCCCAAGGCGACCACACCGGGGAAGGCCCCGCGACCCAGGTTGGGCCTCCTCGCCAAGATGACGATCACCCTGCTGGTCGTTGGCGTGGGCCCGCTGCTCGCGTTCGGGGTGTTCATGCTGGCGCAGCAGAAAGCGGGCCTCCGCGCCGAGTTCGAAAGTTCGATGCAGGTGACCGCCGAGACCATCTCGGGGCAGGTCGACGAGTGGTTCGACAAGAATGTCCGCGCGCTGCGCGCGGCGGCGAGTCTACCCGCGATGATCTCGATGAAGCGCGGCGACCAGGTCGATGTGCTGCGGGCGGTGCGGAAGGCGTACCCCTGGCTGTACCTGGTCCACACCATCGGGCTCAACGGGATGAACGTGGCGCGCAGCGACGACAATGCCTTCGTCGATCACTCCGATCGGCAATACGTCAAGGACCTCGTGAGCGGCGGCAAGGATCTCGCCTGGGCCGTGGTCATCGGAAAGACCTCGGGGAAGCCAGCGCTCATCGTCGCCGTCCCGATCAGCGACAATGGCACCTTGGTAGGCGTGCTGATCGCGGCGACCTTGATCGAGGAGACCTCGAAGATCGTGGCCAACTGGCGGAGCGGGCAGACCGGCTTTGCATTTCTCGTCGACGAGGGCTCCTATGTGCTCGCGCACCCGCGCAGCGAGCTGGTGCTGACGCGCAAACGCCTCGACGCGCATCCGATGGTCGCGGCCTATCGCGCCGACCGCAAACCGCACCTGCTGTCGTTCGAGGAGAATGGACAGGCCACGATCGGATATATCCGCGGCAATCCGGCGGGCTGGGCCGTCGTGGTCGAGCAGAGCGAGAAGGAGCTGTTCGCGCCGCTGCAGTCCACCGTGACGATCGCGGTGGCGTTGCTCATCGGCGCGATCTTGCTCGTCATCGGGCTCGGGGTCGTGGCGTCGCGGGTGCTGGTGCGTCCGATCGTCGCGATGACCGCCGCCGCCGGCCACATGAGCCTGGGCGAGCTCGAGACCCCGGTGATCGGGCGCGGCAATGACGAGATCTCGATGCTCGCGCGATCGCTCGAGCTGCTGCGCAAGAGCATGCGCGCCGCGATGAAGCGACTCTGAGCGCACCGCCGTGCTGACGCCGTGCTGCCTACCTTGTCGCGACCGCCGGCTGCGCAGCTCGCTGTGGTGACGCGCTCGCCCGCGGCGGCTACTTCGCGCGCGCGAGCGCGGCCGCGGTCGCCAGCCAGCCGCGCACGGCTTCGCGCGGGACCTTGTCGGCAGCGGTGAGCTTGAGGTGGCGGCCGGTCTTGCCGCTGCCTGCGAGGCGGTTGTCGGGATCGGCGTAGGTGCCTGGCGGGCCGGCGAGGATCAGGTTGACGTGCGATTTGTGACCGGCGAGGGCGCACATCATGGTGCCGTCGATGGTGAAGAACGGCATGCCCCACTTGATCGACGACTCGGCGTCGGGGATGACCTCCTGGACCAGGTCGCGGAGCTCCTCGAGGAGCGGGCGCAGGGGCTTGGGCTGCTTGGTGAAGAACCCGGCGATCGGTGCGCCGAAGTCGGGGCGCGGCGCGACGCTGGTGGTGACGCGCTTGGCGGCGGCCGGCCGCTTGGCCGCGGTGGCCGGTTTGGCGGCGAACGACTTCTTGGTCGCGGCCGGCTTGGCGATGGGTTTGGCCGCGGCGGGTTTGGCCGCGAACGACTGCTTGGCGGCGGCCGGCTTCTTGCCGGTCGGCGTCGTCGGTTTCGTTCGGGCTTTCAGCGTCGACGTCGACTTCGGCGTGGGCTTCGATGCGCGCGGCACGGCGCCATGATGCCACGCGCCGTTCGCGCAGGTCTCACATCTGCGAGCCGTTCCAGCTACGATGACCGCGCCGCGGCGCCCATCCGTTGCGCGAGGACCCCCGATGACCGACCTGATCCTTCATCACTTCGACAGCTCGCCGTTCTCCGAAAAGCTACGGCTGATCCTCGGCTTCAAGCAGCTGGCATGGCGCTCGGTCCGGGTGCCGATCATCTTGCCCAAGCCGGATGTGGTGGCGCTGACCGGCGGGTATCGCCGCACGCCGGTCTTGCAGATCGGCGCCGATATCTACTGCGATACCGCGCTGGCGGCGCGCGTGATCGATGGCGTTGCGCCGTCGCCGCCGCTGTATCCGGAGGCGGCCGGCGGGCTGCAGCACCTGGTTGCCCAGTGGGCGGATTCGACGCTGTTCTGGACGGCGATTCCGTACGCGTCGCAGCCCGCCGGGCTCGCGGCGATGTTCGCCGGTGTGTCGCCCGACGTCGTCAAGGCGTTCGCGGCCGACCGGGCCGCGATGACCGCCGGGATGCGGCGCGTGACGACGGCCGACGCGACCGTGATGCTCGGTACGTACTGCGCGTGGCTCGAATCGATGCTGGCGGCCGGCTCGCCGTTCTTGCTCGGCGACGCGCCGTGCATCGCGGACTTCTCGGTCGCGCATGCGCTGTGGTACGTGCACCGCGCACCGCCGGTGCTCGGGGTGCTCGCGCCGTTCGCGCGGCTGACCGCCTGGTACGGCCGGGTGATCGCGTTCGGCCACGGCGCGCGCGAGGAGCTGTCGAGCGAGGACGCGATCGGGATCGCCGCTGGTGCCGGGGGCCATGCGCCGGCGCAGGTCGAGGCCGGGCTCGGGTTCGACGCGGGCGCCCAGGTCACGGTGTCGGCGATCGACTACGCGGTCGATCTCGTGCCGGGGACGCTGGTCGGGCTCAGCGCCACCGAGGTCGTGATCGAGCGCCGCGACGAGCGCGCCGGCACGGTGCACGTGCATTTCCCGCGGATCGGCTACCAGATCAAGAAACCCAGCTGAAGGAGTCGCCAGATGAAGAGTTTCCAGGGTCGCACGGCGGTCATCACGGGGGCCGCGTCCGGGTTCGGGCTCGAGGCGTCGCGGATCGCCGCCGCCCGCGGCATGAACGTCGTCATGGCCGACGTACAGCACGACGCGCTGCAGGCCGCGGCGGCCGAGATCGAGGGGCGCGGTGCGCAGGTGCTGGCGTACCGGCTCGACGTGGCCAAGCCCGCCGAGGTCGAGGCGCTCGCGGCGGCCACCGTGGCGCGGTTCGGCACGCCGCACGTCGTGTTCAACAACGCCGGCGTCGCGGTCGGTGGCCTGGTGTGGGAGATGACGCTCAAGGACTGGGAGTGGGTGATCGGGGTCAACTTGATGGGCGTGGTCCACGGAGTGCGCGCGTTCACGCCGAGGATGCTCGCGGCCGCAGCGCAGGACGCGAGCTACGAGGGCCACATCGTGAACACCGCGTCGATGGCGGGGCTGCTCAGCGCGCCCAACATGGGGGTGTACAACGCCAGCAAGCACGCGGTGGTCTCGCTGACCGAGACGCTGTATCAGGATCTCCGGCTGGTGACCGATCAGGTCGGGGCTTCGGTGCTGTGTCCGTACTTCGTGCCGACCGGGATCAGCCACAGCGACCGCAACCGCCCGGCCGAGCTGGCCGGCGACCAGCCGACCAGGAGCCAGCTGATCGCGCAGGCGATGAGCGACAAGGCGGTGTCGAGCGGCAAGGTCACGGCGGAGACGGTCGCGCAGTCGGTGTTCGCGGCGATGGCTGAGCAGCAGTTCTATATCTACAGCCACCCCAACCAGCTCGGGAATGTGCAGTCGCGGATGGAAGATATCATTGCCAGTCGCAATCCGAGCGATCCGTTCGTCAAGCGCCCAGAGATCGGCGAGCAGCTGCGCAAGGCGCTGCGCGGCGAGGCCGGGACGCGACCGTGAGGCCGGGCCGACCGCGGCCGACCGGCCGGGCCGGACGCGGTGTAGGCGAGCGGGAGCGTGAGGACGCCTCGCGGCGTGCAGCGTGCGGCGGCGGGCGAACGCTGGATCGCCGCGGCGCCGCCGGGTATTCGAACGGAGGGTAGAGTCGTCAGGGGCTGACGTGTGGGGAAACAGCCGCGATGCTCGCCGTGGCAAAATCATCGGTATTGGGCCCGGATCGCGAGCGCGGCTCTCCAGGCGTGCGATCGTGCGTGCGCCGGATCACCCAGCTGTCCTCCCCAGTACTGGAGTCGAACCATGTTCCGCATCAGGGCTCTGTGTCTGCCCAGCGCCGTCCTGGCGCTCGCTACCTCGTGCTCGTTCTCGAGCACGAGCTCGTCGTCTCCGCCTCCGCCTTCGTCGTCGCCCGCGCCCGTCGAGGTGCAGGCCGACGCCGACATGATGGCGGTCCGGCTCGGTGTCGCGATCGACGCCCGCAGCAGTGGGGGAGCGCCACGGCTGGTCCGCGCGGTGTTGCCGCGGCCCGGTGGCGCGGCGATGACCGCCGAGCAAGCCGCGCTCGATCACGTCGCCGCGCTGACGCCGCTGTGGATCGCAGGTCAGCGTCCGGCCGAGCTCGCCACGCACAGCGTGCAGCAGCTGCGCAATGGCGCGTCGGTGGTGCGGCTGCAGCAGCAGATCGATCAGGTGCCGATCCACGAGGGCGAGATCCACGTGCTGGTGCACCCCGATGGCTCGCTCGGCGCGATCTCGGGCACGGTGCTGCCGAGCGCCGGCCGCACCAGGTTTCAGTCGACGGCGCCGGCCGCGGTCGAGCGTGCGCTCGACGCGATGTTCGGCGCCGCGCGCACGCGCCCCGCGATGGTCGAGACCGCGCAGGACGGCGGGTACAGCGGTTTGGCGGTGGCGCCCGCGCCGGAGTTCCGGGTCCAGGCCGCGCGCGCCCGCCGCGAGTTCCTGCCGAGCGACAAGGCCCCGGTGCCGATCTGGGCGGTCGAGCTGATCGGCGAGCCAGTCGGTGGCGGCCAGGCCGGCCAGACCGTGGCGCGGCGCTACCTCGTCTCCGATGTCGACGGCAGCGTGCTGCGCACGGTCGAGCTCACGGCCAACGATGCGTTCGTGTACCGCGTGTTCGCCGAGACCACCGGGAGCCGCAGGCCGCTCGACGGCGCGCTGCAGAGCTTCACGCCGCACCCGACCGGCCTGCCCGATGGCTCGGTGCCCGGTCTGGGGCCCTACCCCCTCGTGGTCCAGGAGGCGTTCAACGGGCCGCACGATCCGTGGCTCGGGCCCACGGCGACCACGACGTCGGGCAACAACGTCGACGCGTTCGCCGACATCGCGCCGCCCGCGGGGTTCAGCGACGGCGATATTCGTCCCGACGTCCGCGCCGGCCGCGTGCTGAACCACATCTATGACTTCACCGCCGAGCCGCTGGCGACCGCCGAGCAATCGAAGGCGGCGGCGGTCAACGTGTTCTACGTGACCAACTGGCTGCACGACTGGTACTACGACTCGGGGTTCACCGAGGCGACCGGCAACGCGCAGGTCGATAACTTCGGGCGCGGCGGGCTCGGCGGCGATCCGCTGGTGGCGCGCGCGCAGTCCGGGGCGCTCAGCGGGCTGCGCGACAACGCCAACATGGTGACCCCCGCCGATGGCCTGTCGCCGACGATGAACATGTTCCTGTGGAGCGGCGTATCGGAGACCCGCCTCACCGCGCCGACCGGCACGCCGGCGACGAGCGTCTTGACCGGCGGACCGCGCAACTTCGACGTCACGGGCACGGTGGTCCTGGCCGACGACGTCACCGGGGATGGCCACGAGGGCTGCGGCCCGGTGACCGGCGCGGTCGCCGGCAAGATCGCGTTCGTCGAGTACCAGTTCGACTGTGGCACCGACCTCGTGGTCGATAACGTCGCCGCGGCCGGCGCGATCGGGGTGATCGTGATGATCGACTTCCCGGGCTTCCCGTCGTTCGTCCTGACCGGCGATCCGGCGGTGAACCTGCCGGGGCTCGTGCTCGGCTTCGATGATGGCGCGGCGCTCGAGGCGGCGCTGCCGGCCACCGCCACGCTGCACCTGTCCACGACGATCGAGCACGACGGCGATCTCGACAACGCGATCGTCGCCCACGAGTGGGGCCACTATCTGCACCACCGGCTGGCGCAGTGCGAGGCGACGTCGCAGTGCATGGCGATGAGCGAGGGCTGGGGCGACTTCAACGCGCTCATGATGATGTCGCGCGGTGGCGACCCGCGCGACGGCACGTTCGGCGCCGGGCTCTACGCGCTCACCGCCGGCGGCCTGGCCCAGTTCGGCGACATCGATCCGGGGTACTTCGGCATCCGCCGGTTCCCGTACAGCACGGATCCCGCCAAGAACGGGCTCCGCTTCCGCCACATCTCCGACGACGCGGCGCTGCCCGACACCGCGGTCAACCCCGGCCCGAGCTTCAACTTCAACTCCGAGCCGCACAACGCCGGCGAGGTGTGGGCCGAGATGCTCTGGGAGGTCTACAACGTGCTGATCGACGAGCACGCCTACGACGAGGCGCATCGCCGGATGTCGGACTACGTGGTCGCCGGCCTGCTGCTGACCCCGCCGGAGGCGACGTACACCGAGGCGCGCGACGCGATCCTGGCGGCGGCGGGCGCGCTCGACACCGATGACATGCTGCTGATCGCCGCCGCGTTCGCCGGCCGCGGCGCCGGGACCTGCGCGGTGGCGCCGCCGCAGACCTCGTTCAACTTCATCGGGGTCGTCGAGAGCGGCACGATCGCCGCCAAGCTGGTGACCAGCACCGCGACGCTGGTCGACGACGGCGCGTCGTGCGATCACGACGGCTACCTCGATCCGGGCGAGTCCGGCACGCTGCACCTGACGATCGCCAATAACGGCGTGGTCGCGGCCGAGCAGGTCGTGGCCACCGCGACGACGACCTCGGCGGGGGTCACGTTCGGCAAGCCTGTCACGATCGCCAAGATCGATCCGCTGAGCCAGGTCGACATCGCGATCCCGGTCCGGATCGCCGCCACCGCGCCGGTCAACACCAGCCTCGACATCTCGGTCGCGGTCAACGCCGACGCCGGCTGCAACACCGGCAAGCTCGTGGTCGCGTTCCACGAGCGGATGGGGGTCGACGAGGTCGCCGCGTCGCAGACCACCGATGGCTTCGAGACCCGCACGCTCGCGTGGACCCGGACCGGCGCGCTGGCCGAGACGTTCTGGAACCGCGCGGCCGGGATCGGCGCGAACCACGTGCTGTTCGGGACCGACGCGCCGTTCCCGACCGACACGCAGGTCGTCTCGCCGGTGCTGCAGGCGAGCCCGACCGCGCCGCTCGTGGTCACCGTGAAGCACGCCTACGATCTCGAGACCGCGGGGCCGTTCGGGCCGTTCTTCGACGGCGCGGTCGTCGAGGTCTCGAGCGATGGCGGCGCGACGTGGCGCGACGTCACGCAGGTCGGCGTCGATCCGCAGTACCCGGTGGTGATCAGCCCCGACGATCCGGCCAACCCGCTGCAGGGCCGCAACGGGTTTGGCGGGCAGAGCCCCGGGTTCCCGGCGCTGCAGCCGCTGTCGCTCAACTTCGGCACGCAGTTCGCGGGCCAGGCGGTCCAGATCCGGTTCCGGCTGGTCTCCGACTTCTGCTGCAACGCTACCGGGTGGACGCTCGACGACATCGCCGTGACCGGCACGGTCAACAAGCCGTTCCCGGGCCTGGTCGCCGAGACCGCCAGGTGCACGGCGCTCGCGCCGGCGAGCGAGCCCGCCGACAGCGATGTGCTCGAGGTTCGCCAGATGCCGTTCAACAGCCTCGACGGCGTGCCGGTCGAGTAGGGAGGCCCGTCACGTCACGACGGGCGTAGACCCCGATCTATCGCGACGGGCTCTCCGGTGGCCACCAGCTGGCGACGTCGATCGGGACGACGTCGAAGGGCTCGATCCTGGCTTCGGGTTCATCGCCGTAGACACCGAGGGTGACCCAGCGACCGGACTCGAGCCGCTGTGCCGTCACCGCTCGGGCCTCGAGATCGACGAGCCATTGGTAGGCAACGCCGATCTTGGCGTAGTACGGCAGCTTGATGAGCAGATCGTGGCGCCGCGTGGTCGGTGACAGGATCTCGCAAACCCAATCCGGCACCACGCGGATCGGCTCGTCGATGGGCATCTCCGGCATGCGCTCGCGCCGCCAGCCAGCGACATCGGGCGAGATCTCCGGCGTGTTTGGCAGCTCGACGCCTGGCTCGGCGACGATCCACCAGCCGCCGGGTCCCCCGCGACCCAGGTCGAATGGGCCGCGGAGATCGGCGCCAATGCCGGTCGCGGTTCGCTGGTGCCGCATTCGCGGCTTGGTCATCGTGTAGAGCACGCCCTCGATGATCTCTCCCACGATGCCCGGGGGCAGGGCATCGAGATCAGCGAGCGTCGGTCGGCTCGTCGTGCCGAAGGGCTTGGTGGGCGTCATGGGGACGTGTTGCTCGGTCGAACGAGCTTCATGATAGCAGCAGTTGTCAGGGAGGGCGGAGCAGCTATCCGGCGGTCTGCAGGCCCGCCGCGATGCCGCCGATCGTGGTGTAGACGATCCGGCTCAGCTGCTCGGTCGCGCCGGCCCCGGCCCGGCGGCGGCGCAGCGCCTCGATCTGGGCGTGCGACAGGATGTCGAGGTAGGCGTTGCGCCGGGCGATCGACGCCGCGAGGTAGGGCCGGCTGTCGAGCAGCGCGGTGCGGCCGAGCGTGGTGTGGAGCGCCGAGAGCGTGCGCGCGTGCTCGGTGGCGATCAGCGCGTAGATCTGCTGGGCGTCGCGATCGGCGAGCGCGGCGTACTCGCCGGCGACCTCGATGTCGGAGCGCACCAGCGAGAGCTCGCAGTTGGCGATCAGCGCGCGGAGGAACCGCGAGCGCTCGACCAGCGCGCGCACCGCCTCGGGGCCGAGCTCGCGGGCGAGCGCCTCGATCGCCGTGCCCACGCCGAACCAGCCGGGGATGCCGTGGCGGCTCTGCGTCCACGAGAACACCCACGGGATCGCGCGCAGCGAGTCGAGCGCGATCCCCGCCTTGCGCGACGCCGGCCGCGAGCCCAGCGGCAGGTGGGCGACGTCCTCGATCGGGGTCGCGGCCACGGTGTAGCGCACCAGGCGATCTTCGTCGGCGGTGAGCTCGAGGTAGCGGGCGCGGGCGGAGTCAGCGGCGCGCTGGATCGCCGGCTCGGTGTCGACCGGGTCGGCGTCGCGCTCGGCGGCGGTCGCGGCGAGCACCGCGGCCAGGGTGAGCTCGAGGTCGCGCTCGGCGATCTCGGGGTGGGCGTAGCGCGCGGTGACGGTCTCGCCCTGCACGGTGACCCGGATCCGGCCGCGCACGGCCTCGGCGGGCTGCGCGCGGATCGCGTCGCTCTCGGGGCCACCGCCGCGGCCGAGCGCGCCGCCGCGGCCGTGGAACAGGGTCAGCGCGATGCCGGCGTCGCGCGACGCCGCGGCGAGCTCGCGCTGGGCGCGGCGCAGCGCGACCGCCGCCGCGACGTAGCCGACCTGCTTGCCCGAGTCGGAGTAGCCGATCATGACCTCGAGCTCGTTGCCGATCTCGGTGCGCAGCGCGGGCAGCGCGAGCACGTCGCGCGCGATCTCGCCGGCGCGGGCGAGATCCTCGAGCTGCTCGAGCAGCGGCACCGGGCGGAGCTCGCCGGGCGCGAGGCCGGCGGCGCGGGCGAGGAACGCGACCTCGAGCAGATCGGAGACCTCGCGCGTGAAGCTCGTGATGTAGCGCTCGCACGCGGCCGGGCCGAGATCGCGGCGGGCGCGGCCGATCACGTCGAGCGTGCCGAGCACCTCCTGCGCCGCGGCCGACAGCCCGCCGTGATCGCGCTCGGGGGCGAGCGGCGCGGCGAGCACCTCGGTGAGCCAGGCCCGCCGGCCGGCCTCGTCGCGCTCGAGGTAGCCGGACCGGCCGCCGCGCGCGAGCAGCTCGGCGACCACGACGTCGTGCACGCCGGAGTGCTGGCGGACGTCGAGCGAGGCCAGGTGGAACCCGAACACCTCGACGCGGCGGATCGCGTCGCGCAGATCCTGGTCGGCGACCTGGGCGAACCCGGCTGCGCGCAGGCTGCGGTCGAGCAGGCCGAGCTCGCGGCGGTAGTCGTCGGCGGTGACGTAGCCCTCGTCGCGGTGCTCGAGCGCGCCGCGCAGCCGGGCCTGCACGTACCACAGCTTCTCGCGCCACGGCTCGTGCATCGTGCGCTTCTGCGCGCCCGCCGCGATCTCGGGCATCCGATCGCGATCGCGCTCGAGCGAGGCCTCGAGCTCGTCGAGCGGGCGATCGGTCAGCCGGCGGCCGCGCTGGTTGACCCGCAGCGCCGAGACCGACAGCGTGCGGCCGAGCTCGACGACGTCCTCGAGGTAGCGGGTCAAGACCGTGGCGCGGTGGCGCGCGAACGTCGCCCGGGTGACCGCGGCGGTGACGTTGGGGTTGCCGTCGCGATCACCGCCGACCCAGGTGCCCCAGCGCAGGAACGCGGGCAGCCGCCACGGCTCGCCGAACCGCGCCGTGAGCCGGTCCTCGATCGTGCGGTAGATCCGGGGCGTGACGTCGAGCAGCGAGCGGCGAAACACGTCGAGCGAGTTCTCGACCTCGTCGAGCGGGGTCGGCCGGCGCGCCCGGGCGTCCTCGGTGGCGTGGAAGCCGAGCACGTCGGCGTCGAGCTCGGCGGCGACCCGCGACCGCCCGGTGGCGTCGAGCTCGCCGAGCAGCTGCTCGATCCGCACCAGGTGATCGAGGGTCGAGCGCCGCCGGGCCTCGGTGGGGTGCGCGGTCAGGACCGGCATCACCAGCGCGCGGTCGAACAGCGCGTGCAGATCGCCCGCGCTCGCGCCGCGATCGATCAGCAGATCGACGGCGGCGGCGAGCCCGTCGGCGGGGTGCTCGCCGCGCGCCCGCAGCGCGCGCAGCCGCTCGCGCTCCTCGGCGATGTTCATGAGGTGGCACTGCAGCGCGTAGGCCCGCGCCGCGTCCTCGAGGCCGTCGTGGTCGAGCGCCGCGATCGACGCGCGGAACGCGGCGCGCCCCCCGGCGAGCGTGCCGGCGCGGAGCTCCTGGGCGGCGAGCCCGAGCTGGCGGCACAGGACATGGGTCTCGGCGCCACCGAGCTTGGTGACCGCGGCGTCGAGCGCGGCGGTCAGGCGGGCGATGTCACGGCGCAGGTGCTGCAGATTTGACATGTCAGGAGACCTCGCGATAAACGGTCCAGCGCCGGACGCCCACCGGCTCGGGCAGCGCCTTCGACGCATACGACAGCACTTCGAGCGCGGCGCCCTGCTCGGCGAGGTACGCGGCCACGCCCGGCGCGCGCAGCGTCGCGTCGCTGAGCGCGACCTGGTAGCCCTCGGCGAGCGCCTGGAGCTTGGCCGCGACGTTGACCGTGCCGCCGAAGAAGTCGGCGTTGGCGTTGAGCCGCACGGCGATGCAGGGGCCGGTGTTGAGCGAGATCCGCAGCCGGATCGGCGTATCGCCGCGCCCGGGGTGGAACGCGTCGTGGATCGCGCGCGACGCCCGCACCGCGTCGATCGGGCTCACGAACGCAGCCATCACGGCGTCGCCGATCGTCTTGACGACCGCGCCTCGGTGCGCGCCGACGATCTGGAACACCTCGTCGAAGTGGCGCTTGATGTCGACGAACGCCGCGGGGTCCCCGCGCGACGCGTAGAACGCGGTCGAGCCGACCACGTCGGTGAACAGCAGCGTCTGCTCGCCGACGCCGAGCCGCACGTCGGCGCCGATGTACTCCTCGGAGAACAGATCGCGAAAGTCCTGGAAGCTCAGGATGTGCCCAGCGCGCAGCGCGTGATCGCTCCAGGTCGCGCGCTCGATGCGGAACACGCCCTCGGCCGCGGCGTCGTTGGCGAGCTCGATCGTCGCGCCGGGGCTCGCGGCGATCACCGTGCCGGCCGCGCGCGGCGCCCACGCGATCCGCGGCGCGCCTCCGTTGCCGACGTCGAGGTACCAGCCGCCGTCGAGATCGTGCCACACCGTGTAGCGGCCGGGCGCGAGGCCCGGGGCGATCTCGACGCGGTGGCCGGGCGCCAGCGTGCGCTGGACGCGGACGTGATCGCGCTTGGCCGGCTCGGCGCTGCAGTAGACCTGATCGGGGATGTCGCGCACCGACGGGTGGACCCGGAACGTGACCTCGACCGACTCCGCGGTGTCGGTCGCGAAGTCGACGCCGCAGGTGTCGCAGCGCGAGCTCGCCTCGAGCTCGGACAGCGCCGGGTGCTCGTCGCGCACGCCGCGGCAGTGCGGGCACACCGTGTCCCACGACAGGGTGAGCAGCCCGGCGCGGGTGGCGTGCAGCGCGACGCGCAGCAGATCGGACTCCGACACCGCCCACACCCGGGCGCGCTCGCGGATCTGGATGCGGTGCAGGTCGGCGGCGTCGCCGGTGCGGATCCAGTCGAGCAGCGGATCGACGCACGCGACGGGCAGCCCCGCGGCGACCAGCGCGGCGCGCTGCTGGCGCAGCCGGGCATCGGCGGCCTCGGGCAACGCCGGGGGCGGCATCATCAGCACGTCGGGCCGCAGCCGATCGAGCTGGTCGGCGAGCGCGGGGAGCACCCGGCGGTACGCGCGCTCGAGCGAGCGAAACCCCAGGCGCAGCGCCGCCGCGCCGACCACGCCGCGCGGCACCGCGCCGAAGTACAGCGACACGCGGGTGCCGGTCGCGATCGGCGCGAGCTCCTGGATCGCGAACATCGCCTTCATGAAGCCGCGCTCGTAGACCCGCAGGCACGACAGCCACTGGTTGGCGACCCAGTTCCACGGCAGCTCGATCCATGCGTGGCGCACGCCGCCGTTGTTCGCCGTGCCCCAGCGCTTGCCGCCGCGCTCCTCGAACCGCATCTCGGCCGTGCCCAGCGCCCGGTTCATCCGCGACGTATCGGCGATGTGCGGCCACAGCGCCTCGGGCGTGCCCTTGACGTCGACCGTCCACAGCCGTTCGATCCGCTTCTCGCTCGCCCACGGCGAGGGAAATGGATGACGCGAGAGCAGCTGCTCGACCGTCAGGGGCGCCCCTTCGGAGTTCCCTGCTAAGGTCAAAGCCGCCATGCAAACGCCAGTCTATCGCAGCTGTGTGCCGTGAAGTCGAGCGAGCTGTTCGATCGGATCGGCGCCGCTGAGCTCGGCTCGGTGATCGCCGATTTCTACGGCCGCGTGTTCGGCGACGTCATGATCGGCTTCCTGTTCCAGGGCAAGGATCGCCAGCACTTGATCGATCGCGAGTACGAGCTGACCTGCGCCCTGCTCGGCGCCCCCGGCGTCACCTACCGCGGTCTGCCGATGCGCGCGGCCCACGCCAAGCACACGATCTTCGGCGGCCACTTCGAGCGCCGGATGCAGATCCTGCGCGAGACGATGCGCGATCACGGCGTCGCGCCCGAGGTCCAGGAGGCGTGGCTCGCGCACCACGAGTCGCTGCGAAGCCAGGTCACCCGCGACCGCGGCTCGGAGTGCGGCGAGACCAGGTCGGCGGGGCCCACGCTCGCGGTCGCGCCGCCCGAGCCGCCGGATCCCGCACGGCCGATCAAGCTCGGCCGGCGCTGAACCTCGCGGACTCCCGCGTCCGGCGTGCGCTACGGCGCCACGAACACGACCGCGGTGCGCGGCGGCACGGTGAACGCGCCGGTCTGGCGATCGTAGCGCGCCTCGCGCGCCGGCCGGGAGTCGGCGGCGCCGGCCCGGCGCTGCACCGGGTGCAGCCGGTACGGCTTGTGGCGCTCGGCGGCGAACACCAGCGTGTGCGGCCGGGTGTCGACGTTGACCAGGTAGAGCAGATCGGCGTCGGCGCGCGGCACGCCGCGGCCGTCGAGGTGGCCGGCGACCACCGTCGGCTCCTGGCCGCTCCCGGTGTTGTAGAACCGGAGCCGCTGCGCGACCTCGGCAGAGCTCCGCAGGTGGAACAGCGGCGAGCTCGCGCGGATCGCGAGCAGATCGCGGAACGCGTCGCGGGTGAACGCGAGGTCGGCCGGCGTGGGCGCGATGCCCGGCGTCGCGAGCAGCGGCTCGAGCGTCGGATAGTCACTGGCGTTGTCGCTCGCGAGCGGCGCGCCCTCGCCGAAGTTGTTGTCGCGGTAGCTCCAGTCGAGCCGGTTGAACCAGTCGCCGCTGTTGAAGCTGTTGCGATCCATCGACTTGCTGCGCAGCGTGTCGACGCCGGCGTGGAAGTACGCGATGCCCTGGCTGAACGCATCGAGCGCGGCGGCGAGCAGCTGGACGCGCGCGCGGTCGGCGGTCGAGGTGTTGTTCGGCAGCTTGTAGACGTTGTTGTCGAACAGCGTCTGGTTGTCGTGGTTCTCGACGTAGTTGACGACCTCGGCGGGCGCGCTGACGTAGCCGGCCGGCTGGCCGTTGTAGTCGATCTGCGACAGCGTCACGGCGCGATCGTCGCCGGTGACCAGCGGGTAGTCGCGCAGCGAGCCGGCGAGGCCGACCTTGACGAGATCGCCGGCGCGCACCAGGTCGGCGCGGGTCTTGCCGCCGCCGCTGGCGTTGTCGTCGTAGGACAGGCCGTTCACGAAGCCCTGGTTCTGGCGCAGGCTGATCCCGCCGTCGAACGGACCGCCGCCGCGGATCGCGTCGCGCGCCCGGTCGCTGAACGTGCCGATACCCGAGCCGTTGAGCGACAGCTGCGAGGCCTGGACGAACCGCGCGCCATCGCCGACCTCGCCGAAGTTCCAGCCCTCGCCGAGCAGGAACACGTCGCGGCCGGTCGCCTGGTCGACCTGGGCCCGGAGCGCCTCGATCACCTTGCGCGGGTGGAAGCTCATCAGATCGAACCGGAACGAGTCGATGTGGTACTGGGTCGCCCAGGTCACCGCCGAGTCGATCATCAGCTTGGCCATCATGAGGTTCTCGGCCGCGGTGTCCTGGCAGCACGTCGAGTGGGTGACGTCGCCGTTGCCGTCGAGCCGGTGGTAGTAGCCGGGCACGATGCGATCGAGCACCGAGCGATCGGCCTGGCCCGACGCCGTGGTGTGGTTGTAGACGACGTCCATGCCGACCCGCAGGCCGGCGTCGTGCAGGCCCATCACCATCGCGCGCAGCTCGCGGATCCGGCTCGCGCCGTCGTCGGCATCGGTCGCGTAGCTGCCCTCGGGCGCGGTGTAGTGGAACGGATCGTAGCCCCAGTTGAAGCAATCCGCGTCGCGCACGGCGGCGACCTGGGCTTGCTGCGCCTCGGAGGCCGGGCCGGCATCCGGGATCGCCGGGGTCGCGCAGCCGCGCTCGGGCACCGTGGCGAAGTCGAACACGGGGAGCAGGTGGACGTCGGTGAGGCCGGCGCGCGCCAGGCCCCGGAGGTGGCGCATGCCGTTCGAGGCGCGATCGGTGAACGCGAGGAACTTGCCGCGGTGGCCGGCCGGCACCGTGGGGTCGGCGGCCGAGAAGTCGCGGACGTGGAGCTCGTAGATCGTCATGTCCACGGGGCGCTGCGCGGTCGCCGGGGCGCGGTCGCGATCCCAGCCGCGCGGCGCGAGCGCGTCGTCGTCGAGATCGGCGAGGTAGCTGTGCTGCGAGTCGGCGTCGAGGCTCACCGAGTAGGGATCGGTGACGAGGTTGCGGACCACGCCCGTGCCGCGCACGAACACCTCGACGGCGTAGCGGTAGTAGTCGCCCGGCCGCGCGGCGACCGCGCTCGCCGACCACACGCCGGTGGCGGCGTCGCGCGCCATCGCGACGGGCGGGCCGGCCGTGCGCTGCGCGCCGCGGTACACGCACAGCGAGACCCGGCGCGCCGTCGGCGCCCACAGCGTCAGCCGGGCGCGGCCGTGGTGGACCCGGGCGCCGAGATCGGCGACCTCGGTCGCGGCGTGGAACCGGTCGTCGAGCAGGCCGGCGAGCTGCCCGGTGGTCGCGCCGAGCACGCCGCCGGCGGCGTCCTCCTGCACGATCACGAGCTGGTCCGCGATCACCGCGTCGAGCGCGGCCGGGTCGGCGACCGCCAGCGTCGCGCCGGCGCCGACGAACTTGAAGCGCTCGGCGATCGCCGGCGGCAGCGGTCCGGTGACCACCGACAGCGCGAGCGCGCCATCGGCGCCGGTCACCGGGGCGCCGGCGCGCGCGACGATCTGGCCGGTCGCCGAGTGATACAGCCGGAACGCGCCGGTGGTATCGGCGCCGGGCCACCGCACGAGGCCGCGGCTGAGCCACACCGCGCGCGCGTCCGTCGTGCTGGCCACGCGCACCGTGCCCGGGTCGGCCGGGTCGCCGGCGGCGTCGCGGAAGATCGCCGGATCGCCGGCCGCGATCCACAGCTCGCCGCCGCGCCGGAACTGCCACAGCCGATCGGCGTCGACGTCCTTGGTGTCGCCGGCGTGGACGATGAAGCCGAAGCCGGTCGCGTGGGGGTCGGTGAAGTTCGCCGCCTCGACGCGGAAGATCGCGCCGAACCCATCGAACGCGGTCGGCGGGAGCGGGGCCGTCCACGCCACGCCGGGATAGTCGGCGAGGAACTGGCCGGCATCGCCGATCTGCCAGACGTGGAGTCCCCAGGGGGCGTACTGGCCATCGGGGCGGTGGTAGTGGACCACGACGCTGACCGCCGCCGAGCCGGTGCCGGTGGCCGGCGGCACCGCCGTGATCAGCGTGCTGAGCGCGGTCGCGTTGCAGAGGTCATCGCCGGGCGGCGGCGCGGGCGGCGCGAGCTCCGCGATCGCCTGATCGGTGGCGGTGGCAGGCGGCTCGCCGGCGCAGCCAGCGGCGAGCAGGGCGATCGCGAGCGCGGGAAGATACGTTCTCGAATGCGACATGAGCAGCTCCGGTACGCGGAAGCGGTGGGGGGCGCCGCGATCGATGGGCGATCCTCGGCGCGGATCGACTCTGCAGGCCGTCGGCGAGATGATCAACGCCGCCGCCACGCCTCACGACAACGCGCGGCGTCAGCCGGGCAGGGCTGGGGCACGTTGCCCGCGCGCGCGTCGAGAACCGCAACGTTTCGACGCCGAGCGTCAGCGCGGTCGCCAGGCGCGCGCGGCGAAGATCAGCACCTCTACGCCCAGGGTCAGCGCGACGTTGATCGCGGCGCACGCGACCGCGACCAGCGCGGCGGGGATCAAGACCAGCCAGACCGGGCCCGGCAGGTCGACGTACGGCGGCGGAAAGAACGCCCAGATCCCGCCCGCGGTCACCATCGTCAGCATGAGACCGGTCCAGGCGATGCCGTTGGCCTCGGCGAGCCTCGCGCCGAGGGTCGGCTGGTTGCGCAGCGCCCAGAGGCTCGCGACCAGCTGTACCACCATGCTGATGAGGCCGTAGCGCACCATCTGGCCGGCGAGGTGGCCCTGCGCCGGCACCAGCGACGGCGAGAACCGCTGGCCAACCGAGGCGAGCAGGCCGTAGTACACGACGAAGAACGCCGGGATCGAGACCAGGAGCACGCGGCGATGGAGCGCCAGCACGCGGCGGCGGATCAAGATCAGCGCCAGGCCGCCTGCCAGGAGGGCGCCGCCCACCACCATGGCGACGCGCTGGGCGCGATGCGCGAGTACGTCGTCGGCCGCGGCGGTCTCGGCGTCGGCGACCACCTGGCGCGTGAAGCTGAGCCGGCGGTGATCCGCGGCGACCAGCCGGGCCCGCACGGTCTCGTCGGTGTGCGGCGCGCCGTCGGGGCCCGGGGCGCGGTGGCCGCCGGCCGGGCGGCGCGCGACCCCGCTGGCCTCGACGGCGAGCAGCTCGGTCAAGGTGCGGCCCAGGCCGTGGCCGGGCGCCGGCAGCCCGAGCAGGGCCGCCACCGTCGGCGCGATGTCGATCAGCCGGGCGTCGGTCGCCGCGGCGCCCGGCCGGATCCCGGCGCCCGCGGCGATCAGCGGCACCGCGAGCACCTCGGGCTCGGCGCCGCCGTGGCCGCCGCGGTCGGTGTGGCCGTGATCCGCGGTGACGATCACCGCGTCCTGCTGGAGATCGACGCGCGACAGCACGCGGGCGATCGCGTGATCGGCGGCCGCTGCAGCCTCGCGGTACGCCGGGCTGTTGCCGCCGTGGGCATGGCCGGCGGCGTCGACCGCGCCGACCAGCAGGATCACCAGATCGGTATCACCGGCGGCGAGCGCGCTGCCGGCCTCGCTGAACCCGCCGGGCCACGGCGCGTAGCGCGCGTCGTCGAACGGCGACGCGAGGTCGGCGTCCGGCGAGCGGACCCCCGGCTGCGACACCGGCTCCTCGATGCTGTCGGGGTCGGGCGCGCTCTCGGGGTCGAGGTCGAGCGGCGGCAGCGCGGCCACCGTGACCCCGGTCGGCCGCTTGCGGCGCAGGAACATGCGCGGCAGCACGTCGTAGTCGGTCGCGGTCGCGACGTGCAGCCCGGCGGCGCGCGCCCGGTCCATCAGGGAATCGAGGAGCACCGGCGCGTTGTGGTGGTTGGTGCGCACCCCGCTCGCCCCGGGCGGCACGCCGGTGAGGATCGAGACGTAGTTGGGCCGCGACCAGCTCGGGTAGTGCGACATCGCCTCGCTGTCGACCCCGCGGCGGCGCAGCTCGTCGAGGAACGGCAGCTCGTACGAGCGATCGAGCCGGAGGCCGTCGATCACCACGAGGAACACCCGGCGCGCGAGCCGCGGCGTGCGCGGATCCTCGATCGCCGGCGCCACCCGGGCCAGCGCCGGCTCGCTCTGCTCGAGGTCGAACATGAACGACGCGCCGGCGAGCCCGGCCTGCACGGCGCCGAGCGCGCCCAGCACGAGCAACGCGATCGCCGCGCCGACCACCTGGCGCGTCGGCGCGGTCTCGGAAGCGCCGCGCAGCGACCGCATCCCTGGAGTGTAGCTGTCCGCACCACCACGGCACCCGCAAACGATCGCGCGCGGCTGCGCGCGGTTCGTCGTTGGCCGGCGCCGGGCAACATGTTAGTGATGGAGCACGATGTGGTATCTGGGATCCGTCCCGCACCAACCAGACGTCACGGGGTAGGCGCGACCCACGCTGCTCATGACCCCTCGGCCCCTCGGCCGACCACCCCCGACTCTGACGTTTTGCGAGGACCCCATGGATACCCAGCTCAAGTTGCTCCGTGACCAACCGGCCGAGCTCGCGCCGATCAAGCACCTCAAGCCGTCGGTCGATCCGTCGACCCTGTTCCACCGCCAGCTGCTCGACGGCGCGTTCTGGCAGCGGATCCCTGCTTACCGCCTGATCGACGAAGCCACGTTCCTCGACCACAGCTGGCAGGCCAAGAACACGATCACCAACCCGCAGAAGCTCTTGCAGGCGGTCCAGGATCTGGTGCCTCAGACGTTTTACGACGACGTCTCGCAGGGCTTCAAGCTGGCGCCGATGTCGATCCGGGTGTCGCCCTACCTGCTCTCGCTGATCGACTGGGCCGACGCCTACAACGATCCGCTGCGCCGGCAGTTCGTGCCGCTCGCGTCGCGCCTCCTGCCCGATCATCCCAAGCTCACGCTCGACTCGCTGCACGAGCAAGAGGACGCGCCGGTCCCCGGGCTGACCCACCGCTATCCCGACAAGGCGCTGTTCCTCGCGCTCGACACCTGCCCGGTGTACTGCCGGTTCTGTACCCGGAGCTACGCGGTCGGCGTCGATACCAGCGAGGTCGAGAAGGTGTCGCTCAAGGCCACCGAGGAGCGCTGGGACCGCGCGTTCCGCTACATCTCGGAGCGCCCCGAACTCGAGGACATCGTGGTCTCGGGCGGCGATAGCTACCAGCTCAAGGCGCGCCAGATCAGCCTGATCGGCAACCGGCTGCTCGAGCTGCCCAACATCCGCCGGATCCGGTTCGCGACCAAGGGCCCGGCGGTGATGCCGATGAAGCTCATCACCGATCTCGAGTGGCTCGACGCGCTGACCGCCGTGGTCGAGCGCGGCCGCAAGCTGCACAAGGAGGTCGTGCTCCACACCCACTTCAACCACCCCAACGAGATCACCGCGATCACCAAGCGGGCGCTCGATAACGTGTTCCAGCGCGGCATCATCGTTCGCAACCAGTGCGTGCTGCAGCGCGGGGTCAACGACTCGGTCGCCACCATGCAGCTCCTGGTCAAGCGGCTCGGCCACTGCCAGGTCCAGCCGTACTACGTCTACGTCCACGATCTGGTGAAGGGCGTCGAGGATCTTCGCACCACGCTGCAGACCGCGCTCGATATCGAGAAGGCGGTGCGCGGCGTGACCGCCGGGTTCCACACGCCGACGTTCGTCGTCGACGCGCCGGGCGGCGGCGGCAAGCGCGTCGCGCACAGCTTCGAGCACTACGATCGCACCACCGGGGTCTCGGTGTTCTCGGCGCCGTCGGTCAAGCCGGGCCTGTTTCTGTACTTCGATCCGGTCGATACGCTGGCGCCGGAGATCCAGGCGCGCTGGAAGATCGTCGCCGAGCAGGACAAGATGATCGACGACGCGATCGCCAAGGCGCGCGCCAACGTGGCCGCCAGCGCGCGGGCCTCGAGCGTCCGCTAGCGAGCGGTCATGCGCGCGAGGGCGCGCTCGATCTTGGCGGCGTCCTGGGCTGCCCGCGGCAGCGGCCCCAACGCACACCGCGGCTCATGGTGGGGTGAACCGCGCGGTTCCCGCGGCGCGGTCGATGTCGGCTTCGAGCAGGAACATATCGAACGGCGCGCACGGATCCCCGTGATCATGGACGAACCGCCGCGTCGGGTGACCGCGTGACACCGTGACGACCGCCGACGGATGATCGGTCACGATGCGATCCGTGGCGCATTGCCACGCCGGAACCTGTTCCGCTGCGCGCGCGAGCCGCTCGACCTCGGCGGGAGCGACCGTGCGCCACTCGGTGCCGCGGGGCAGGTTCTTCTCGCCCTGGAACTCGACCGCGCCGTCCTGGTACAGGGTCACCGCGTAGACCGGGCAGTGACCGAGGCACTCGGTGCGCTCCATGCGCACGAACCAGCTCGGCGTTCGCGTATGCGCGCAGGCGGCCAGGGCACATACGTGCAGCGCGAGCGCCACCACGGGACGCGTCACTTGAACTCCACCCCGACGCGAAGCCCGCCGCCGTAGTCGATCGGCCGCTTGTCGCCCACGACCGGGAGCAACACGAAGCCCTCGGCACCGACGCGGACGCGTTGGAACAGGCGCGTGCCGATCCCCGCAAACGGCGACAGGTCGACGCGGCCGTCGACGGGACCCGACAGCGCGCCGGTCCCGACGACCCGCAGCCCGCCCGTGGCGTACAGCCACGGCTCCTGGAACTCGAGCCCGACGCCGAGGCTGCCGCCGAGCCGGGTGGGCGAGCCGACCAGCTCACCCTCGAGCGGCACCTGGAATCGCGCGAGCGGGCTCCGATAGAGCACGTGCGCGTAGCGAAGCGAGAACCCGATGCCGCCCTCCTTCTGGAAGAACAGCCCGACGCCGAGCAGGTTCGTGTGCGGCTTCTGCGCGGCGCGCGCACGCTTGTCACGCTCGCGCTCTTCGGCGGTAGCCCGCTTGGAATCCCAGACCTCGAGCTTGAAGTTCGGTCCGCCCGCAGCCTCGACCGCATCGCGCTGCGCGTCGGTCGATGGCTGCCAGCCGATCAGGTCGAGCCGGCCCCTGAAGTACGCGAGCCGCAGGCTCTCCTCGGGAGAGTCGACCTCGTAGGTCCGGAACGGACCATGCATAGCGTCGAGCAGCGTATCGACGGTGGCGACGTACTTCGCGTAGGCCGGGAATGCCCCGCGCACCTCCGCCGCGAAGTGTTCGGTGACCCCCTCCTTGAGCTCTGGCTTGTCGCGGAGCGCCTCGCGGAACGCGGGGTGAGTCATGGCGTGGATGACCTCGTGCACCGCAGCGCCGTACGGGTCGTTGGTGAAGCGCGGCAGGTCGATCTGGAACGCGCTCGGCTCGTACTCGCCGCCGACGCCACCAGCCTCGGCCGTGGCTTTGAGCTGCGCCGCGACCTTCGCGTCGCTCATCACCAGCTCGATGAGCGCGCGCCGCACCATCGCCCTCGACAACACGCCGAGCGGCCGCAATGCATTCGCGCACTCGTCGCACTCGCCGATCATCGTGTTCGCCAGCGATTCGGCCGCATCGTCGCTCACGCCGAGAGACACGACGACCTGGTGGGCGGCGCCGCGCTGCGCGGCCGGCGTGGTTGCGTCCTTGCTGAGCGTGACGCCATGGTCGAAGTAGCCGTCGAACTTGCCGTTCACCGCCGCTTGCGCCTTCTGCACGATGTCGAAGGCCTCCGCGGTGTCGTGAACCTTCTCGGGCAGCCTCTGCCGGAGGGCGGCGGCCGCGATCGTGTCCACGAACGGCTGCTTCAGCCGCTGCGCGAGCTCGGCCGTCTCCCTGGCGTCGAGCTTCCGCCCGGTGTCGGTGAAGTGCGGCTTCTCGTCTGCCGTCACGGGCTGGTCCGTCGTTGCGCCGTACTGGCCGATGAGGCCCTGGATCTCGCGCTCCTCGCTTTGCGACGGATAGTGCGGTGTCCCGTCGCAATACATCGTGCGGGGCGCACCGTGCGCAGCGTGCGCGAGCTCGTGGGCGATCAGCGCGCGGCCGTCGGGCGTGCCGGGGACGAACCGCTCCGGTGGAATGAACAGCTCGCGATCGACGGTGACCGCGCGCGCGTGCGCGAGCCGCGCGATCTGGGACGCGCGGTCATCGACGTGAAACCGCACGCCTTCGAGCGAGCCGCCGACCATTGGCTCGAAGTGCGCTCGCCCCGAAGCTGACAGCCCCCGGGCTCCACCGCCAGCGGGCTCGCTCACCAGCGACTCGGGCGGCGGCATCATCGCGCGACTCCGCGCGGCCACGCCGCGAGCCAGCCGCTCGTCCCCGCTGTCATGGCCAGCGAATGCGCTCACTGCTTCCTCGTCCGTCGAGATCCGCGTCGTGCGCTCGGGCGGTGTGACGGGAATCCGCGCGAAGTCGAAACCAGGACGCGCGGCCGGGGGCGCGGTCCGGACCGTGGGCCGCCAGGCGCTGCCGGTCGCGGTCGATGCGCTCGCCACGAGCGATGACGTGCGCAGGGGCGACGACCGCTTTGCTTGTACCCGAGCCGCCCACGTCACCATCCTCATCGCGCGATTGTACCGGCGAGTACGCCAGGGCGACAAGCACGATAGCGTGTGACGCGGTCAGTACTTCACGTCGGTCGAGTCGGCCACCGTGATCGTCACCGTGTTGGCGCCGCGCTCGACGGTAGCGGGGCGGGCGAACGAAAGGCCTGCTGACGTCGGGTTCGATGGGCGGCTGCGCTGTAGTGACGGTCGAACGAGGGATTTCCAGGGATTTCCAGGGATGCGGCATGACTCGCACGGTCGAGGCTTGTCCGAGCGGTTGACCTGCGGCGTCGCCATTGCCGAGCCTCCGACGCCGATCCCGCCCGCGAGACGCCTTCAAGAAGGGTCATCGATTGGGCCGGCTCGGTGCGCTGGTAGTCACGTGAGCGCGGCGCGCCAGGCGGCTTCGTCGAACCCGATCAGCACGACGCCGTCGCCGATCGCGAGCGGTCGCTTGATGAGCTTGCCATCGCCGGCGAGCGCGGCGAACGCCTGCGCGTCGGTCAGGGTCGCGAGCTTGGCCTTGAAGTTGCCGGCGCGGTACGACTCACCGGCGACGTTGAACAGCTTCTTGATCGGCACGCCGGCCTGCTGGGCCGCGCGCGAGAGCGCCGCCGCGCTCGGCGGCTGCTTCACGATGTCGATCGGCTCGAACGCGATCGCGTTCGCCCTGAGCCAGGCGAGCGCCGTCTTGCAGGTCGAGCAGCTGGGGTAGTGATAGACGACGAGGGCCACGCGCCAGTTGTCGCACGAGCCGTCACATGCAGGCGTCGCACAGGCCGCGCATCTGCACCTCGACCCGCTTCTGGCGGATCGCGCGCGGCGCCTTGGCCCGCGTGACCACGTAGTCGACGTCTGGCAGGCACTCGACGCTGCCGCACTCGGTGCACACGAAGTGGGGGTGCGCCGCGGCCTGGTGGCCGCCGGTGATGGCCTCGAACCGCCAGATGTGATCGCCGACGTCGGTGCGGCGGGCCAGGCCTGCGTCCGACAGGTCGGTCAGGTTGCGGTAGATCGTCGCTGGGTCCCACGCCTGCGAGGCGAGCTTGGTGACCACGTCGCTGTGCGAGACCGGCGAGCCCGCGGAGCGCAGCAGGTGCAGCACCGCGATCCGCGACGGCGTCGCGCGCAGGCCGGCCTCGCGGACGGCGGCGCGCAACGTCTCGAGATCCTCTCGGCGAAGTGCCATGATGGCGACTGTACGGCAGCCGGTCGCCGGTCGCAAGGCACATGCAATGTGGTTGCGTCTGTCGGACGCGCGACGCGGGTCAGCCCGTGGTGCGGGTGCGGAATCTCCGGATCGCGAGCGGCGCCGAGACGACGAGCAAGATCACCGCCCAGGCGCAGGCCATCCCGACCGGGTGGCGCAGCGGCCACGCCGGATCGTCCGGGACGGCGGTCGGGTTGCCGAACAGCTCGCGCACGGCGGCGGCCATCGTGCTGACCGGGTTCCACGACGCGATCACGCGCAGCACCGGGGTCAGGCCGCCGAGCGGGACGAAGGTGCTGGCGAGGAACGTCATCGGAAACACGATCAGGAACACGACGCCCTGCGCCGCGTCGGGCGAGCGCACGATCAGGCCGAGCAGCGTGCCGAGCCACACCATCGCGAACGCGAACAGGATCAACAGGCCGAGCCCGGCCAGCGCGTGCGGCAGATCCGCGTGGATCCCCCAGCCGATCACCAGGCCGGTGAGCAGCATGACCGTCATGCCCAGCATGCTGGCGCACAGCTCGGCGAGCACGTGGCCGCACAGGTACGCGGCGCGCGAGGTCGGCAGCGTGCGGAAGCGATCGACCACGCCCTCGCCGAGGTCGGTCGCGATCGCGGTCGCCGGGCCCATGATGCCGAACCCGAGCGACTGCACGAGCACGCCGCCGATCAGGTAGTCGCGGTAGCTGCCGCCGGGGATCGCGATCACGCCGCCGAACACGTAGGCGAACAGCAGCACGAACATCAGCGGCTGCAGCGTGACGTCGAGCAGCTTCTCGGGGATCTGGCGGACGTGCGCGAGGTTGCGCCGCGCCATCACGAGGCTGTCGGCGACGAGGTGGCGCGCCATCATGCGGCCTCCACGGCGGCGGCGGTGCGGCCGGCCTGGGTGATCGTGAGGAACACGTCGTCGAGCGTGACCTCGCGGCGCTGGACATCGACCGCGTCGATCCCGGCGGCGTCGAGCGCTCGCACGAGCTCGATCAGCCGGGTGCCCGGGCGCATCGGCGCGATCAGGCGCGGCGGGTCGAGCTCCTCGACCGCGGGCGCCTCGAGGAACGGATCGAGCGCCGCGTGGCCGCGGGCCAGCTCGTCGCGCCGCGCCAGGGTGACGACGATGCGCTCGCCGCCGATCCGCGCCTTGAGCTCGGCGGGCGTGCCGCGCGCGGCGACCTTGCCGCGGTCGAGCACGACGATATCGTCGGCGAGCCGGTCGGCCTCCTCGAGGTACTGCGTCGTGAGCACCAGCGTCGCGCCGCCGCGCACGTGGTCGCGCAGCAGCTCCCACAGCTGGTTGCGGCTGTACGGATCGAGCCCGGTGGTCGGCTCGTCGAGGAACAGCACCGGCGGCGACGCCACCAGGCTCGCCGCGAGATCGAGCCGGCGCCGCATGCCGCCCGAGTAGGTCTTGACCAGCCGGTCGGCGTCGGCCGTGAGCTCGAGCCGGTCGAGCAGCTGGGCGGCGCGCTGGCGGGCGTCGTTGCGCGACAGGTGGTACAACCGGCCCACCATCTCGAGGTTGGCGCGCGCGGTGAGCAGGCCGTCGACCGTGGCGGCCTGGCTGGCGACGCCGATCCGCTCGCGGACCTGGGCGGCCTGCCCGACGACGTCGTAGCCGGCGACGCTGGCGCGGCCCTCGGTCGGCTGCGCCAGCGTGGTGAGGATGCGCAGCGCCGTGGTCTTGCCGGCGCCGTTGTGGCCGAGCAGGCCCAGCACCTTGCCGGCCGGCGCCGACAGGTGGACGTTGCGCAGCGCCCACAGCTCGCCGAACCGCTTGCCGAGCGCCTCGGCGAACACCCCGGTCTCGTTCGTACTTCGTACGGTGTTGTCGTACAGCATACGAATACGCTACCAGTACACTGTACGAATGGCAAAGCAAAACGCGCGCCCCGACGCGCCGATCTGGGTGCGGCCCGCGCCTGGCAGCCGGCGCCCCAAGCTGAGCCGCGAGCAGATCGCCCAGGCCGCGCTCGCGATCGCCGACTCCGAGGGCTTCGCCGAGGTGTCGATGCGCCGGGTCGCCGCCGAGCTCGGGGTCGGCACGATGACGCTCTACTACTACGTGAAGACCAAGGACGAGCTGGTCGCGCTGATGGACGACGCGCTGGCGGGCGAGGCGGTGCTGCCCGCCGATCAGCTGCCGTCCGGCTGGCGCGCCGGTCTGACCGCGATCGCGCGGTCCAGCCGCGACGTGTTCATGCGCCACGCGTGGGCGCTGTACTCGCTCCGCGGCGCGCGCGTCGGCCCCAACGGCCTGCGCCACATGGAGCAGTCGCTCACCGCGGTGAGCGACACGCCGCTCGACGTGCAGGGCAAGTTCGGCCTGCTGTCGATCGTCGATGACTACGTGTTCGGCCACGTGCTGCGCAGCAGCGAGGCATGGGCCCACCCGATGGATCACAAGACCCTGGTCCGGATCAAGAACTTCTTCGAGGCCCAGCTCGCGACCGGACAGTACCCCCAGCTCGCCGGCGCGCTCGGCGGCGGGGACATGCTCGGCGTGTTCGCGAAGATCGCGCAGTGGATGAGCGGCGACGCGCGGTTCGAGTCCGGGCTCACGGCGCTGCTCGACGGCATGGAGCGCCAGATGTTCGCCGGCCCACCGGCGGCTCCGCCCGCTCGCGCGCCACCCCCCAGCGCGGTCCCCGCCCCCACCGCCACACACGCTGCGCGCCCCGCGCGCGGCGGCCGCCGAGCCCGGGCCCCGGAGGCCGCCGCCGGCCCGAGCGCCGAACACGCGCGTCCCCGGCGGGGGTGGTCCGCCCGCGGCGGCGGTCGTGCACGCCGGTGACCGCGCCGTCGCGGCCCGCGCGCCGTGGGTCGGCCTGATTCCGGCGCAGCAGCCCTGGCGACCCCGTGCGCAGCGCCGGGCGGTCTGGCATCGTAGCGGCGTGACCGCCGATCCGTGGAGCGCCGTGTTCCAGCGATTTGCCGACGCGCTCAACCCGCCCCGCGACGGCGCCGCGCTGCGCGCGGCCGTGGTCGACGACGTGCGGGTCGATCGCCACGGCCCTGGCGCGCGCGGCCTCGGGCCGATCGTCGAGATCTTCCGCGGCGCCGCGCGCGTCGCCGGCTGGATCGCCCGCACGCCGGCCGTGGTCCGCTTCGCGCTGGCCGGCGCACCGTGGGTCGACTGCGACGGCGCGGGCTGCATCGAGTACGCCGTGCGCGCGGGCGAGTTCCACAACGGCGGCCTGTGGGTCGCGCGGCTCGCCCCCGATGGCCGGCTCGCGTTCCTGTCGCATCATCCGTTCGCGCTGCGGGCGCCCGAGACTTGAGTGGCGCCACGTCCCGGCTCGATCCTCCGCCTGCCGTTTCGCCACAACGCCAAGCCCGAGCTCGGGTTCGAGATCTTCCGGCTGTCGCAGCTGCTCGCGCGCTCGACGCGCGGCCGCGGCCTGGAGATCGTCGCCGCCCCGCACCGCAACGAGTTCCACTCGGTCTACGTCGGCCTGCGCGGCCGGGGCCAGCTGATCATCGACTTCGCGCCGGTGCCGCTCGGCGCCCGGCGGCTGGTGTTCGTGGCGCGCGGCAGGGTCCAGCAGTTCGTGCCCGACCCGCGGGTCGAGGCCTGGATGCTGCTGTTCTCGCCGGAGTTCCTGCTCGCCGGCGGCGACCGCCCGGATCCGCTCGCGGCCGCGGCGACGCTGTCACCGTCGTGGGCTCAGCCTTCGATCGCCGTGTCGGCGGCCGAGGCGCGCGCGCTGATCACGCTGGCCGGCCAGCTCGACGACGAGCACGCGCGGCCGTTCGACGAGGCCCAGCCCTGGGTGCTCGCGGGCCTGTTGCGCGTGCTGATGCTGCGCGCCGAGCGGCTGCTCGATCGGACGGCGCCGGTGCCCGCGCCGCTGCAGCGGTTTTTTACCGTGCTCGAGCAAGACCATGCGATGACCCGATCGGTCGAGCACTACGCCCGGCGCGCGGGAATCTCGGCGCGCCGGCTCGCCGAGCTGGTCCACGGCCACACCGGGACGTCGACCAAGCAGCTGATCGACGAGCGGGTGATCCTCGAGCAAAAGCGCCTGCTGGTCCACACCGATCTCTCGGTCAAGGAGCTCGCCGCGCGCACCGGCTTCGCCGAGCCCACCAACCTCGTGAAGTTCTTTCGGCTGCACGCCGGGATGACGCCGCTCGCGTTTCGCGATCTGCACCGCCGCGGAATTTTACCATCACGCCGCCGATCCTGACCTCGCGGTCTGGCGCCAGATGGCTACTCTCATGCGACTCACCAAGGAGCTCGTCATGTCGAAGTCATTCGCTCGCATCGTCGCCACGGCCGCCGCCGCGCTCGCCGCCACCACCGCCACCGGGGTCGCGGCGCCGGCCGCGCTGACCACCACCGTGTTCACCGCCTCGCCCGGCGGGTTCCTCGTCGACTCGACGATCGTCGCCGGCGACAAGGACGCGATCTTGATCGATGCGCAGTTCGATCTCGCCGACGCGCACCGCCTGGTCGCGGCGATCCTCGAGACCAAGAAGCACCTCACCGCGGTCTACATCACCCACGCGCATCCCGATCACTACTTCGGGCTCGCCGTGATCCACCAGGCATTTCCGGCCGCCAAGCTGGTCGCGTTGCCGGCGGTCGTCGAGGAGATCAACCGCACCTGGCACGACAAGGTCAAGCAATGGGGGCCGCTGTACGGCGAGCTGGTCCCGAGCGAGCCGGTGCTGCCGAGCGCGCTTCCGGGCACGACGCTGACCCTCGAGGGCCAGACGCTCGAGATCCACGGCGGCGTCCAGGGCGACGCGGCCGACAACTCCTACGTCTGGATCCCGTCGATCAAGACGGTGGTCGCCGGCGACGTCATCTATCGCGGCGTCCACGCGTGGACCGCCGAGACCAACCCGGCCCAGCGCCGGGCGTGGCGCAAGACGCTCGACGAGCTGGCGGCGCGCCGTCCGACCACGGTGATCGCCGGCCACAAGGATCCGAAGCTCGCGAACGACGCCGGCGCGATCGAGGCGACGCGCACGTACCTCGACGCGTTCGATGCCGCGGTCGCGTCGTCGAAGACGGCGGCGGAGG
>Ga0302323_100000540_pt1 | contig 30136 bp, 24 predicted proteins | sample Fen_T0_3_FD_201950 | JGI IMG/M metagenome (GOLD analysis project Ga0302323, IMG submission 201950) | Peat permafrost microbial communities from Stordalen Mire near Abisko, Sweden - Fen_T0_3 | ecosystem: Environmental > Terrestrial > Soil > Wetlands > Permafrost | place: Sweden: Abisko...
GTTGCTTCAGACTGGCGTAGTAGGTTTGCAAGGTGTGTGCCACCGCGCGCGCCGTGCCGCCGGGGAAAATCGCGATGCGGTAGCCGATCGCCTCCAGGTCGGCCGCGCTCTTGATCGGCGTCTTGCCGCCTTCGACCATGTTGGCCAGCAGCGGCACGCGGCCGGCGAAGCGCGCGTTGACCTCGCGCATCTGCGCCTCATCCTTCACCGCTTCGATAAACAGCACGTCGGCGCCGGCTTCGAGGTAGCGCTCGGCACGCTCCAGAGCGGGGGCGAAGCCTTCCACGGCTACCGCGTCGGTGCGGGCGATGATCAAGGTTTGCTCGCTGCTACGCGCATCCAGGGCAGCCTTGATCTTGCCGACCATCTCGGCGCTGCCCACCACGCCCTTGCCGTCCAGGTGGCCGCAGCGCTTGGGGAAAGTCTGGTCCTCGATCTGGATCAGGTTGGCGCCGGCTCGCTCCAGGCGCGCCACTGTGCGCCGCATGTTCAGCGCATTGCCAAAGCCGGTGTCGGCATCGACGATGATGGGGATGGAAATGCGTTCGCGGATGGTGGTGACCGTCTCGCACACCTCGCTCATGGTGGTCAGCCCGACATCGGAGCGGCCCAGGCGGGTGTAGGCGATCGAGGCGCCGGAGAGGTACACGGCTTCAAAGCCGCTTTGCTCGGCGACGAGTGCCGTCAAGGCGTCGTAAACGCCGGGCGCCAGCAGCAGGCGCGGCTCGGCGATGCGCTGTTTCAGGTTCATGCCGGTCTCCCTGGCTGTTCTCGTTGTAGTTTCTTTTCCAGGTGCGGCAGCAGGCCGCCGTCGCGCACCATGGCGAGCAGAAAGCCGGGTATCGGCTCGCAGCGCCATTGCTGGCCGCCGGCCTGCAGCACCCCGGATTCGGGGTCGATGTCGCAAGGAAGGTTGTCGGCAATCTGCGGAGCGCCGTCGCACACCAGAACGGGCAATCCGAGATTGAGCGCATTGCGGTAGAACAGGCCGGCAAACGAGGGCGCCAGCACCGCGGCCACGCCCAGGTGCTTGAGTGCCTGCGGTGCCTGCTCGCGCGATGAACCCGCGCCGAAATTGCGCCCGGCGACGATCACGTCGCCGGGCTTGACCTGGGTGGCGAAGCCGGGCAACACGTCTTCCAGGCAATGGCGCGCAATTTCGTCGATGCCGAACTTCATGTAGCGTCCGGGCGCCAGCACGTCGGTATCGACGTTCTCGCCCAGCTTCCAGGTGCGGCCGCTCATTGCAGTCCTCCTTGCAGCATCTCCCGCGGATCGCAGATCCGGCCCTGCACCGCGGCGGCGGCCACCGAGTAGGGCGAACCCAGGAACACCCGCGAACTGGCGGCGCCCATCCGGCCCTTGAAATTGCGCGCGGTCGAGGAGATCACGTTGGTGTCTTCGCCGAAGCGATACTCGCCGTAGCCGGCGCAGGCGCCACAGGCGGTGGGCAGCAGTTTCGCGCCCGCGTCGAGGATGACCTTGAGGGTGCCGTCGGCCTCGGCCCGGTCCTGGTCCAGTTTCGAGGCCGGTCCCACGAGCAGCTCGACGCCGGCGGCGATTTTCCGCCCCCTGAGCACTTGCGCGGCGGCGCGCAGGTCGGTCAGCTTGGCGCCGGTGCAGGCACCGATGTAGGCGATGGCTATGCGCTCGTTATAGTCGCCCACCGGCGCCGCGTTGGCGGGTGAGAAAGGTGCCGCGATCTGTGGTGCGAGAGTGGCGGCATCAAAATCATGGGTGGCCAGGGTGGGCGCATCGGCATCGCCCTGCCAGGCGGCCATGTCGACCTCGGCCGCGCCGGCCTCGCGCAGGAAAGCCGCGGTGACCGCATCCGGGGCGACTAGCCCGGTCTGTGCACCGAGTTCGGCCGTCATGTTGGTCAGGGTCATGCGTTCCTGCATGTCCAGCGCGGCGATTGCCGAGCCGGCGAATTCGATCACCTGGTACTGGCCGCCATCCAGGCCGAACTTGCCGCACAGGTGCAGCATCATGTCCTTGGCGGTGACGCCCGCGCCCAGGCGATTGTTCCAGCGCATCAGCAGGGTGTGCGGCACCCGCAGCCAAATCTCGCCGGTCACCACCACGCCGAGCATCTCGGTGGCGCCGACGCCGAACATGTAGGCGCCGAACGCGCCGCCGGTGGGCGAGTGCGAATCGCCACCCACCGCGAACATGCCGGGCGTGAGGTGGCCCTTTTGCGGCAGCACCACGTGGCAGATGCCGATGCCGTCATAGAACTTGCTGATGTGATTCTCAGCTGCCCAGTCCCTGGCGATGCGGATGATCTTGCGGCTTTCGTCATCGATCGCCGGCACGTAGTGGTCGGTGATTAGCACGATGCGTTCCGGGTCCCAAACGCGGGCGCCGAGTCGCTCAAGCATGGGTTGCAGGCGGCGCGGGCCGCTGGAGTCGTGGAACATCGCCAGATCGACCTTGCAGGTGACGATCTCGCCAGGGCTGACCGAAGCGCGCCCGGCGGCGCGGGCGACCAGTTTTTGCGCCAGGGTCTGGGGGGGAAGTGGGCGGCTCATGGCTACATTCCGAGATAGGCGCGCTTGAGGGCGGGGTTGGCGAGCAACTCGTCGGGCCGGCCGCTGAACTGGATCGCGCCCTGCTCCATCACATAGGCGCGATGCGCGATCTCCAGCGACTGGCCGACATTCTGCTCGACCAGCAATATGGTAAGCCCGTCCCGGTTCAGTTGCTGGATCATGGCGAACATCTCTTCGACCAGCTTGGGCGAGAGCCCGAGCGAAGGTTCGTCGAGGATCAGCAGCTTGGGTTCTGCCATCAGGCCGCGGCCGATCGCCAGCATCTGCTGCTCGCCGCCGGAGAGGGTGCCGGCCTTCTGGTCGAGGCGCTCTTCCATGCGCGGGAACAACTCGTAGACGCGCCTCAGGTTGGCGGCGCGATGGTCCTTGCCGCGCCGGTAGGCGCCCAGTTCAAGGTTCTCCAGTACCGAGAGATTGGGGAATACGCGCCTGCCCTCGGGCACGTGGATCAGGCCGGCGTCGACGATCGCGGTGTGTCTTGCCCGCGTGATCGCCTGGCCGTCGAATTTCACCTTGCCGCCGGTGGCCGGAACGATGCCCGAGAGGGTGTTGTTGAAGGTGGACTTGCCGGCGCCGTTCGAGCCCAGCAAGGCGACAATCTCGCCCATGCCGATCTGCAAGTCGAGGCCGCGCAGCACCTGCACAGCGCCGTACCCGGAGGTCAGGCCCTGCACGTCCAGCAGCACCTGGGTGATGGGGTCAGCCACGGGTCGCCCCCTTCTCGCGCAGGCGGGCGGCGGTGCCGTGGCCCAGATACGCTTCAATCACCTGCTCGTTGCTGGTCACCTCGCCCGGCAGGCCCTCGGCGATCAACTCGCCTTGGGCGATCACCCACACATATTCGGCCAGGTTCATCACCGCCTGCATCACGTGCTCGATCATGAACACGGTGACGCCGGAATCGCGGATGCCGCGTAGCACCGGGATCATCTCGCCGATTTCCTGCGGGTTCAGCCCGGCCAGCACTTCGTCAAGCAGGATGAGTTTGGGCCGCGTCGCCAGGGCGCGCGCCAGTTCCAGGCGCTTGCGCCCGGCGATGGTCAGGTCCGAGGCCAGCTTGTCCAGTTGCTCCGTCAGTCCGACCCGGCCTGCCACTTCCTCGGCGGCGGCCAGCGCGGCCTTGCGGCCGGCAAGGTGCAGGTGCGCGCCCACCGCGATGTTCTCGCGCACGGTCTGCTGCGCGAAGGGCTGCACGATCTGGAAGGTGCGGGTCATGCCGAGCCGGCACACCGCGTGCGGCTTGATGCCGGTGATGTCGCGCCCTTCCAGCACCACGCTGCCGGCATCGGGCTTGAGAAAGCCCGACACCAGGCCGAACAGGGTGGACTTGCCCGCGCCGTTCGGCCCGATCAGGGCGGTGATCTTGCCTGGTGGCACCCTCAAGCTGACGTTGGCCACCGCCTTGAGGCCGCCGAAGCTGATGGCAAGATTGTTGGCGGCGAGCATCAGCGTTTTCTCCCGAACAGGCCGGCGATGCCGCGCGGCATGAACATGATGATCAGCACCAGCAGCGCGCCGTAGATGATCAGGCTCACGCCGGGCGCGTCGGGGATGTAGTTGCGCGTCAGTTCGCTCAGGGCGTGCAGCACCACCGCGCCCAGCAGCGGGCCGAAAATGGTGCCCATGCCGCCGATGATGGCCGCCAGCAGAGCTTCCACCGAGATCGAGGACCCATAGGCGATGTGCGGGTCGATATAGCGGTACATCTGCACGTAGAACGCGCCACCGGAGGCCATCAGCGCGCCGGAAATGGAAATGGCGATCAGCTTCACGCGGAAGGCGTTGACCCCGAGTGCGGCGGCCGAGTCCTCATTGTCGCGCACCGCGGTCAGCCATGCGCCGTAGCGCGAGTTCTTCAGCCACCAGGCGGTGAGCAGGCTGATCGCGGCCAGCGCCAGCACCGCGTACAGGTAGCCGGTCTTGGTGGCAAATTGCAGGTCGGCCGCGGATTCCTTGAGGGGCAATTGCAGGCCGACGCCGGCGCCGGTGAAGTCAAAGGTGTTCGCCAGGATGCGGAACACCTCGGCGAACGCCAGGGTCACCAGGGAAAAATAGGAACCCTTCAGGCCATAGCGGAACGACAGCGCGCCTATGCCGGTGCCGACCAGGCCGCCCAACACGACAGCGCAAGGCAGGGCGAGCCAGGCGTTCAGGCCGAACTTGACCTGCAGCACTGACATCGCATACGCACCGGTACCGAAAAACACCGCGTGCCCGAACGAGAACTGCCCGCCGAAGCCACCCAGGATGTTCCAGGCCTGCCCCAGCAAGGTGGCGTAGAGCACCATGATGACGAAATTGATCGCAAAGCCGGAGGTGACGAACAGCGGCAGCAGGGCCACCACCAGCACCAGAAGGGCAATCAGCCAGAGTGAGCGCATCGCTTAAGCCTTGGCCCCGAACAGGCCCTGCGGCCGGAACAGCAGCACGGCGATGAAAATCACGAATATGCCGATCTGCCCGAGCGACTCGCCCAGCATCAGGCCGCCGATCGATTCGACGATGCCGATCAGAAAGCCGCCCAGCAGGGCGCCGACAAAACTGCCCATCCCGCCCAGCACCACGATGGTGAAGGCGATCAGCACAAAGCCGTTGCCCACCTGCGGATTGACGTAATAGGCCGGCAGCAAAAAGCAGGCTGCCGCGCCCAGGCAGGCCAAGCCGATGCCAAAGCTCATCGCGAACACGTGGTCCACGTCTATGCCGACCAGGCGCGCGCCCTGGCGCTCCTTGGCGCAGGCGCGGATCGCGCGACCCAGGTTCGTCTTGCCGATAATTAGTAGCAGGATCACGGTGGCGACCAGCGCGCCGCCGAACGCGACCACCTTGGGTGTAGAGATCATCGCCCCGAAAATGTTGACGGTCGAGAGCGTGTAGGGCGTCTCTATGGTCAGGGTGTCGGACTTCCAGAAATACAGCGCGGCGTTTTCCAGGATGATCGACAACCCAAGGGTCACGAGCAGGATGTTCTCGTCCTTGCCGTGGCTGGCGCGCGCGATCACCCCACGGTACAGCCCGTAGCCGGCGACGAACATTGCCGGCACCATGATGGGCAGCGACACATAGGGGTCCAGGCCCAGCTTCTCGTGCAGGAAATACACCCCATACAGCGCCATCATCAGCGCCGCGCCATGGGCGAAATTGATGATGTGCAGCACCCCGTAGATCAAGGTCAGCCCGAGCGCGATCAGGGCGTACACCGCCCCGGTGGTCAGGCCGTTGAGGATGGAGGGGAAGAGGATTGCTGGATCTAGCATGGGGTATTTCCGGTACGGGAAAACGGTGGCTCCTTCCCGTTACGCGCGGTACGAAGAGGCTGATTCGTACTCGCGCACTGCGTACGCGTGGCTTGCTCTCGGTGGAATCGTCCGGCCCATTTGCGGGATCGGCCGGCGATTGTGTGCAAATCAAAGTCCGGCAAGAATGGGGCTTTCCCGCGAGGGAAAGCTCCACCCTTGGCGAGGTGCTCAGCCCTTCCAGGGGAATACGGGTTCGGCCTCGGCGTAGTTGTTCGGCAGCACCACCTTGATGTCGCTCTTGAGCACCTGCATGGTCAGCGGCGCGGCGCCGATGTTCTGGCCGTTGACGAACTTGGTCGCGCCGTAGGGCATGAAGTGCTTGTCCCAGGTCGAGTTGGCCAGCGCATTGATGATGTCCTCGCGCTTGGCGCTCTTGGCGCGCTCGATCGCGTCGGCCAGCAGGTAGACCGCCTGGTAGTTGAGGAACACCTCGTAGGTGTAGAACTGGTCCTTCATGCCCTCGACCTTCTTGCGCAGCGCCAGGGCGCGCTTGTCCTTCGGGTTGTACCAGTGGTTGACGTCGATCACGCCGTTGGCCGCGTCGGCGAATTCCTTGACGAACTTGAACGAGGAAGCCGCGCCACCCAGCACCGAAAACACCGCCTTCGGCTTGACGCCCTGCTGCTTCATCGTGCGCAGCAAGAGCGCGTATTCGTTGTAATAGTTCGCCGGGATAACGATGTCCGGGTTGACCGCCTTCATGCGCAGCACGATGTTGTTGAAATCGCGCGTCGGGTTGGCGTGCTTGACGATCTCCTTGACCTCGTAGCCCATGCCCGGCAGTTGCGCGGCCAGCAGGTTGGCGGTGCCGGTGCCGAACAGCGACTCTTCATGGATGATCATCACCGTCCTGGCCGGCTTGCCGGCCAGGGTATTCATGATGTGCAGGTTGTTGATCGCCGCCTGGGTGATGATCTTGTAGCCCGGGCCGAAGCGGAAGGTGTTCTTCAGGCCGCGCTCGACGATCTGGTCGGCCACGCCGACGTCAACCACGTGCGGGATGTTGTACTTGGCCGCCGCCTGGGTGGTGGCCAGGCAGATCGCCGAGGCGTAGGAACCGACGATTGCCGCCGCGCCCTGCTCGTTCATCTTTTCGACTTCGGAGGCGCCCACCTCGGGCTTGGACTGGGCATCGCCCAGCAGCGCCTGCAGCTTGGCGCCGCCCAGGGCCTTGATGCCGCCGGCGGCGTTGATCTCGTCGATCGCCAGGGTCGCGCCCAGCCGCGACAGGTTGCCCGAATAGGCCAGGGCGCCGGTGACCGGGTGCAGCACGCCGACCTTGATGGCGGCCGATTGGGCACGCGCGCCCAGCGGCAATGCGGCAGTCGCGGCCAAGGCGGCGGTATTGAGCAGGAACTGGCGGCGTTGCGTCATGGCGATCTCCTAGATTGAGGTGGTTTTGTGCGGCGGTGCGGCTGTTGGTGTCTACGGTAATGGGCTGCCAACTACGATTGGCTGACCCAGATTCTTGCGCTGTCGCCGGCACGCTGGTTCGGCTTGCGCGCTTCGCGGGTCAGGGTCATGCGGTACTCATAACGGTCCGGCCGGTACAGGCCGCGCAGCAACTGCACCGGGCGCCCTTTGGCGTCGTAGACCACCCGGGTGACGGCGATCAGGGGCGCGCCAAAGCCCACTTCAAGCAGCGGTGCGCTGGTGGCGTCGGCCAGGCGTGCGCTCATCGCCTGCTCGGCGCGCGCCACCGCGATACCGGCTTCCTCGATCAGGGTGAGCATGGGCTTCTGGCCCAGTGCCTTGCTCGTAAATGTGCGCGCCAGGGCTTCCGGCACGAAGGTCGTGAGCAGGGCGATCGGCCCGGCATCCACGCTGCGGATGCGCACCGCCTTGAGCACCGGCGCGCCGGCGGCCACTCCCAGGTGGGCGGCGACGTCGTCGGGCGCGGCCACATTATCCATCGAGACCACGGTGACCCGGGTTTTCAGGCCCATGCTGACCAGGTTGTCGAGCAGACCGCTGGCGTCGCCCGACAGAGGCCCGCCACCGGGCTGCACGCGAGCAAAGGAGCCGCGCCCGCGGGCGCGCGAAATCAGGCCCTCGCGTACCAGTTCGTCGAGCGCGCGGCGCATGGTGACGCGCGAGACCTGGAACTTTTCCGCCAGGTCCAGCTCGCCCGGCAGCGCCTTGTCAGGGGTAAAGCGACCCTCCATCAGCTGCTCGCGCAGGATGGTGTAGACCTGGTGATACAGCGGCGCTTGCGGGCGGCCGGCCAGGGCGGAGGCAGGGAGGCGGGCGTTCAAAGCAGGATGGTCGGTGGCTTGAATTGGGGCAGGTAACGCATCTATCCTAGTAATGTCCTAATGTCTTGTCAAGAATACATTTGAAGAAAATTTGCTTCGGCAGGAAAAAGAAGGTCGGCCCCGGCGGGGCGGTCGCCGGAGCGAACTGACGGCTCCGTCGCACTTGGACCCGGATGCGGATGGCCAATTTTTCGGCGGACAGGCGATTGCGGGACGACCCATACCGGGATGCGAGGCGGCCCTCAAGTACATCCCGCATGCGCTGTCTGAATGGGCCGGCACCCATCATGAAAGGATGCCGCCAACCGATGGTTTCGTGGTGTCGGGTGGCAGTGCCTGCCATTGTGCCGGGGCTACGCACGCTTTTGTTGCGGGATCCGCCGACCGGGGTTCCGATCATCCGGGGCTATGCAAGAGCGCGGGGGCGTAATAACATGCGTTCATTAGAAAAATATCTTGGCGTCACTCTGATGGTGCCGAAAGGACTATGCAAACAACCATTCGACGAATCGGCCGCAGCGGCGGGTTCGTCATTTGCGCGGCGCGTTGGATCCAGGCGCGCCGGCGGGGTGCAGGGGGTTGGTCTCTTGAGGCGCGATGAGCATCGGCCGGCGGTGACCATCCTGTCAGCGGGCAGAGCGACTAAATGGGTAGCGCGAACAAGCGGGCTGCGGTGCGCGCCTGCACCGGATCTGCACGTCGGACCGAGCTTGCCGAGCACCAGGATGCCGCCGTTCGCAGCCGATCCAGGCGGTCTTCCATCCCCAACCAGCGTGCCGATCGGGACGGCCGAGTCGCGCTTGACCGCGAATCGGCCCAGGATGCCGCCCGGCATCCTGGCAGCCAGCGGCGGCGGTCCGCGCGGCGATACTCGTCTTCGGGTTGCCGCTACAAGCAGGCTGCCCGCGAGGCAAGCGCGGGCTCGACAAAAGCGTGTTTGAGCATCAGGAGGGCATGACGCATGGGTTCTGAACACATCGATGGCATCGATCCACCCGCACCAGCCGGCGCCGCCTTGGGTGTCGGTGCGTCGGGTGTGCTGGTTCCGACTCTCAAATACGAATTGCAGCCGGCGCAGCAACTCGACTTGAGCCAGCTCAGCAGCGAGCAGATGGCGCGGGTCAATCAGATCGCCGCCAGTGTGTCCTTCACCGACACCAACAGCCTGATGTCGTTCGGGTCGGACGCGCAGCGCGAGTTGAGCGGCCACCTGGACCAGCTTCTGGAAGGAATGCGCACCAGCGACGCCGGTCGGGCCGGGGAAGTCACGATCGCGCTGGCCACCACCCTCAAGGAATTGAATCTGTCCAAGGTCAAGAAGGAGGTGGAGGACAGCGGCGGCTGGGCCGAGCAGTTGGGCAAGCTGCCCGTGGTAGGGCCGTGGTTTTCGGCCTTGCGCGCCTTGCAGCTGAACCGCAGGAAAATTGCCGATCACCTGACCGTGATCGAGCAAAAGGCGCAGGCGCAGTTGACCTCGCTCAAAGCGATGAACGACAAGCTGGACCGCCTGGTGGACGGCAGCATCGAGAACATCCATCATCTGGAACTGTATATGGCGGCTGGCCAGATGCTGGTCAAGCGGGCCAGGGTGGAGTTCGAACAGCGCCGTGCCGAAGTGGAGCAAAAGCGCGAACCGGTGGAAATCGCCCGGCTGCGCGATTTTGCCGAGCAGATCAATGCCTTCGAAACCCGCGTGGTCCGCATTCACCTGGCCCACAGTCAATCGATGGTGTCGGTTCCCGAGATCAGGGCCTCACAGACTGCCGCGCTGATCGAGATGCACAACGTGATGGATAGCATCCTGTTCGATCTGCCCAATCTGAAACGCGCGATCCTGCGGGTTGCCTCATTGGCGGAGACCGCGAAAGCCGCAAAAGCGACCGACGCGCGTCGCAAGCTGTCGCGCGAACTCGGCGGTATCGCCAGCGATGAACTGCAGGAGACTTACCTCAAAGCCAAGCAAAGCCAGGGCGACTTTGCCGCCGACGTGGCCTTGCTGGCGCAATCGGCCGACAAGCTGCTGCAAACCATAGAACTGGGCCGCAAGCTGGACGTGGCCAATGCCACCAAGCGCAGCAAGGCGATTGCCGATCTTGCCGATTTCAATCGCAAGTTTACCGACGGTTTGATGGCGTCGGGCAATGATTTCGTCAGCCAGGCCGCCGGCCGCTGACCGCAGAGAGGGCAGCAATGTTCCGTGTCGAAGGATTTTTCAATCCGTATCTCGCCTCAGGTCAAACCCGCCTGGATGCGGTGCTGACCATCAGTTCCGACGCCGAGGTGGCCGGAGCCTCGGCGGGCCGCAAACTGGCGGGATTCGTGCTGGACGTTTCCGGCTCGATGCAGGGGGAAAAGCTGGCCCAGGCCAAGCTGGCGGCGCGCCGGGGCATCGACCTGCTTGGCGAGGACATGTGGTTTTTCGTGGTGGTCTTCTCCGGTAGCGCCCAGGTGATCGTCCGTGCCTGCCAGGCCAACCCGGCCAACAAGGCGGCCGCGCATCAGGCGGTGCAGGCCCTGGTCGCCAATGGCGCCACGGCCATGTCCAAAGGGCTGGAGGCGGCCCTGGGCGAGGTTCAGAAGAGCGGCGCGGCCATCGCCAGCGTCTACTTTCAGACCGATGGCGACAACGGCCGGGACGACCACAATCGCCTGCTTGGTGTGATCGAACAGTGCCAGGGCGTGTTTCAGTGCGATTGCCGCGGCATAGGCACCGACTGGAAGCCCGCCGAACTTCGGCTCATCGCGTCAGCGCTACTGGGCACGGCCGATGCGATTGTCGATCCGGCCAGCCTGGAGGAGGATTTCAGCGCCTTTCTATCCCGTTCCATGTCCAGGGGCATCGCCGGCGCCACGCTGCGGATCTGGTCGCCGAAGGTGGTCAAGGTCAGCATGGTCAAGCAAATGAGCCCGGACATCCTGGATCTGATGCCGATGGCCAGAAGGGTGGACGACAAGACGCTGGACATTCCCCTCGGGGCCTGGGCCACCGAGGCGCGTGACTATCAGCTGGTGTTCGAATTGCCGGCCGGCAGTATTGGTGACGAAATGCTGGCATGCCGCGCGGCGGTGGTATTTCAGGGCGGCGCGGGCGAAACCCGCGTCAGTTGCGACCCGATTGCCGTGAGATGGTCGGCCGACGATGCGCTCACCACGCGGATCAGCAAGGAGGTGGCCCACTACACCGGCCAGACCGAACTCGCCGATTCGATCCAGGAGGGCCTGGAAGCGAAGGCCGGCGGCGATGAGGACCGCGCCACCAGGCTGCTCGGCCGCGCCGCGCAGCTCGCCGACAAGTCCGGCAATGAGGAAATCACCCGGCGTCTGCGGAAGGTGGTGGACGTCATCGATGCCGGCGCCGGCACCGTGCGCCTGAAAAAGGCCAACAAGGCGGCGGATATGGAACTGGAAATGGGCGGAACCAGGACCGTGCGCCGACGCGCGTCGGCGGCGGCTGCACCACCGCCGGCGACCAACAATCAATCCTGAGTTCGAACCGGCAGCCAATATCATGAGCAACGTGTGTCCCAAAGGCCATTACTCGACGGATCAGGACTACTGTTCGGAATGTGGAACGCCGATTGAGCTGTCCCCCGCTCTGGTAGCGACGCCACGCAGCCGGCCCGGTGCCGGGGGCGCGGCGAACCCGGTCGCCACTGCATCGGGCGCGGGCGTGGCCGGCAATTGTCCCGACTGCATGACGCAGCGTCCGGCCGATGCGCGTTATTGTGAAGTGTGCCGGTTCGACTTCACCACCCGAACCTCGTTCAGCGGACTCTCGAGCGCCGGTTTGTCCGCAGCCGCAGCCGCACCCGCACCCGCGCCCGTACCCGCAGCCGCACCCGCACCCGCAGCCGCGGCTGCATGGACGGTGGTTTCCCCATCTGCCGTGTCGGTGGCGCAAAGCCCTGCGCCCAAAGCGGCGCTACTGCAACCACGCGCAGCCGCGCCCGCGCCGGTCGCTCCTGCCGGCAACGGCCATGTCGCCGCGGTGGCGCAGCGACTGCTGTTGCGCATCCAGGTCGATCCATCGCTGTACACGGACCCGGAACCCGACATGGTCTGCCCGGTGGGCGCGCCAGAACGGGTATTTCACCTCGATCTTGATGAAAACACCGTGGGCCGGCAGTACGAAGGCAAGGGGATACATCCGGAAATCGTGGTGCCCGACCCCGGCATCTCGCGCCGACATCTGAAGTTCGTGCGCGGCGCCGACGGGCGATTCTCCGTCCTCGAACTGGGTTCAGCCAACGGCGCCGATTTCAACGGCGCCGCCCTTGAGCCCGGCGTCCTGATGCCGGTACAGCCGGGAGACCAGATCACACTGGGCATGTGGACCCGGATTCGCGTCGAAGCGCGCTGATCAGCGGCAACCAGGAACAAGGAGAACCATCATGTCCGCTGCCCAAGCACGGTCTGCGTCGATTGCGGTCCAGCAGGCGCCGTCGAATGCGTGGATGGAAAGACTGAAGACCGTACCCGGGCAACTCAGATTGCGCCAGGCGCTCAATATCGTTCTGGCGCTGGTGGTGGGGCTGACCGGGTTCCACGTCTGCCAGCGTTACGCCCACCTGGTGCAGACCATAGGCCAGGACGCCGTGCCTTCCATCGTCGCCGCGGAGAATATCCGCACCACCCTGGCCGATGCGCACACCCAGATCGTCAACGTCTTTCTGACTGGAGAAGACAGCGCGGGCGCGAATGCCCGGGCCTATCGCAAGTCGACTGCCCTGGCCGCCGGCTACCTGCTCGACGCGGGCCAGAACATCAGCTATGGGGACGACGAGCGCCGCCCCATCCTGGAGACCATGACCCAGCTCTCGGAGTACCAGCGCCTGATAGGCATGGCCCTGGCGGGCAAGGACCAGGTCGATGCGCTGCTGCAGGCCGATACGCTGATGCGCGAGCGCATCCTGCCGGCCGTGGTGGCCCTGGATCGTGCGAACTTCGCGCATCTGGACCAGGCCTATTCCGAGGACCGGCATAGTGCGCGCTACTGGCTGTATGGTTTTCTTGCACTGGCAGTGCTGTACGCGCTGGTTCTGGCGGAGACGCAGTGGAAGCTTTATGCGACCTTCAGGCGGGTGTTCAATCCGGCGCTGGGCCTGGGATTCCTGGTGTTTGCTTTCTCCTTGATGCTGTTCGCGGCCAAGGCGCAGACCGTGTTGTCCGATTTCCGCACCGCCAAGGAGGATGCCTTCGATTCGATTCACGCCTTGACCCAGGCGCAGGCCCTGGCCTACTCGGCGACCGCGCAGGAAAGCGTCTACCTGCTGACGCATGGACGCAGCGAACAGGCCCTGCAGGCCATTCTTTTCAGGGATACCGCGAAACGGCTTTTTTCCCTCAATTTCACGGACATGAAGGAGAACGCCTGGCCGGCCGACCTGAAGAGTTTCAAGGGTCGCGGTTTGCTGGGGGACGAATTGGCCAACATCACCTTCGACGGCGAGGAACAGGTGGCCAAGGCGACCCTGAAAGGCTGGCTCGACTACATGAAAATCGACGCGGAGATCCGCGCCCTTGAAAGCGCCGGCCGGCACGTCGAGGCGGTGGCCTTGTGCCTGGGCACACTGCCTGGGCAGTCCGACTGGGCCTTTCAGCGTTTCATGAAGGCCCTGAAGGATACGCTGAACATCAACCATGCGCAGTTCGACATCGCGATCGAGCACACGCGCAAGGATCTTGCCTGGCTTTGGGCTCTGCTGTTGCCGATTCTGCTTGGCCCTCTGATCGGGTCTTACATCGGACTTCGGCAGCGGCTTGCGGAGTTCCATGAATGAGCGATCCGGAAGAACTGATCGCGACCTGGCGCCAGCGCCTGGCGGCGATTACCGCCAACGCCAATGAACTGTCCGACGCCGAAAGCACCAAACGGATCCGCATCCGGGCACGGGAAGGGCACTATAGCGGCGTCACCCGGCAGCGTGCCGAGCAGGCGATCGCGCAATTGAGCACCCTGACCGATGACTACCTGCTGCTGGCGCGGGTCGTCGACTCGGCGATGCAGGAACAGCAGGGCAGCATGTTCGCTTCCAGGGAGAGCAAGACCGAAAAAGTCCTGGAGCTTCTGGAGGGGCCTTCCATCGTCCGCCCGGCCGGACGCGTGCCGTTGAAAAATCGCTCCCTGCTCGGCTCCGCGCTGGAAAAGAACGAAATGACGCCCAGCCAGTTGCTCACGTGCATGCAGCTCGAATTCGGGCAGGCCCGCGACACGTTCGAGCAAATCGACCGTGCCGAGCAGCTTGGGCAGTCGGAGTTGGCCGAACTGCGCAACGACTACGCCCAGATGGAACAGCGCGCTTTGCGCCTGGGCGCGGCCGCCGACCGGCCCTCGTTCATCGAACTGCAGAACCAGCAATCCGACCCTTTGAGTGCCAGCGCGGGCCTGGAGTCGCTCAAACGCAGCTTGAGCGCTTGGGCAGCGACGCTGGACAGCCTCGAGCAGGCGCGTACCCAGTCCGAGAGCGCCTTGGCGCGCGCCAAGGAAGTGCTGGAGGAATTGCGCCGCCTGGCCCAGGCGTGCGAGTCGCAATTGGCGCAAGTGGGAGCGCTTCTGGGGCCCGAAGCCGCCGCTGCGGTCAAGCCGGCATCGCTGTCCCAGATCGGCATGCTGCAGAGCTGGTGGGAAACCCTGGAAAGCAGTCTGGCGGCCGGACAGTGGAGCGCGGTCAATGTCGGGGCCAGCCGGATCAATGCGGCCCTGGATGAGACGGTTGCCGGCTTGCGCGGCGGCATCGCCCAGGCGCGCGGCAGATGCGTGGAATTCGATGAACTCGAAGGGCGATTTTCCGCCCTCAAGGCCAAGGAGCGGGCCTTGCGCGAGCGCGGCGATTCGGCGTTGGACTGCAGGGCACTGCGCGAGCAGATCGAAGCGGCGCTGCGGGCCAGGCCGGTCGCGCTGACCGATGCCCGCGAGCTGCTCAGGCGCTACCAGGACCTGCTGGCGCAGGGTCATTGACCAGGATGGAACGGGAGTATGAAGATGGCTGAGTCTTGTGCCTATTGCAGCGGGCGTATCGTCGACGACATCTGCGAGGATTGCGGCAAGCCGTCGAAGCGCAAGACCCTAGTGACGGCCGCCACGGGTGGTCTGGACATCGGCGACGCCCAGACCACCCGGCCCATGACCACCGGCCGCACGCGCAATTCTTCGCGCTTTACGGTCAACTACCCGTCCCGCACCACCGGCAAGAGCGCCACCAAGCCGACCCGCCGCCGCGCCGGGGTCTCCACCCACACCAGCACGCGCCGAAATGCGCTAGGCGGCGGCCTGATCTCATTGCCGGACCTGCCCAGCCAGGACCCCTTGAGCCTGCTGATGCAGCAACCGGAGGTGCCGGCGCACAAACGCCACTGCCCGAAATGCGATGAAAGGGTCAATCGCAGCAAGGGATTCTGTCCGGCCTGCGGCACCGCGTATGATTTCGCGCCGCGCCTGAAAATGGGCGACACGATCGCCGGCAAGTACGAAGTCAAGGGCCCGATCGCCTTCGGGGGCCTGGGCTGGATCTACCTGGGCTGGGACCAGGTGCTGCAGCGCTGGGTGGTGCTCAAGGGTCTGCTCAATGCCAACGATGAAGCCAGCGCCGCCGCCGCGGTGGCCGAGCGGCGCTACCTTGCCGCGGTCAAGCACCCGAAAGTGGTGGGCATCTACGATTTTGTCCATCATGGCGCCGAAGGCTTCATCATCATGGAGTACGTCGGCGGGCAGACGGTGCACAGCTTGCGCAAGCAGCGCGGTCCCCTGCCGGTGGCCGAAGCGATCGCCTATATCCTGGGCATCCTGCCGGCCTTCTCCTACTTGCACGACCAGGGCCTGGTCTACTGCGACTTCAAGCCCGACAACATCATGCTCGAGGGCGGCGACGTAAAGTTGATCGACATGGGCGCGGTGCGCAAGATCGCCGATCCGCACGGCGATATCTATGCCACCGTCGGATTCGCGGCGCCGGAGGCGGACAACGACCCGACCGCCCTGTCGGACCTCTACACCCTGGGGCGGGCGCTGGCGGTCCTGATCATGGACTTCAAGTTCAGCTCGGAATACGTGCACGCCCTGCCGTCTCCCGACGATCAAGAGGTGTTGGCGGCCAACGAATCGCTGTATCGCTTCCTGCTGCGCGCGGCGCACGTCGACCCGGACGAGCGCTTCCAGAGCGCCGATGAAATGGCCGAGCAGCTGTTTGGCGTATTGCGCGAGATCGTGGCCCTGCAATCGGGGCCCAAACCCGCGGAAAGCAAGGTGTTTACCGGCGACCAGTTGTTCAGCACGGAAGCAGCCGACCTGGTGGCGCGGCCCGATCCACTGACCCTGCCCATGCTGCGGGTGAACCTGGAAGACCGGGGCGCCAGCGAAGTCATCCGGGTGCTCAGCCTGATGGATGCGGGCCAGCAGGCTCAGGAACTGCAGAACCTGATGAAAAAGTATGGCGACCGCGCCACCGAGCCGCGCCTGCGCCTGGCGCAGGTGCTGATCCAGCACCCCGACCTGTGGCCCGAACAGCGCGATACCGCCATCAGCATGTCGCTGCAGGCGATCGAGGCCGCCGACCCGTTTGACTGGCGCGCGAGCTGGATTCGTGGGTTCTGGCAGCTGGCCCAGGGCAAGGGCGGGCAGGCGCTGACCCACTTTGAGCGCTGCTATTTCGAAGTGCCCGGAGAACTGGCGCCGCGCCTTGCGATGGGCATGGCGGCCGAGATGGCCGGCAAATTCGACCAGGCACTGCCCTATTACGACCGGGTCGGGCAGGTCGATCCTTCATTTGCCAGCGCACACGCGGGGGCGGCGCGCTGCCTGGCCCAGGTGGGCCAGTTGCGCGATGCGGTGGCGATGCTGCGCCGCGTGCCGTCCAGCCACGCATTGCATGACAAGGCGCAGCTGGCGATCGGGGAAATGCTCCTGAACCACCCCGACGCGATCGACGGCACCGCCATGCGGCAGTGCGAAGCCGCGGTGCACTCAGTGCTGGGCAAAGACGGCGCGGCCTATCAGATCGCCGGACGCCTGCTGGCCTTGGCGGTGGACCTGGGCGGCCAAATGAGCTGGCCGCCGGGTGCCACTTTTCTCGGGGCGGAATTCGTGGAAGTCAGCTTGCGCCTGGGGGCCGAGGAGCAATTCCGCCAGGCCGCCAGGCAGGCGCGGAGCGAGGTCGAACGCCTGCACTGGGTGACCCAGGCCAATCAGGTGCGTCCGGTCACCTGGATCTGAAATCGCCCACATTCAAGGGAAATCGCGGTGAAATGCAAGCAGTGCAATGAAGAGGTGGAGCCGCAATTCGCGTTTTGCGAGAGTTGCGGCCACCCCTTGAATCCGGCAGGCGCTCAGGCTGCTGGCGTGCCCGCGGCGGGCGCGCCCCATGCAAAATGCGCCTGCGGCGGCACCACGTATGACCCCGAAGGCTTTTGCGACACTTGTGGAAGGCGCGGTTCAGGCCATGGGGAGGCCGAGCTGTGCCGAATCGGCGAGCGGGCCGCCAGTGCCACGCATCGTGGCCGGCATCATCGCGACAATCAGGACGCGGTAAAGCTGGCCGCACTGCCCGCGGGCGTGGCCATGGGCCTGGCTGACGGTGTTTCCAGTGCCAGCCATGCCCGCCAGGCCGCCGACATCGCACTGGACGTGGCGCTCGAGACCTTGCGGGATACCCTTGGAGCCGGACCGAAGGACAGGTTGGAGCAGGCGGTCAGGCGCGCCCATCAAGCCGTCTGCGGCCTGCCGAACGACGTTGCCCGATTGGCCGAGCCGCAAACCACCCTGGTATTGGCGCTCGTCGAAGGCGATCAGGTCTGGTATGCCTGGGTGGGTGATTCGCGCCTTTACGCGCTGAGCCCGCGCGGCGCAAGCCAACTCACGGTGGATGACTCCTCCATCAACGAACAGCTTGCCGCAGGCGTGCCTCTGGCGGTCGCGCAAGCGGACGCCGACGCGCACTGCATCACGCAGTGCCTGGGGATGCGCGACGACGAACTCGATGTCCATCTGGCCCAGTTCGAACTGGCGCAGGACACCTGGTTGCTCCTGTGCTCGGACGGGCTCTGGAATTATTGCAGCGGCGCGGACCAATTGTGGGCCTTGCTGAATGCGGGCGGGGAAAATGCCTCCTTGTCCCAGCGCTGCGCGAGCCTGGTGGACTACGCCAACCAGGCGGGGGGCCAGGACAACATCACGGTGGCGCTGTACCGTCACGGCGCGGCCTAGGGACGCGCCAGCCCTCGAAGACCAGTGGGTGCGTGCTGTCCGCGGCACGCAGCGCGAAACGTGGACCTTCAGGCCGCGTCCTGCAGTACCAGGTCCGCGCCCTTCTCTGCCACCGCGATCACCGCGGCATTGGTGTTGCCCGAGACCACCGCCGGCATGATCGAGGCGTCAATCACCCGCAGGCCGGCCAGCCCGCGCACCCGCAGGCGCTCGTCGACCACCGACGCGGGATCGGTGCCCATCCGGCAGGTAGAGGTGGGGTGGTAGACGGTCTCGCCGGTCTGGCGGCAAAAGGCCAGCCAGTCTTCGTCGCTTTGTACGCCCGGGCCGGGCAGGGTTTCCTCGGCGACGTAGTTGCTGAACGGTGGCGTGTTGACCAGGCGGCGCAGGATCTTCAGCCCATCCACCATCGAGCGCCGGTCGCTCTCGGCATCCAGGTAGTTGTACAGGATCGCCGGTACCGCCTGTGGGTCGGCCGAGCGGATCTTTACCCAGCCGCGCGACTGCGCCTGCAACTGCGAGACCGAGCAGGTAAAGCCCGAGTAGGGATGCAGTACGCCGCCGCGCTTGGCGGTGGAGAAATTGATGAAGTAGAACTGCGCGTCCGGTCGCGTCAACTCGGGCCGGGTGCGCACGAAGGCGGCTGCATAGCCGGCGCTCACGGTCAGCGGACCGCGCCGCCTGAGCAGGTAGGTAAGGCCCATGTTCATCTGGCGCCACCAGCTGGCCATGTCGTCGTTCAGGGTGATAGGTTTCGTACAGCGCCAGAAGGTGCGCACATACAGATGGTCCTGCAGATCGGCCCCCACGCCGGGCGCGTCCAGCACCACCGGCACGCCCAGGCTGCGCAGGTGCTCCTGCGGGCCGACGCCGGAGAGCTGCAGCAACTGCGGGGAATTGAAGGCGCCGCCGGCGAGGATGATCTCGCGCGCATCGGCGCTCACGCGTTGGCCGTGCTGGAGGTAGTCGACGCCGACCGCACGGGTGCCGTCGAAACGGATGCATTGCACCAGCGCGTTGACCTCGACGCGCAGGTTGGCCCGCTTTTCCGCCGGGCGCAGGTAGCCGGTGGCGGTGCTGCAGCGCCTGCCGTTGCGCGTGGTGGCCTGGTAGTAGCCGGTGCCTTCCTGGGTGGCGCCGTTGAAATCGTCATTGCGCGGGATGCCGTTCGCTTGCGCCGAGGCGATGAAGGCATCGCACAATTCGTGGCGGTCCGGCAGGTCCGAGACCGCCAGGGGCCCGCCCACGCCGTGCCAGGCGTTCGCGCCGCGGCTCTGGTCCTCGGCCTTGATGAAATAGGGCAGCAGGCCGTTGTAATCCCAGCCGGGCACGGCCCAGGCATCGAAGTCCTCGCGCTGGCCGCGGATGTAGACCAGGCCGTTGATCGACGACGAGCCACCCAGCACCTTGCCACGCGGGGTGAATATGCGCCGCCCGCCCAGTGTCGGTTCCGGCTCGGATTCGTAGCTCCAGTTGACGTTCTTGTTGGTGAACAGCTTGCCGTAGCCCAGCGGCACGTGGATCCAGGGATTGGTATCGCGCGGCCCGGCCTCCAGCAGCAGCACCCGGTGCCGGCCATTGGCGGTGAGACGGTTGGCCAGCACGCAGCCGGCCGAACCGGCGCCGACGATGATGTAGTCGTAATTGGCCATCCCCAGTCTCCTCCGGATTTTCTGCCGCCGCGCGCGGGATGACTGCGGGTTGTTCCCGCACCTGCAGGCCTCAGCATCTTCTGTAGCGAGATTACCACCCCGGCCGGCGCCTGGTTCGGCCGGGGCGCCGCCTTATCGGGCTTATGCGGAAGCGGGGCGGCGCGCCGATTTACAGGCGCGGTCGATTCCAGTAAGGTTTGCGCTCACGCGCCCGTCTGGACCATACATATAACTAAGGGCGCCTGATCCCGGAGGAGGGAAACCATGATTGCAATCGAGCGGCGTGCTTTTGTCAAAAGCGCGGGTCTGGGCGCGCTGGCCTTTTTAGTCGGCGGCGTGGAGATGCTGCTCACGCCCGGCCAGGCGCATGCGCAGGGCGTGCCCCTGAAGGTGCTGACGCCGGATGAAGGCAAGACGCTGGGCGCCATCGGCGAGACCTTGCTGCCCGGCGCACTGCACGCCGGCGTGGTCAATTTCGTCGACCACCAGTTGGCGGTGCCGCCCAATGAGAGCTTCCTGATGGCGCGGGTGGCCAATGTGCAGCCGCCCTTTGTCGGCATTTATCGTGGCGGCCTGGGCGCGATCAACCGCTCCAGCCAGGCGCTGCATGGCAAGCGTTTTGAGGAGCTGGACGCCAAGCAGCAATACGATTTTGTCGACGCCATGCGCCAGAACAAGATCGAAGGCTGGCAGGGGCCGCCCGGACCCTTTCTCTATTTTCTGATGCGCCACGACGCGGTCGATGTGGTCTACGGCACGGTTGAGGGCATCGAGAGCCTGGGCACGCCCTACATGGCGCACATCCTCCCGACCGGCAGGTGGCAGGCATGAGCACCAACGAGAAGGTCGATGTGGTGATCGTCGGCGCGGGCGCCTCCGGTGCGCTGTACGCCGCCGAGCTGGCCAAGGCCGGCAAGAAAGTGGTGATCCTCGAGCAGGGCCCGGACTGGAAGGTCACCGACATGGTGAGCAACGAGATCTGGGGCCGGCGCCTGAAGGGTGGCGCCCCCGTCACCCTCGAAGGCAAGGACAAAATGGGTTACGGCTACAACTCCGGCTGGGGGTCGGGCGGCGCGGCGGCGCACTACTTCGCCATGTTCCCGCGCATGCTCGAGAGCGACTTCAACATGAAAAGCGTGCATGGACGCGGCCTGGACTGGCCGATGTCCTATGCCGACCTTGCGCCCTATTACGACCGGGTCGCGCAGGAAATCGGCATCTCCGGCGACGCCAAGGCGGAGGAGCGCTGGCGCCCGCCGGGCGCGCCCTACCCGATGCCGCCGCTACCGACCTTTCGCTATGGCGATGTCTGGCTCAAGGGCTTCGAGGCGATGGGCATCAAGACCGCGCGCGCCACGGTGGGCATCAACAGCCGCGGATTCAAGGGCCGCCCGGCTTGCGTGCTTGACGGTTGGTGCAACGCAGGTTGCCCCACCGGGGCGCTGGCCAACCCGCAGGTCACCTACCTAAAGGAAGCGCGCGAACGCGGCGCGGTGCTCAAGAACGGCTGTACCGTGACGCGCGTGCTCACCAACGCCAAGGGGGACCGCGTCACCGGGGTGGAGTATTACGACGCGAAGAAGGAAAAGCAGTTGCAGGAAGCGAGCGTGGTGCTGATCGCCGCCTTCGTTTCGCAGGCGCCGCGCCTGCTGCTCAACTCCGCTACCGACAAGCACCCGCAGGGTCTTGCCAACAAGAACGGCCTGGTCGGGCGCTACCTGATGGCGCATACGGGTTCGACCATCTGGGGCATGTTCGACGAACCCGACATGCAGAACTACATGGGCACCCTGGCGCCCATGCACTGGTCGTACGACCGCTACGCCAAGACCACCCGGAAGAACGCCTTCGGCAGCACGCTCTGGCATTGCAGCCCGGCGATCAAGCCGAACGACATCGGCGGCATCGCCAATTCACGCAACGAGTTGTTCGGTCAGGCGCTGGCCGACTTCATCAAGAAGGGGTCGAAACAACTGTCCCGCCTGCAGGCCTTCTGCGAGGAGTTGCCCAACCCGGACAATCGCGTCGACCTGGACACCAGCCGCAAGGACGAGTTCGGCCTGCCGATGGCGCGCATGACCCACACCTACGACGCCGACGCGCTCGGGCTGTGGCAGGCCGGCGTCGACGAAGGCCTGGAGATCGCCAAGGCAGCCGGCGCCAAGGAGTCGTGGGCGATCCGCGGCGCGCCGACCATCCACATGGTGGGCGGCACGGCGATGGGCAAGAGCGCGACCGACTCGGTGTGCGACAGCTACGGCCGCAGCCACGAGATCGCCAACCTGTTCCTGTCCGGGGCTTCGGTGTTTCCCACCGAGGGCGCGGTAAATCCGACTTACACCATATTCGCAGTGTCGCTGCGTGGCGCCGATTACATGGTGAAAAACTGGGCGAGCATCGCCGCCTAGCCTGTGCAGACGCCCTGCGGGGCGCCTGCCGGTCCCCCTGCCGTGCTTGTCAGGCGAGGGGTTTGAGGTTGCCCAGCAGGGTGGGGATCAGTTCGGAGACCGTCGGGTGGATGTGCACCGCGCGCTGGATCACCGTGTAGGGCGCGCCGGCATACATCACGTCCATGATGCAGTGGACAGCCTCGTCGCCCTCCACGCCGAGCAGCGCCGCGCCGAGTATCTTCTTGGTCTGTGCATCGACCAGCACCTGCATGAAGCCGGCCATCTCGCCGCGCTCGCGGGCCCGGCCGACCCGGCTCATCGGCATCCTGCCGACCAGGGCGGGACGGCCGGAGGCGCGCACTTCCTTCTCGGTCATACCCACCCGGCCCAGGGGCGGGTCGATGAACAGCGCGTAGGCGGGGATGCGGTCGGTGACCCGGCGCGGGTCGTTGTCCAGCAGGTTGGCGGCGACGATTTCGTAGTCGTTGTAGGAAGTGTGGGTGAAGGCGCCGCGCCCGTTGACGTCACCCAGGGCCCAGATGCCCGGCACATTGCTGCGCAACTGGTCATCGACCGTGATGTAGCCGCGCTTGTCCAGCGCAATGCCGGTGGTGTGCAGGCCCAGGTCATCGGTGTTCGGCACCCGGCCCACGGCGAGCAGCAGGTGCGAGCCGGTAAGTTGCCGCGCCGCGCCGTTCGCCTTTAGTGTCAGTGCCACGCCTTGCGGGTGTTTGGCCACCCGCAGGTCCTGCGCGCCGGGCACCACCTGAATGCCTTCGGCTTCCAGTATCTCCTGCACCGCACGGCTGACTTCGTCATCTTCCCGGCCGATCAGGCGCGGCCCGGTTTCCACCACCGTCACCTCGGCACCGAAGCGGCGGTACATCTGCGCGAACTCCAGGCCGATGTAACTGCCGCCGATGATCAGCAGGTGGGCGGGCAGGAAATCGACTTCCATCATGCTCGAATTGGTCAGGTAGTCGACTTCGCGCAAGCCGGGTATGTCCGGCGCAGCCGCACGCCCGCCAACGTTGATGAATAGCTGTTCCGCCTCCAGCACCCGCTCGCCTACCCGCAGGGCATGGGCGCCTTCGAAGCGCGCGTGGCCCTCGATCACGGTGAGGCCGGCCGTGTTCTTCAGCCAGTTCGCCAGGCCCTGGTTGGAATGCGCGACTACGTCATCCTTGCGCGCCTTGACCTTTTTCATGTCCACCCGCACCGCGCCCTTGAGCATCACGCCGTAGTCGGCCGCGTGGCGCGCCACATGGGCGGCGCGGGCGCTGGCGATCAGGGTCTTGGTGGGAATGCAGCCGACATTGACGCAGGTGCCGCCAAACAGCTTGCGCTCGATGATCGCGGTCTTCTTGCCGGCCTGCGCCAGGCGCACCGCCAGCGAGGGGCCGGCCTGTCCGGTGCCGATCACGATGGCATCGTAGTTTTCGCTCATGGCTTTGCCTCCCGTCGATATCGGGCCTGCAGATTGCGCAGCCGGCCAGCCACGGTGACAAAGCCGACGCATCCATGGACGAAAGGGCCGCGTGCAATCGCCCCGCCACGCAAGCATACAGTGCGGCGATCTTACTTGCTGCCCGGCCGCGGCAGCCCGGTGTCGCGCCCGCGCAAATGCAGCGGGCGCCTCGCGAAGAGGCGCCCGCTGCAGTCCCGCTACGCTGCGTTCATGCTCAGTCGGTGCAGTTGTCGTTGTTGAATCCCTGCTTGTTGATCTTCTTGCATGGCGCCTTGGCCGGGGTCGCGGGCTTGGTGGCGGGCTTGGTCGGGGCACCGGGGACGGTCACCAGATTGAGTGGCAGCACCGGCACCAGCAGGGACGCAACCGGCGCCTCCACCTTGATCTGGGTGCTGACAATTCCGCAGGCGCTGCTGCCCCAATCCTTCACGGTGGCGGTATAGGTGCCGGCCTTGGCATACTTCAGGCTGCCTGCCTCCCAGGTATTGTTGTTGTTCGAGTTGAACAGCACTTTACCCAGCTCAATCGTGGTGTTGTCACCCTGGTCGATGCGCACGTCATTGCAGATTCCCGCGCCGTGGATGTCCAGTTTGATCAGGCTGCCGGGCTCGATCTTGGCCTGACCGGGGGCCAGCGCGGCGCCGCTGAATTTAGCGTCCTTCGGATAGGCATAGAATTTGGTCGTCAACTCGCCCTGGCATTTGAAGCCCGGGGCGGCCTTGACGTCTATGGGCCAGTTGCCGCCCTGCTGGTAGGCATGCTGCGCCTTCAGCGGGAAGGGGCCGGACAGCGGCTCGGGCGAGGAGCCGTCGCCCCAGTTGACGAACGCGCGTTCGCAGTTGCCCGGTACTTGGCCGCTGACACTGATGGTGGCGTTGTTGCTGGCGGGCAAATTGTTGACGGTGCCCAATTGCAGGTAGACCATCTTGTTCTGCGCTTCCTGGGCGAACACGCCCAGGGGGTAGGGTGGTTGGCCGCCACCGCTGCAGTCCGCGCCGGTGCCGGGTTTGGCGCTGGGCAGGTACTGCCCGGGCGTGGTGTAAATGTGGTCGACCTTGTAGCTGGTGGTGCCCGGCACCATGGTTAAACTGGTGCTGCTGCCATCGCCGAAATCCAGATTGACGGCGTCGCAGCCGCTGCCGTTCACGGTGACACCCACGCTTACGGTGGTGTTCACCAGGGCCGCGCCCGGCGTCACCACGGGCCAGGAAACATAGGCGGCCTGCGCGGCCGAGGCCAGGGTTCCCAGCAGAACGGCAAGCGCCGCGCGGCCCATTTTGTTATGCATGATCATTTCCATTTATTGTTGAGGAATCGCGCGCCCGCAAGCGCTGCTCACCATGAGTCGCCCGGACCGGCGCGCAGGTTCAAGTGGCATGCGCCTATTTGCGGCGCGGGCGCCGTGGACCGCGCTGATTTATCCAGCCGATTCGGCAAACCCATTTAATCAAACTCTGATCCTGCTCTAAGTCACTGATTTAACAGTGCTAATGCATTGGCGCCAAGCGATGTGGTAAGACAGGCGCCGGGCGCGCACGGGGATTTGTGCGCCGACGTGGCGGCCGATGCGCTATGCTGTTTCGCTGCAACCAAGGGGCGCGGCTTTCGCGCGCCGTCCCGGGGCGCCAGCCTTAGCGCTGCACCCACGCTTAGAAGAGCCCAGGCGACAGGCGAGCAGCCTGCGCGGAGTCGAGGGCAAAAAACATAAGGAGAAGCGCATGGCAAAGCTCAATATCAACGGCAAGGTGCGGGACGTGACGGCGGAAGCCGACACGCCACTGTTGTGGGTGATCCGCGAACAGCTCGGCATGACCGGCACCAAGTACGGCTGCGGCGTGGCACAGTGCGGCGCCTGCTCGGTGCACCTGAACGGCCAGGTGACGCGCTCCTGTTCGATCCCGGTCGGCGCCATCAAGCCCTCCGACAAGATCGTCACCATCGAAGGCCTGTCGGCGAAAAGCGCGCACCCGGTGCAGCAGGCCTGGGCCGCGCTTGACGTGCCGCAGTGCGGCTACTGCCAGTCCGGCCAGATCATGGCGGCGGCGGGATTGCTGAAAAGCAATCCCAATCCGAGCGACAAGGACATCGACGACGCGATGACCAACATCTGCCGCTGCGGCACCTATCAGCGCATCCGCGCGGCGGTGCACATGGCAGCCGATCTGGCCAAAAAGGGCAGGCCGGTCGCTGGCACTGCCGATTCCCTCACCGCTGAACAGGTCTAGGAGGCGCGCCATGACAACAACCATCGCCAAAGCTCCCCGCAGCCAGGTCGCCAGCCCGTCGCGGCGCAAATTCATCATCAGCTCGGCCGCCGGTGGCGGCCTGATGCTGGGCTGGAGCCTGCCGTTCGAAAGTGCATTGGCCGAAACCGGCACCAAGATAGGCGCCGGAGGCCCCGAGATCAACGCCTGGGTGGTGATCCGCCCGGACGACACCGTGGTGGTGCGCATCGCCCGCTCCGAAATGGGCCAGGGCACGCTCACCGGCCTGGCGCAACTGGTGGCCGAAGAACTGGAGTGCGACTGGAAAAAGGTCACCACCGAATCGCCCACCCCAGGGCAGAACCTGGCGCGCGACCGCATCTGGGGCGACATGTCGACCGGCGGCAGCCGCGGCATCCGCACCTCGCACGACTACGTGCGGCGCGGCGGTGCGGCCGCCCGCATGATGCTGCTGCAGGCAGCGGCCGACCAGTGGAAAGTGCCGGTAAGCGAGCTGACGGTGTCCGACAGCGTGATCACCCATGCGGCGAGCAAGCGCAAGACCACCTACGGCAAGGTCGCCGCGGCAGCCGCCAGGTTGCCCGCGCCCGACACCAAGGCAATCACCCTCAAGGACCCGCGCACCTGGAAGCTGGCCGGCAAGCCGCTCAAGCGCCTGGACACCAGCGCCAAGCTGGACGGCTCCAAGGTCTACGCCATCGACGTCAAGCTGCCCGGCATGCTGCTGGCCGCGGTCAAGGACTGCCCGGTGTATGGCGGCAAGCTGACCAGCTACGACGAATCCAAGGTCATCGGCATGCCCGGGGTGAAAAAGGTGGTCCGGGTCAACGACCGCGCGGTGGCGGTGATCGCCGACACCTGGTGGCGCGCCAAGACCGCGCTGGCCGCGCTGCCGATAGTCTGGGACGACGCGGCGAATGCGTCAAAGTCGAGCGCCACCATCGCCGAGCACCTCACCGAGGGCCTGAACGCGCAGACCGCCTACGCGATGCGCAACGAGGGTGACGCAATTGCGGCCATTGCCGGCGCGGCCAAGAAGGTGGAAGCCGTGTACAGCACGCCTTTCCTGGCCCACGCCACTATGGAGCCGATGAACTGCACCGTGCGGGTGACCGCTGACAAGGCCGAGTGCTGGGTGGCGACCCAGGCCGGCGAAGCGGCGCTGGCGGCGCTGTCGGGCGAGACTGGTCTGGCACTGAAGCAATGCGAGGTCTACAAGCACGACCTGGGCGGCGGCTTCGGCCGGCGCGGCGGGGCGCAGGACTACGTGCGCCAGGCCGCGGCGATCGGCAAGCAGATGCCGGGGGTGCCGATCAAGATGATCTGGAGCCGCGAAGAGGACATGGCGCATGATTTCTATCGCCCGATCTCGCAATGCAAGCTGTCCGCCGGCCTGGATGCCGAGGGCAAGGTGGTGGGCCTGAACATGCGCGTCTCGGGGCAGTCGATCAATGCCTTTCTCAACCCGGTGCCCGTAGTCGAGGGCAAGGACGACCGTCAGTTGCAGGGCTACTATGCCGACCCCGGCGATGCCCAACTGGGCTACACCTTCCCCAACCTGCGGGTCGAGTATGCGATGCGCAACACCCACGTGCCCGTAGGGCCGTGGCGCGGCGTCAACACCAACCAGAACGCGGTGTACATGGAGTGCTTCATCGACGAGGTGGCACGCGCCGCCAACGCCGACCCGCTGGTGTTCCGCCGCGCACTGATGCAAAAGCATCCCAAGCACCTCGCGGTGCTCAACGCGGCGGCGGAAAAGGCGGACTGGGGCAAGCCCCTGCCGCCCGGCGTGTTCCGCGGCATCGCCCAGTTCATGGGCTATGGCAGCTACTCGGCGGCGGTGGCCGAGGTTTCGGTGAGCAGCGCGGGCGAATTGAAGGTGCATCGCCTGGTGCTGGCGCTCAATTGCGGCCATGCGGTGAACCCGGGTCAGATCGCCGCCCAGGTCGAAGGCTCGGTGGCTTACGGCCTGACAGCCACCCTGTACGGCGAGTGCACGGTGGAAAACGGCCGGGTCAAGGAGTCCAATTTCGACACCTACCGCATTCTCAAGATGGTCGAGATGCCCAAGGTCGAGACCGTGGTGGTGCCGACTTACGACTTCTGGGGCGGTGTGGGCGAGCCGACCATCTGCGTGGTCGCGCCTTCGGTGCTCAACGCGATCCATGCCGCCACCGGCAAGCCGGTGCGCAGCCTGCCGCTCAAGAACGTCAAGCTGGTCTGAAGGCACGCCGCAGGGCACCTGGAGCGCGGCGCGCTTCGGGTGTGGGCAGTGTGTCACGGCCGTCAAGAGAGGGCGGCCCGGTGCGCAGTTGCTCGCCGGCCGCGATATTCCCGGACGGCTTTTCAATACGTCGGCACCGCACGTTGTGTGGGCCATGTCGCGCACACGACCTTAGAGCGGGAGATCATCCCCGACGATATTGGCCGCCAGCCTTGCGCACGCGAACACCATCGCCGGCATCAGCGCCATGCCGCCGGCCAGCATGATCAGGGTGCCGGTGGTGCCGCCCACCAGGGAGCCGAGCATGTGGCCAATCAGCCACACGCCCAGCCAGCGCCGCATGAACGTCAGGGAATGGCGCCGCAAGACCGCGATGTTGTGTCGTCGGCTCGACCAGCGATCCCAGCTGCCATGGGCTTCGGGGTCCAGGAACAGACCGCGCGGCAGGAAGTAGGCCGTCAGCAGATAGAAAAACGAATGCGCAACCGGTTCCGCGTCGGTGGACGCCCCGGCTTCGTCGAGCAAGGAATGTTGCGTGGTCATGTCCAGCCTTTCCTGCTTGATCTTCCTGTTCCATTACGCAGTATGCGTGCCAGTTGGCAAAACCCAGATCAGGATTTTCCCAGATGGAAAGGCGTGGCATTAGGCCGAAAAGACCGGCTTTGGCACTCGATTTGTGCGATGCAGCATCGACATGCCCTGGCATGCACCAATCTCGCGCCGATCCGTCGCCTGGCGCGCGCTACTTTCCTCAGACTTGCCGTCGCAAGCTTTTCCAACAGGGGGCATTGAGTTTACGCTTGAAAATCTTTCCGGTGTCCTCGCCCGCTGCCTGCTCCGGTGTGGTCGCCAGGCGCCGGATACCGATCGGCCAGCCGGTCGTGCCCGAGTCGTGGAACATCGCGGCGCGCGGTGCTTGCTCGGCGGCGTGCCGGCAGCATCCACCGCATGCCTACGGCGTTTCAGTCCGCTCCAGGAAGGCGACGCCGGGCAGGCGCTTCGGGGCCGCCTTCAGAGCCTGATCGGCAGCGAGCGGATCGGCTTTTTGGTCAGCGCGAACAAGGCATTGCACACCGCGGGCGCGATCGCCGGGGTGGCCGGCTCGCCTACGCCGCCGGGCGGCTCGCTGCTGGGCACGATGTGGGTCTCGACCAGTGGCGCTTCGGCCATCCGCACCATGTCGTAGGTGTCGAAGTTGGCCTGCGCCACGCGCCCGGCCTTGATGGTGATCTCGCCGTACAGCGCCGCGGTCAGGCCGAACACGATACCCGACTCCATCTGCTGGGCAATGATCCCGGGGTTGACGGCCACGCCACAGTCGATTGCGCAGACCACCCGGTGCACCCGCGGGCGCTGGCCCCTGTCGTCCTTGACGATGGACACCTCGGCCACTTCGGCGACGATGGAGCCGAATGATTCATGCAAGGCGATGCCGCGCGCCATGCCCGCCATCATGGGCTGGCCCCAGCCGGCCTTGGCGGCGGCCAGGTCGAGCACCGCAAGGTGACGGGGGTGGCTCTTGAGCAGATTGCGGCGGAACTGGACAGGGTCCTTGCCGGCGGCGGCGGCCAGCTCATCCATGAAGGCCTCGACGTAAAACGCGTTCTGCGAATGCCCCACCGAGCGCCAGAAGCCCAGCGGCACCGCCGATTTGACGGTGACCGCCTCGACGCGCTGGCTGGCAAATTCGTACGGGACGTCGCTGGCGCCCTCGGCATTGCTCTTGTCCGGGGTGCCGGTGCTTCCCAGCGCCAGGGTCAAGCGCTGCGGCAGGCTGCCCAGGCCCATGAAAATCAGGCCCAGGCGCCCGACCAGCGAGGCGACCACCGAACCGCAGGCGATCTTGTGATGCCAGGCGGTGATGTTGCCC
>Ga0302323_100000541_pt1 | contig 30116 bp, 34 predicted proteins | sample Fen_T0_3_FD_201950 | JGI IMG/M metagenome (GOLD analysis project Ga0302323, IMG submission 201950) | Peat permafrost microbial communities from Stordalen Mire near Abisko, Sweden - Fen_T0_3 | ecosystem: Environmental > Terrestrial > Soil > Wetlands > Permafrost | place: Sweden: Abisko...
TCGATCCCGATCGGCACACGGTGGTCGCCGTGATACCGATGGGCCGCCGGCCCAACCTGATTGCCTCGGCAGCCGGCCGGATCTGGGTCGCCGACGACATTGACCGCACCGTGTCCAGGATTGATCCCCGTACCGACACGATCGTCCAGACGGTGGCGCTTGGATTCTCTCCCTCCGGCATGGCGGCGGACGCGACCGGCGCCTGGGTGCTGCGACCGGACGACGGAGCGGTCGTGCGGATCGACCCGCGCACCGGCAGGACACGCGTCCTGGCGCGTACCGGGGCGGGAGCCCGGTCCCTCGCCTTACAAGGCGACACAATCTGGGTGGCGAACCAGACGACCGGCGTTGTGGAAGAGCTTGAGGGCCGTAACGGCGCCGTCATCAGCAGGATCCGGGTCGGTGACTCTCCTGCCCAGTTGGCCGTCGGTCCGCACGCCGTGTGGGTGCTCGACCCACTCGATGCGAGCGCGTATCTCATCGACCCGACGGATGGTTCGGCCGGGGCGGCGATCCCTCTGGGCGGTGACCCCGACGACCTGGCCGTAGACGGCGACACGATGTGGGTCGCCGACCGAGAGGGCTCCCTGACCAGAGTGAACACCGACGGCTCCCAGGACACGGTGAGGCTCGGGGGTCGGTTGCTTGCAGTCAGCACCCGGTACGGTCTGTGGGTCGCCGGCGTCCCCGCCACAAACGCTCATCGAGGCGGCATCCTCACCACACTCCGCTCCAGCGCAACGCTGGACACCCTCGACCCTGCCGCGAGCACCTCGGTTGACCTCGCACCTCCCCGGTTCTTCGGAATGACAAACGACGGTCTGGTCACCCTCGACCACGTGTCTGGGTCCAACGGAACCCGACTGGTCCCCGATCTCGCTACCGAACTGCCACTCCCCAGCCATCACGGCCGCACGTACCTGTTTCACCTGCGCCCAGGGCTCCGCTACTCCACGGGGGTGCTCGTGAAACCAGCCGACGTCCGGCACTCGTTTGAGCGACTGTTCCTGCTCGGCTCCGCTGGCGCGGCGACCTTCGACCTCATCCGGGGGGCACAGCGGTGCGCTCCCGCGCATTCGCCTTGCGACCTGAGCCGAGGCATCGTGGCAGACAACCGCAGGGGCACCGTCACATTCCGGCTACGCCGCCCCGACCCAGACTTCCTCGACAAGCTGACCCTGACCTACGCCGACGTCCTGCCCTCCTCCACGCCGCGTCATGAAGCAACCCAGCCCCTGCCGGCCACTGGGCCATACAGGCTCGCCAGCTATGCACCTGGACATCAAGCGCGCCTGATACGCAACCCGTACTTCCGTGAGTGGTCCGCCGCTGCCCAACCTGACGGCTATCCCGACGAAATCGTGGTCCGCCTCGGCGTGGGACCTGCGGCTGTCGCGCCGTCTATTCGGCAGGGCACAGCAGACTTTGCCGACGACTTCGGCGGCTCTATCCCAGCTGACACGCTGCACTCGGGTCGCCTTCGAGTCCACCCCCTGCTGGGTACGGGCTACCTGTTTCTCAACGTGCATGCACCGCCGTTCGATGACCTGCGCGTACGCCGAGCACTCAACTACGCATTCGACCGTCGCCTCGTGGTTGATGCTTACGGTGGACCCCGTACAGCGGTTCCGACCTGCCAAGTCCTGCCCCCAGGCATGCCGGGCTACCGCCCGTACTGTCCGTACACACGGGACGCGACCGCCGGCGACTACACCGGACCGGATCTTGAGACCGCCCGACGGCTCGTCGCCGCCTCTCACACCCGCGGCATGAAGGTCACGGTGTGGGACGTTGCCAGCCCCGGTAACGACGCCGGAGAGTCACGCGAAGCCGTCGCAGCGCTGAGGAGGCTCGGCTACGCGGCCCGTCTTCGACTGCTCCCGGACAGCACATTCGGCACCTACACCAATGACTCCCGTAACCACGCTCAGATCATCGACGGAGGCTGGACGGCCGACTACCCGTCCCCCGACAACCTCCTCAACAAACTCACCTGCAGCTACTTCGTGCCCGGCAACCCTGTCGCCACAAGCAACGCCAGCGAGTTCTGCAGGCCCCGCTTCGATCGACGAGTCGCCCGCGCAGACACCCTCCAAGCGAGCGACCAAGTGGCCGCCGCTTCCGCCCTTTTCGAACGCCTCGACCACCGCCTCACCGACCTCGCGATTTGGGTCCCCACCGTCACGCCCAACGCAGGCGACCTCGTGTCCCACCGAATCGGCAACTACCACTACAACCCCGTTTGGGGAACGCTCATCGACCAGATGTGGGTCCATTGAGGGTCCTCGGGGCCGTCCCGGCCCCGTCAAGCGGCCGCCCACAGAGCCGAACGTTCAGCAACGCCGGCCTCGCCACTTGCAGAGCAGTCAAAGGTTGGGGGCGGGCGCGGTGACCCAGCGATCCACGCTTATCGCAAGCTTGGCTAACGACGAGGAAGGGCGGGTATACGCAGCACAACCGCCGGAATGGGCCATCTCGTCGCAGAGCCGTCAAGGCGTGCAGGCCGCATCCTGGATGAGCTGACCCAAATGCTGGATTCGCCGTCAGCATTGCTGACAATGCTCGGAGACAGTTCTGAGGTGCCGGCTGTGGGGAGGTTTGACGCAGCATGGGTTGATCGTCGAGGGCGGTTAGCCGCCGAACAGCAGTCGCAGGTAGGCCTTGAGCTGGTCCATCTGACCGCGGACAATGGCGGGGGTACCGAGTGCACGCACCATCACGTAGGAACCTTCGATGGTGGTGGCCACTTGGTCGGCGACGGCTTGGAGGTCGACGTCCAGTTGGGGTGGGTACCGGTCGGCGACCTCGGTGAGTTTGGCGTGCATCGTGTTTCCCCACAGCCGCAGTGCAGCGACGATCATTTCCTCGGTTTCGTCGTCGACGAGTTCGCGTTCGTAACAGAACGAAGCCATCAGACATCCGGGGGTCGCCGTCATCCAGTCCTCGAGCTCGTCGGTGAGGAGCCCCAGGAACACCAGCAGCTGCTGGAGCGGGTCGTCGGTGAGCCGTTCCGACCGGGCCATCAGCGTCGAGAGAAGCTCGGCGTCGTCGGCGGCGTACCGCTCCATGAGCGCGTGCGCGAGCGCCTGCTTGGTCGGGAAGTGGTTGAAGAAGGCACCCTTGGTCGTGTCGGCGGCCGCGATCATGTCGTCGACGGTGGTCGCCGCGAATCCGCGGGCGATCACCAACGTCTGGGCGGCGTCCATGATCCGCTTGCGAGTCGCCGTGCCGTCGCGTGCCACTTAGACACGATAGCGACCGCCCGGTCCGCTTCGATGTCCGAGACTCGGATCTACGCTGGATTCGTGGACCTCTTGATCCAGACTGAATAGTCTGTTATCAAAGAGACCATTCAGTCTGTTTCACCGAATCGAGGATGGCATGACGAGCTCACCACAGATCGGGCAGACACGACTCGGCGAGGTGACCTACACAGCCGGCGAAGAGGAGTACGCCGACACCTGCACGCTGTTCAACAGCGCAGTCCAGAAGAGGCCGCGGTACGTCGTGCGGTGCCGCGACACCAGTGACGTATCCGAGGCGATCGCGTTCGCACGGACCTCCGGGCTCGGGCTCGCGGTGCGCGGCGGTGGGCACTCGGTGTCGGGCGCATCGCTGTGCGAGGGAGGAGTGGTGCTCGACATGCGCGGCTTGAACAATGTCGAGGTCGATCCCGGCAGCCTGACGGTCACGGTCGGCGGCGGCGCGACCACTGCCGAGGTCGACGCGGCGCTCCAGGCCCACGGCCTGGCCACGACGCTGGGTCGTGTGTCGACCACCGGTGTCGCCGGCTTCACCCTGGGCGGCGGATCGGGATGGGCCGAACGCAAGTTCGGGTTCGCCGTCGACAACCTGCTCTCGGTCACGTTGGTCACCGCCGACGGGGCGGTCCTCACTGCGGATGACGAGCACGAAGCCGACCTGTTCTGGGCCCTGCGCGGCGGCGGCGGGAACTTCGGTGTGGTGGTCTCGATGACCTTCCGCGCCCACCCGCAGGGTCTGGCTACCTCGGGCCTCGTGCTCTACCCCGCCGCCGAGGGCGCCACCATCCTCCGCGGTGTCCGCGACCTGATGCTCGACGCCCCCGACCACCTCTCGATTGCCTTCGCCTATCTCTACGGCCCTGAGGACCCCGCCGTCCCGGAGAGCCTGCGGGGGCAGTTAATGGCCGCATCCTGGATCTGGTACCTAGGCGACCCAGCGCAGGCCGATGAGGAGCTCCGGGGCATCCGCTCACTCGGCACCCCAGTGGGCGACTGGGTGGAGCAAGGCCCGTACGCCGAACGGAACGGTTCCATGGACGATCCCCCCGGCTACCGCAACTACTTCAGCTCCGAACACATCGGTCAGCTGACAGACGACGCCATCGACACGATCCACGAGCACGCCCAGGGGCTTCCTCCAGGTCCCGGCTGGACCTTCCTGGTGCCCTGGGGCGGCGCGGTGACCCGGCCCTCGAGACTCGGTCCACTCGCCAACCGGGACGCTTCGTGGGTGATCCACCCCGGCGCGTTCTGGGAGGACCCAGCCGACGACGACCAGGCGGCAGCCTGGGTTCGCGGCTTTAGAGAGAAGCTGCAGCCGTTCACGACCGGCGGTGTGTGGCTCAACTTCATCGGAAACGAAGGCCATGACCGGATCAAAGCCGCGTTCGGCAACGAGAACTATCGCCGGCTCCAAGCCATCAAACGGCGCTACGACCCCGCCAACACCTTCAACGCCAACCACAACCTGTCCAAGTCCTGACCTCAGCCTGAGCAGGCAGCCGACCCGCCTCCGCCGCCAAGCCCCAGTTGCGTCCGGCTGCCGGCGGAATGCTGCGGGTGGCTGTGGCGGCGGTGTGACTCAGGTTCCGGGTCGGCCGCACTTCTCGGCGACTGTCGCCGGCGCAATCCGATCTGGTGGGCATCGGGCGTGGCGGAGAGCGTCTCGAAACGACCATGGCCACACGGCTCAGAAGGGAGGTGGTCCCACGATCGACATGCTGCCGGTCGAGGCGGCGGCCTGCCGGATCCGGTCGAAGTCGACGGCCACGGCCGGCTCGCCCGGGAGCGCGGGCTCGCTGGCAGTCCGGTAGAAGTCCTCACCGCCTCCAGGCGTGTGCAGGCACAGCATGCGAGCGCCCTCAGCCTGGGCCAGGAACGCATGGGGCACTCCGCGTGGGACGACCGCGACCCCGCCCGCGCGCACCTCGTGTTCGACGCCGTCGATATGGAGCAGCATCGAGCCGTCGAGCAGGTAGAACGTCTCGTCGGCGGCGGGATGAGTGTGCAGCGGGGTGCGCTTGCCCGGGTCCACGGTGTCCTCGAAGAGTAGGAATCCTTCGCCCACCTCGCTCTCGCGGACCAGCCAGGTGTGGAGGCCGCCGCCGTAGAACCACCGGCGCTCTGCCTCGTCGGTGTTGCGGACGAGGGGGGTTGTGGTCGTCGGCATGGTGGCCTCCTGAGGTACATGGGACCAGAGTCCCACGACGAAACTACGATACCGTGATGGTGATGTCAACGGCCTACGAGCTGACCGGACGAGTCCGTCAGAAGCAGCGCACCCGGATGGCGCTCGTCGCTGCCGCACGGGATCTGATGGCCCTCGGAGGCCGGCCACCCACGGTCGGCGAGGCGGCGGAGGCGGCCTCGGTGTCGCGAACGACGGCCTACCGCTACTTCCCGACCCAGAAGTCGCTGTTGCTGGCCGCCCACCCGGAGTTGGAGGCGACCTCGATGCTTCCCGGAGATGTGGGTGATGATCCGGAGGAGCGGGTGGCGGCCGCTGTCCGGGGGTTCATGGCGATGGTGGTGGACACCGAGCCACAGCAACGGACGATGCTCCGGCTCTCACTCGAGCCCGACACGCAGTCACGACAGCTCCCGTTGCGCCAGGGACGGGCGATTGGCTGGTTCACCGAGGCGCTCGAGCCGTTGGCCGACCAGCTCGGCGATGACGCCGTACGCCGCCTGGCGATTGCGGTCCGCGCCGTCAGCGGGATCGAGTCCCTTGTCTGGCTCACCGACGTCGCCGGCCTGACCGGCGAGCAGGCCGTCGAACAGATGGTCTGGTCGGCCGTTGCGCTGGTTCGTCGTACTGCCCAGGAGACCTGAGGGCCAAGGCGGTCACGATGCGCCGTTTGGCGCGTGAGCTAGGGGTCGAGGCTGCTTCGCTCTACCACCACGTCAGCGGCAAGGACGAGATTCTCGACGGGCTGGTTGACATGGTCTCGGCGGAGATCGAGCTCCCCTCACGCACCGATGGGTGGCGGCCGCCGATTCGCCAGCGGGCGCACAACACGCGGGCAGTCCTGCGCCGACACCCGTGGGCGGTGGCCTTGATGGCGTCGCGGACGAAGCCGGGGCCGGCCACGTTGCGGCTGCTGGAGGCTGGAATCGGGTGCTTCCGGGCAGGTGGCTCCTCGGTCGAGGCGGCGGCTCATGCGATCTCGACAGTTGACAGCTACGTGCACGGATTCGTGCTGCAGGAGGTGAACCTGCCCTTCCGGGACGAGTCCGAGCTGGCCGCGATGACCGGCGCGATCATGGATCAGTTCCCGAGGGCGGACTTCCCGTATCTCTTCGAGCTGACCATCGAGCACGTCTTGCAGCCGGGCTACAACTACGGCAACGAGTTCGACGTCGGTCTCGAGGCCGTGCTCGATGGGGTCGATGCCCTACTGCGCCGCGATCGCGGATGACCCAGGGGCCAGGGGCAGTCCTCGCCAGTCGAGCCCTCGCCGGATCCCGGCGAAGTGACGCGGGTCTGGGACGCCGACCCGCCCCGAGGAGGATGGAGCCGGCCGCGACGTATGGTTCGTCCGTCACGACAGCGTCCACCTGTACGACGCGCGGGGCTTCTCGATCGAGACGCTCCGCTGCGGGGTCCGTCAGGGGGCCGGTGAGCGCGCGGCGCGACGTATCTCAAGCCGTGACAACGCGGTCAGAAGCGCGGAGAGCGCCAGCAGCCCGCCGACGATCATCCACTCCGCGGACCCGTCGCCGTGGTCGGGGTCGATGCGGAATACGATCTCCAACCAGTCGCGCCACACCAACGTCACGACGGCGAGAGCCGCCGCGGTGAAGGCCAGCCACTGCTCGACGCGAGCCCGAGTGGGAACCCGATCTTTCATGCGCTTGTCTCCTTGAGTGCCGGATCAGGCTGGACCTGGATCTGGAACGTGGGGATGGTCGGGCGGTGCGAGCGGAATGCACCCGTCGACCTGGGGGTGGACCGCCCAACGGTGCTGTGGCCGCTTCTGGGTTGTGGTCGTCGCCGGGTCTGCGGCCACGCCCAGGTGCTCGCACCAGTGGACCCGGATCGCCTCGCACCAATTCAGGAACAGGTCGCTGTCCAGGCCGCGCTGCATGTCCTTGTCGGTCAACGGCTGGAGCGAAACCCCGGGCAGCTTGATCTCGGGCGGTTTGGCGTGGTCGAGGAAGTTGGGCGTCCACGTGAGGTACTGCAACTTTGGGGCGTCCGGGAGGTCCGGGTTGGTGCCGATCTTGCAGATGCGCAGTAGCGGGTGCACCTCGTGCCAGCCGGCGTGGAACCCGTCGTACACGTGGACGCCGTACACCGCCACTGCGTCACCCGGGTTGAGGGTCCCCAAGGGCTGGTCTCCGTAGTTGGCGTCCTCGACGCTCCCCGGGTTCGTGTCGAAGATGCCTTGCAGTACCGCGTCGGCGGCCGCCTTGGCGGCGATCGCGGCGATGGCGCCCGCCACGATCGCGCCGATGATGGCGCCGATCACACACCCGATGATCCCCAGGAACCCGCCGATGGCGCAGCCCTCGACTGCACCGGCGACGGCCGCTCCGGCGACGCCCACCGCGGCGACCCCGCCAAGCAGGCCGAGGGCACTCGCCAGGTCGTCCATGCGCACCCAAAAGTCGCCTTCCGCCTCGACGTGCAGCCAGTTGCGGGAGACCTTCGCCCGGTCGTGCGTGCCGTCCTCGTCGCCCTTCTCGTCAGCGCCCATGCAGTAGCCGAGATCGGTCAGGAGGTCGTCACGAGGTCGGATCAGCTTGCCCTGGAACCGGTCCTCGAACACGACGTTGCCCGGATAGCGGGCCAGGTGGTCGCGCGCCTCCTGGGTGGCCGGCGCATTGCTCGGGTCTCCGAGCACCTCGTAGGCCTGCTGGTACGGGTACGGCATCAGCGCCAGGTTGAAGAACTCGTCGTTGTCGAGGTCACCGAGGTCGGAGACCTTCGGTTGGGTCTTGATCCGACCCACCGCACAGACCCGGCCGTCGAGGCACACGAGCCGGTGATGCAGCCATTGCTGCGCCCCCTCGTGCAGGATCGTGGCCACCGCGGCGTACCCGCCTACGAAGAAGCCCACGAGCAGCCCCACCACGGCACCAATCGGCCCACCAACGAGCAACCCCGCCGCAAGCCCCGCCACGGCTCCGAAGAAGAGGGCGGCGGCACCATGGTTGAGGAGCATCGGCACCATGTCGCGCTGTTTGTTGAACGGCTTGTCCGGCGGGTGGTAGGCGAAGCACGTCGTGTACGCCGGGCCCGTCATGGCGCGCTCTCCACGTAGAGGGTGACGCCGCCGGCAAGGTCTCGACCACCGTCCGGTCGCAATGCGAAGACGTGGACGTTCACCGGTGTGCGGGACGAGCCGAGCGGAGGTTCGATGGCGACGTCGACCTGTTGGGTGCCGCCGGCGACCAGGACGATCTCGTCCGGGAGTGTCACCGACCAGTCCGCGGGCAGCGGCGCGTTGCCGAGTCCCTGCCGCGCTCGCGCTTCCTCCCAACGGGCCGTGCTCTCCTGGAGTCGCGTGACCATCCGGCCGGACCGCTCGGCGCAGGCCTCGAGAGCGGGCAAACGGTAGCCGTCGACCTCGAAGACGAAGCGTCGCTCAACGGCAGCTTGGTTGACGATCGTGAAGCTGGTGTGGGCCGGCGAGTGTGCTACCAGGACGTTGGTGTTCTCCTGTCCGAGGTTGTTGCTCGGGTTCGCGTCGTCGGCCCAATCGAGCCGTGCCTGCAAGCAGTAGTGGCCGGCTACGGCTGGCGTTCGCCAGTCGACCACGGCGGACGCCGGACAAGCGGATGAGCCCTTGACGCCGAGGTCGACGACGTCGACGCCGACCGGGTTGTTCGCCGTCCCGATGCCGAAGTCGAGGTAGGTCACGGTGACGGGAAGACCGACCGCAGGGGCGTCGTACGAGCCGTTCCAAACCTGGACCTGCACCCGGTAGAGGTGGTCGGGCTGAAGGGCCTCGGACGAGACCGGCGCACCGAGCCCGCGCGAGCCGGGCCCCGGCTCGAACAGCTGGATGTCGGGGTTGTCCCACGTGACCGAGAGCCCCATCGCCATGAGGTACGGCTGGCTGTACAGGAGCGGGTCTGGACGCCGGTAGACCTGGTCCAAGTGCAGGCAGCAGTCACCACCCGCCTGCGACCCCGAGCCCTCGAGCGAGAAGAGCCTGATGAGTCCGTGGAGCATGGCCTTGAGGATCAGCATGAGCGTCTTCAGTGTGTGGCCAGGATGAGCGACCGCAGCCCAAAATGCGGCCAGCACTGCCAAGACTGCTTTCACGAGCGCGTTCATGCCGCGACCGTGCTGCCTCGCTCGACCGAGGAGACTTCCGCCATGACGACCTCCGGTCTGAAGGTGCGTGGCGCCGAGCCACCATGGCGATCCTCGGGCCGACTGGGCGGCCCGTCAAGGGACGACAGCCCGCGCCGGGCGTTCTTGGTCTCGCTCGGGCCGACCGGGCTCCGTTACGGAGTGTCGCCGAGACGGCGACAAACAGGTGCCTCCGCGTGAAGGCTCGGGGCATCTCTCGACCCGTACCGGGGCCACGACCAAACCGCTGCCGGACCTCCCGGACCCTCGACCCTCCTCCCCGGTCGACCAGGACGCCATTGACGGGTCCGGCCTCCCGCGGGGGCTTCAGCCGCTGGCTGAATACCGGTCTGGTTCCTTGCGCAAACGCGACGAAAAGACTCACTACGCAGCTAGCCTCGTGTCGGCTGACGACCAACAGATTCCCGACGACACCCGCGTGGTGTTGGAGTACCTGATCACGGAAACCGGGCGTTGATTGGCCAATATCGGGATGGACAACGGCACCCAGCTCACCGCCCCACGCGATGTGCGCCTCGCGGCGCATCGCCTTGACGAGACCGCGTTCATCGAATCCCGCTGCTTGCTTGGCGGAACGGCATCTCCGAATCCTTGGACGGCGGCTTCAGTCCCCCACCCGGCCGGTGTCGTAGGCCCACATCGCGATCTCGACCCTGTTGCGGGCGCCGATCTTGGTCAACAGGCTCGCGACGTGGGTCTTGGCGGTCGTCAGGCCGATGAAGAGGTCGGCGGCGATCTCGGCGTTCGTGCGGCCGCGGGCGACCAGTGCCAGCACCTCCTCCTCGCGGTCGGTGAGCGGCTCGATCGGTTGGGTACGTCGGCTCGCCGGTTCCCTGGCGGCCAGGGTGGACAGCAGCCGTCGGGTGATGTTCGGCGCGATCAAGGCATCGCCGACGGAGGCGGCATGCACGGCCTGGATGAGCAGCTCCGGCCCGGCGTCCTTGAGCAGAAAGCCTCGGGCGCCGGCCCGGAGCGCGCCGTGGACGTACTCGTCGAGGTCGAACGTCGTGATCACCACCACCGCCATAGGGTCCGGGACGCCCCGCCCGGCGAGGAGCTCGGTCACCTCGATGCCGTCGAGCCCGGGCATCCGGATGTCGACCAGGCACACGTCAGGGCGGAGCCGACGCGCCAGCTCGACCGCGGCGTGGCCGTCGGCGGCCTGACCGACGACCTCGATGCCAGACTGCGCGTCAAGGATCATGGACAGGCCGGTACGCACCAGATCCTGGTCGTCGGCCACCAGCACTCGCACCGTCATCTGCCTACCTCCGTCGGCAGCTCGGCGTCGACCGCCCACCCGCCCCCAGGCGCCGGCCCGGCACGCAACGTGCCGCCGAGCAGCTGCACGCGCTCGGTCATCCCCAGCAGCCCGAAGCCGTGGCTCGCCGACCGCGCCGAGTCGATCTGTCCGTCGTCGGTCACGCGCAGCCGCAGCCTTCCTCCACCCTCGACGACCCGGATCTCCACACGCGAGGCGTTGCGGGCGTGCCGCAGGGCGTTGGTCAGCGCCTCTTGCGCCAGCCGATAGACGGCCGTGTCGACCTGGAGCGGAAGTTCGTCCAGGTCGCCCGGCAGCTCCACGTCGACGACCGGGACCGAGTCGCGGCGGGCGAGGGACATCAGGTCGGCAACGCCGTGCTGGGGGGCGTACTCCGCTGGCGCTCCGTCGCGCAGTACCCGGACCATCGCCCGCATCTCCGCGAGCGTCCGCGATGCTTCCCCTTCGATGGCTGCCAGCGCCTCGAGCCCCGCCTCGGGTCGCTGCGTGGCCATCGCCCGGCCCGCCTGCGCCTGCACAACGATCGCCGAGACGTGGTGGGCGACTATGTCGTGCAACTCTCGCGCGAGGGCGACCCGCTCCTGGCTGCGGATCTGGTCCAACGCCCGGCGACGGCTCTCGGCGCGGTAGCGGAACGCCGCTCCGCCCGCCGCCGCAGCCACCAGAACACCGAATCCACCGAAGAGCTCGGCCGGCCCGGAGTAGTCGGTCGCAATGCTGACCACCGCAGCGACCAGCACCACCGCCAGGCCGATCACGATCTGGCGCCCTGAGCCCCAGCGGACCAGCGCGTAGACGAGCACCAGGATGTAGATCATCGTGTTGAGGCCCACACCCGGGATCCCGGCCAGCTGGCTCGCCAGTCCCAACGCCATGCCGGTACCGAAGCCGACCACGACGCAGACCAACGGGTGGGTACGACGCCACAGCAGCACCGGCACGAGCCCGACCGTCACGATCGTCACGACCGGCCGCCAGGCGACGTCGTCCCGGAAGACGCCCTCGAGCAGCGCCGTCACCATCAACGCCCCGACCAGCACCCAGTCGCGCGACACCCGTTCGGGAACGGAGGCTGCGCGGGGCTCGGCCCACAGCGAGCGCAGGGCGTTGGTGATCACACACCCAGCCTAGGGACCGCCAAGGCGCCGGGGACCGACCGAAAGAACGAGACCCCGCTCCTCCCGACGGCCAAGGAGGGTCCGGCCTCGACGCCGATGTGCGCACGCCGCGACGCGGCGAGGGTTCTCACATGATCACTGTTGAGTCACTGACCCGGAGGTACGCCGGCTTCACCGCCGTCGACAACGTCTCCTTCACCGCCCAGTCCGGTCGCGTCACCGGCTTCCTCGGCCCGAACGGCGCCGGCAAGTCCACCACGATGCGCGTCATGGTCGGCTTGACCGCCCCGACGTCCGGCACCGCGACCATCAACGGAGAGCGGTTCGCCGACCTCCCCAACCCCGGCCTCGAGGTGGGCGTCCTTCTCGACGCCTCCGCCCAGCACGCCGGCCGCACCGGACGCGAGATCCTCACGATCGCCGCCGACACCATCGGCCTGCCCCGCCGCCGCGTTGACGAGATGCTCGAGCTGGTGAGTCTGACACCCACCGAGGCCAAGCGCCGGGTGCGCAACTACTCCCTCGGGATGCGCCAGCGGCTCGGTGTCGCCACCGCACTCCTCGGAGATCCCAAGGTGCTGATCCTCGACGAGCCGGCCAACGGGCTCGACCCTGCCGGGATCCGGTGGATGCGCGATCTGCTGACGGGCTTTGCCAGTCAGGGCGGCACGGTGCTGTTGTCCTCGCACCTGCTCCACGAGGTCGAGGTCATCGCCGATGACCTGGTCGTGATCGGCAACGGGAAGATCGTCGCGTCCGGCAGCAAGGAAGAGCTGCTGGCGGCAGCGGGGACGCTGGTCCGGTCGACGTCACCGCGCGACCTCGCTCACGCCCTGGAGCAGGCCGGGATCTCCAGCACGCTCGCCGGGGACGGCTCGGTCCGCACCGATGCCGACCCCGCTCGGGTCGGGGCCGTGGCCCTGACCGCCGGCATCGCCCTCACCGAGCTCCGGTCCGCCGAGGGCGCCGGGCTCGAAGACATGTTCCTGTCCCTCACTGCCGACACCCAACGCGAAGGAGTTGCGGCATGACCGCCACGGTCGTCCCTCCCGACACCATCGAGGCCGAGCCGGCCCGACGGACCGCCCGCCCCATCCCGACCACCCGACTCGTCAAGGTCGAGCTGCGCAAGATGTTCAACACCCGCTCGGGACTCTGGATGCTCATCAGCATCGGCATCCTGTCGCCCATCTCGGCCGGGTCGCTCCTCGTCCTCGGCCTCAACAGCGACGTCACCTACCAGAACTTCGTGAGGGCGAGCGGGTTCCCGATGTCGGTGATCTTGCCGATCATCGCGGTCCTGGCCGTCACAGGTGAGTGGAGCCAGCGAAGTGGGCTCACGACGTTCACGCTGGTGCCGAGCCGCGGCCGCGTGATCGGCGCCAAGGCGATCGCGACCCTCCTGGTGGGCCTCGGCGCCGTCTCCGTCGCCTTCGCGGTCGGTGCCCTCGGCAACGTGGCCGGGTCCGCGCTCGCCGGCGTCGACACCGTCTGGGACATCTCGTTGTCCATGGCACTCCAGATGGTGCTCTACAACCTGGTTGGCATGGCCTTCGGTTTCGCCCTCGGTGTCGTGCTGCGCAACTCCGCGGCCGCGATCGTGGGCTATTTCGTCGCTTCACTGGTCATGCCGGGCATCCTTGTCCTCCTGGCTCAGGTGCGCCCGTGGTTCGGGGACCTGCAGCCGTGGATCGACTGGCACTACACGCAGGTGGCGCTCCTCGATGGCGCGACGAACACTGGTAAGGAGTGGGCGATGCTCGGCTCGACCACGGTGATCTGGATCGTCATTCCCCTCACCCTCGGTCTGATCTCCCTGCGCCGCTCCGAGGTCAAGTAGCCGACACGTTGACAGGCGATATCCAAACTCATCTGTGCGCTCCGGATACCGCAGTCTTCGTGGTGGATCGGCTCAGCGTGCCCCGGAGCCATAGACGGGTATTGAGTGACTTGCTTAGGGAGGACTGAGGGTTGCGGGGCCGGGGGGCTTTAGGCACGGCCTACGTGGTCATCCACGAGCGAAAGCCCTCGGAAAGACCGTCGTGAGGAACTCGGGATAAGGGCACCCCCGGTAAGAACTCAGGATTGAGCGCTAACGCTCTTGCGGCGGCAGCCAGGCCGAAGCCTCTCGGAGAGCAGCGCGGGCAGTGGAAACGGTTCCGTGTGACCGATCCCTTCGTAGTCGTCAACGCCCAGCAAGCGCCTCAGGTGGTCCCAACGAGGTCGTCTTCCTGAATGAAGGAACGGTCGTCACAGTCCGGCGACAGAAGTCGCGACTTCATCGATGCGCCGCTGGATGAGGCAACTGTCGGACTGCGCCGACCTCAGGGGCCACCTATTCCTCAACGCCTCGCCGCTCCCTGAAGCTAGTCCGATGGCTCGGCCCCCTGTAGAGGGTCTGCAGACTGGCCCGGCCACCCCACCCGCAGCCCACATCGCCTCGCTCACGGTTGGCGGCAAGGACCGCGTCGACCTCAACATCGCTCCGCCCAACAGCCACGACGGCATCAGCGCGTTCCGCATCCTGGTGACGCCCGTGCCTGTCGTGTGCGCGAACACCCAGAGCGCCGCGCTGAGCAACCACGAGTCGTCGTTCTCGATCCGCCACACCCGCAACGCCAATTCCGCCGTCCAGACCGCCCGCGAGGCGGGGACTGACCTCCACCTACGTAGACGCGTTCCAGGTCGAGGCCGAGCGGCTGAGCCAGCAGAGCATCACCGACGCCGCGTTCGACGCGCTGGTCGACGCCACTTCGGCGAGACCCAGGCGGAGGCCACCAAGCGGATCCGTGAGAGCGAGCGCCGCCGCCGCTCCCGGCTGCACTGGCTGTTCGCGTACGCCGACACCCAGGCCAGCATCCGCGACAGGCGCGTCCATGATTGCCGAGCTCTTATCTATTCTCGCTCAGGGCATAGGCGGCGGAGACTCGCTCCGAGGGCGGGCGCACTGCAAGTCAGGCCAGGCGGGTCACGTCACTTCCGTCTTTCCTTCCGCGGGCTGAACCTGGTCGGGTCGAAGGCCACGGGCGCCGCGACTGGGCCATGCTCGATGAGATCGGCGACGATGGCGCCCGTCGCAGCGCCGAGGCTGAGTCCCAGCATGTTGTGACCGGTGGCCACGATCACTCGCTCCGAGCCGGGGACCGGGCCGATCAGCGGCTTGCCGTCGGGGGTCATGGGCCGAGGCGCCACGTGTTGGTCGGTATGGGCATCCCAGTCGATTCCTGAGAGGTACGGGGCAGCTTCCCGTTTCATGTGCTCGATCCGGTCCGGGCGGAGCACCGCGAAGGTCCCGTCCATCGCGACGACGCCGACCAGACGAGCGCCGGTGCGGAGTGGAACGACACCCGCATGCGTGTGACCGAGCCGAAGGACGTGACGGACCGGTTGCTGCGGGTGTGCCGTGAAGCTGTAACCCTGGCCCGGAGTCACGCAGCCGCGGATGCCCAGAGGCCGCAACAGATCCTCCGACCAGGCGCCGGCGGCGATGACCGCGTGCGTCGCTTCGATGGCATCGTCGGCGGCTTCGAGCTCAACGGTGCTCCCCTTTGTCGAACCGAGGTCACGCGGGCGTCCGTCACCACCCTGGCACCGCGGGCCAGCAGTGACTCCGTCAGAGCGTCGACCAGGGTCAGCTCCCGGTCACACCGAGTCGGTCGGTGAAGATCCGTCTGCCCACCCGGCGCGAGACAGCCACCGTCGCGAGCATCAGCACGACCGGCACCCAGAGCCTGCTCGGGTCGGGCAGGGTGAGTGCGGCGATGTCGCAGAGCACGAAGCAGGCGGCCCACAGCTGGGTGGTGCGTACGTTCATCGCGATGAATGCCTCGGACGTCCAGAGTTCCGGGATGACGGTTCTGCGGGTGAACTGCATCGTCCACGGTGACGACCCGCGCAGGCTGAACAGGGACTGGGCAGCCATCAGCGTGTAGAACGCGGCATCGAGGTGCTCGATGAGGATGCTGCTGTCGAAGACGAAGTACAGGACCAGGTTCGCTGCCGCGAACACGGCTGCGAGCGCGTCGAGACTCGTCACGCCTTGGCCCCGCAGGAGGTGGTAGCCGATGACCGCGGCCACGCCGACGAAGGCCACCAGGACCCCTAGCGCGTAGGCCTGCGCGAGTAGGATCGGCACCATGAAGATGACCGGTATCAGTCCGGTGAACGCCTGCCACCAGTGACCGCTTCGGGCCGCGTCCAGCCCGTCGATCTGGACCGGGTCAGACATCAGGCTTCCGCGAGCTCGAGACGGCGACCGAGGTAGGCCAGCAACCTGGCGTGAGGTGGGGCGTCGGAGTCACAGGCAACCTCGGGCCCGAACATGCCAGGCACCCGGAACGGATCCATGCCGCCCATCTGCTCCATCACGCGGAGCAGGTAGACGGCAGTTCCTGGTCCACCCGGTCCACCTGCCCGGTCGCCACTGCCAGGTCGATGCCGTGCACGATGACCTCGGTGAGGTGGATGACAACGGCCATCTGCCCCGGGATGTCCCCGAATGACAGCGCGAAGGTGCGGTCCAGGGCGTCCGGCCGGCGCCAGGCGGCGATGTCGGCTGCGGCCGCCTCGGCGTAGGAGTCCGCGGGACTGTCGCCGAGCCAGTCATGGGTGTCATGGTCTCCGCCCGCATCCCGCTGCTCGATGGCCGCGGTGAAGATGCGCAGGCCTCCGACGAGGTGGCTCACCTCGGTCCTCACGTCCCACTCAACACATGGCGTGGGGTCACCCCACTGGCCCTCCCTGATGCCAGCGACGACCGCGCCTGTTGCCGCCAGCGCATCGTCCAGCTGCTCCACCACATCAGACACGGCGACCCCTCCCCGGTGCTCCGTCATGTGCGACGGGATGCTAGCGAAGGAGCCCGGGAGACGCGAGCAACGCGCGGCCATGGCGAACCGTCGCGGGCGGGCCAGGAGCCACCAGCCATCACGAGACACAGAAGGTCGACCAGCGCGGCGACCAAACCCAGAACTGTGAGGATGTCGACGCGAGCACCCATGTTGCTGCCCACCAGGCGCAACCAGACAGGACGAGCTGGGCACCTACACCAACAGATGCGAGAACACGAGATGTCTGTGACCTACGAGTTGATCGACCGAGTCCCCACACCCGACGAACACCGTCGTCTGGCCATCAGCGTCGGCTGGGAGGACGCGTTCCGATGGAACGCCATCCCAGTCTCCCTGGTCGCGTCCCGGTGCGGAGTCGTCGCCATCGGCAGCAGCGGCGAGATCGTCGGGATGGGCCGCGCTGTCGGCGACGGCTCGTGCTACTTCTACCTTCAAGACACCGCCGTCCACCCCGATCACCATGGTCACGGGCTGGGGCAGCGCATCACCCAACGACTGCTCGAACAGGTGCGGACCTTGGCCGGTGGAGACGCTTTCGTCGGTCTCTTCTCCACCGATCAGGGAAGGACGCTCTACAGGCGCGCGGGCTTCAGCGACCAGACCTCGATGTACGGGATGTGGCGAATGGTCCGCACCCATGGTCCGACCCAGTCGGCATAGCCGGCTGACAAGACCCGAGGACGGCGGCGGGGCGAGCTCGGCCGAGGCGGGAGCGCCGCCGGTGCCCTACGTGGGGTCAGAGGCCGAGTGCGCCGTCGACGGTCAGCACATGTCCGGTGACGTAGGAGGAGCGGTCCGAGCAGAGCCAGACCACAGCTTCGGCGACCTCACCGGGCTCACCGAGGCGGCGCATCGCAATGATTCTGCGGTAACCGTCCTCGACCGATGCCCGACCCTCCGGCCCTTTGGCGTCCAGGTTCTGCTCGAGCATCGGGGTTCGGATGGCGCCAGGTCTGACCGCGTTGATGCGCACCCCTTTGCTGGCGTACTCCTTGGCGGCGGCGACGGTGAGCGCCTCGCACCCGGCTTTCGCGGCGGCGTAGCTGCCGGTACCAGCCATCTGGATGCGTGCATCCATCGACGATGTGTTGACCACGGCTCCGCCACCGCTCTCGACCAGCGCGGGGAGCTCGTACTTCATCGACAGCCACACGCTGACCAGGCTGGCGCGGACAATGCCCTCGAACTCGCTCAACGCCATGTCCGTGAATGTTCCGATGTCCCTGGCCGCATCGGTGTTGGCGGCGTTGTTGAACGCGTAGTCCAGCCGCCCGAACCGGTCGCAGGTCGCCTCGACAAGCCCAGCCACCGACGTCTCGTCGGTGACGTCAGCGGCACGGAAGGCAATGTCGCCCAGCCCGTCAAGCTCCTTCACGGCCAGCCGACCCGGCGACTCGCGACGACCGCAGATCATCACCGATGCGCCGGCCCGCAAGAAGGCCTCCGCGGTCGCCCGACCGATGCCGGAGGTCCCCCCAGTAACCAGCGCCACCCGTCCCACCATGCCCTGTCCAGACCCAGTCACCACTTGCCCCACTGTGTTCACCCGTCTTCCAAGCCTGGGCGTGCCTGGCACCACCCAGACAGATCCGTCCGTCCGGCTGCCACGGGGCTCCTCACCTCGAGGCCAAAACCCCCATGCCATCCGTCGCCACCATCGATCCTGTCCGCCAGCGCCAGAGACCGCCAGCCATCCATTCACGAACTGATGGTGGACAGGGCACGCGTCCTCGGTGCTCTGGCAGGCGTTGCGCTCTGGCACGCGGGACCCTCCAGCGCCCACCACTACACGCGCCCGCCCGACTGATCGTCGCTTCCAGGACGGTGAGGGCCGCGCGCTTCCGGATGGCCCGTTGATGCAACGGACGGGACGGGCGCGGGCTCCGGCCTCGGCATGGCCGCCGCCGCGGCGATGGCCCGTCTCGGCGGACCTTGTTCGGCCCGCGGCAGGATGGACTAGTGCTCGGTTCCGTGCGCGAGCTGGTCGAGCTCCTGGGCTGCTGCCCCGATGCTCGGTGCCAGCGTCTGGACTCCCCCAGGAAGGTTCGCCGCGGATGCCCCACCGGCGCACACGATCGGGACCGGGGCCTGGCTGAGCAGTCGCTCGGCGACCGCGACAGCGGCCGGTCGGTCCTCGGGAGTGACAACAGACAAGACCGCTGCGCGGGCCCCGCGGCTGCGGACCGCCGTCTCCCAGCTGCTCACCGGCACGTTGGCGCCGAGGTAGAGAACGTCCATGCCCCTTCTGCGAATCGCGGTGGCGAACGCCAGTGCACCGAGATCATGCTGGCTGCCCGAGGGCAGCCCGACCACGACCGTCGGACCTCTGGACCTGCTGCCGGCCGCGTCGAACGCGGCTGAGAGTCGGCGATGGACCGCGTGGCTGGCCGCGTGCTCCCCGGCTACGTCGATCTCGCCGCGCGCCCAGCCTTCGCCGAGTGCCTCGAGGGTGGGGAACAGCCACGAGTCGACCACGTGCTCGAACGATCCGAGCGCGAAACCCCCATCAAGGCTCTCCTCGATTCCCGCTGTGTCCATCTGCGCTGCCGAGGCCAGGAACCGTTGCATGTAGGTGACCGCATTGGGTTGGTGGAGACCGTCGGAGGTCTCAGGACCGACCACCTTGTCCAGAACGGCAGGGACCGTCCCGCTGCGGACCGCGTCGGCGGCCTCCGCCGGCGACCAGCCGTCGTTCACGAGCCGGCGCATGGTCGAGACGGCCGCCAGGGCTTCCTCGTCGTAGAGGCGGTACCCCGACTCGTTGCGATGTGGTGCGACGACCCGGTAGCGCCTCTCCCAGGCGCGCAGGGACGCCTCGGGTACACCGGTGAGCCGGGAAGCCTGCTTGATCGTGTACATGGTTTGTACAGACTAGTGCCCGGACAACCTTGTGCAAACCCTTGACATCATGCAGAGTGGCGTCTGAGCCCAGCACGCGAGGTCGCAAGGCAGCCAACGGTCAAAGAGAGATGGTCGGCGATGGAACTGACAGCACAGGCCCCTGGTCTGGTCGGCGCGCGCGCCGGTAGTCGCGGCAGCCGGTGGGGGCGTGCCGCTGAGGCCGAGTCACAACGGGTCCAGATCGCTTCGCGCGCCGAAACCGAGAGCGCACCAGCGGGCGCGGTCACCAGGGGGGAGCTTGAGGACCTGTGGGACCGCCACGGGGGGTCTGCCTACGCGCTCGCCTGCGCGCTCCTCGGGAACGAGGTGGCCGCTGCCGAGGCCGTGAGGCTCGCCATGGCCGACCTCGCCCGCTCGACTCGCGGCGCGTCGCCCGAAGAGGCGCAGCGATGCCTGGTTCGCCACGTCTACCGGCACACCCAGGAACTCGTCGGCCAGACGCCCAGCACCACGCAGCTTCCGCCCGTCATGGTGTGGGTGAGCCAGCTCGCCCGGCTCCAGCGCGCGTGCCTGGGGTTGTGCTACTTCGGCGGGCTCACCCACCGGGAGGCCGCTGCCCTGCTCGACGTACCGCCCGGCACGGTGGCCGACCTGCTGAACGCCGGCCTGCGGGAGCTGGGGCGCCTTGCTGCCCGCGGAACCCCAGTCAGTGCCTGACGTGGGCGTCTCCGTCGCCGAGCCCGACGCCAGCCAAGCCTCCTCACTACGGCGGGCCAACGCGGGCGCAGCCGTGCTCCATGCGGTCCAGGCCGTCGCGGTGCTCGCACTCGCCACCGACTTCGCTCTGCCGGTGACCGCAAGCTACATGGCTGGACCGCCGGGTACGCCGCCGCTGGACCCCGTGGTGCTTTTCGACATCCCCACCGGGTTCGCGGTCGCGGGGTTCCTGGCGCTCTCCGCGCTGGCGCACCTCCTGGTCTGCACCGCGTGGTGGCAGCGGTACGTCGCGGATCTGGGCCGTCAGCGCAACCCCGCACGGTGGGTCGAGTACTCGCTCTCCTCGTCGCTGATGATCGTCCTGATCGCCCAGCTGGTCGGCATCTTTGACGTGGCGGCGCTGGTGGCCCTGTTCGGCGTGAACGCCGCCATGATCTTGTTCGGCTGGTTGCAGGAGCGCTACGAGCGCCCGGGCAGCGGCGGCTGGCTGCCGTTCGGCTTCGGGTGTGTGGCCGGCGTGGTCCCGTGGCTGGCCATCACGATCTACCTGCTGTCGCCGGGCTCGACGTCCTCGGCCTCGCCTCCCGGGTTCGTCTACGGGATCTTCGTGTCGTTGTTCGTCTTCTTCAACGTCTTCGCCCTCAACCAGTGGCTGCAGTACCGCGCCATGGGGCGGTGGCAGAACTATCTGTTCGGCGAGAAGGTCTACATCGTGCTGAGCCTGACCGCCAAGTCCGCCCTGGCCTGGCAGATCTTCGCCGGCACGTTGGCTGCGTGACGCCACGTTGGAGGGTGACTCGTGAGGGAACGGGAGTGGGTGCTCAGATGACCGAACACCAGGGGTATGAGGTGCTCGAGAGGTATCCCGTCTTCGAGCTGCGTCGCTATCCCGACCACCTCGTTGCCGAGACCGAGGTCGGCGGCCCCTTCGAGCTCGCGGGAAACGTGGCGTTCCCCAGGCTCGCCCGCTACATCGGCGGTCACAACCGGTCCTCGCGCAAGATGGCCATGACCGCACCCGTCGTGCAGGAGCAGGATCCCCATAGCCGGCGCTACGTCGTGGGTTTCGTGATGCCCGCCGACCTCAGCACCGAGGACCTCCCAGACCCGGTGGACGCCAAGGTGCACACCCGCCGGGTGCCGACTGAGACAGCCGCCGCGTTGCGGTTCTCCGGGCGCTGGTCGCGCAGCTCCTTTGAGAAGCGGGCAGCGCAACTGCTCGCCGCCTTGGACTCTGCCGGTCTGGAGGTGGTCGGCAACCCTCGGTATGCGCGTTTCGACCCACCCTGGACACCGTGGTTCCTGCGAAGGAACGAAGTCGTCGTCCCGATGGCACCCGGACCTGGTCGGCCTCCAGGGAAGCGTGGAGCATGACCACATGCAGCCCCGGTCAGCCGCGGGTGAGGCCGCGTCCACAGGCGGACGGTCGCGCGAACCGATCCCTGCTCATGTAGCTGGGGCAGGCCGACGGGCTGGTAGCCCATCGGCTCCAGAACAGGGCCGCGTGCTCGGCGTTGGTTTGCACGATGGCTGGCCGCAACCGGGTGATCTCGGCCCACTCCTCCATCCCAGTCGAGAAGCAGGTCGTGTGATCGCCGCCCGACACCCTTGGCCCCCGCATCCAGGTGCACCTGCAGGCGTCCGATGTGCGCGGTGACCGGATCGGGCGATCCGCGCAGCAGATCGATGACCCCGACGAGGGTATTGCTGCGGAAGACCCCGAGAACGGCCTTCTGTTCGGAGGCGAGGGTCGCTTGCCGTCCGATGAGCAGATCGTGTGCCTTGTCGGGCCCGGTCCGTCGCGGGTCACCCGTCGGAAGTACTCGGGATCGGCTTCGAAGAGCTGCTGGACGACAGGGGCGTCGCTGGATTCGAGATGGCGAAGCGTCAGCTCCTCGGTCATGGTCGCCGTTGCAGGAGTCGGTCGAGAAGGAGGTCCAGCATGTCGCCCGGGTCTGGCCACGGAAACGCGGGCACCGCGTTCTGCAGGGACGCTTAGCCGTGGATCGCGACCCACAAGGCAGTTGCGTCCGTGAACGCGTGTGCGTCGGGTTCGGTGCCAGCTGGGCCCCCGAGCGCGCTGACCAGGATGTTGAACGCTTGACCGCCGAGAAGTCCGTGGGTGGCACGCGGCTGAGTCAACGCGGTGCTCGGGTTCGTCCGATGTCGGCCGAACATGACCCGGCAACGGTGCGGACCCTCGCGCGCGAAGTCGAGGTAGGCGCCCCCTGCGCCAGACCCTGATCGCGCTGCGGGCAGGCAGCAACCTTGACGAGCACGAGAACTCCGGAGAGTCGAGACTTCAGGTGATGCACGGCCGCGTGACCTTCGTGTGCGGGGGAGAACAGTTGGAACGGGTCGCCGGGGGACCTGATCTCCATCCCCGAGTCCCGCCATTACCTGAGGCTTTGGAGGATTCCCCGGTCTTGCTCACCGTGGGCAAGGCGACCGCTTGACGTAGAACCGAATCCTGAGATTGCCGACCGCGCCGCGGACGTGACACTGCGCGAGTGCCAAGGTAGCGAGCTGAGCCCAGGTTCCCGGACATCCCGCGTGGACGTGGTAGAGGACATTCGGCCGAACGCTTCGGGAAAGCACCTGCGGTTTCACCACATATTCCCCAGGTGTTGCGGGCCGCAAGACATGGGCGCGTTCATGAGCCACAGGTCCTGATCACCCTCGGCCGCCGGGAGTCCACCTCTAGGCTCGACGCATGAGTCTCAGATCCGCCGTGGGTCAGTACCTCGTCGCCGCTATGGTCTTCCTCGCGCTCGACCTGGTGTGGCTGAGCCTCGTTGCGCAGGGCCTCTACGAGCACTACCTCGGCGACCTGCTGGCCGACTCGCCCAACGCGGTGGCGGCCGTCGTCTTCTACGCGATCTTTGTTGCCGGGCTGGTGTACTTCGTCATTGCGCCCGCTGTGGACGAGCAGTCGGTGAGGGCGGCACTCGTACGGGGCGCGGCCTTCGGCCTGGTCACGTACGCGACCTGGGACTTGACCAGCCTCGCGGTGATCGAGGGTTTCCCGGTCGGGATTGTGCCGATCGACATGGCCTGGGGCACCTTCCTGGCGGCGACGGTCAGCACGGCGACGTACCTGCTGTGGCAGTGCCTCACCGAGCGTCGTCCGGGACGTCCTGGAGAGCGGTCGCAATAACGGTCGAGTGGGATGAGTCCTCCTGCACCGGTTGATCCCCTCGGAGTGGCCCAATTGACGGCGCCCGAGTGCGGCTTCGCGAGTCAGGCTAGCCAGGAAACACGATGCGTTCGGCAGTGGCCACCTCCTGCATCTCGGCCTCTGACGCCTTCGCCACATCGCGACCAGCCGCGTTGTCTGCAGCGGTGAGCGTGAGCCGCTGCTGGCAATGGGGGCCTTCCGGTACTTCATGCGCCGGGGATGCCCAACGCGGGCTTCACCACCGGCTCGCCTGCCTGCCAGAACAGCGGACGTCTCCGCGGCACGGAAACCGCAGGCCGCGTGCGGACGTCCTAGTGCCGGCGGTCGCCTGGGTGGCTCGGCGAACGGTTCTGGTGGCCGCGGCGCGTTCCTGAGCCCGACCGCCAGAGAACTCGAGAATTTCCCACGGATCGGCAACCACCGGCCCTGTTCGAGCGAAGAAGGGGCAACAGGGTCGCACCCGGCGGCCTACGACCTAGGGAGATTCTCATGAGGATCCGCTCGATCGCAGCCACGCTTGCTACCACCGCACTGCTCGGGGGCGCCGCCGTAGTGCCCGCCACCTCCGCCTTTGCGGAGAGCAGCCCGGCCCAGAAGCCGCTGGGCAACAGGAGCCTGGCCAAGGTGCTCACCTCGGACGGCAACAGGTTCGACAAGAACTGGGGCGACTACGACATCGTCACCGAGGCGGCCCTAGCGGTGATCAAGGCCAAGCCCGACAGCCCGGTCAGCGTGCTGACCAAGGGCAGAGTGCCGGTGACCGCGTTCATCCCGAACGACTGGTCGTTCCGCAAGCTCGCCAAGGACCTCACCGGCACGAAGTTCACGACCGAGAAGCAGGTCTTCAACACGCTCGCCGGGCTGGGGATCGACACCATCGAGACGGTGCTGCTCTACCACGTGGTGCCTGGCGCGACGATCGACTCCAAGACCGCGCTCGGCGCGGACGGGGTGGCGCTGACCACCGCCCAGGGCGGCAAGGTCACCGTCGACGTGATCTACCCGAAGCTGCCCATCGTCCAGCTGCGCGACCAGGACCCCGACGCCATCGACCCGTTCCTGAACCCCACGGCCCTGGACATCAACAAGGGCAACAAGCAGATCGCGCACGGCATCGTCCTGGTGCTGCGTCCGATCAACCTGTGACCGACCGCCACTGACGAGCTGACAAGGAAGAGATCATGAAGAACATCATCCGCACCATCGTCGCGGCCGCGGCGCTGACCGGAGCGAGCCTGGCGCTCGCCCCGGCGGCGCACGCCGCCCAAGACGCCCACGTCTCGGTGCTGCACGCCGTTCCCGGAGTCACGGTCGACGTCTACGCCAACGGCAACGCGCTGGTCACCGACTTCAAGCCGGGCACGCTGACCGACCCGATGGCCGTGCCTGCGGGCGACTACGACCTCAAGGTCGTGGCCGCCGGCGACGGCGCCGACGGGAAGGCCCTGATCGAGGCGAACGGGGTGGGCGTGCCGGCCGGGGCGAACATCACCGTCGTCGCCCACCTGGACGCGTCCGGCAAGCCGGTGCTCACGCCGTACGTCAACGACACCTCCGCGATCGCGGCCGGACAGGCCAGACTCACCGTCCGCCACGACGCGGCCGCTCCCGCGGTCGACGTACGGGCCGGTGGCGACCCGGTCTTCACCGACCTGGTCAACCCGAAGGAGGACAGCGCCGACATTCCAGCCGGCACGGTCTCCGCCGACGTGGTGCTCGCCGGCACCGACCAGGTGGTGATCGGCCCCGCCGACCTCCAGCTGGCCGAGGGCGTCCACACGATCGTGTACGCCTGGGGCAGCGCCGCGGACGACAACCTCAAGCTCGCCGTCCAGACGATCAGCGGCATGCACTCGGCGCCCTCCGGCGTTCCGGGCGGCACCGGAGGTCAGGCGGCCGGCGAGGCCGACGGCTTCGCGTCGAGCGGCTGGATGGTACTGGCCGGTGGCCTGCTCGCCGCGCTGCTCGCCGGGCTGCTCACCAGCCGGATGATCCCCCGTCCGGCCCGCAGCCGGAACCGGTGAGGCACCTTCGCACCACGACTGGGAGGGCGGTCACCATCGCGGTGGCCGCCCTCTCGGGCGCGCTCCTGACTGCGCTGCTGCTGCCGGACCGCACCCCCTCCGACGGATTCACCGCCGGACGCCCCGAAGCGACCGGGCTGCCCGGCGAGGTGCTCGCGGCGGGCCAAGCGGAGGGAAGCACGACCCGGCAGCCGCCGACGACCCGGCGACCGGACAGCCCCACCGCGGTGCCTCGGCTGCTGACCATCCCGCGGCTGGGCCTGCGGATGCCCGTGCTCGCGCGCGGCGTGGACGACCGTGGCGCGATGGCGCTGCCGGACAGCGGGTCGAGGGTGGGGTGGTACCGCTTCGGGTCCCGGCCCCTGGACCGGTCCGGGGCCACGGTGCTGGCCGGCCACGTCGACACCCGGGCCGAGGGAGCCGGGCCGTTGGCCGGGCTCGCCGCCCTACGCGTAGGCGACCTCATCGAGGTGCGGGCAGGCCGCCGTGCCGTGACCTACGCCACCACCTCGGTGACCCGGGTCAGCAAGGCCCTCATCGACCTGCCGGCCGTCTTCTCTAGAGTAGGCCCGGCGCGGCTGCACCTGGTCACCTGCGGCGGGGCCTACCTTCCCGAGGACGGCGGCTACCAGGACAACGTGGTCGTCGTCGCCCAGCGACTCCCCTCCGGATCCTGAGGTGGACGCAGCAGATTCCTTCCGCGGGCCGGCAACCATTTGCCCGCTCGCGACGAAGTACCGACATGAGGCTCCTCGACCCCGCGGCCGGACAGGCCCTCGGGCTGCGGCTGGCGCGTCGCGAGGAGCACGCCCTGGAGGACGCGTACTCGGCGTATGCGCCCACGGTGCTGTCCTACGTCAGCCGGTACGTCGGACGCGACGAGGCCGAGGACGTGATGCAGCGGACCTTCTTGGACGCCTGGCGCCATGCGGGTCGGTACGATCCCTCACAGCGCTTCACGGGGTGGCTGTTCACGATCGCCCACCGCCGCGCCGTGGACGCGCTGCGCGCGCGACGCCACCAGGTGGTCGACGTGGAGAGCCTGCGTGAGCTGGCAGGGGAGGACGGACGGGAGACGGTCAACAGGTTCGCGGATGCTGCGGATGTGCGAGCCGCGGTGGCGCAGCTGCCCGACCACGAACGGGTCGTGGTCGAGATGGCCTACTTCGACGATCTCAGCCAGCGAGAGATCGCCGAGCGACTCGACGTACCTCTCGGGACCGTCAAGGCCAGAGCCTCGCGCGGGACCCGCCGACTCGGAGAGATCATCAGAGCCGCCGAACGGACCGATACGGAGAAAGGTGAGCCGCGATGAGCGACCACCCGGACCTGACGGCTCTGCTGCGAGGCGAGCTGTCCAACGCTGACGTCGCAGAGGTGGCCGACCACCTCGACCGGTGCGAGGAGTGCCGGCAGGACCTGGCCGAGACCGCTGTCGGGCACGCCCTGCTCACCGGCACCACCCGGACCTTGAGCCGGCCGGCGCCGGTGGAGCTCCTCGACGCACCGCCGCTGGACCCTTCGACGTCCGCCCGGCGCGGCCCGGCCTGGCTGCGCCCGCTCGGGCTGGTCGCGGCAGCGGCTGCCCTGGTCGCCGGCACGGCGGTAGTCGTCGACTGGGCCGACCGGCCGAGCCCGACGGCCACCACCGTGGCGAGTCCCGAGCGGACCGCGGACCTGGAGCCGGTCGACGGCACCGGGTCTGGTCGCGTGGTGATGGCCGAGGACTCTCACGACGGAGTTCAGATGACCGTCGAGACCCGCGACCTGCCGAAGATCGGTCGTGGCGAGTTCTACGAGGCGTGGTTGTTCAACCCGAATACCCAGAAGATGCTCGCGCTCGGCGTGGTGGGTCCGGCCGGCACGGCCTCGTTCGAGGTGCCCGACTCGCTGGTGGGCCGCTATCAGGTCGTGGACGTCAGCTTGGAGCGCGACGACGGGGACCCCGGCCACTCGGTCACCTCGGTGCTGCGGGCTAAGTACGCCTGAGCCGACAATGGTCCTGGTACTGCCTCACCACATCGCCCCGCGCGTCGTGTCGTGGGCGTAGCGCCCACGGACGGAGACAGGGCCCTCGATGGTGCAACAGCGCTACCGGAACCTGGGATCGGGTCACTTACCCGACCTTCGACCCTGCCCGGGCCTCGTTCCGAGGAGAAGTATGGCGAGCACCGAGAGGAATCGTTGGCTGATGGGAGGCAGGTGAGGTGCGAGCTCACCGCGGGTCGCTCAGGCGCGTGGAGGTTCAGCGAGGTGTCTGCCCGGCAATCCGCTGGTCTGCGCGGTTCGCGGCAGGGGGCAGGCAGCGGAACCTTGGTGCCAGCGAGCGCTTGCTCAACTCGACGAGTCTGGCCGCTTCTGGTTGTCAGGTGACACGTGCTGGCTAGGGCGCCCGAGGGCGGACGTCGGATGCGTAACAAGTTCACCGACGAGAACAGTCCGGGATACCACCCCGTTCGTAAGGTCAAAGTGGTCCTCGCCGGCCTGAGCTTCGCGGTCCGCCACGACTTCTCGGTGGCCTACAAGGTGGTGCTTTCCCTGGTGCTCGTCGTCGTGTCGGCAGCCTTGCAGCGGTGGGTCGACTTCGTGGTGATCGTCCTGGCCACCGGGGTGGTGTTGACCGCGGAGCTGTTCAACAGTGCCGTCGAGGGGTTGTGCGACTTCATGGAGACGGGCCACGACGAGCGAATCGGAGCCATCAAGGATATGGCGGCTGCCGCCGTCGGCGTCAGCATCCTGGTCTGGTTGGTGATCGTCGGTTACGAGGGTGTCCAGCTGCTCGGTCCCCACTGACTACGACGGACGTGGTTGACCCAGCCGGGTATGCGATCGACGGTTGAGCGCTCGCCGTGGTGCTCGCTCTCACCGGCCGCTCGGGCGCCCCGTCGCGCTTTTCCGTGACGGCGAAGTGCGGCTGTGTCGCTTTCTGCCGATCGACCCGTTGCCCCAGAGGCCGACCGATCTGAAGGTCGGTCCGAGATGGGTGCGGCCCACTACTTCTCCGAGGGGCGTCGCGAGGGAGTGGGGGTTGGTGGTGCCAGCAGATCCAGGAACTTGCCTAGCGTGATGCGTGAGACCTGCTGGTGTCGGAGGTGGGCCCCTCGGACGACGGTGTAGTGGTTGCGCCTGCCCACCCTGATCTTCTCGAGGTATCCCTGCTCCACCAGGTCGTGGACGATCTGCTGCACGGCCCGCTCGGTGATCCCGACCGCTTCTGCCACGTCGCGCGTGCGGGCGTCTGGGTCCCGGGCCAGGGAGACCAAGACGTGCCCGTGGTTGGACAGGAAGGTCCAGCGGCTACCGCTCACCTGAGACAGGTTACGCGAGTTCCAGTTCGTAGAAGGGAGGCGGCGTCCGTGTCGACGATCGTGGCGATCTGGCGGCCGCGACGTGCCGCTTCGGCTGCGACCAGGGCCGACTTCGGAGTGAGGGTGAGGAGGATGTAGATCCGCTCGCCGAAGAGGTAGCGCGTCCAGCGGCCGTGTGTGCGGCACTGCAGTCACTGGTTGAGCGCGAACACGTGAAGAAGGCGAACAGCGAGATCAAGATGCCGTAGGTGAATCCGGGTGGGGATGCCGACGAGCTCCAGTCTGGGGAGAGCACGCAGACGGCGATCGCCATTCAGCGAACGATCCCGGCAATGGCATCCGAAGGTGATCGGCAGCTACCCTCCGCCACCGGCCTTCCTCGTAGTGCTGCGCGATGAGCAAGGTCATCAGCGACGACGAGACTGAGTACTCCACCGACCGGGCAGGTTTCCGGTTACGGGCCGAGGTCGGCGACGTATTGGCGTCGCCACACGGTGGACACCAGCCCGCGTGCGACGGCGGAGCACGCCAGCAACGCCGCGACCGCGGCGCCGGTCGGGTCTCGAACAACCTCACCGGATCCTGGGAGGGGTGCCTGGTGGGGCCCTGCAGGTAGCGGGTGGGCCCTGCAGGTGGGAGGGCGGTAACGGGGAGGGCGAAGCTGATCGCGAGGGTGACCACAGCCACCGCCTGCGCGAGATGGACCAGGGGCGCGACGACGTTTTGTCGCGCCGAAGCCTGGTGTTTCCGCGGCCGCCGGGGCCGTTGCTGATCGAGACGGCATCGGGGCAACTCCTCGAACAGCTTGACATACGAACGCCAGTTCGTGAATACTGTAGCGCACGAGGGGAGTACCCCGCCCACGACGACGCCGTCACTACGGCCGGCTATGACCGGCCCGGCGTGTCGGCCGCTCGGCCCGCAGCCGAGCGGTGGGGGAGACCTCCGACTGTCCGCCTGTGCGGGCACGAAGGAGGTCTTCAATGGACGGAACGGGCATGAAAGGCCGCGACCCCGCGGCCGGGCAGGCCATCGGGCTGCGGCTCGCGCGTCGCGAGGAGCACGCGCTCGAGGACGCCTACGCGGTGTACGCACCGATGGTGCTTTCCTATGTCAGCCGGTACGTCGGGCGCGACGAGGCCGAGGACGTGATGCAGCGGACCTTCTTGGACGCCTGGCGCCATGCGGGTCGGTACGATCCCTCGCAGCG
>Ga0302323_100000542_pt1 | contig 30096 bp, 26 predicted proteins | sample Fen_T0_3_FD_201950 | JGI IMG/M metagenome (GOLD analysis project Ga0302323, IMG submission 201950) | Peat permafrost microbial communities from Stordalen Mire near Abisko, Sweden - Fen_T0_3 | ecosystem: Environmental > Terrestrial > Soil > Wetlands > Permafrost | place: Sweden: Abisko...
CGAGATTTTCTTCCGGCGTCTGGTTCTGGTTGTTCTTCAGGAAAGTCGGCGACAGAGAATATGGGAAGCCCACGGTTCGCACCGCGTCGGTAGCGATGGCGCGCTCGACGCCGCGCTCGTTAACCAAAATGGCGATGATCTCGACATCATCGGGAGGGTCGAGCGCGCGCACCACAGTTTCGGAGTCGGCCATCTGCGGCACGGCTTTGGGAGAGACAAATGACACGGCGTCAATGTGTTTGAATCCGGCGGCGATGAGGGCTTTCAGGTATTCGACCTTGGTTGCGCTGGGAATCTGGCCGGGCAAACCTTGCCAGGCGTCGCGGGGGCATTCGATGAGAGAGATGTTAGCCATTAGCAATTAGCCCTTAACAACTAGTACGAACTAGCTGGTGACTGGCGACTACACGCGAGTAACTCGATGTCGTCTTACGTTTGCAGCACTCCTACATTGAACTTCGGCACTTCCGGGTTCAGAGCTGCCGCGTCCAGCGCGATGATCAGCGCTTCGCGGGTTTCCATGGGATCGATGATCTTGTCGATCCAGAGGCGGGCGGCGCCGTAGCGCGGGTCCATCTGTTCGTCATAGGTGGCTTTTACCTCGTCGAACAGTTGCTTGCGGTCTTCCTCGCTCAGTTTTTTGCCGCCGCGCTCCAGCTGCTTGATCTTGATTTCCACTAGCGTTCCCGCGGCAGCAGAGCCACTCATGACAGCGTACTTTGCGGTCGGCCAAGCGAAGACGAAGCGCGGATCGAAAGCTTTGCCGCACATGGCGTAGTGTCCAGCGCCGAACGAGCCGCCGATAATGACCGAGATCTTCGGCACCACGGAATTCGAAACGGCGTTCACCATCTTTGCGCCGGCGCGGATGATGCCGCTCCATTCCGCATCGCGGCCAACCATGAACCCGTTGACGTCGTGAAGAAAGATCAGCGGCACCAGGTTCTGATTGCAGTCCATGATGAAGCGCGCTGCCTTCTCGGCGGACTCGGTGTAAATGACGCCTCCGAATTCGATGCGCTTGTTGCCACTGCGATCCACCTGATTAACGTGAGTCTTCTGGTTGGCGACAATGCCGACGGCGTAGCCGCCGATGCGGGCGTAGCCGCAAAGCACGGTTTCGCCATACTCAGCCTTGTATTCGTCGAACTCACTGCCATCGACGAGGCGCGCGATGATCTGCTTCATGTCGTACTGGCGGGCGGGATCATCGTCGAAAACGCCGTAAATCTCGTCGGCCGGGTAGAGCGGTTCGCGGGATGGCTTGCGGTCGAAGACTCCGAGCTGACGGTTCCCCATCTTGTCCACGAGCGAACGGATGCGGGCGATGCAGTGATCGTCGTCGGGCTCGCGGAAGTCCACCGTGCCGCTGATCTGAGAATGCATGGCCGCGCCGCCCAGTTCTTCTGCTGAGTACTTGGCGCCGATTGCTGCCTGCACGAGCGCGGGTCCGGCGAGGAATAGACCGCTACCCTCGGTCATGAGGACGTGGTCGCACATCACCGGCAGATACGCACCGCCAGCGACACACATACCCATGATGGCGGTGATCTGTGGAATTCCCATGGCCGACATCACGGCGTTATTGCGGAAGACGCGGCCGAAGTCGTCGGTGTCAGGGAAGACGTCTTCCTGCAGCGGAAGGAACACGCCTGCAGAATCGACGAGGTAGATGGTGGGAATGCGGTTGTCGATGGCGATGTTCTGCGCGCGGATGACCTTTTTAGCGGTCACGGGGAAGAAGGCCCCCGCTTTGACGGTGGCGTCGTTCACAATGAGCATGACGAGCCGGCCTTGCACGCGAGCTAATCCCGTGACGACACCTGCCGAGGGTGCGCCGCCCCACTCCTCGTACATGCCCCAGGCAGCGTAAGCACCGAGCTCAAAGAACGTCGTGCCGGGGTCGATCAGTTTCACGACACGCTCGCGAGCGGTTGAACGCCCTTTGGCATGTTGCGACTCGATGGCCTTCGGACCGCCACCCTGCTGGATACGCTCTTCGTCCATGCGGAGACGGGCGACCAATTCGGCGACGGCGTGCGCGTTGCGCTCGAAGCGCGGAGAAGAAGCCTTAACGTTGGTGCCGATTTCAGCGGAAGATGCGGCGTGCTTGTGCTCAGTCATGATGGAAGGTCGTGCACTCGTAAGCAGACCGATAACGATAAAGCAGCGGAGCGGCTGCGCGCAATGTGGGACGAAGCGACTTCACGACAGGACCGGAGAGCACGCCGCGCGAAGTGAGCAGTAAGTGCGCTATTCGCGGACGCTTTGTGGACCTGCCAGCGCGAAGGCGACGATGGTCTTTCCACGATGGCCTTGGCGTTCGAGATCCTGAACGAGTTCCTCCTGCAGAGGGTTGGCGTCGTCCAGCCTCATTTCGCAGGCGGCGATTTCATCAGTGCTGGCGCCGTGGTAGCACAACTCGCAGACGCCCAGTCCACCTTCCGAGCGCACGGGTGGACCAAACACGCGGCAGGTAATCGGCCGCCACGCGTAAACGTCGCAGGTGCCGCGCTCGGGATCGAGCGCCGGGCAGGGTTCGTAGTCGGCGAACTCTTCGAACTCGGCGGCGGCCACATCGTCTTCGCCTAGAAGTCCAGCCAGTTGGTCACCCGGAAACTGAGGGCCGATACGCGCCCATGAATCGCGAGCCCGCTGGCGCACCCGTGTGGCCCGGTCGGGGTCGGATGCGTCAAGAGTGGCCATGCCTTCGCGCAAGCGCAGGACGTCGAGCTGATCGATGGCGAAGACGCCGATGCAACATGGCGTGCAGCCCGGTTTGCAAATCAGCCAGTCGCCGCTACGCCACTCGGTGTCTAACAGGGCGGCGTCCACAATCTGCACAAGCGTCTTGTCTTTCGAGGGGAGAGCGGTCGGCACCGCATTAGGATATCTCACGGGCCCCTGCTATCCCGGCTTGTGTGCTGCAGCGTGCGCAAACGCTAGAGCCGCAGCGACGGGATCGTCGGAGAGTGCGTCGATTAGGCCACGGCGCAACGCTTCGGTGGCGTGTAGCTTCTCGGCGGCGAGAAACATTTGCAGCGCGCGCGCCTTGCCGACAAGTCGTGGTAGCCGCTGTGTTCCGCCCCATCCGGTGATGAGTCCAAGCGCAGCGCCGCGATGTCCGAAAATGGCGTGCGGCCCGGCGATACGGTGCCGGCACGCCAGCGCCAGATCCAGTCCTCCGCCCATGCAGTAACCGTGGACAGCTGCGATGGTGGGAGCAGGGAAGTCGGCCACGGCCTGCATCAGGCGCTGGCCCATCTGCGCGAATCGGAAGGCTTCGGGGCCCTGTAACTGCGCAATCTCGTGCAGGTCGGCTCCGGCGGAGAAGAAGTGGGCGTTACCGGTGATGATCAGGCGATCAGGCCGCTGTTCGACGAGGTCGACAAGCGCGGCAGACAGGGCTTCAACGCGGGCGCGGGAGAGGCGATTGGTGTTGTCTAGAGAGACTAAACGCAGCACGGCGGCGTTCTCGTATGCTTCAACGGAGTAGAGCGTTTCAGATGATTGGGGCGGTTGATCCAACACTGAGCAGAGTAACAAACGGGAGATGAGGGGAGCGCGACGGTGCTACGTTTCGATCGTGTACGCCAGGTCGGTGCCTTCGTCGGTTAATTCGAAACTACCGAATCGCATGGCCTCGCCGATGATTCGGTGCGTCTGGGGATCGCGCGTGAGGCGGGTAATCCACTGCATTCCGACGTCGAACTGGCTGGGAGTGAACCAGCGTTGCGGCAATACCTCGACGAGGCCGGCGTGCGGGTAAACCACGTAGATTGCGGCTGCCGCGTCGTCCTTGGTTTTCGCTCCGTATTGCGTCGGCACCAGCAGCTCTTCAACGTTTTGAAATTCAGCGGGTGGCTGGATGGGGTGGGTACCTTCTTTCAACATAACGCTGACGGAAAACTCCGCGAGCGGCGGCGTTGCGGAAAAAATACGTTCGGGTGACGGTTTAAACCAGCCTGCGATTTCTGCGAAATCGAACGACTTGAGCGCTTCGAGGTCGAAAAGCACGAACCGCAAGTTGCGGCCGTCGGGACACCAGATTCCCAGCCGATGGGGCTCAACCGCGAACGGACGGCAATAAGAATTGAGAGCCAACAGGGGCACGTCGGGTTGTGAACGAAGATGCAGCGTGACGAGGTAGGCGAGTTGTCCTTCGTTGCCGTGATGCTGCCAGGTGAAGACCTGCCCGGCGGGGCCACGAAGTTCCGGGAATGACTCCCAGTACCACGGAGCAGGGCCGACCGCTTGCTTGAGGAGGCGCAGGAGGCGGCTGCTTTGGGGATGCGGAGGCGCCATCAGCCGCCGGCGGCTACGCCGCGTGGCTTCACATTACAGCGGATGAAATCGATGATGGAATCCATGGGCGTGCCCGGCTGAAACACCGCTGCAACGCCGGCCTTCTTGAGACCTTCGATGTCCTGGTCGGGAATGATTCCGCCTACGACCAGCAGGACGTCATCCATCTGGTTCTGCTTCAGCAGGTCCATGACGCGCGGCACGATGGCGTTATGCGCGCCGGAAAGTATGCTGAGGCCAATTACGTCCACGTCTTCTTGCAGCGAGGCATTGACCACCATCTCGGGGGTCTGGCGCAGGCCGGTGTAGATGACTTCCATTCCGGCGTCGCGAAGGGCGCGGGCGATGACTTTGGCGCCGCGATCATGGCCGTCAAGGCCGGGCTTGGCTACGAGTACGCGAATCTTGCGATCTGTGGGCATGTGGGGTGCTCTCTGCCGTCAGCTGGCACAATTGGCTGAACCGAGAATCATAAACCTTGCGCCGGTGTTTCGAAACTATCGCGAGGCTTTGGCGGGGCAAGTGGACAGCAATATTCGCTGAGGAACCCAGATGACGGCGTCGCCGGAAAAAGTGCTGGGGAGGAGCCAGTACGGTCGGCTTACCGTTATCGAGTACGACCGCACTCCGTCGGCGGAGGAAAAGGTGTACTCACGGAGAGCGACCCCATCGCGTGCGAGATGCAATTTGCCCGCGATGTCTTCTGGGTTGAGCTTTTCTTGCGCCTCGATGGCACGGACGGCGACCTGCTGAGCATCGCCCAGATATTCGAGGTTCTCGGAGGGCTCGCGGCTCAGGCGTTGTAGTTTGTCAGATTCGTCGCGCGAGGGAACGGCCAGCGCTGTGATGATGCAGCCTTTCGGCGCTGGCGGCAAAGTACGCGACTCAGGCGTGAAATCTACGGCGTCTTCCGGCTTGTTCGTAACCAGCTCGACTTCAGAGACCACAAGGCGCGCGTTGGGATGCTTGATTTCGCCCGATTTGGTGCCAACGGCAGGGCCAGCAAAGAAGCGTCCGATCAAGGTCGCACGAAGCATCTGAACTTTCCCCGAAGAGTCTATCGTCTTCATCAGGCGCTGCATGGTTTCGTAGTCGGCGTCTTTCTTCAGGGGAACAGTGCCGGCTTCCAAGCGAGCCTCAGGTAAACGGAACTGGTCTTTCGGGTCGGTGGGGTTGCCGCCAAACTCCAACTGAAGTGCGCCGTAGTCATCGGCGCAATCAAAGCCGTGGGTGGTGAACTGGCCGGGGCCATAAAGAACCAAACCTGGCACGCTGACCATGGTGTCACCGTACATGCCGGGCTTCTTGAGCAGCTCGCAGGGCGAGACGGACCAGGGGCGCTCCTGGGCGCGCATGAATGGCGCGACGCAAAACATGCTCGCCAGCAAGAGTACGCGCGCGGCCGCGTCGAAGACTCGAAGGGGCATAGTACGAGTTTAACCGGTTCGGTTTGTGCACCAAGTGGGATGACTAAAGAAGCATGTCGTACACTCACTCTCGAAGCTCAGGAGAACGAATGGCCGACTCGTCCGAGGTTTACATCGGAGTAGATATCGGGGGCACCAAAGTTGCCGCCGGATTGGTGAACTCGCAGGGGGAGATTCTTCACAAGACGCGCACCCCCATGAATGCGCGCGGCACAGCCGATGAAGCGCTGGGCTGTGTGCGTGCGGCGATCGACGCGATTAGGCGGGAGCATCCAGAAGTTCGCGTCGGAGGGATTGGGCTAATCTCGCCAGGGCCGGTCGATCCGCAGACTGGGATGGTGCTGAACCCTTCGAATCTGCCCTGTTGGCATAATTTTCCGCTGCAGGACGAGGTTCAAAAGGTGTATGGGCTGCCGACGCACGTGCACAACGACGCCAACGCTGCCGGGCTGGCCGAAGCGCTTTGGGGAGCAGGCGCAGGTTTCAAGTGTATGTTCTACGCGACGCTGGGTACGGGTGTAGGTACTGCCATCACTTACAACGCGCAGCTGTACTTGGGGCGTACGGGCGCGGCGGGTGAAGGCGGGCACATGAGCATCGACTATCGTGGCGTACGCTGCCGCTGCGGCAAGTCGGGATGCATCGAGACATTTGCAGCGGGGTGGGCTATTGCTGCGCGGGCGCAGGAGAAGCTGGCGCGCGAGGCGACACGAGGGAAACGCATCGTCGAGCTGGCGGGCGGGAAGATCGAGAACGTGAAGAGCGAAACGCTCGCGCAGGCTTGGGAGGAAGGCGATCCGCTGGCGACCGAGATGCTTCGTGAGACTGCTGACATTCTCGCAGTGTGGTTCGGCAACGTGGTTGATCTGCTGGAGCCGGACATCATCGTGGTCGGAGGCGGCCTAAGCGGGCTGATGGCAAAGTGGTTCGATCGTATCGCGTCGCAACTGCCGTTCTGGTCAGTGAATGCCCGGTGCAGCGAGATTCCGTTTGCCGAAGCGAAGTATCGGGCGGACTCGGGGATAGCGGGCGCGGCGGCGCTGTGCGTGAGCAGAGCGTTGCTATAGGGAAGCCGTCAGCATTTAGCCGTCAGCTATTAGATAAAGACAAAAGCATCCACGGATTTCCACGGATTAACACCGGTAGCCAACAGTTTAGTGGCTCGATGTCGCCGGTTTCTCTACCCAATCCGGCACTGTGCCTGGCGCGTCTTCGGTTTCGTCAGCGAAATTGCGGACGACGCCGCGGTAGAGCAGTCCGGCGCAGATCGCTGAAAAGAACAGCAAGATCGCTCCCAGGCCCGATTCATGCAGCAGGATCTTGCCGGTTCCGAAGAGGCACAGGTACACCATTGTGCAACCAAGTGCCCAGGCCCACAGATTGCGGCCGAGGTCGCGGTTTTGCGGGACGTCGGGGACCATATCGGCGACGCGTTGCCAGCCACGCACATCAGGACGCACGTTCCGGTAGAACCGCGCCAACACCTCTTGCGGTTCCGGCTTGGTCAGCAGCGTTACCGTTACCCACACCACGGTCGTCACGATCGTTGTGACGATTGCGCCCTTGGCGAAGACCAGGGAGCTGTTGCCGGCAAACGGATGCCACCGGCTCAGCACCAAGCTAATGGCCAGCGAGCATGCCATTGCCGAGATTTCACTCCAGGCATTGATGCGCCACCAGTACCAGCGCAGGATGTAAACAGCACCAGTGCCCGCGCCGACTTGGAGGACGATTTCCCAGCCGGAGGCGATTGAGCCGAGTTGCACCGAAATGTACGCCGCTGCGATGACCAGTAGGACCGTGCTCAGTCGCGAGACCAGCACGTAGTGGTTTTCTGACGCAGTCTTGTTGACGAAGCGGCGATAGAAATCTGAGACCAGGTACGAGGCTCCCCAGTTCAACTGCGTGGCGATGGTGGACATGAAAGCGGCGAGAAATCCCGCGATCGCGATGCCGCGATACTGGTGCGGCAGGTAATTGTTGAGCACCATCATGTAGCCGGTTTCAGGGTGCGCGAGGCCGGGGTACAACACGATTACTGCGACGCCGGTGAGGATCCACGGCCACGGACGGATGGCGTAGTGTGCGATGTTGAACCACAGGACGGAGAGCAGACCCTGCTTTTCGTCGCGCGCGCTGAAGATGCGCTGAGCGATGTAGCCGCCGCCGCCGGGCTCTGCCCCCGGATACCAGAACGCCCACCATTGCAGTCCGATGAAGACGAAGAAGTTAGCGAGGGGGACCATCCACATGGGTTCGGAGGTCACGCCGCGCGAGAAATTGGGCAGGAAGTTGAGCGGGCTCTCAGCATTGCCGCCGGCGTGTGCCTGCATCTGCTGCAAGCTGGCGATTACGGCAGTCATCCCGCCGCATGCGGCGATGGCGTAATACGCGACGGCGATCACGATGCTCATCTTGAGCACGAACTGGAAGAGGTCGGTCCAGAGCACGCCCCACAAGCCGCCCAGCGCGACATAGAGGCCGGTAAAGGGGATGAGGAAGAGCACGCAGATGGCGAGGGCGGCGCCGTCGTTACCGCTCCAGACCGAGCCAAAGCGCGACATGAAGGCGCTGATGTTGTTCAGCATCGGTGTGTTGGCCAGCGTAGTACTGACGATGGAGGTCATCGCTTTGGTGACCCAGCCGAGGATGACGCAGTTCATGAGCAGGCCGAGATAGATGGCGCGGAAGCCTCGGAGAAACGCTGCCGGCTTGCCGGAGTAGCGGATCTCGGCGAACTGCACGTCGGTGAGCAGGCCGGAGCGTCGCCACAGACGCGCGAAGAGGAAGACTGTCATCATGCCGGAGAAGAGGAAGCCCCACCACAGCCAGTTGCCAGAGATGCCCTGCGAATAGACGAGACCGGTGACGACCAGTGGCGTGTCAGCAGCGAAGGTCGTCGCGACCATCGAGGTGCCAGCCAGCCACCAATTCACGTTGCGTCCGGAGACGAAATAGTCGTCAACGCTCTTGCCGGAGCGGCCGCGGAACCACAGTCCGAGGATGAGGGTGATAGCCAGGTAGCCGACGATGGCCGACCAGTCGAGGAGGGTGAATGACATAAGTGGACAATTATCGTTGAGGCGGCGGAAAAAGCAAAAGCAGGCACAGATTTGGCAATTGATTCAGCTTGTCTTACGCAGCAAGAACATGGCCGCCCCCCACTGCCAGTGCGATGAAGGCGGCGACTGTAAGTGGCGCGGCAAGATAGAAAGACCAGAAGGTGCTGCTCTTCGTCATCGGTGACAACAGAAAAGGCCACCACGCCAGTACGAAGAGCACAACTGCTGGTAAAAACACTAGCCATCGCTTCATTGGTTAACCCATCGCTGCCACTTTCCTGGAAAACCCAATCATCATTGCTTGCCGAACTCCACCTTCACTGTCTTGATCTCATACGCACTGGTTGGAACGGTGACGACCTTGCCCGTGGAATCGAGCGTGAGAGAGCTAGGCGTCTGTTCCATCAGGTTCGTCTGCCACGCTGCCGAGGCGGCCTGAGGAAGCGTAAGGTGCACGTCGCCCTTTTTGCCCGCCCACTCGTAGAAGCGAATGATGAGCGAGGCGTCGTCTTCGTCTTTCTTGATGGCGGTGATGACGACGTTGTCTTCCTGCGTCGAGAAGAACGACTGCGACGCTGGCAGCGTGCCTTGGTGGCGCGTGGTTGTCGTTGCCAGCAAGGGCACGTTGACCTCGAAGCCCTGGCGGACGGTCATGGCCTCACGCCAGGTGCCGGCGTGGGGATAGAGCGAGTAGGTGAACTCGTGATGGCCTTCGTCGGCGTGCGGGTCGGGCCACTCGGGTGAGCGCAGCAGCGAGAGGCGCAAGACGTTGTCGCGGGCGTCGTAGCCGTATTTGCTGTCATTCACCAAGGAAAATCCGTGTGTAGCGTCGGACAGGTCGGCCCAGCGCAGCGCGGGAACCTCGAACTGGGCCTTCTCGGCCGGAGTGTTGCGCGTGGTGGGGCGTTCGACGGAGCCGTAAGGGATCTCGAAGGTAGCTTTGTCGCTGCGGGCGTTGAGCGGGAAAGCGACTTTGAGCAGGATGTGCTTCTCGTGCCAATCGGCCTGCATGTTGACGTCAACGCGGGGCGAGTTGGCGTTCAGGGTGATGTCCTGGACGAAGGCCGAGTTCTGCCATGTGTGCTTGACTCGAATCACCGCTCGCAACCCACTGTTCTCAATGAGCTTCACTTCGTCGGCTTTGAAGATGTCGGTGTGGTGTTCGATGAAGTCGGCGTCCACGTTCCAAGCGTCCCATTGCTTGGGCTTGTCGACGAAGGCTTGAAGAAGGTTGGCGCAAGGCTTGCCGTCGGGCAGATTGGCGGGAGCGCCGACGCCAGGGACTGCGGGGGCAAGCGCTTCGGAGTTGGTGCGATTGTCGATGAGGCTGGTGATGCAACCGGTCTTGGGATCGACGGTGAGCTTGAGGTATTCATTTTCGAGGGAAGTGGGAGTTGCCGTCACTGAATTCCGCGTGAGCCCACGGCTCTCGCCCACACTTAAAGAGGTCGTTGGCGAAGTCTCGAAGTGCAGAAGCTTGAATCCCACTGCCGGTATGTTCTCCGCCAGTAACCTAAGGCTTACTCGACCGGTTGTGTCATTACGAATTACGGTGCCAGGCGTTAGTTGACCGTCCTTATCCACCACTATAACGCCTCTTATGGAATCCGGAATTGCTTGCGGAAACTGGGTCTCCACCTCTACCATCCCGGTTCTCTCCCACGACAGCGGGTTGAACACCAGCACGCTGACACCGTCCGCTTCCGTCTTAACCCGCGCCGCCAGTTCATTGAGCGCTGTGCTCGTCGCGTCGCTGCTAAATCGCTGCACTTCGGCGAACTTGCGGGCGGCGTCCACATAGTTGATGGCGATTCCTGAGCCGGGCAGGACGTCGTGGAACTGGTTGAACAGCACTTTCTTCCATGACGAATCGAAATCGGCTTGCGGGAAAGGCTGGCCAAACAGCGTGCCTATGGAGGCAAGCTTTTCGGCGGTGAGCAGCGCGACTTCGGCCTTGCGGTTGCCGCGTTTGGTCTCGGACTGTGTGGTCTGCACGCCGCGGTGGAATTGAAAGTAGAGCTCGCCGTCCCAGACCGGCAAATTCAGGCTGCTTTCGTTTTTGGTGAGGTTGTTGAGGAAGCTGGCAGCGGTGGAGAATTCCAGCTTGGGGTAAACGACGTCGGGCTTCTGCCAGCGCACTGCCGTGTCGAGATCGACGCGGGTGGGGCCTCCGCCGTGGTCGCCCACGCCGTAGAGGTACATCATCTGGAGGGCGCCGTCGGGCGCGGAGTTGGTTCCGCCGTTGTACTTCCACAGCAGCGGGCCATACACGGCGGAATCCTGCGCTATGGTGACGGGATCGATCTGGCCGCTGTAGGTGCTGGGGAAGTAGGTCATCAGGCGGGAGCCGTCGGGTGCCTGCCACCAGAAGAAGCGGTAGGGGAACTTGGTGAACTCGGAGGCCCACAGGAGTTTCTGGGTGACGAAGTAGTCGATGCCCGAGCGCTTGTAGATTTGCGGTAATTGCGCGTTGTAGCCGAACGAGTCGGGGTTCCAGCCGATGTTCACGTCAACGCCAAATTTCTGCTTGAAGTAGCGCTTGCCGTAGAGGATCTGGCGGACTAGCGACTCGCCGTCGGGCATGTTGAGGTCGGGCTCGACCCACATGCCGCCGACGATCTCCCAGCGGCCTTCTTTCACGCGCTGCTCGATCTCCTGGAAGATGGCAGGGTATTTTTCTTCCATCCACGAATAGGCTTGCGCGGCGGAGGCGGTGAACTTGAAGTCGGGATACTCGCGCATGAGTTGCAGCACGGTGCCGAAGGTGTTGCGGACGACTTCGACGGTCTCGGTTTCGGGCCAGAGCCAGGCCATGTCGATATGGCTGTTGCCGACGGCTTTGACGCTGAACTGCTTCATGTAAGGACGCAGCACGTCGAGCTTGGACTGCGCCGCGCGTAGCGAGGCATCAAACGCCCCCTGGTCGCCTTTGTCGAGGGCGGCGAGGTCGATGGCGTGCACGGCGTCGTCGAGTTGCTGCTGGCGCTGGGCTTTGCCGTCGGGATAGGCGGCGATGAGGAGTTGGGCAGAGAGGATTTGCTGGCGGAGGATGGCGGGGTCGGGGCGCGCAGCCGGAGGGGTGATCAGCAGCGCGGCACGCCCAATCTTGGCGACCAATTTGCCACCGCAGCATCCGACACCACCGGTAGCCAGAATTCTCGCAGATAGATCCAGGCTCATTCCAGGTTGAGCATTTTCGGTCAGCGCGATCGGGACCTGACCCTCGCCGTCGGTGCGAGCTACCATATTTCTGTTTGCGAAAACCGCGACACTGATTTCCTGATTGCTGTCAACGTTGAAATCCAATTGCAACCGCGCTCCTTCGAGGTTGTAACCCTGCAACTGTTTGGGAACTTGAAAACTTCCGGACACGCACACCGGCGGTGAGAACTCGCTGCCTGGCGAAATCAATAACGTCGCTTTAGGGATGAACGGTGCGTTCTCACAGTGCGACACTTCGCCTGAGCCTAAGCTCCAGTCCTTCAGCTGCATCGTTGTGATTGCCTGCAGCCTATCGAGTACCGGCTTGTAGAGGTCTGCGGCAGGTTGGGTCTGGGCGGTGGAGAACACAGAGGAAAGCGCAACAAATAATAGTGCGAGACGAGAGGGGTTCATGACATGGGCCTCAAAGTGACGCCTCGCAGCAGCTGTGCCGCCGCTACGCGGCTCGATCCTCTAGATAACGTTTTGACCGCGGGCTTATGCCCACGGCTAACACAAATGTCGCCGCAAAGCGGCTCTTTCGAGCAGACATCATGGCGGCTACCACGAAGACTGCGCTAGTACTCGATACCGAGCTTATGTTGCATCTCTTCCAGCGTGACGCCTTTGGTTTCGGGGAAAGTGAACATCACGACGAAGAACATGAGCGCCATCATGGCGGCGAAGAAGACGAACGGGAACGCGCCACCGAAATGCGCCACAAAGATCGGGAAAATGAACGCGATTAGCGCATTCATAATCCAGTGAGTAGAGCTTCCAAGCGCCTGTCCTTTGGAACGAACGCGATTCGGAAACACTTCGCTGATATACACCCAGATGACGGCGCCTTGTGAGATTGCGAAGAACGCAATGTAGGCAACCAGCAGCCACACCAACAGGTCCTGGTGCTGGTGAGTGTAGAAAACAGCCGCCACGCCGCTCAGGCAGAACGTCATGCCGAAACCGCCGATCATCAGCAGCGTCTTGCGGCCGAGTTTGTCAATCAAAGACATTCCCAGTAGCGTCGCCAGCAGGTTCATGGCTCCCACGGCTACGGCTTGTAGGTCGCCCGAAACCTTGCTGAAGCCGGCCATGGCGAAGATGTCGTTGAGGTAATAGAGGATGGCGTTGATTCCGGCGAGCTGATTGAACGCGGCCACGGTGAACGCGAGATAAATCGGGATGCGGTACTTGCGCTGGAATAACGGCTCGGAGTGCACCTGGCCGTCCACGTGAATCGAGGCAATGATGTCGTCGAGTTCGCTGGCGCCGTCGGGCGAGCCGAGGCGGTCAATCACCTCGCGCGCTTCTGCAATGCGATTCTTGGTGACCAGCCAGCGGGCACTACGCGGGATTCCGAAGAGCATGATGAGGAACAAGATCGCGGGAAGCGCCGCGACCCCCAGCATCCAACGCCATTCGTTTACCCCGAGAGCGAAGCGCCCGATGATGAAGTTAGACAGGTATGCCACTAGAATGCCGATGACGATGTTGATCTGAAACGAGCCGACCAACATCCCGCGCCACTTTGCCGGAGCGATCTCGGCGATATACACCGGTCCGAGAACCGACGAGCCGCCAATTCCGAGTCCCCCAATAAAGCGGAACACCAGCAGCGAAGGCCAGTTCCAGGCGAAGGCGCAGCCCAGCGCGGAGATCACATAGAAGACGGCCAGGATGCGAAGACTCTCGCGGCCACCCAGTCGATCGCCGAGGATGCCAGAAAACATCGCGCCGATAATGGTGCCGATCAGCGCGATTGACACCGTGAATCCCAGCTCTCCCGCCGAGAGGGTAAAGACCTGCGTCAGTTGGTGTGTGGTTCCGGCGATCACGGCGGTGTCGAAGCCGAACAGGAGCCCGCCGAGGGCACCGACGATGATGCTCTTCACTAGATAGAAATTGAGCTTTCCCGGTCCGCCCGGCGACTTTGAGTCGGTGCTGACGTAGTGCATTATTCGCTCCACACTGCCAGTTCGTTGCCATTTGGATCAGCGAAGTGAAAACGGCGTCCCCCAGGAAACTCGAACGGCTCAATCAGGATTCTTCCGCCGGCTGCGACCACCTTCTTCTGCGTGTCTTGCAGGTCGGTGGCGTAAAGAACGATTAGCGGACCGCCGCTTACAGGCTTAGCGCTCATGGTGAATCCGCCGGCCAGGCGGCCATCGTGAAAGCTGGTGTAGTTCGGGCCGTAATCGGTAAAGCTCCAGCCGAAGACCGCCGAATAGAACCGCTTCGTCGCCTCGATGTCGGTGGCGGGGAACTCAATGTAGTCCATCTGGTAATTGTGATCCTGCTGAGTCATCGCTTTCCTCACTGCTGGGTGTCAGCGGCCAAGATTAGCATACCGGGATTGTCGGTATAATCCGCCCGTGGAGAAAGATACGCCTTCGACCGCGGTTTCGCGCTCTGCCGTTCTGCATCGCGTCTTGAACAAATCGTATCCAGTTGCCGTTCGCGGGGAAGGTGTGTGGCTATTCGACGCTGCAGGGAAGCGGTATCTCGACTTCGCGTCGAGCGCGGTGGTGAACTTCATCGGTCACGGAGACCCGGCGATCGCTCGCGCTATGGCGGCGCAGGCTTCGCGGTTGGAATTCGCCCACTCGAGCAACTTCACGACGGAAGTAGCAGAGGAGTTTGCGCGAGAGCTTCTGGAGTTTGCCGGGCCGGCGTTTGAAGGCGGCGCGGTGTTCTTCACCTGCGGGGGCTCGGAGGCGGTCGAAAGTGCGCTGAAACTGGCGCGCCAGTTCCAGGTAGAGAGCGGACACTCTGAGCGATACCAAGTCATCAGCCGTCGGCAGAGCTACCACGGTGCCACGCTCGGCGCGATGGCCGTCAGCGGAAATCCCGCGCGGCGGGAGATTTATCTGCCCATGGTGCGCGAGTTTCCTAAGGCGACGATTCCGTACTGTTATCGGTGTCCGTACGACTGCGGCAACGAGTGCGCGGACTGCGGGCTCAGGTATGCAGCTGAGGTCGAGGAGGCCATCGCTGAGACGAACGGTAGCGCTGCGGCCTTCATCATGGAGCCGGTGAGTGGAGCGACCTTGGGCGCCGTTGCGCCGCCCACGTCATACGTGAAGCGGGTCGCTGAGATTTGTCGCGAACAGAGTGTCTTGCTTATCGCGGATGAAGTGATGACGGGCTTTGGACGAACCGGGCGACGGTTCGCCATGGACCACTTTGGAGTTGCTCCGGACATCATCGCGGCTGGGAAGGGTATTTCCAGCGGCTACGCGCCGCTTGGAGCGGTGATTGCACAGCGTCACGTGGTTGACGCGATCGCACAAGGCACAGGCACGTTGTTGCATGGGTTCACTTATAACGGACACGCGGTGTCGGTTGCGACCGGACGTGCAGTGCTCCAGCGCTTGATGGATGAGCATCTGGTTGAGGCTGCGGATTCTGACCGTGAAGGCAGCGTCGCGTCTACGTTACGACGCGAGCTGCAAAGCCTCTGGAAGCTCGACTGCGTCGGAGACGTTCGCGGCCTCGGGCTGATGTGGGCGGTTGAGTTCGTAGCGGACAAGCGAACTAAGGCTCCGTATTCTGCAGAGGGGAAGTTCGCGGCCCGAGTCAACGACTGCGCCGTGAAGCGCGGAGTGATGCTGTATCCGATGCAGGGTTGCGTGGACGGAAAGAGTGGCGACCACGTGATGATCGCGCCTCCGGCAATTATTACGGCGGACGAAATCAGATGGGCTGTGGAGCAAGTGAGAGAAGCTGTTCAGGAAGCTGCGTCTCACTGACAACAAGCAATGGAGCGCGAAATATCTCCGCGCTCCATCAATCGAGAAACTATTGCGTCACAGTTTTCACCGCATCGCCGACCTTGAAGCCCGATCCGGATACGGCAGTACCAACGGCGGAGACATCGTCGACATCGGTGAGTTTGATGACGCCGACGGGCGAAGACAAGCGGCGAATCACTTGGCCTGTGGATGGGTCCTTGATTTCCTTGGTGACGCGTTCCACGGTAAGTTGATCGCCGACTTTCAAACCGGTTCTGCCGCCGACGTTCAATACGATCTGGCCGCCATCCACCGCGGCTACCAAGCCTTCAACTTTTACAGTGCGAGCGACCAGTTTGGTGTTGTCGGCAATGAGTTCGCCGCTCATCTGCTTGACAGCAGCATTCACCGCTTCTCCCAAGATGGTCTGCTGGAAGTCGCTGCTGCCGAAGTCAACCGCGCCGCTGCCCCATCCGTGCCAACTGCCGCCACCGCCGAGCATGGAAGTACTTTCCCGGCTCGATTCACCCTTGCCCTCGGCCACTCCCATAATTTCGGCGGTGTCAATATTGACGATGCGCGCATCGACTGCCACGATCGCCTTGGTCTTTTTGTGTCCGACGCCGCCGATGCCGTAGCCGCCCCAATTGCCGCCGCCGCCGCCGACCTTGGTGTTCTTAGTGTCGTTGCCAAACTGGGTAACGCTTCCGACAATGATGGCGTCAACGCCCAGCAGCTTGCCCAGCTTGGCGGCTGATGCCGGATTGGCGCGATCGCTGTTGGAAAAGTTCTGCTCGGTCAGAATCTTGTCCATGGCTTTGCGCTCGATGACAGAGTAGGTGCCGTCTTGCACCAGGTACTTGACGATCAAGTCTGCGATTCCGCGGCCTACGTCGACGTTGCTGCCAAATGCTGCGGCGGAATAGGACTGCACGGTCGCGTAGTCAAAGTCGAAGACTGCGACACGCTTCTTGCGGGCCGTGGCCGGAGCCGTTGCCTGCCCCTGCAGGTCAGCGAATGACACGCACAACACAACCAAAACCAATGCAACCAACGTGGCCTTAAGTTTCACTGCGTTTCCCTCTCTCGCGCCGGATTGGTGGTCCGCCTCGCGAATCGACAGCTAAGTTGAGTGGAATATCCAGACAACGAGCGTGACTGCGACAGAATTGTACAGCGAAAGTAGAGGGGAGGGCGGGAAACTTGCTGAGTCCATTTTGCCAATGAGGAGCCGTCGGGGCACCCCCCTTCCCCCAAGCAAGTTCCTCATTTTCATAGAGATGCGCTGAATTTGCTGCAAATTACTGTAGATAAAGGACTTAGCAGTTAAAATATTGATAAATAATGACTTAGGAAGTTGATTTTCGCAGGCGGTGCGGCACCGGAATGGAAAAGGTACAGCCGAGCGGCAACGAACAGGACCCATCACCGGTCAAAGCACCTCTCTGGCGATGTGGGTAGTGTCCGACCGTGTCTTCGAGGACACAGCTCTCCCGCATCGTGCCAGCGGACAGTTTGGATTAGGGCAGGAGAACGCGCGAGGACACAGGTCACGGTCGTATGTGATAGCGGGGAGGTCTCAGGGGGGAGGGTGTACCCACCTACGCTCCGGCTTTTGCCACCGCCAGGCACACCGCCCCGACGCAGGCGAAGAACGCCGCCATCGTGGCCACAATCAACGGCAGGGCAAAAAATGTCCGGTTCCAACCCGCGCCGAGCCTGGCTTGGGTGGGATTCGCGGCGTCATACCGAACCCGGTGCCGGGTGCCGACGGCGAACACATGGGTACGGCGCACGGTCGCTTCGTAGTTCGTGCTTTCAAAGCTGGTCATCTCCGCCGTGATCGGCTGGCCCGATACCGTGTAGAGCACTTTGAGCTGGGCGCGATAGAGGTTTTCGTGCCCTGCGGGCGGACCGGCGACGACCTCGCTTTGCAGCACTTGAGCGTCGGTTTCGGGCCAGGTTTGCAGCACACGGAACTGGTGCCAGAAAAATGGCAGGCTGAAAATCAGGAAGAGGGCCGCAAAGATGAAGTTGGCAGCCGCAATGACTCGAAGGGTTCCACGTTTTTCGCTCACGTTCGCCTTACTTGGACCGTTCCAGGTCCTTCATTTCTCTGCGCACGCTGCGGTAGCGGCCAACCAGGTACCAGATGTACAGGAGCTGGATGCCCCAAACCACCGCGTACGCTGACTTCAAGGCAACAATTCCGGTCATCGCGCGCCTCCCCTGAGTGCCAACTGGGCATGAGCGGCTTCCACCTGGTTCTCCATCTTTTGCAGAACGTAACGTGCCGCGATCAGGCAGATACCAACGCAGGTAAATGCCAGCAAGTTCCACAAGAATGCGTGCAACATTTCCGGCGCCAGTCCCGAATTTTGTCCACCACCCATAACAGGCGAAGGATGCTGCGTGCGGAACCAGCGAATCGTCATGTACACGATCGGCACATCGACGAATCCAAAGATCCCCAGCGCCGCGGCCAGCACTTGCGTCTGGCTTCCGGAGGCGAACCGCCGCAGCACCAGGTAGCTGACATAAATGAGCCACAGCACCAGCGTTGTAGTCAGCCGCGCATCCCATGTCCACCAGATGCCCCACACCGGACGCGCCCAGATTGGCCCGGTGATGAGAACGATGGTGCAGAACACAACACCAACTTCTGCACTTGCTGCGGCCAGTGCGTCAGCGTTCAGATTGCGCTTCCACAAGTACACAATGGACGCCAGGAAGTTGACGAAGAAGCACACGCCCGCAACCCACGCCGAGGGCACGTGATAGTAAAAGATGCGTTGCACGTCGCCCATGGTCTGCTCCGTAGGAGCCACCACCAGCGCCTGATAGGTGCTGAAGCCCAACAGGGCCAGCGTGAAAATGACAAATGCAATCGAAAGATTTTTCATCGGTTTTTACTAGCCACTAGACACCAGCCACTGGCCACTCATTCTGCATTTAAGACCGTTTCGAATAGAAGGAGACACACCAGCGTAAACACCACATCGTAAACCAGCAACATTTTCAGCCAGAAGTCGGGCGTTCCGTCTCCGGTGAGAACCATGGTTGTCGCATCCACCATCGCCAGCAGCGCCGGAATCGAAATAGGGAAGAGAATCAGCGGCAGCATGATTTCACGGCTGCGCGTGCGAATCGAAAGCGCAGCGAAAAACGTGCCGTTCACGACCAGCGCCCAAGTCCCCAGCAACGCGATCACGACCAATTGCCAAACTGGCCCGATGGAGCGCAACTGATAGAACACCACGAACAGCGGAGCCATCAGCGCTTCCAGAATTATGACGAACAGGAAATTGCCCAGCACTTTGGCAAGGAACAACGCGTTCGGCGGAGCCGGCGAAACGCGGTAAGCGTCGAGCACTTGATTACGTAGCTCGCGCGCCCAAGTCTGGTTCAACGCGACCACGGCGGCAAACAGAAACGCGACCCAGATCAAGCCGCCGGCAATGCGCCGTGACTCCTCAGCATTCGGGTTAAACGCGAAGCTGAAGATCACCACCACCAGCAGCGAGAAGAACAGCATGGAGTTGATGGCGTCTTTCGAGCGCCACTCCATGCGAAGGTCCTTCAGCAGAGTTCGGCTTGTCACGTTGAGGCTGCTCATTGCGAACCTCTCTGCGAAATTAACGCCGACTCCGCATTGCGGTTGCGAGCCTCGCGCGCCACAATCTGTCCCGCCGCCATCTGCACAAACTCGTCCGCAACCGGTTCCATCAGCGGAGCCTGGTGAGTGACGACGAAGATCGTCTTGCCCTGGTCCCGCACCCGTCCCAAGATTGCTGCCATATCACGGGCCGAGCGCACATCCACGTTGGAGAACGGTTCGTCCAGCAGCATCAACTCCGGATCGTGAAGCACGGCTCGCGCCAGTGAAAGCCGCTGTCGCATGCCCTGCGAGTATTGCCCCACGCGACGCTCAAGCTCCGGATCGAGTCCGACCTGCTGCATGGCCGCCCGGCACACCGCGTCGTCGGCGATTCCGTACAACCCGGCGAAATACCGCAGGTTCTCCATGCCGTTAAGCTCGTCATAGAGCAGCGGAGCATGTCCCATGTATCCGATACGGTGCGCCACATCCCTGACCTTGCTGGAACCCAGCAGCGTAACCGATCCCTGGCTCGGCTCCATCAGTCCGGCGACCACCCGCAGCAGCGTGCTCTTTCCCGCTCCGTTGTCGCCCACGACGACGTACAAGTTCCCGCGCACAAAGCTTTGGGAGATTCCCCGCAGAGCGGCAAATCTCCCAAAGAACTTAACCAGGTCTTGTAAGACGATGACGGGCTGGTTGGAGGACTCGGCGGTTCCCGTCATGGTGAAAGACTCGCCGACGAGCGGCAAGCTACTGGCCACTGCCTCCCGGCTGTGCGGCGTTCTGAGCGGTCTTCGCAGGAGCCTCGCCCGCCGCTGGCGTCGCTCCTGGTTTCGGAACGTACTTGGAAGCGCACTTGGCCTGGATGTTGCTGGCGTGGAAGACTCCGTCGCGGCCATACTTACCTTCGGCCAGAGCCTGGGCATTGTCCTTAAAGGTGTCCGGAGGCGCTTCCGACCCGGCGTAAACCACCGGAATCATCTTGCCTTCCTCTTCCAGATTGAACTCCAGATGCGTGCCCTGGCGCTTGATCGAACCTGGCGCCACGTTTCCGGCCACCCGCAATCGCTTGCTGTAAGCGCCGTCGCCCATGCCGTTCAGTTCCTTGATGGTGACGTAATAACTCTTGCTATCTTGAACGCCAGTGTAGGCAAGATAGCCCAGCGCTACCAGAATGACGGCGATAACCGCGCCGAAGCGCATATATTTGCTTGACTGCGATGACATACTGCGATCCACCCTCGGATGGACTTAAGGATACTGCGTTTAGCAGCCCCGCGCCACGTGATTCTCGAAAGGGAATGATTTTGGCCGCGCGGGGCTGTCGCGGGTGAATCCTCAAGCCATCCGGCCAGAATTTCACCCTAAGTAAGAACTCTCAGCAAGTGCCGGAGCTAGGCGACTGACTCGCCGTAAACTTCCTGCATCGCCTGGAACCAGTCTTGCTCGGGCGATCCGCCCCGTCCGCCACGACGCAGATAAAGCTCATAGGCGCGCGCACGGACTTTCTCTTCCAGCGACTGCATCACGAACACTTCGCTCTTTACTACTTCCTTTACTTCCGGCTTTGATTGCTGGATCGCCGGGGTAGCTGCTACGGCCGTGACTTCTATCGGCTTGGCCGCCGCAACATTCTTCACGGACCTAACCACTTTGGTGCTATCTTCGGGCACGCTGGCGGCCTTGCGAGTACGCTTCTTGGGGGTTTCTCCGTCGGTGGCCTTCGGTGTGTTTGCCATTCTTAAGTAATCTCCTCAAAAAAGTAATTCGCAACGAGTCGGCGCCGCCTGAATAGGGATCTGCTGGAAGGTCACTGCTGGTTGCTTGCTTCTATGATACCGGATTTTGCTCTAAATCGTGCCTTCGGGTGCCATATTGGTCAATAAATGGCACTCGTAACGGGAATCTGCGTCTCGTCTTGGCCTTTGTGTAAGTTGCTCACATTTAGACACTTGCGGTGTCTAAAACATGGTAATTAAGATTCGTGGCATACGCCCGCTCGGGGAACTTGCCCGCAGTCTTCTACGTATAGTCAAAAGGGACGGCAATCGGGGCAGGACTATGGCGTTTTTCGAGATTTTCCGGCAGATGCTGCGGACCTTGTGGGCGCACAAGCTGCGCGCATTTCTGACCATGTTCGGCATCGCCTGGGGCGTTGGTTCGCTCCTCTTGCTGGTAGGCCTGGGTGAGGGCTTCCGCTCCGGTAATCGCAAGGAGATGAACTCCATCGGTGAAGACATCATGTTCCTGTTTCCTGGCCGGTCGCCTGCCGTCGCCGGGAATATGAGTTCGGGACACCCCTATAAGCTGACCTATCAGGATTATCTCGACATACAGAAGGAAGCCCCGCACGTCCGCGCGGCCGCGCCCGTGCTCCGGCGCCAGGACATTCGTGAGGTTAGCGAGTACGGCAATACCAACGGGGAAGTCTTTGGTGTCGAGCCCCACTACAACACAATCCGCTCCCTTCCCCTGGCCAGCGGTCGCTGGTTGAATGAGGCTGACGCGAGCGAGAAGCGTTTTGTCTGTGTGATCGCCGACGAGATGCTGAAGAACCTTTTCCCCGGAGGCAGGACCGCCGTTGGCAATTCCATCCTGCTCAACGGCATTCGGTTTGAAGTGGTCGGTGTGGTGCAGCGCGTTGGTCATGGGGATGAGAACCAAACTAACAACCGCGTCTTCCTAACCTACAGCATGATGCACCAGTTCTTCCCCTTGAAGGGCGACATGGAAGAGGCTGCGATTTCGTTTATCAACTATCGCCCCAGAGTCAGGGACGAACACGAACTCGCCCAATTGGAAGTGCACAAGATCGTCGCTCGCAATCACGGCTTCGACTGGCACGACCCGGAGGCTTTCGAAGGCTGGGACACCATCAAGAATGCCGAAACTGTGGGCAAGATTTTCGACGTGATGGACATCTTCCTGGGAGGTGTCGGCCTGGTCACCCTCGCTCTCGGAGCGATCGGCATTATCAACATCATGCTGGTGGCAGTGAGTGAGCGCACTCGCGAAATCGGTTTGCGAAAAGCGCTGGGCGCCACCAACCGCAGCATCATGGTGCAGTTTTTTGCCGAGGGCGCTTTTCTGACGCTGATGAGTGGTGGGCTCGGAATGGGCGGCGCCGCGCTCATCATGGGCGGCTTGAGCGGCATGGGAGCCGCAGCGCCCGGATTTGACCCACCCACCATGTCTTATATGTCGGCCACGGTGGCGATTGTTACCTTGGCCGTAGCCGGTATCATTGCCGGCCTCTACCCCGCGCGCAAAGCCGCAATGTTGCAGCCCGTCGAAGCACTGAGGCAGGAGTAGCTATGTTCCGCGATTTGTTAGGTCAGGCATACGAGGCGATGCGCTACAACCGCCGCCGCACCGCGCTCACCATGCTGGGCATGGCTTGGGGCATCGCCACCGTGGTTCTACTGCTGGCTTACGGCAACGGATTCGGTCGCGCCATTGAGACCATCTTCGCCCAGTGGGGCACGCGCATCATCGGCGTGTTTCCAGGTCGCACTTCGCAGCAGGCGGGCGGCCAGAAAGCCGGCACCCAGATTCGCTTCACGCTAGAAGACATTGACCGCATCGTGAACGCTGCTCCGCTGGTGCACCGAATTTCTCCCGCCTCGTATAAGCAGGGGACGGTGCAGTACGACGTACGCACTTACAGCTTTAACGTTGAGGGCTTCTATCCCTCGATGTTCAAGATTCAGGCCATGCACCTTGCGGAAGGCCAGTTCTTCGGAGAGGAGGACGAAGAGGCTAAAGCGCGCGTCGCCGTCATCGGTTCAGAAACCAAGACCAAGCTGTTCTCGGGCACTCCCGCTCTCGGACAGTACATTCGCGTTGATGGCATCAGTTTCAAGGTGATCGGGGTGCTCGCTCCCCGCATGCAGGAGGGTGACGACGCCGTCAACCGCGTGGTTGAGATTCCGTTTTCGACCATGGGCGACCTGAAAAATACGCACTACCTTGACGGCATTTGGGTGGCGTACGAGGGTGATCAATACGAGCAGGTAGAGCGCCAGGTGCGCGGCGTGCTCGCACAACAGTACAACTTTAAGCCCGACGACAAGCGCGCCGTGAACGTCTTCAACATGATGAAGCAGCTCAAGCAGTTCCAGATCATTACGATGGGGCTGAAGATTCTGCTGGGCTTCATTGGGACGTTGACTCTCGGCATTGGCGGCATCGGCCTGATGAACATCATGCTGGTCGCCGTGACACAGCGAACCCGTGAGATTGGCGTGGAGAAGGCCTTGGGAGGCCGTCGCCGCGACATCTTGTTGCAGTTCCTGGCCGAAGCGCTTGCCATTACGGCCGTTGGTGGCCTCGCGGGCATCTTCCTGGCCTACGCGGTCTCGATTCTGGCTGGGCGCATCACTTTCTATAGCGCCGTCGCCAAGAACGCCGAGTCAGCCGACATTCGCCTGATCATCGATCCCACGATCGTCGTTGTAGCGACAATCATTCTCGGCTTAGTGGGACTCGTTAGCGGCATGCTACCCGCGATCAAGGCCTCGCGTCTCGACCCGATTGAGGCACTGCGGTACGAATAGCGTGTCAACTACAATCAGCAGGTGACCCACGACCGCCTCGCGCGCGTGCTGCACCAGTTGAGACTCTACGAGCATCCGCTCGTCGAGTTCGACGCTCGCGCCAAAGAGGAAGCCGTCGAAGTCATCATCCGACCCAAATTCACCGAGCCTCCGGTCCACATTTACTACTTCGAACTGCATCCCCGCGATCTCGACGACCCGCAATTCGAGTGGGCCTTTCAGCGCCAGCTTTTCGACTGCCTGCACGACTACCTCGTGGAAATGTTCATTCGCACGCCGCAACACCGTAAAGAACATCAGCAGATGGAGCGCGAAGGCAAGCTGTGACCCTCCGCGAAATCGTCGTTGACGAGATCCGTCGGCACGGCCCCATGCCGTTTTCGCGCTACATGGAGCTATGCCTTTACCATCCCGAACTCGGCTACTATTCGCGGGCACAGGATAAATTCGGCAAGGCGGGAGACTTCTACACTTCGAGCGACGTGCACGCCGTGTTTGGCCGCCTGCTGGCGCGCCAGTTTGAGGAGATGTGGCGCGTGCTGGGCTCGCCGACGCGCATCGACCTGATGGAGCTCGGCCCGGGCCGCGGACTCTTTGCCTGCGATGTGCTCGACTGCGTCGCCCGCCAGTTTCCCGATTTCGCCAGAGCCTTGCGCTACGTCCTGGTGGAGCAATCGCCGATTCTTCGTGAACGCCTGCAACAGCGCCTCGCCGGGCATCTGGCAAAAGGCAGAGCCACGATATCGCCAACGCTCGAATCCGCCGCGTCGAGTGCCGACACTCCGCTAATCCTCTTCGCCAACGAATTCTTCGACGCGCTTCCCGTCGAGATTGTCGACCATCGTGGCGCGGTTCGCGTCGGTGAGCAAGATGGCAAGTTCGCAGAACAGTTTGTTCCCGCATCGCCAGCTGAATTTGAATTCCTCGACCGCTACAGCGTTCACCCTGAGCCCGGCGAGCGTGTGGAAGTTTCGTTCGTGGCCCTGGACTGGATGCGCCGCATCGCCGCGGCTTTCGAAAGCCGCAGCGGCTTCGCCGTCTTCATCGATTACGGATACACCCGCGACCAGCAACTCGCTGGACGCCACCGCGACACCCTGATGACCTATCGCCATCACACCGCCAGTTCGTCGCCGTACGACGCTCCCGGCGAGCAGGACATCACGGCGCATGTGAACTTCTCCGCACTGCAAGCCGTCGCCACCACCGAAGGAATGGATTCCCTGGTCTTGCTCACGCAATCGCAGTTCCTCATCGGCATTGGCGAAGCCACGCAATTTGCTGACGCCTTCCAGAATTGCGTTCTTCCCGAGGAGCGCGCCAAAGTTTCGCTCCAACTCAGGCACCTCGTCTCGCCCGAAGGCATGGGCGAGACGTTTCAGGTATTGCTGCTGTCGCGTGGAATCGCAAAAGAACAGGCCGCCCAATTGAGCGGCCTGAGTTTTGCCCGTTAATCACGTGGTTAGGGTGCTTGTACCGCTCGCAGGATATTCAGCAGGCCATACCCAAACACCGCATTCGGTATCGCAGTACCATTGAAACTACCGCACGATTGCGTACTTGTGGTGTGCGAGGCCGTTTGCACCAGAATGTTCTCGGTGGCTGCGACGTTTCCGTTGTACTTGGCCGGTTTCGCCTGCCATAGCAGGGCGACCGCTCCGGCTATGTGAGGCGCTGCCATGGAAGTGCCCGACCAATATCCCTGGTACATGTTGTTATAGGGAATCGCGGCCCGGATGTTCTCGCCGGGCGCGACGATCTCCGGCTTCAACCGTCGGCTTCCGTCGGCCGTAACTGGTCCTCGGCTGCTGAATCGTGAAATGTAATCGAGTGAATTCGTCGAGCCTACCGAGGTTGCATTGTCGTAGATTGCCGGCGGTTGATTGACGCTCGAGCACGTAGGTCCGCTGTTGCCCGCAGCAGCAACGACAAAAATGCCCGCCTGCCGCAACGCGTTGATCGCCGGCAGCAGGGTAGCGACAGAACATCCCTCGCTTGGCGGGCAAGCCCATGAGTTGTTGATAACATCGGGTGCCATCGCCGGTTTCGCCAGTTCAGGATGCCCAAAGGGATAAGGAGCGAGTAGGAAGTCGAAGCACTCAATGTATGACGCCGGAGTGCCGACTCCATTTTTATCCATGTTGCGGCAGGCAATCCACTTTGCGCCCGGAGCCACGCCCACCTGATTCCCTTTACCGTCATCGCCCACGATTTCGCTCATGGTGAACGTGCCGTGGAACTGCGGATCCACGGGCGTTGGTGAGTGCGCGGGGGTCGCATCGTGCCAGTTGTAGGAATGGTTCACCGTTGAACCGTTCCATCCGCGATAGTGCGACTTCAGTGCAATGTGATCCCACTGCACGCCAGTATCGGCGCCAGCCACTACGATGCCCTGGCCCTTATAACCCATGGCCCATACCTGCGGAGCATTGACCCGTTGGACATTCCATTCAATGCCCCCGGTTGGAGTCTGCGGGGCTGTCACGTTTGCAAGTGAAGCCGCCCTGAGCGCAGAATTTGCGTCGGGGATGCCCGACTTCACCAGTGGGTTCGCTTCAATTCGCAATACTTCGTCGCGTCCTGCAACCTCGTAAAGAGTATTAAGGTCGCCCCGTACTTTAATCATGTTCACGCTGTAATACGACGTGAAAGGGATGCCCCGATCTTTGAGCATCTGCCGCAACGGAGCCTGTGTGCGTTCTGCCACTTGCCGCATTGCGCTGTAAACATACTGGCCTTTCTCCGCTTTTGTTGCGAGACTGTCAGCTCCACTCAAATTGGCTTGCTCGCTCAACACAATAAGTGCTTCACTGCTGCCTGAGCTCGCTGCTGCAATTGCTACTTTCGGTGCAATCTTCCCCATGGCTCGTGGGTCAGATGCCGAGAGTGACGCGACTGATAGGGCCAGGAAAATCATAAGGATTTGGAGTTTGTGACGGGAGGCAGTGCGTTGCAGTTTGCGAGGCTTTGCGACAGGCATTCTCTGAGCCAGGCCGGATTTCTTCATGTTCAATGACCACCTTTTAGAAATGTTGGAGTGCCCAGTTGCGATCGGTCTTACACGCAATCCAAGGGACGGGTCGCTACTCACCGCACATTGTTTTGGTTTCAATGCGACTTTGGTGAAATAGCGGCTTAGATTAAATGTGTCCGAAGGACACACCTCAAGGCCAGCTAGTTTTATCGAGCACGTAAGAGCAGCGCTAGATTATCGGATTGGTAGTTTTTAAATTATTGAGTGCTAGGAGTCAAGCGGAAAGCAGTTGTACGAGAAGATAAAGTGGCAGCAATAGTAAGGTAACTATCACCAGTCATCCCGACTGGTCTGGTAATAAAAAAGCGGAGCATTGAGCTCCGCATTAGAAACATCTTGGATATGCTATCTGGGCATCTTCCGAAGTAGGCTGCCGAATGCCAACGCGGCTGTTCCTAGACGCATTAGTGAAGTCGGCTCTGGTACTGGCGATCCGGTGGGCTGATAACCGTACGCGGAACCTGCCGAGCCATCCTGCGCCGACAGCACTCCGGCGAAATATCGTTGCCAAACTGATCAAAGTTGAAGCTGATCACGTCTCCACCTAGTAAGACGCTGCGTGAAGCCGTGTTCGGATCGTGCATTCCGAAAGGATTGGTACCAGCGTCAATCATGTAGCCGAAGAAACTCGACATCGAGTAACTACTACACGTTACTATTGCGCGCTGGGTGCGCTCTGCGGAGTGTACGGCGCCTGCAAATACTTGCGGGCTTCATCCAGAGCGCCGGCGGTGTTGTCGTTGGTCTGCAACGCCTGCCGATACTCGTTGCTGGCGCGTTCGCGCTGTCCGGTCAGGTCAAAAATCTTGCCCAGTTGCACGTGGCTCCAGACTTCAGTCCACCGCGGCTCGCCATCGCCGTTCAGCGACTCGCGATATGAATTTGCCGCCGACTGATAGTTGTGTTGCAAGAAGAAGACTTCCGCAATGCGATAGTGCGCCAGCGAACTGTTCCGGTTCACGTCGAGCGCCTTCTGAAATTCCTTCAGCGCCTCAGGAAAATCTCCCTGCTCGATGTCCTGCTGCCCGCGCACGATCGAAGTGCGCACCTGCAGCTCCGGCGAATTTTTCAGCACGTGGTTGCCAGCATCGATCGTGATCTTGCGCGGCTTGCCGAACGTCTCCACCGCGAACGCCGAGTCCGTTCCCGAAACCTCGATGCGTTTCGTCTCCGACTTGCCGTCCGTATCGATCTTCAAATCCACCGGCATGCGGAACAGGTCCAGGTCCTGCTGCACCTCGCCCACCACGCGAAATCCTTTCTGCGTGCGGTAGATGGTGTATTTCATCTTGAATTCCGGCGCGCCGGTCGAATCCAGCCACTGTACAAAGAACCATGAGAGCTGCTGTCCAGAAGCCTGCTCGGCCACCTGCTTAAGATCCGCGACCGTGACCGACTTTCCCGAGAACTTGCTCAAGAACGTACGCATGGTCTTGTCGAATGCCTCCTCGCCAATCACCCAGCTCAGCATGTTCAGAATGCTGCCGCCCTTGTCGGTCACCAGCGTCTGGAATTCGGGTGAGAACACATCCATCTTGCCGACCTGCGAGAGCGGCACGCTGATGTAAGCCAGCGCTCCCACGGCCATGTCTTTCGTGACTTCCTCGAATCCCGCCTCGCCGGCCACATGCTTCACATAGAGCGCCTCGGAAAAGCGCGCGAATCCGTCATTCAGCCACCAATCATTGCGCGTCGCCGGACTCACCATCGTTCCCCACCACTGGTGCGCAATGGTGTTTGCCAACAGGCGGTAGCTCACCTTCGCATTGAAGGTCCTGGCCGCGATCGCCGCAATCTCCGGAGCCCACGCCGACGGCACTGTGTCATCCGGAATTTCGACGACGTTCAATTTTCCGCTGAACGCTGGGCCGAAGGTTGACGTGTAAAAGAAGAATATTTTGGAAGCGGTGTCGGCATAGGCCTGTGCGTATCCCTTGTTCTTCTCGGAGGTGTAAACCGTGACGTCGAGTCCACCTTCGCTGCTCTTGGTCTGTTCGTACTTGCCGATCAGGATCGTACCCGGAAAGCTCGCCTTGGAATAGGTGAAGGTGCGCGTGGTGTAGCCAGTCGGGATGGTCAACGTCCCTGTGCTGGCTTTCGCGGCCGCGCCTCTCTTTGCCGGAGTCTTCGGCGCTTCAACGTTTGCAGCCAGTGCTAGTGCCGGCATTCCTCCCACTGCGCTCGTGCCGCTGCCAATTACCGTGTACTCGGTCGGAGCGCTGACGCCAATCGTCGCCGAGAACCGGTTCGTCCCGTAGCCCACCATCGGGAACCACGCGCCGGCATAAAGCAGATATGTATATGGGTCGCCGACGTAAGCCAGCTTCAAACCCGGTACCGGGCTGTCGTCGGCTGACTGCACCGTGCCTTCGTATTCGAATGTCAGTGATGAGGCCGCGCCCTTGGACAGTCCCGCGGGCAATGCCACGCGGACCGTCGAATCCTGACTGATGCGCTCCGCCGAAAGCACTTGTCCGTTGACATCGAGTACGCGCGTTGGCCGTAGGGCATTGTGAAGCGTGAACGTGGCGACGCTGATGTCGTCGAGCGCCGTGAACTTGACCTGGGCAATCGCCTTCAGTTGGTGGGTCTGCGGCGTTACCACCGCCTGAATCACGTAGCTCTCCACCTGGATGCGTTGCCGGTCAGCCGCATAAGCAGCGGTAGCGAATGAAACCAGACTCAGGATGAGGACGACGCGCCCTAGGGCTCGCGTTGCGCTATGCATTCTGCGAAGAACTCCTGCCTACAGGTCACTATAAATGATGAAAATAGAAGAAGAAAGGACGCTTGCCTCAAGCTCACGATGGGCGCCTCACCGCTGCCAGTACAGTGCGTGCGGCCCGCTCGCTCGCGCTGCTCGCAGTGCTCGACGCGTGCAGCTTCTGCCGAACTTCGCGAAAGCCCGCAATCATCTTGCTGCGCGCACCTCCGTCGGGCAGAATGGCCATCAACTCATCGCGAACCCGCTGCGGCGTGAAGCCATCTTGCACCAACTCCGGAACTACATCCTGCTCGGCAATTAAGTTCGGCATGGCGAATCGGTCCACCCTTACTAGACGGCGGCCGAGCGTCCAGGTGAGCGGCGACACTTGGTACACCATGGCAAACGGTGTGCCGATCAACGCTGCTTCCAGGGTTGAGGTTCCGCTGGCAACGGCGGCAACCCGCGCGTGCAG
>Ga0302323_100000543_pt1 | contig 30080 bp, 33 predicted proteins | sample Fen_T0_3_FD_201950 | JGI IMG/M metagenome (GOLD analysis project Ga0302323, IMG submission 201950) | Peat permafrost microbial communities from Stordalen Mire near Abisko, Sweden - Fen_T0_3 | ecosystem: Environmental > Terrestrial > Soil > Wetlands > Permafrost | place: Sweden: Abisko...
ACGCCTTCGATTACGCGGTGAGCTTTGCGGAGATGCAGGAATGCTTCTTCTCCAGCCGTCGTTTATCTTCGGGAAAGTGCATCTATGGCGCGAAGCCGCGCAGTCGGTTTTACGACGCCGAAAATCGGCTGATCAATGCGCGCAATTATGCGGCCTCCCCGGTAACGGGTTCGCTGAAGATCGACTTTGTTTACGATTATCAGTCGCGGCGGGTTCGGCGGACGCTGAGCACCTACACCAGCGGAGCTTGGGGTGTCACCGATGATCGCAAGTTTGTTTATCAAGATTGGAATGTTGTGGCCGAACTCAATCCTACATCCAACGTTCTTTTGATGGCCTACACCTGGGGCTTGGATCTAAGCCAGTCGCTGGATGGTGCGGGTGGAGTGGGCGGGTTGCTTGCCGTGACCACTATTAGTCCGTCCGCTGCGAACTTTTTCGCCGCGTATGACGGCAATGGTAACGTGTCTGAATATATAAACAGTACGGGGGCGATCGAAGCACACTTCACGTACGATCCCTTCGGTCAGACGACAGTGGCTACGGGTACTAACCTAAGCCGTTTTGTCTATCGCTTCTCGACCAAATATGAAGAGCCGCAGATTGGGCTCTACTACTACGGCCTAAGATATTACAATCCCTCGACCGGCAGGTGGCCAAATAGAGATCCGATTGAAGAACAGGGCGGGGTGAATTTATATGGTTTCGTTGGCAACGATAGCGTTAATGCGGCCGACTTATTTGGGTTGAAAACGATTAAGTTGAATGTGACGTATGACGATTCCTACAGTGGAGAAGTTGTTGATGCTGCGAATCGGTTAAAAACCTCGATCGAAGCTAGACTGAAGAAGTGCTGCACCGAGTTTCAGAAAGCTTGCGATGTGTCCGTGGAACTCAACTTTTCAAATATTGTCTCGCTGCCGAGGCCCAAGAAATACGTAACCATTAACGATCTCAACAAAGTGACCCACTATCTCGATAAATCCGATGGCACTCCAGTGATCTTTACCAATGTAGTAAATCCAGATGAAACAGGGGTTGCAGGCGTTGGCGTCCCTGGAGGTCTGGTGCTTGGCCAAAACTCACCAGAAGAGACGGGCCCCCATGAAATGGGGCATGTAGCAAAAGCTAGATATCCGACTAGGCTTACGTTTTGGCGCAAAAGGGTAGTTCCAAATCCAAAACCGATACACAATCCTGATTCGGACTACTTGATGTATTACACACAAAATAGTGGAAAGGTAGACTGTGAATATTGCACTAAAATGGAGGGTTTGGCCAAATGAGCGCACACCAACCAATAGTTCGATTAGCTGTCTTTTGTGCCGTTGTTTTTACGTCTGCTTGCCAGACGGCCAAACGCGATGAAGTTCAAGCAACACCCGAACGAACGAATGGCCGTGGCGCATATAAAATTGCTGAACTAGACTCCAGCCCAACACGCACGAAGAAGACGGAGCCGGTGTATCCGCAAGCGTTGGTTGGCGAGAGAATCGAGGGCGACGCAGTGGTCCAAATTATAGTAGATCAACGTGGCGTCCCTGTCGAAGTTCAATGTACGAAGGCCAGTAATCCTTTATTTGCGGCAGCAGCAGTTGCTGCGGTGAATGAATGGCGGTTTACACCGGGTATTAAGGACGGTGTCCCGGTAAGCGCTACGCTTTCTATACCAATTAAGTTTTACCCCCCTTCTACTGCCCCGAAATTGTCGAAGGCAGCTCGTGCGAGCATAGCAGAAGCACTTCAGCGATATGCTGAGTATGTATTGAGCTCAATCGACGAAGAGCCAGCAGGTATTGTAAAAGCTGTATTGCGCCAGAAAAGTGATAGCCAACAAGCATTGTTAGTCTTTTTCGAATACCGTGAGGGTGCGTGGAAAGAAATTCCGGGCAAAACTGAGAATACAGAATTTCTGACGCCTTAGGTTACCTCATTAAGTTACCTGTTACTGACTTTCTTCTGATCGTATAAACTGCCGATTTGGCGTCGTAGAGGTTTTGGGCCTCTGAAAAAGAGTCAGGCTTTGAGGCTTGGGGCAGATAGCGAGTAGTTCGTTGTTCAACGTCCAACAAGATCCAAGCGGCACATCTCGTGCCCGCTCTCCGTCGCGGACTCCTCCGATCCGTCACTCGCCCTGCTTCCTCCCTTCGCTCCTGAAGTCGCTGCGGTCCGGTAAAGTGCGGTCGGGCCGGGCGGCGGCTTGGCCGGTGCAGTAGCCCGGCCGGAAGCGGCGCTCCTTCAATGCCAGCGCTGAATTTCCTTCCCAGCGTCATCCTTGATGACAACCCAATGCGGGGCGACTACTGATCTTTTGAAAAGCACAAGGTTGTACCCCACGAATCCCTTTTCCCTTGCGGCGTCTGAGGGGAAGCGGATTCCTGCTAGCCTAGTTTGCGCCGCAATCGCCGCGCCCAGCATTTGCGTCTTGGTCGGGCTTCCCGCAAAACGCCAGGAAGCGTATAACTCGTTTTGAAACTTTAGCGCATCGACGGTTGCAGGATTGCCGAGATCGAGGACCAGTGCACGGGGATGAATCCAGAAGATCACGCCCTGCTTGGTTGCTCCGTCCCTATACCTGTCTGCTTCAGCACCAGCCGTGGCCTGATCTTCTGAACAGTACAGCGCATCGACCCCACGAGGGTTGTAGCGATTGGGCTTTCCAGAGGTGAAGAGATAATTTGCCGTTGCCTGGTTGGCGACATGGGTCCGCGCGACAATCCGGCAGTACTCCGGCTTGGCGATAATCCCGTCCAATGTAGCAACCAGCGAGGGGGTGATCATGAAGGCTGACCCGTGAGAGCGTCTTCCACGAATTCAGCAATTTCAAGGGCTTTTCCAGTCTCGATCCAGTGCAGCGGCGTTTTATTCTCGAGCATCGGATGCGGCGTGCGGAGCCACTGCCTGAAAATGGCACCGCCGCCTACGGCGTCACGCATAGCAGCAATACGGACGAGCAGCTGGAGCGGCTCCTGAATCGAAGGCGAGTCAGGAGTCTTCGAGAGTGCTGCCTTGTTGCTGCCGATCCACTGGCCAAGACTAGCCACCGTGACACCGAAAAGGTCACCGATCGGCCGAACGGAAAGACGCCCGTTTTCACTCCGTAAATCTGCATTCGGCACCTTGATGCGGGGCGCAGAGACGGTGGCTGAGGTTGGCCGCAGCAGACTTCTTATGGCGACACACTTAGCCAGCGCAGATAGCACGTCGGGCTTACCGGCGAGATCGACCTGCAGGTTGTTTAAGTCAGCGGCAAAGAAGCGATATATTCTCTCCACGAAAGGTCCGTGCGCTTTATCGGTGGTTGAGCCGCTGATAAAAACAAATGGCCTTGGACTGGTTCTGTCGCGCAGGGAAGCTATCTCGCTCACCATACGATAGCCATCGGCCGCCTTCTTCATCTTTCCGAGGTTAAGCCAGAGAAAATCGCACTGAGGTGCCAAACCGTTTACGACGTCCTCGTAGGTGATCTTCTTTACGCGCCAGCGATTGCCAAAAGAAATCTTGGAGGCAGCTTTTGAAGACTGACCTGTGCCAACATAGAGGATTTCTGACTTTTCGACCACGGTGCTCATGGAGGTAGTCAACCTAAAGTTGCCTTAAAGTCAACTATCAGTGGAGGTACTCTTGGAACCTCCAGAGATCCAGGATGTAGGGAGGTTCTCAAATTCCGATGGTGCGCATATACCAGGAGAACATCGCGGTGCCCCGCCGAAAGCACCCGCAAGGGGGGCCGCGTACATTGGCGACCAACAGGGTAGGCCGGATTCTGGCCAAGCCATCAGATCATCGAATGGCGTTTCATGAATTCCCCGGCCAGCAGACACATTGCGAGATGGTGATGAGAGTGTGGGTTTTTGGCGCGGCCGATTGGCCGTTGTACGCGTTCTGACCAAAATGGTCGTATGATTTTGCACTGAAGTCCGGTCGTAAGCCTGTTTTTTGATCCTGCTTTACGATGAGAGCGCGGCAATTTGGTCGGACCACGTTCCGATCGTAAGCATTTCGACCGACGGGGTCGTACGGTTTTGAGCCGCACTGCCATCGTACGCTTACGACGGCAGCGGCTGGTTTGTAACCAAACGCTGGATACCTCTACTTACGCTTATTCGGCAAAGTACTTCGCTGCAAAGATTACTTTGCTCAGCTTCCCATCACGAAGCGCTTGCAGCGGGGTATCTCCATCGGTGAGTGGATCCTCTTGAAGGAAAAACGCGAAAGGGGTGATCGGCTCGAACGTGTCCGACTCCTTGAGCTGTCGTAGTACCTCTGGAATGCCGGCCAGAACACCTCCGCCCTTCTCAAATTGCCAAACTGGATCAATGTACTCAACACTGGCGGTTCGGTTGGCGATGAGATCGCCGTCGTCTATGAGATCATCAATGAGTTGGCGAGTGACCGGCTTGGGCTTGCGATAAAGGGTACAGGCAACGTTCACGTTCACGCATCCGCCTTCAGTATTGAAAAGCTCGGATGCGCCCTCGGCTCCGGTTGCAAAACCTTTGTCGGCAAGTTTCCTCAGCGCTTCAGTTGAAGACGATTTCTTCTGGGCGGGCTTGTTCATGCAGGGATACGGGTTGATTGGCTTGATCCAACTTATCCCGAGGACCGAAACGAAGCAAGACGAGGGTGGTGATGTTATATGACTCAAGTACGGTGTCCCGCTCCCAAGCTCATTAGATCATCTTCGGGCAGCACTGGTAGCCAGGTGCTGCGAGCTCATCGAGCGTCAGATCAACGAATAGCGTTTCATGAATTCCCCAGCCAGAAGGCACATTGCGACGTGGTGATGAAGTCCTCGCCATGACCGCCCTTCGAAATAACGCGCTCCCAATCGCGAATTGATCCGACGTTGGTATTGCTGAGTTGAATCAAGTAGGTGAGCCAATTCGGCTACGTCTGAAGGATGTGTTTCAGGCGAAAGGTTAGAGATAAAAAAACGCCAATGAAAGCTCGAGTAGTTTTTCCTCAAGATGATGAGCCATCGAGGCCGGCAATAGCGGCGGAACTCCTCGACCAGGGGGATCATTTCCAGATAATCAGCAAAATAGTATTTTCGACGCCTATCGGCATCGGCTAACTCGAGCGGCATCCATCTCTCCATTTCACGTTCTAACCGGCTTATCCAATCACAGTAAGCAAATCCTTTTCCTCGCCACGCACGTCTTCTGGAGCCGTTGTCCGAGGGCAACGGATAGAATCTTGTTGGGACTAATGGCTTGCCGCCATGCGGCGGAATTTCGACAACATAGGGAATACCCTTTTGCTCAAGGGCCGCGATAAATTGCAGCGAATATCCGTAGTGAATGTCACAAACAACCGCGTCGAATGGCGGCAGTTTTTTTTCGTGGCGATGGAGCAAATCCAACGCTGCTTCCCAACGATTTTGTTGCCTTTGTGCGTGCGTCGGCACGTCAGCTCGAAGCATTCGTTCTCGATTTCCGGTCCATTCCGTCGGCAAGAACAGCTGGGCTGCGATCGGCAAGAACTGATCTCGCTCAGCCCAATTCCAGAGATGTACCAGTTGGCCCACTGATGACCGAGGAGGGCCGTCAGGTCGGCGCGAATTGCGGTAGATGCCAGTCCAATCTTCGAGATGGCGTGATGCCCCAATCGCATGTCTCCCATATCGGGAAACAATCAATTCATCCAAAACCACGGCCGAGATTCTCCGCTTACCCCGCTTGTATAGATTGCGACAATACGTAGCAGTAATTGCTTCGTGGTCCCAGGGGCTATGGTTCACAAAGTGATCGATCGCTCGCAGGTTAGCTTTGATCTTTTGCGCAAAAATCTGGGCTGATCGGCACCGCCCGCCCAGGAGAAGTCCCTCGAGATATAGGACTCCTGCAGCGAGTCGTTCAGGCCGTTCGAATTCATTCGAGAATGGTTCCAGAAATTCTCTTAATTTTAGGCGCAATGCAGAAAAGGAACCCTGCGCAGCGTGTGCCGATTGCGCTTCATTCAAACAGGTATCGAAAATCGAACTTTGCAAAGTAACTCGAAATTCTGCTTATAGTTTCGGAAGTATTTTTGCCGGAAAATTTCTTAAAGGCAAATTACCTCATAATAAAAATGGGGGCTCTCTTCAGTCGCTGGATGATGTTTTTACCTCGGAAAATGTTCCTCTGGTGCGGAAAACACCACGTTGCTTCACTGGCTATATAAAGGAATTTCGGTCAGCATAGGACGGATTCTTCCATAAAAAATGGTTGCCGTAGTCTCCCGGCAGGCTTTTAGCCGGACATTGTGAAGAACGTCCATAGGAGTGGTAGTGAAATAGCTGATACACGAGAAGAGCTCGTTGGTATACTCGCCGTCCTCCAGGGTTGCGTGGGGAGGCTGCAGAAGTTACTCCATACTAAAAAGGGCGGAGGTCATGGCAGCATGGCTGTACGCTTTTTATCGGCTGCCCGAAAGGGGCGAGGACTCGACCGCTACGGCTGGGGTCGCGCAGTGGTAGCGTCGCTGACGCCGAAATTCGATTCCCATGAATTCGCTCGAGCCTTCCGCGCACCGCTGCCACCTGAGATAGCCGGGGAATTCGATGCAGTGCGTCTAAAGAAAATCCTTCTGCGCCTTGGTCGTGAAAATGTCATCCTAATGACGGCGGGTGGCGGTGGACGGCGTCCGGCACAGTACGAGGTTTCAACCAAGCCATCCGACAAACCAGTCAATTGACGCCATGAGCGCCACAACTGAATCAGCAGATAACAACCTTCCTTCAGAGGAGGCCCAACTCCTCCTGCGCCGCATTGCCGAACTAAGCATCAAGGCATTCGCTGAAACGGAGCGTCCGCGCGCAGCATTAGCTGAACTGGGCCTTAAAAACCTAGCTTTGCTCGAGCAGTACCAGGTTGGTTATTGCGACCGTAAGCTGAAGGAAATCCTAAACGACGAACAGCTCCAAGCTAAGCTAACCAAACTCGGCATTTTCGACGGGAAAAGTCGCGAGCGGTTTGCCGATCATTTCGTTTTTCCTGTTATCGACGCTCAGGGGATGATCGCCGACCTATGGGGCATTCCTCTGAAAACGGGTACAGCGAGGTTTCTTCCGGATCGGCCCTGTACATTTTGGAATACGGCGGCTGCGAAGCTCTCATCGCAAATATTTGTCGTGCCGAATCCCCTTGATGGCCTGGCCCTGAAGACGGCTGGGTTTGGCAATACGATCGCCTTGTACCCCTCACGCAGTCGCCCAGATATTGGCGTCCTTGAGCGAGTGGGCGTACAGCGACTGGTTATAGTTTTAGGCGATGATGACAAGAGCACCAAATCGGGCGACGTTCTTGCGACTCAGCTCCATCCCTATCGGCCGGGAGTGATCGTCCTGCCCAAATCTACCGGGGTGCTGACGTTTCTAAAATCGCGCGGCGAAAAGGCGCTAGCAGAAGCGGTGGTCGCAGGTCTCAATGGGGTTGTCAGCGTGACGGTGCCAGGCATGCGCCCGAGACCCGACGGGTTCTCCCTCCCTCTGAAGGATATTCTGTACACGGTCTTCGGCCTCGAGAAAACGAAACGTAGTCTATGGGCTGTAATCCGAGCAGAACGTGGAGAAAAAAAGACGGCACAAAAAATTGACTTCAATGAACTGCGTTCTCGTCGCGAATTTCTCCAGGAGTTCTGCCGTGTATTCCAGGAGCCAGTCGACCGGATCGAAGCCGATCTAGGAAAACTTCAGGATGCGTGTGATGTTCGAGTCGCACAGCCCGATTTATTGATGCCGGATACCCCCTTGGATCCGGTGCCAGAGGGGGATCGACGCGAAGCAGAATTAATGGGCAAAGATTCCGATTTGTTCGGTATCGTGGTGAGAGATTTTCGATCCCTTGGAGTGGTGGGCGAGACGGAGAACATCGTGCTGAGTTTTCTAGTTATGACTTCCAGGAAAATGTCAGACCCCCTGGCGCTCATGTTCCTTTCAAGCTTTGGCACGGGAAAAAATATGATTGCCGACAGGGCTCGCGATCTCTGTCCCCCCGAAGACCAATTCGACGCCACTCAGCTTTCGGGAAAGGCACTCTATTACCTGCCGCCGAACGGCGTGAAACATAAGTTGATCACGATTGGGGAGGACGAAGGAGCGAAGCACGCGAACTATCCCCTCCGATCTCTCATCAGCGCGAAGGTGCTGACGTCGGTGACCACAGCTCGCGATCCGGTGAGCGGTCGCCTCGGCACCGAGACTAAACGCATTGAAGGCCCTGCCGCTGTCATGATGACGTCATCGAACCCCAGCTCGGATCGGGAGACGCTCAGCCGATTTATCGTCACCCACAACGACGAGAGCCGGGAGCAAACTCGGGCAATTCAAAAGGAACAGCGGAAAGCTCAGACCTCTGTATGCGCATCCGTCGCACAGGTTTTTGCGCGCATTTATCGACGCCATCACGCTTATCAACGTTTGCTGCAGAATGTGCCGGTCGTGATCCCTGCGAAGATTCGCATCGAGTACGGCGACGATCGGCTGAGCAGCCGTCGCGACTATCCTAAGATTCTTGGCCTCATTAAGGCGATCGCTTTTGCGCGCCAAATGAAGAAGACCGTCAAACAAATAGAAGGGATATCCTGTATCGAAGTTGATGGTGCCGATCTCGCAATTGCTCTGCCGATCATTCGGAAACTGTTCGTTACCTCTTACGATGAGCTGTCTGCCTCGAGCCGTGGGTTGTTGCTGGCGCTGGTTCACATGCGCACCAAAGCCAAGGAACAGCCGAAGTCCGACGAATTTGACGATGCGGGAAGGTTTATTTTTACCCGCCGACAAATTCGGGAGCAGGAGAAATGGTCAAACACCACGCTGCACCGGTGCCTGTGTGAGCTGATCAATTTTGAATATGTCCTGCGCGACACCAGCACGCGCCGGCAACCTTACCGCTACGTGCTCGATTGGATCCCTGCGGCAGATTCCGCCGCTATTCCGGTCAAATTCCACGTTGGCAAACCCGAAACAAGCACCTGCGCATAAGCCGGTTGCGTAATGTATTCCGCGAATTCCGCTTTTCCAACACATGACTAGCACGGCCAAAACAGACTTTGAGCAGAAAGCTGCTGCGTGGATGGGATGGCTGCGGGTGTGCGGGCGTAGTCCCAAAACAATTGCGACGTATTACGCTGCGCTCTTGAGTCTGGATCGTTTCCTCCAATCGCGCGGGAGCGTTGCGGTCAGCAGAATCAAGCTGTGCGATTTGGAAGCGTGGCAGCTAGTCCTGCTGAAAAACGAATGCACGCCGTCGACCCGAGAACAATTTGCCCGGACGGTCAGCTACTGGTTCGGTTGGCTAAAGCAGCAAGGGCTGATTTTTTCGAATCCCGCTGTCGCGCTCAAAAAACCGAAATTGCCCCGGCTGCTCGGACGCTGCCCAACGGAAGCACAGATGGCGAAAATTTGTCGTGGTCTTGCCGGTCGTCGACCTCGTGTGCTGCGAGATCGGGCCTTATTGGAAATCGCCTATTCAACCGGTGCCAGGAGAGAAGAAGTCACACGGTTGCGCGTGGACTCCGTTAACCTGCAGCTTGGATTGATTCGTCTGCACGGAAAAGGCGACCGGGAGCGAATGGTTCCGCTGACGCGATTGGCTGTCCTTGCTTGTGCTCGATACCTTGGAGGAGCACGCGCGCAATTGCTCGGTCGTCGAACCGACCACGGTGCCCTGTTTATCAGTGAGAGGAGCGGCACACCGCTGGGCTATGCTGGAGTTGGCGCCGTCATCGCCAGCGCCGGGCGCCGTGCCGGCATAAAAATAACGATGCAGGAAATCCGCCGGGCGTTCGCGACGCATCTCTTCCGGGGTGGAGCGCATATTACCCCGATAAAAGAACTTTTGGGCCACGTGAGCTATAGGCACCTCCGGCACTATCTCGTTTTGCCGGCCGACCGTCTGGCTTTGCAGAGAAAACTCAAATCGACGCCATGAAGACCCTTCGCGAAAGTTTGGTTGAATTCATCGAACACGAGAAGATCGGGAACCGGAGCCGTGCCTACCAGCGTGCGCTCCATTATTCTGTGGGGCGATTGTTGGCTTGGCTTGAAACCACGCACAGTGTGTTCCATCCAGAAAAACTCACGGCTCAGCACATGGCCGCGTGGGGGAGGTACGTGACGGCTCGCACCACGGGGAAAGGGCTTCCACTAAAACCAACCTCAATCTGTAAACAGTTTATTTGTGACCGGGCGTTCATTAGATGGCTTGGGCGTAGGGGGATTGTCCCGACAGCGTTGGCCGAGGAGTTGCCCTACCCAAAATTGCCGGACCGATTGCCTACAAGCGTGCTGACGCATCGCCAAATGATGAAACTTCTATATTCGGTGAACTCGACGACACCGGAGGGCCATCAATTACGGGCCATGCTGGAATTATTTTATTCCTCGGGTGTACGGGTGGCTGAGCTACTTGGTCTGGATATCGAAGCGGTTGATTTTAAAAACCGGCAGGCCCTGGTTAGAGGAAAGGGAGAAAAGGAACGCATGGTGCCGATCGGCGAAACGGCGGCGCGTTTTATCGAGACGTACTTGAAAGCATTTCGCCCGCTCCTTGTTCGCGATCCCCAAGACCGCGCGCTCTGGCTAGACCGACAGGGGTCACGCATGCCGTACCACACCTTTCGGCGTCAACTCCTTGAGGTCGCTGTTGCGAGCGGACTGCCTGTGCATGTGACGGCACACACATTTCGCCGGTCTTTCACCACAGAACTCATCCGCAACGGCGCGAATCTGTGGCACGTGAAGGAAGCGCTTGGTCACGAGAGTATCGAGACGCTGACTCCCTACACCAAACTGACGATTCCAGATCTCAAAAAGACGCATGCGAAGTGTCACCCACGGGAAAAGGATCACCGATGAAAGGCGGCGGGAAAATAGATTACACGTTGGGAGGGGTAGAACTGGAGAATTGGCTCCGGTACTTGGAAAACAGAGGCCGACGGCCTCGGACGCTCGAAGCATACCGTTACGCGGTATTGTCTGCGCAGAGATTCTGGTCGAGCAACGGGGGGCCGATTCGTTTGCGTGCGGTTAGTCTGACCGATTTGGAATCGTGGAGTCGGCATTTGCAGGATCGTGGGGTTGCGCCAATCACCAAGGAATTCTATTTGCTACCGCTAAAAGCGTTTTATTGGTGGATGGAACGGCGTGGCCTGATCTTTCGGGATCCGAGTCAGAATCTGATTGTATTCAGGGCGTCACGCCACCTTCACGACGTCGTCATTGAGCGCGATGTAGTCCGACTCTTGGAGAGCATCGACGGCCAGACCCCTGTGGATTTAAGAGACCGGGCAATCATAGAAATCGCATATGGTGCTGGGCTACGCTGCGCGGAAATCGCCGGACTTGAGGTCAAATCGATCGATGTAGCGCAAAGAGTGGTTACGGTTAATGGTAAGGGGGCGAAATATAGAATTGTTCCGCTTCCACGTCTGGCGATCGAGGCTATCCAGCGGTACTTCGACCAAGGGCGTCCGAAGCTGGTGCCGATTGAATCCAATGCAATGTGGTCGGACAAACCGCACAGACAATGCAAGACAATGGTTAGAGCGGTGGTGAAGAAGCGCAGCCAGCAGGTGGGTTTAGACCTGACGCCGCACGATTTTCGCCGGGCGTTTGCAACCCACATGCTGCGGCGTGGTGCCAGCCCTATTGATCTACAACGACTGCTCGGCCACTCAAGTTTTAGGCAAATGCAGCACTACCTGCGCTATGTCATTGCAGACCTCAAGGCCACGCATAACCGCTCGAGGCTTTCGCGATGAAAACGATCGAACAACTCACCGGATGCTATCTCGCTGCCATCCTTTTGAATGGCGCGGCGCCAAGTTGGACCCGAGCCCACCGTTTCTATCTGCTCGCATTTGCGCGGTGGCAGCAGCGCAATACCGGTGCGACGTACCCGGCTGATTTGCGTCCGGAGTTCATCGTTGCTTGGCAGCAGGCATTGCTGGTCAAGCCGAATGAACTCACCGGTCTTCCGCTTAAACCTGTTACAAGGTGGACTTACACCTCCGCTGCGCACCGGTTTTGTAGGTGGTTGTATCGTGGCGGCTACATCACAGGCCTGGTGATCGAGAGTTTTCCTCCCTTGTCGCCACCAGCAACGCCGGTTCGCCCAACACTTTCGCATACGGCGATGCGTCAATTCCTGCGTAAGCTTCCACATGGTACGCCTGAGCAGACGCTCTTTTGTGCGCTTGCGGAGTTTCTCTACTCGACGGGTGCGCGTATCTCCGAGGCCTTGAGTATCGATCTTGGCGATGTCGACTTCGAGCATCGGCAGGTCCGTTTGTTGGGGAAGGGCCGTAAAGAAAGAATGGTCCCGTTGGGGCATCTGGCTGCGCGCATGACGGAAAGCTACGTGAAGGGGATTCGACCGTTGCTATTGCGTGACCCCGCACAAAAAGCCGTGTGGTTGGACCAAAGAGGCAGACGAATGCGTTACGACTGGTTTAGAAGGCGATGGTCAACTTTGGCCCGCCAGTTACCGACTCCCTTTAAAGTCACAGCGCATCTCTTTCGACGCGCTTGTACCACGGAACTGGTTCGTGGCGGAGCAGATCTCTGGGCGGTGAAGGAGATTCTCGGTCACGATGATTTCGAGTCACTGAAATACTACGTATATACCGACATCGCCTCGCTCAAAAAAATGCATGCGCGATTCCATCCGCGAGACAACGGCATGGACGATTCAAGCAAATCATAACGCCCATGAAAAAGATCATTGCCGTTGGCGATATTCATCACGGACCCAACCTCGAGCAGATCGAAGTGGCGATCGAACGCGAACGTCCTGATCTCACCGTTTTCATTGGAGACTATTTCGACCAATTCGGGGATCAGCCTGAACACGCATATCAAACTGCAAAATGGCTCAAAGGTAGCCTAACTAAACCTAATCGGATACATCTTTGGGGAAATCACGATTTGCCATATTGGCAGCCTGCACGTGTTTGGTGCCCGGGGTATACGCCGCAAAAATGGGCGGCGATTCGTGCAGTGATGGATGACTCCGATTGGGCCCGGCTCAAGCTCTGGCATTTGGAAGGCGGCTGGCTGTTCACCCATGCTGGCCTGTCGCTTCCGTATGCACCGACAGACATCACGACGCTCGAAGAATACCTCCGGGCGGAGGAAAAAGCGGCATGGAGGGAGATGAATATTTTTAGTCCACACTGGTTCTGGTCAATTGGTCGAGCTAGGGGCGGGTTTACACCCTGTGGCGGTTTGTTGTGGTGCGACTGGGCACATGAATTTACGCCTGTGCCTGGGCTTAATCAGGTCGTCGGCCATACGCCCGGCCGAGACTTCCGAGTTATGAATGGATCGGCATCGGAAAATTGGTGCATCGATTTGACCAGCCTCACCGGCATTGCCCAGTTGCTAGTCATCGACGATCAGGGGACAAGGCCGTTGGCGGTTTATACAGGCTTATGAATACCTAAAACGAACTATTACGCATAACCTGCAAATAAATGAACCTATACGTTGTCAGTGACCTCCATTTGGAATTCGGACCCTTCAATCCTCCGACGGTGGAATGCGACGTCGTGATTCTGGCCGGTGATACTTGCCCAAAACTCGCTGGAGTTCGATGGGCGATGGAGAAGTTCTCTGACCGGCCCGTACTCTACGTCTTTGGCAACCATGAATTCTACGGGGAGAAATGGCCACGCTTGATTGAGAAGGGGCGTGCGTTGGCAGCTGGCTCCAACGTTCGTATCCTAGAAAATGATACATTTGAAATCGGCGGCTGGCGGTTCTTTGGCGCCACGCTCTGGTCTGATTTTATGCTGACGGGCGATCCGTCAGAGTCGATTGAGGCGGCCCAACGCATCATGACCGATTTCAAACGCATCCGACACTGGCCTTCGTTGCGGAAATTTTCTCCCGCTCATGCCCGGCAAGCGCACGGGGCGACGTTGTCCGCCCTCAAAGCGTTTCTTGAGTCAGGCGATCGGTTGCGGTCGATAGTAATCACCCACCATGCGCCGTCAGTTCGATCACTGCCTGAAAAATTGCAGACCGATCCTGTCAGCGGCGCCTATGCCTCTAATTTGGAGCCGTTGATTGTGGCGGTAGGTCCGCGGTTGTGGATACATGGGCATATTCACCAGCCGTCATCCTATACGATCGGAACAACCCAGGTCCTTGCCAATCCGCGCGGATATCCTGGTGAAGCGGGATTTAACCCGGATCGAATTGTCGCCCTCTAGTCATTCATCTTCAGCGAATTGTGCGCGAATCACGACCATTATGAACCGCTCTTGCCAAGCCTTTGACCACGAATTGTCTTTTGCAGTTGCTGGACCCGGCAAAATGCCGGATACTTCGAACATGGCAACATTGACCAAAAAACGTTCGTCTCGCGGACGTCCCGCGCCGACGGCGCGGCTCGAAGCCCGCGTTCCAAGCGATCTTAAAAAGACGTTGGCGGAAGCGGCGGCGGTCACTGGCCATTCAACCCTGACTAGCTTCGTGATCTATGCCTTGCAGTCCAGCGCACGCAAAATCATCGAGGACCACAAAGTCGCCAAGCTGACGGCAGAAGAATCGACGCATTTTGTGGAGGCTTTGCTATCACCAGCATTGCCCAACGCGCACCTTCGTGGTGCGTTCGACAAATATCGTGGGGCTCGTGCTAGCGCGTAATGCCCTATCGATTTGAACCGCTGACAAAACAGCACGACCGGGCAGGCTTCCGGTCGGCGAGCGCAGCGCTCAACACCTATCTCCAGCAAATCGCACGCAAGGATGCCGAGCGGCGAGTGGCAGCTGCGTTCGTGATGGTGGCGGTGGCTGCTCCGACCACGATCATCGGCTACTACACGCTTTCCGCATTTGCCGTCGAAGTGACGGAGCTGCCTGAGGAATTGCAGAAAAAGTTACCCCGCTATCCGCGACTGCCGGCGACGCTGCTGGGCCGGCTGGCACGAGATGAACGTCATCCTGGCACTGGCCCCTTGCTTTTGGTTGATGCGCTCGCGCGAGCGTACCGGCAGTCTGATCAGATTGCATCGCTTGCGGTCGTGGCGGATGCAAAGGATGACGCTGCGCTTGGGTTTTACCAGAAGTTCGGTTTCAAGCGGCTGGATGGTCATTCCAATCGGGTTTTCCTGCCGATGGGCACCATCGCCGAACTAGTCCAGGGCATATCGACGCAGTGAGCGGCTGAGCATTCGTGGCAATTCCCCGTAATATGGAACTAACAGGGCTCAACCTTTTGCTTCCCGACAAGCCAGACGTAGAACGCGACGCGATGGCGGACGCATTTGCCCAACGTGGTGGCACAGTCCACCGCATTGACCGTTTCTGGGATCCACCGGCGTTCGTTCCGGCGACCGTACGCGTGTATGGACCCGATTCCTTTTGTCTCGTGCTGCAGCAGAAGCTCAATCTCGCGCTTTGCTCTCCAGATGACGATTTGATCCTGCGGGTGCCGGCCAATTTTATCCAACGTCAGCTCACCCGCTGCACGCTTGATGAAGCCCTGTCGCAAACTTTCCCTGTATTCATCAAGCCGGTCGTGCCGAAACAATTTCGAGGTGCGGTTTACTTGGCGGCTGATGCTCTGGCGGAGGAATGCCGAGGGCTTTTGCCAGATGTAGCGGTTTTTAGAGCGGAGCCTGTTAAGTTCACTGCTGAAGTGCGTTGCTTCATTTTGGATCAGCGGTTGCTCGATGCCGCAGTTTATGAAGGTGAGGCGAATTTGGTGGATGCGGCGAGGTTTGTCGCTGATGTCACCAAGGCGGTGGTGTTGCCGCGTGCCGTTGTTGTTGATGTTGGCTGGATCGCCGGTCGTGGCTGGGCCGTGATTGAATTTAATGCGGCGTGGGGTGCTGGGCTAAACGGCTGTGACCCGAAGACCGTTTTGCCAGCCATCGTTGCAGCTTCAAGTGCTTGAGCAGGATTTCTCACCAAACTGATCATGGCTGGAAATAGGGATTCAGAGGGATCGATGTCTGCGGCTTGAGGCCCTACGGCTTCGCATACGCGGGCTGTATCTGAAAGCAAAAGCTTCTTGGCTTTATCTCCAGAGAATGAATTATGTCGTAAACGTCCAGTAACCATTGGCAAACACTACCTCTAGCGGTTGGTCATGAACCCGAACATACCTCGTTTTCTGTGCTCATGGTCCAATCAGCTCCATGCTGCTGCTGACCAGGTTCGTGATTTGATTGGTTCTCGGCATTGGCTTTCAGACGGACGACACAAGGAGCGTCTTTTATCCGAGTTTCTGCGTGGACACCTTCCGTCAGTCTGTAGCCTTTCGACCGGTTTTGTATTCCCAATCCTTGAGCCGCAAAAGGTGTCGCGCGAAGTCGATATTTTAGTGACCGATACGCTGCGGGCATGCCCGCTCATTTCCAGCGGTGACCTTACAATTACGCCGCCGCTAGGGTTGATAGCACATATCCACGTGAAATCTGATCTTTCAAAGCAATCGTTCGCCGACGCTGTCGATACTGCGGTGTCAGTGACGCGAACCTTGTCTCCGAGCCCTGGACGGCGTCCGCTGGCAGGCCTCTACTTTTTCGAACACCAACGCGGGACGTTGAACGCAAGATTCTTTAAACCCTTTAAAAATCAACTATTGGAACTTATGAACCCAGCGCTTACTGCTGGGTTTGTTATGTGTGCCGGGAAAGATACTTTCGGGGTTGGTAAGCTGCGTACGGATTCGAGCCCTGCACGGCTTGTAATCTTCAATATTGAGCAATTGGCAGCGGGTGCATTTGTGGCAAATCTTTTGAACGCAGTTGAAACTTATTTCGAAGGAGAATCACGCCGCCCGGAATTGTTACAGGCTGTCGCAAATCTCGCACCTGCTCCTTTAGAGACTATAGAGTTATGAATATTCGCATACTCGATCCCAAAGAGATCGTGGATTTAGTCCACGGTGATGCTGGTTTAGTTTTTGGTCCAGGCGCTTCGACGTATCCAACGATCGAAGGTGATTTGTACGAGTTTCTCGCGACTAAGTACCGTAAACATATAACTACGGGAAGTTGGCTCGATCTCTCCGATCAGCTAATTGTTGATAACATATCAACAGTGGCGGCAATTCGTGACGATATCAAACAGTTTTGGAGGATGGAGCGGCCTGAAGGCGAATCTGTTTCATCGATCGCAAAAGCTGGATGGTCGTGTGTGGTTGCACTTACCTTAGACCTTATACTTCACAAACGGATAAAGGAATCACTGGATGCGGAACCAAGTGGCTGGCAGTTAACAACCGTCACCGATTCGGTTGCTACTATTCCCCTAAACACGCTGCCGTATTTCGCGCTCATGGGAGATCAGCGTGAGGTCTTAGACTCGAAAAAGCTGTGCTGTTCGGGTGCCGATTATTATGCGAAAAAACGAAGCTGGAGCCGAATGCTAGCACCGTTGGCTGATATTGTGAAAGGCAACCCACTTGTTTTCCTTGGAACTACCACGGTCGTTCCTCGTGTAATCGACTTGGTTGACGCATTGCTCGCATTATATCCACGATGCCCTACGCGTTTTGTCTTTCTTCAGTCTGACGAATGCGTTCGTTCAGCACGACTGGTGAATCTCGTCGGTGACAACGCAGAAATATTGGTATACCCAGGAACCCAGAGCGAACTGCTCAAAACGATTTCTCGTGATCATCGCAGCATTTATGACCTTCCTCTATTTTCTTTTAAAGATGCAGCGAAAATTGGCTTCGACGAACTAAGGCCAGTTAGCGATTTTGCTTTGCCCGTTCCGCCCAAATTGGCGTTGTCTCACAACCCGAAGGAGCGCCGTAAGAACCTGGATGCACTTTTTCGGTCTGCGTCGCTCGATTGGTCGCCGTTTGCGCTCGGTCTTCACTTCAGCCGTGATATTGAGGATCAGCTTTTCACGTATGTTAAAAACGAGTGGACAACAGTTCCTCAGATTCTCGATGTGCGAGGGGAAGCAGGGTGCGGCAAATCTATCTCACTAAAATCGATAGCTTTTCGGTTTGCGACTGATGGCTATTTGGTAATCTGGATTCGCCGAAGCTTTGGAGATCTTTCTGGCAATAATATTGGTCTACTCGCACCAGCGATTGCGAAGGCCCTTCGCAAGACCGGTCATCGCGTCATCCTCGTTATAGATGACCCTATAGCTTGCGGCTTTGATCCAAATGAGGTTGTTGCAGCGATGCGGAACAGCTCGTTTGAATGGCGAGTCATTTGTTGCCGAAGAAAAACAGACCTCATTGAATTACATTCGGGACCGGGCGCTAAGCCTGTGTCGTTTGAGTTTCCTGATAGTTTCTCGGAAGAAGAATGGAAGCGCCTGCCTGCCTATCTAGTGCAAATAGGCATCGCCCAAACCGTCGAAATGGCGCAAAAAGAATTGAATCGTGTACCTTCTTCTGCGGGCAGAGACGTACTCTGCGCACTTTGGTATTTGTTGCCCCAGACCAAGGAGATCCTCTTCAATTCACTTTCAAACGAATACCTACGTTTGGGCGGCCTTGAACATACGATCGAGAAAATAGCTCAATCTGTCTCGGGTGATTCTGCTAAGGTGGTGCGGCAGGCCTACGAATTTGTCACAGTTTGCGGTGGTCTTGACCGAACGCCCTTGCCGCTGGAAGTTTTAGTCGGAGCACTGGGTATTACGTACCCGGCTTGGACAAGCCAGTGCGATAACAATAAGCCTGTTTGGGGTCTGTTGACCGAGGAATATCTCCGCACAGCTAACACATACGTTTATCGCAATCGCAACGATATCGTGACCCGGGTGCTTTTGGGTATAATTAATGGCCCAGATGGATACCATGCGGGTGAATATAGGCTTTTGAAGTCACTTCTCGCCGCTTGTGTTTCGAGCCAGCCGCAATACGTTGAATTCATCAAGTGGATATTGGTCGAGCGTCGCGGTTCGCTTGAAGAACGATTTGCGCTCGACCAAATCACCGATCTTTATGACACAGCTATAAAGGCCTGCCCAATTCGACTTGGAATTATCGAGCATCACCGTGCATTGGCTCGATCTCATCGCGGCGCAAGCCCGTTGGCAGTTCATGCTGAGTTGGCTGCACTTTTGAAATCGTCGAACGGTGCCCGCGACGAACACAGTGATTCATCAGAAAATGTAAACACCTCAGCCGCTGCGGCGTTGGTGAAGGCTATTCGTGCCGGTGAAGTAGACCCGGTGTCGATCTCTAAGGAGATTTTCGGCCATATTGGCCTCGCGCTAGGTTCAAATCGGGTGAACTGGCATGCATATCATACTCACGCTAAGAGTCTGTTGGAACTCGCATCTCACACCAAAGACAGTGCGCCAAAATTTGCGATTCGGTGTTTTACTGAGGCTAGCCAAATATCGGAGCGCGCACTCTTCCTCCTGGATCCGATTGGCGGTGTTCAAGGTCGTTTTGTCAGTGACCGTGAGTTCTTCAAAGATATTAGGAATGGCCTATTAATGGTCACTGGGGATATAGAGCATACTAAGATATCGGCAGAAAAATTATTTGAAGAAGGGGGGGATCAATCTGCCTATGTGATGGTGCTTCGCGCAATGGCATCTGCGGCGGCGCGCGATGATCGGAACAGCGAATACAAAAAAGTTGACGAATATGCTCGGTTGATTGGCTCACGAATCACTAACGCAAAGCAGGCAATCAGCCGTGATCTAATTGCATGTCGGATTGAGAACGAATTTCGATGGAAAATTATTAAAGGCAGTACAAGCCCATACGACTTCGATGCTGCTCTTAGCGATGTCAAAATAGTCATGCAGGTCGAGCCATATCGGAGCGACGTTATGTGGGGTTTCCGCGAAGGTGTTTTGGCTTTTCTCACGCGCGACTACAATACGTCGGATGCCATCTTCGCGGGCTTGCGGCGGATGAGTCTTGAGCCCGACATAAAGACATCTGTTCGTTGTTACATGACAAATTCTCAAGGGTTGAGGCATGTTTTAGAAGGTAGAATCGCAAGCGTCTCTATACCGAGGGTTTTCATTTACAGCGCGGATTTGGAAAGCGACATTCTTGGCCTGACTCGAGATTTCGGTGAAACGCCTGATAAGTCGGTTCATTTCTACCTAGGATTTGCCATTAACGGACCTATGGCTTGCCCGATCATTGATACGAAGCCGATTAAGCGATAGGATTCCTAACTGCGTCGTACTCTGTTTTCGTGATGATAATATAGTTTGCCACCATACTTCGCCGAAAGCTGTGAAAATCAACACGCGATATCTCCCTGAGGAGGAAAGCCGTGAACCCGTAAACACGCTGTTCCCCGGTTCGCGCAGTGCAATATCAGGCCTAAGATATTACAATCCCAGCACCGGCAGGTGGCTAAATAGGGATCCGATAGCCGAACGAGGTGGTTTGAATCTGTATGGGTTCTGTAATAACTCGCCGATCCATCTCATAGACGCAATCGGAACAAGCTCAGATGAATGGAGCTTTTCTGTCGATGAAAGCGCATGCGAGATTACAATGATTGTTAATGCCGAGTTCTATTTTATCCCGAATTGGCGTGAGCAGTGGACGCAAGACGGTAAGGATAAGTTTAAAGGCAGATTCAAAGCACAGATAGAAAAAATCTGGAGCGGCTCCAATGTCAGGCTATATCCAAATTCAAAAGAGTGCCCATGTGCTGACAAGGGCTTTAAGCCCAAGATGCTGGTCAATACTAGTGAAGGGGGCACTACAGCCACAAAAGGTACAATGCATTTTGACGTCAGGAGCTATATCGCCCGATCTGAGTCTGAACAAATCGACGATGGAGATCTTGATCCCTTGCCGTTGGAGGGAGGGCTAAGTCCTCATGTTGGAGCGGCTCACGAGGTTGGCCATAGGCTCGGATTGTCGCATCCGGGATGGTCGTTATGGCGCGCTCTAGGTGCTGCTAATAACAATGAGGGCGCGTATATGAAGGTTGGAAAAGATTGGTGGGGACATGATGTAAATGGCCCCGATGACCTTATGGGCAAAGGCGGAGGTATGCGACCTTTCTATTTTGATCAATGGGGAAAGAAACTAAATGAAAACTACAAAAATTGCTGCGAATATGCGCCCCGTAATTAGAATAATTATCATGGCCGGAGTTTTATTGCTGGTATCCGCATGCGGATACGACGTTAAAAGGGAACTCAGTTTAATCGATTCAGACCAGAAGGAGGTCGATGTTTTGGTGCGTGTTGTGAAGGCTCGTTCCTTCGAGTACTGCGTGTTTTTTGATGAAGATTTCAAAATGATTAAAGATTGGCCGGGGATAGATATACTTAAAACGCGTGTGCGTTATGTTGAGTTTTGGTTTCGAGATGATCGCTGCTATGGTTACAAAATGCGGAACAGCGCGAATATAGAACGCGTCATTGCGGCAACTCGCGAGGGTAGATAAGTGACCCGCAAGCCAACCAGAACCATGGGAGGGGCAGAAAGAAGCCATGAGACAGGTTCAGGTTTGGGGCGGGTGATTGATGGTTTGGTAACCTCGTTCAACGACCAAGCGGTACGCGCCACGCCTGCAAAGCAGTCATGTCTCTGCATCCTCTAGTCGCAGCAGGATCCTCCTCCGGTCCGTCAAAGCGCGGTCGGCCGAAATCATGCAACGATGTCCGGTTTTGAAGTTTTGGGGTAAGCGGAGTATGTAATTTATAATATATATGATTTCAGGAATGATGAAGAATTGTATTAACGGCAGCGTTCTTGTGCTCTCCCTAGCTGCAGTTGCCTATGGCGGTAGCGTGGACTTTGTTACTGACAAGGCTCAGCACGACTATGCGGCACGGTTTCGCAGCAGCTATCACCTCGGCAATCAGTTAGATCAGAAAAGCCTAGAGGCGATGATCCAGTTTCTGCGCCGGGCACCCAAGGACGATGTGATTACTCCCGACGAACTGGCCTCGCTGAAAAACAATATAGCCGACGTGCTTATCGAACAAAAGAGTTTGGCGCCGCGGTTGCTGGATGAGTTTCTAGCGATGTACGCAGACCCTGTACAGGGTGTAACGTGGCACAATTACGTTGTGCAAAAGATACCCGCTATATGTATTCAACTGGAGGATCGTAAGCTGGTTGCCCGCGCTTTGGACTTTCTCTGGGGCGTGGCGCGCGATCAGAAGGCCGGATATATTTGTGAGGCATTTTTAGGTTTGGATCGAATTAACGCTGCCCGATCGGATCAGGTTTCCTCATCCGACCTCCGTCGAGAAACGCTCGCATGCTTGGAGTCGAAGCAAACTCCGCCTGAGGTAAAAGGCATCGTGGTGCAAATCTTGGCCAAACACGATGGGCCTACGGCGCGACAGAAAGCATTGTCCTATCTCGCCACAGAATCCTCGATCATGCTCAAAGCTTCGTCGCTTGCCGTTCTGGCCAAGACAGGGCGCGTCGAAGATATCGCGGTTATCAAACCGTATACTCTCAGCGCGGATGTGCGTCTAGGTGAAGCCTCTCGGGCCGCACTGAAGAGCTTGCAAAAGCAGGATGCAATTGCGACCGAGGCGAAATAGTCGGCAGGGATAAATGATATACAACATCACGCCTTATTCGGCGCTGTTTTTCTTTAAGCGCCTTTTATGAAAATGTTTCGATTCAGCGTTGTATTACTTCTGTGGCTTACCGGAGTCTCTGCGCACGCTTTGGAGTGGAAGGAAAAAGAAATTTCAATTGAAAGCGCACCGGGGGCCCGTGCTGCCGATGCAGTGTTTACCTTTGAGAACAAAGGCAAAGAGCCCGTGACGATCATCACGATCACTACCTCTTGCGCCTGCACAACAGCGACTGCGGATAAAATGACCTATGGGATCAACGATTCCGGCAAGATCTCAGTCCACTTTGATTTCGAAGGTCGCACGGGTAAGCAGCAAAGAACCATCCTTGTTCTCGCTTGGGAAAATGGAGAACAAATAGTAACGAAGCTCACGTTGGACGTGACAATCGGCGCTCCTGTGGAGACGCAATTTCCGAAGATAAAATTGGATGGGGAATCAATCAAACTCACGATTTCCTTTGTTGCGAAAGAAAAGCTGAAGAGTGATCCCAAACCCAATAAGTCCAGTATGACGGTTTTGGCGTGTTGCGCGCAGCACCGGCATTTTGAGCCGGACTGGGATCATAGCGCATGGTTTAGGCCGGTTTGGCCGCGGTCCCATCATAGCGTTGGACCGGATGAGGCCAAGCTGGCGTGCACTGCTTCGTTTCCGCCCGCGAATCGGTTATAATTTAGATCCGAGTTTAGCGGTCACCTATTTTAGCGAGGGCGGCCTTGCGTTGGGCCAGGGCAAGGGCGATGGCTTTCTTTTCGCCGTACTTGGATACTGCGAAGTAACGCCTTTTCTGTCTACCACCAGGTTTAGGTGTCCACGAAACAACGATGCACGTATACTTCTTACCACGTACGAGCTGCACGTCACGATATAAACCGGTGGGCAAATCGCGATCTTTCTTAGGTCGGGGGGACTGGACAAACTGCAAGTAGGTTTGTCTGGGATGCGCTTTGTCGAAAGCTGCGGCTGCCTTGGCTGCGGCGGCTTGGCATTTGTCATGATCGTAATCGTAATCAGCAAGCTGGAAGGTTTGCATCAGACGACCACTCTTGCGAAAGATGTTCACTATATAGCCGTCAAGGTGGCTTTTCGGGTAGACGATGCGGTGAACGTGGGGGAATTTCGTTTTTTTCGTGTGCGCCATAGACCTTGGTTAAGCTAAAATGCGTTCGGTCGGTTTTGACCAGACCTAAGTTCCCACAACCGATTATTAAACTTAATCAAAAGCGGCGGGCACCCGGAAGCACCCGCCGCCTAGGAACCACCCGTAGTTTACGGGCGGATACGTGGCGACTGCACCGTCTGGTTCATCGCCTCCGTTTTGGCGGCATTAATGAAGGCGCGCTCCCGGTTCTGTTCGGGAACATTGCGAATGCGCGCTTCGATCTTGGCTTTGATCTCGGGGTGTTCCTCGACCCAGGCCTTGATCTCTTCGTTGCGGCCGTGGCTGTATTCGCTGCGCTGCATTTTCCCGAGCATTAGCTTTCGGATCAGGTCTTCTTTGCTGAGTCCGTCGTAATACTCGCGAAGCTTCGGATTTTCCTGAATGTATCGATCCAATTTGGCGTCGATTTCCGGGTTTTTCCGCAGCGCGGCTTCCTGCGCCTTACGTTCGGCGACTGCTTGTTTTAGTGATGGCATAATGCCTCCTGTTGTTGCCCAGCCATTGATGATGCAAGGCGGCTGGTCGCCAGCGGCGTTTGACCTTGTTCGAGCGAGCTTCGCTCAAAGTAAAAATTAGAGACAGTCTTCATCAAAAATTCCGTCTTCCGGCGGGTTGAGGGTTTTGCGGCGGATATCCAAGACTGCGCGTTCAAATTCGCGCTGAATCCCCCGCGACGTGCCGCAGGCGAGCCAGAGCCGAACCAACGCGGTGACACCAGGGCTACTGCCGTAGGCTTCCAGCAGCAACCGGTCTGCCTTTTCAAAGTTTTGCGTGAGATGCGGCGGCAGCACGACGGACAACCCTTCCTCCACCTCGACGCGCTCGTTTTCGCTCGAACTCATTTTTTCCCCTCCGGGGTTGGACGAGTCTGCTTCTGACGCAGGTCCGCGATTTCTGTTCCGATTTTGGCCAGCTCCATGGTCAGCGCCTCGTTTTGCTCAATGAGCGAGGAGACCAACTGATTTTGCTCTGCCATCTTCTGCTCCAATTCGGCCGGGAGCGGGGAGGGCGTTTTGGCCGGATCGGCAACGGCTAGCACGGGGCCGAGCGGCACAACGGTGGGTGCGTTGGGATTCAGGTTCCAAGACGTGCCCATTTCCTTGCGGTAGACGACATGCGCCTCGTGCATCACGTTGGGATCGTTGGGATCGACGTAACGGCCGACTGGATACGATTTCAGGGTCTCGCTCACGCGGACTTTTTCCGTATTTGCTTGATCGAGGTCGGTGCCAGACACCGGAGCGACGGCCGGTGCGGGCGACAAATTCGGCCCGCTGGCAGGCCTGGGCGGCGACGAGGTTTCACAGCCAGCGGCGAACGCAACCGCTACGCAGGCCAAGAGTGGTTTAATTCTTTTCATGATCTTTCCTCCAAATTTCGGCGTTGGCCACGTTGCCGCGCATGCCTTTCGCCTGGTCGATGGTTTCGGTAACATACAAATAAAACTGCTTGCCGGCGGGCACGCGGACAAAGAAGCCGTCCCGTGAAATTGCCTCCTGAATCTGGCGCGCATAGGCGTTGAGCACGTCGGCTGAACCTTTCAAGGCGGCAGTACGGGTGGAGGCGACCGGAACCTGGGCCACGCCACCAAAGGCCGTGCCTTGATTCTGCAACTCTTGCAGACCACCCGCGAAGCCGGCCAGAAACGTGGAGGCGAAGAGTTTGATTTCCTGCCAGTCGTCCGTCTTGACCAGCGTGCCGAGGAGTCCGGCCGAGCCATCGCGGAGGCCGAATTCTCCGGTCGCATCGTCCTTCGCCCGGTCCAGCGCGATGCCGTTCAAAACGAGTTCTGTGCCATTAAGAGGACTGCCATCACGCCAGACCGCGACCCACTTGCCAGAGACCGCGATGCGTTCGCGCGCCCGGTCCAGCGAGGCCCGGCCATGCACCTCTGTTCCGGCCGGGATGATGAGTGCGCCATTGTGCCAGACGTCCTCTGTCACCAGCCCGATGACCGGTGTGTCAAGTTTAGAGGATTCGATGGTGATCACCGTTTCACAGGGAATAAGGCGACCGAAGGGCGCGTAAGTTTTGGAGAGTGCCGTTGCCTCGGTTTTTTCTGTGGCACCGAACAGACTGATCGGCAAAACCCGGGGCCGTTGGCCCGTTTTTTCGGAACGCCCATCGCGCGCCGTGTTCACGTGCGAGCCGTCGCTGCCGGTGCCGGTTGTTTCTCCTGGTTCATTTTCACCCGCGGCCCGAGACATCGCAGGTGGCACCTTGAGCAATTTACCTTCGCGCAGGATGGATTCCCGCAGGGGTGAAACCTCGTTGCCTTCCACTTTGGTCAGCTGAGCGGCGCGGGTTTTTTCCTGGGCATTGCTACGATGAATCAAATAACCCCCGACTGTCGCCAAGAAAACAAATACGAGGAGATTTCCAATCGGCGACTTGAAGAATTTGACGAGCTTGTTCATGGCGCGTCGGGCACGATCAGTTTCGCATCCCGCTCCACGCGCGACACGATGACACTGAAGGTGTTTTTGATGCTGAGGTTGGCCCGTCCTCCGCGCGGCGTGCCGGTGATTGCAAAATATCCCGTCGTCGTGGCTTGCGGCGGCACGATGCCGGAAGCATCGGCGATGGAGGCGTAATAGACATTCGCGCCCACGCGCGCCGCGAGTCGTTGCGGTTGATAGATGACTTCGCTTTTGCCTGCGTTGTCGAAACGGACCCGGAAGACCAGTGTGTCTTCAGGATCGAAGCGGAAAACTTCCTCCACGGTCACCTTGAAATCCCGATAAAACGTCACGTCACCTGGCGTCGCATGTTCGATCTGCTGCGCGGCCTCGGGGTATTGCCCTTGAATCAGCGCATAACTTTTCGCCCGGTCCAACAAGGCGAGCAGCACCTCCGGCGTGACGCGGCGCGTACGCATCGTGCTCCGGCCCGCCAGTTCGTCTTCATAGAAGGTGACCGAACCGTAAGGCTCTGGGTTAACGAAGAAGCGCAGGACATACGTCTTGTTTTTCCAAACGACGTTGACCGCGGCTCTCGCAACAGGCGTGAGCGCGCGGACACTGAAAAATGTTCGTCCGGGCGTATACGCGAGGAGCACTGGCGCCGGTTGGTCGGCGCTGGCCGACACGTTTGCGCCCTCGATCGCCGTGAGCGACGACGGAAACATCAGCGTGGTCGGCACGTCGGCCCCGATGGGGATTTCGTACACGACGCGTTCGTCCAGCGGGAACTGCTTCACGACCGGACCGGCGCTGACCGGCCCAGTGCAAAGGAGCAGGCCTAGCCCGCTCAAAAAATGGTGGATTCGTAGCTCCATACGCCGAGCGGATAACGTTTGTTGGCCAGCATGTCTGGGTTGCGGGCAAAGGTGAGTGTGAGCGTGAACTTTGGACTTTCCGTGAGTATCTGATTTTCAAATACACCGGTGCGGACGAGCTGGCCTTCCACCTTTACGAGCACGCGATCCGCGCGCGTGCGCAGGATTTCGATTTTAAAGACCTCTGGTTTTTGGTGGATGTTCTTCGCGTCGAATTCTGGTTGGGATTTCTCCCGCTCCGAAGTCGCCTTGGTCGAGGCTTCGGCGAGAAACATCTTTTGCACCATGTCCGGGAAATCCCAGCCCTTGGGGTTGCGCTGATAGAAGGCGAGCGTGGCCCATAGGGCCATGGCCTCATGCAGATCCTTCGCTTCCTCGAAACCCAGTAGAGGCGAGACCGAGAACGAGCCGGCGCCGTCAAGTACCACGACCCGCTCACGGGTACGGTAGGCACTGATGATCAGGTACGGCTGAATCACGCAGAAGGCCAGGGCGCCACAGGCCACCAGAAACCACAACCGCGCCGCGAACGCGTGATCAGCGAACAGGCGCGCGGGCGAGAAGCCGCCGGTCTTGAGTGCGGCGGGCGGCACGCGGCGAGTCTGGTCCACTGGGGTCTCGTGCGCTTGAGCGGTAGAAGGTGGTTCGTTCATGTTGTTGTTGACTAAATTCCGGTGGCCATCGGTGGTGGCGGAGTCGACTGGCTCGCGGTCATGGTCGGCGGTGGCCGGGTATCCACCGATTCGCGACGCAGGGCCGCTTCAATTCCTCGAATGGAATCGGTGCTGGTGCGCACCAGTTTGGCCGGATGGCCCGAAGCGCCGGTGAAGGCGTGCCCTTGGGCGAAGAGCATCTGCATCACGACGGGCGTGGAAAGCATGCCCACGACGAGCATAATGGCGGCGACGAGTCCGCCGATCAAATCGAGCAGCGGCGAATAAATCACCGCGTCGGACACCGTCGCTGGATTCGGCCCGACCGCTGCACGGAAGTCGTTCCAAATGGCCAGGGCCACGAGGTTGGTTAGGGCAAAACCGACCGGCCAGGCGAGGATGGCCAGCACCTGCTGAAAGAAGCGGACCGCAATCCCGGAGAAACCCGGTACCAGAAAAAGCGCCAGCATGAATGGCGTCAGGAGATACAGCAGCCAACGCAACACGTATTGCAGAATCAGCATGGGTACGGTGATGAGCGTGCCCACGTAGATCAGGATGTTTGCGATCGCGTGAGTGACGGCCTGATAAATCGACTCGTTGATTCGTCGCCAGGACCAATCGTGGTGCTCCGGATTGGTTGTGGTTGATTCGCGTACCGTGTCCGAGGCCGCCGTGGGATGTTCGTTATATCCCGGATCGATGTACTCCGCGATAGCCAGAAACGTCTGCTCCACCTTGGGAAACCACAGAGGCAGATAGGCTATGGCCGCGGTGATCACGACCGACTTGGCGAGCGCGATAAACAAGCCCGTGTTGCCCGTGCGCGGACTGGCGGCGCAAGCAACAAGACCAATCACCATGATCACAAATGCGATGAAGCGGAACGTGCCGACGAGCGCGACGATCTTGGCTTCAAGCGTGGGCAGGTAGATTTCCATAGATTCAAGGCTGCTTCGGTTTTTCCGGAGCGACTTCTGGTTTCTTCTCGGCCGGGACGCCCAAATCCAAGGCCGGCGGTTTTTTCCCGAGCTTCTTGTTCAGGTCGGTAATCGCTTCGTTGGCTTTGCGGGCCTCACGATTTTGCCGCTCTTCGAGTTCGGTGCGCTCACGCTCTTTCGCTTCGCGTTCTGCTTTGGATGGATCGCAACCGGCGGTGAACAACGCGAGGAAGACACCGAGTAAAAAAAGGAGTGTATTACGGGTTTTCATTTCGACGTACCTTGATGGTGCTCATGTAGGCACTGACGTGTTGGTTAGCTAAAAAATCGTCCTTCGCCGCAAGTTCGGCCGCTGCGATCCGCTCCTGTTCGATCCGGGCGTCGTTCGCAATTTTTTGCAGGGTGACGGCATCGACTTCGCGCCGCCGTGAATTTTCAACCTGGGCCAGCTGGCCGTTGAGCGCGGTCAGTTTGGCTGCCAGCTTTTGGGTCTCGGCATCGGTTGTAGCTGATTTCAATGCGGCCAGCGTCTGAGCAATCTCATCCTGCAACGTCTGCTCCCGAGCTTTCGTTTCCTCGGTCACTTGTGCGGTGTTGGCCTGGGTCGCGTCGAGGACGGCGTAACGCCGAAACAAAAGCGGATCGCGCTCAAGTTCGCCGCCGTCGAGGTCGGCGCCGCTGATCGCGCGGTAACTTCCATCCGCTGTGTTTTGCAGAGAAGCCAAGCTATTGGTGCGATTCAGCATGGTAGACCTTGGGCTTCCATAGGCGCGGGTGAGATCACCCTGACTCAGGGTATCGAGGAGGAGTGCCCGGCTCGCGTCAGCAGGGTTGCCGCTCCACCGGCGCAGATCGCTCTGAATATCGATCTGTTGGCGGAGTTGTTCGATCTGAGTGCGCAGTTGAGCGATGCTTTCCACCCACTTGGCGATGTTTTCGATGTGGGCGAATTCGTTGGCGGTCAGGTTGGCAATATCGGTCACCGGAATTTGCGCACGGGCGCTGGCGCCCAATGCGAGGAGACAACAAAGGAGGATGGTTTTCATGGTTCGAGGCGGAGGTATTCGACGTGGGCATTTTGGACCACGCCATTGATTTTGGTTTCTGGAATGACGACCGGCGTGAGCCGGCTTTCGGATAGAAGCGGTGTTTCCCGCGAGCGCTGTTGATTTTGGATAATCCAATACTGCTGCTTCACCGCCTGGTTAAGGGCGCGGTCATAACCGCGTTGTTCGGCTTCGCTCAGCGCCTTCTGCACCTGGCTTTGCGCGATGCGCGAACTGACATACCCGACGGCGGCACCCGCGGCTGCTCCACCGAGCTTGCCGTTCGACAATTTGTAGCCGGCGATACCGCCTGCGCCCGCGAGCCCGAGATCGGCTGCCGCGCTGCCCACGGGGGTTGAGCAACCGGTGAGAACAGCTGCGAGCGCTACAATTGTAGTTACAAATACGATACGATTAACCGACTTTCTCTTCATGAGAGGTCTCCTTTTCGGGTTGGACATTGCGCACCGTGCCGCAGAGCGGCGGATCGGTGACGGGACTGA